>Ga0265297_10011163_pt1 | contig 11062 bp, 8 predicted proteins | sample Munlanlwell13791_FD_192502 | JGI IMG/M metagenome (GOLD analysis project Ga0265297, IMG submission 192502) | Leachate microbial communities from a municipal landfill in Southern Ontario, Canada - Leachate well 137-91 | ecosystem: Engineered > Solid waste > Landfill > Unclassified | place...
TCGCCGGCTATCTCAAAAAAAATAAATTGGCGGTTGATGCCGTGGTTCCGATTTTGCGCGGCGGCGCGTTTTCGGGAACATATTTGGCGTACCAGCTTGGCATTTTGAAGATCATCCCGGTGCAATATAAATATTTCTATATCGGTAAAAAGGCGGAACTAAAGGCGGTTCTGCCTTTCAATCCTGATAATTTGCCCAAGAATCCGGTTATCCTGTTGGTTGAAGGGAACCATTGCTACGGGTTGACTGCCCAAACCGCGGCAAAAGAAATCAAAGAAATTTTGCCCGGAGCAAAAATAATTTACGCTGCCGATAATATGGATTACTGCCATCAAAAAAACGATTATGCCGACGCGATATTCTATGGTTTGCTGACCAACGAATGCCGCGAATTAACGCCTGAACAGGCCGAAAAGAAGGGGATTTATCCATATTCTTATATTGCGCCGTGGGAAGTAATGAAAGAAGAATGGGAAACGGTCAACGCAAAACAATTCAAGTATGCCGACATTCAAGACGGCGGCGAATCTTATAAGACGAAAGCTTCGATCGATTTGTAATTAATAATTAACATGTTAAAAGTTAAAGTTTTAATCGAAGGTTACGCGAGAGAAGAAAGCGGCATTGAATTTGCTTCTTCATCGGTAGTTTTGATCCGGGATAATGGCGCGAACGTGATTGTTGATCCGGGAATGAACAGGAAAATGCTATTGGATGGTTTGGCGCACGAAGGATTTAAAATCGAGGATATAAATTATGTGATTTTGACCCATACCCACATAGACCATTCGCTTTTATCGGGAATTTTTTGCAACGCCAAGATTTTAGATGATAGCGCGATTTACTCTTTTGACGGCAGAATAAGCGACCATGGGGGCAAAATTCCGAACTCTAATATAGAAATAATTAAAACTCCCGGACACGACCAATTTCATTGTTCGGTTTTGATAAATACGGAAGATTTGGGCAAAGTTATCATTGCCGGGGATGTATTTTGGTGGAAGGAAGGCGAGGAACTAGAAAAAAATACGCAAAGTTTGTTAGACTATGAAGATCCTTATGTTAAGGACAAAGAAGCATTAAGAAAAAGCAGGGAGAAAATATTAGGGATGGCGGATTGGATAATTCCCGGTCATGGGAAAATGTTTAAATCAAATAAATAGTAAACTATAATAAGCTTGAATGCAGTTTGCTGAGGTTGGACCTCTGCGATTACGCCGAGGACTAACCTCAAATACGAACGCAAATTCAAAATAATTGAAAAATATATGGCAACAAAAAAAGCGGAATCAAATAGCAAGCGCGAGGAGTTTAAGATCTCCGGGGAGAAGGTGATCGAGAAGGTCAAGGAATTGATCAAAGAGGGGAATGTGCGGCGGATTATCATCATCAATGAAAAAGGCGAAACGCTGATGGAAATCCCGCTGACCTTCGCGGTCGTGGGCACGGCCTTGGCGCCGGTTCTGGCCGCGGTGGGAGCGCTGGCGGCGCTGATCGCCAATTGCACGATCATTGTGGAAAGAAAATAAAAAATATATACGAAGTATATGTTTAAGCATATAATTGGTTTTTGATTGAAAAATAATGTAGCGTGAATTTGCGGATATTGATAATGCGCCGATGCTTCTAAATTTTGCGATAGCAAGAATTAGGAGCATTAAGTTTTTGATTTTTTTGAAATTGGAAATTTGATATCTTTAAATTTTTTTAATATGCCAATACATCTTAATTACCAGGGGACGACTTGCGCCAAGTGCGGGGCGGAGTTTGTGGCCAATAAAAAAGAATGCCCTTGCCCGGTTTGCGGCAGCGTTAATGCCGGCGAGTTTTGCGATTTTGCCGCGGCCACGATCGCGACCATGAAAGACCACAAACAGCTTTACGGGAAATATTTTCCGGAGAGCTGGTTTTCCGGTTCGGTGGCGGATTCGGTGCAAGGAGCCATATTTGAAATTTTTGATAATTATGAAATTGATAAGCCTGAAGATTTTGTCGCGTTTGTTTTAACGCAGCTAGAAACCGCGGAGTGGGAAGGAGGGCAGGAGCATTTGGCGGTTCAGATCGAAGAGATGGCGCTGGAAATTTTTAACATTTACCGCCAGGATCCGGATTTCAAAGGGGATAAGCTCAAAGAAAAACCAATCAATCCAAAATTAAAGAAAATCATTCCGCCTCCGGCTGCTCTTGACAAGAGTTGATGGGTGTGCTACAAAATTAGCAGATAAAGTCTGGAAAGGCAAAAACTGGCCTTTCGCGGGTTTCAAAACCCGGGATTTTAAAAAAATGAATCAATTATATGCAAGATGCTCCACCCCCTTATACTCGAATCCTTTTAGGACATTGAGAGCATCTTGCCTCCCATTTGCGGGCTGGGATAGTCCCTACTAAGGAATCTCAGCCCTCCCTTCCATTTCGCTAAATCTCCTTGAAAGAGGGGTTGTTTTTGTATAGAATGGGAAATACACTGAAACAATGACAAATGTCAAATTTCCAATGACAAATAAATGTCAAATGATGAAATTTAATAATTTAAACATTTTGGCATTCATTGGAAATTAGTAATTTTGAATTTTGAAATTATTTTCCATGGCGAATTCGGAAAACATAATTAAGGGGAAATTAGCTGAAAGTTTGATCGAGCAGCTGTTGAAGGCCTCGGGTTGCCGGGTGTATCGTTTGGGTTCCGAAGCGATGCTGGAAAACATTGTGCAGCTGGAAGATGAATTCAACAAAGACAGCAGTTTGGGAAAAAAGATCGCGTCGATCCCGGATTTTGTGGTGATGGGCAATCGGGAAAAGCCGGTGTTTGTGGAAGTGAAATTCCGTACCGATCCCGAATCATTGGAAGAGGAATTACTTTTGGAAAAAGAGTCATTGGAAAGATTTTGGGAATCAAAAATTGTTTTGGTGACAATTAAAGAAAAACCATTTTTCCGCGTGCTGACCCCGCCTTATTTTTCCAAGGAAAAGCGCGAAGGCTGGCCGATTCCGGTTCCCAATTGGAATCCGCTGGAAAAGGATATTGATTTGGGCTGCGATGCGGAAACGATTAAGAAGTTTGAGGAACTGGCGAGGAAATATTATTCGAAATGACCAATTTCAAATTTCCAATATCCAATAAATTTCAGAATGACCAAATTTAAAATTTTTAAATTGGACATTTATTTGAAATTGGTAATTGGAAATTTTGACATTTATTAACGATATGCCGATTGACAACAACAACCAATTAAATAGACAAAAAGGTGAATATGACCCCGCGGTTATAGAGTCTAAGTGGCAGAAATATTGGGAGGATAACAATTTTTACCAGGCGTTGGATCCAAAAGAGGCGGATGGGAAAAAGAAGACATATCTTTTGGTGGAGTTTCCTTATCCGTCCGGCGAGGGCTTGCACGTGGGCCACGTGCGGTCGTATTCGGCGATGGATGTGATCGCCCGCAAACGGCGTATGGAGGGGGATAATGTTTTGTTTCCGATCGGCTGGGATGCTTTTGGATTGCCCGCGGAAAATTATGCCATCAAGACCGGGATCCATCCGTCGATCACCACGGCCAAGAACATCGCCAATTACACGCGCCAGCTGAAAAGCATGGGTTTGTCGTTTGACTGGTCGCGCCAGGTGGATACCACGGATCCGGATTATTACAAATGGACGCAATGGATATTCGTCCAGTTATTCAAAAAAGATATGGCTTACCAAGCCACGATTCCGGTGAACTGGTGTCCCAAATGCAAGACCGGGCTGGCCAATGAAGAAGTGGTGGCCGGCAATTGCGAGCGGTGCGGCGAGCCGGTAACGCGCAAAGAATTAAAGCAATGGATGCTGCGGATCACCAAATACGCCGACCGCCTGATCGAAGATCTGGATAAAGTTGATTTTTGGGAAAAGATCAAAATCCAGCAGAAAGAGTGGATCGGGAAAAGCGAAGGCACGACCGCGGATTTTGAAATTGAGGGTACGGGTGAGAAGGTGAGCATTTTCACCACGCGCATCGATACGATTTTTGGCGTGACCGCGCTGGTTCTGGCGCCGGAGCACAAATTGGTTAACCAGCTCAAGGGAAAAATTACGAATTGGGAGGCGGTGGAAAATTATATTAATGAGACCCGCAAAAAATCCGAATTCGAGCGGGCGAATTTGGAAAAAGAAAGAACCGGCATAAAACTGGAAGGGATATTCGCGGTTAATCCGGCCAATAACAAAAAAGTGCAAATCTGGCTGGGCGATTACGTGATCGGTTCCTACGGCGGCGGGGCAGTGATGATGGTGCCGGCGCACGACCGCCGCGATTATGATTTTGCCAAAAAATATAATTTGCCGATTATTGAAGTCGTGAGGTCGCAAGAGCGGAAGAGTCAAACTCTTCCGAGCTCGGAAGAGTTTGACTCTTCCGCGGCATTTGTTGAATATGGCGAGTTGATTAATTCGGGTGAATTCAACGGCTTGAAATCGGAGGATGGGATTATTAAAATTCGGGAATGGCTGATTAAGAAAGGCGCGGGCCAAAAGACCACGCATTACAAGTTGCGGGATTGGATATTTTCGCGCCAGCATTACTGGGGCGAGCCGATTCCAATCATTCACTGCGAAAAATGCGGGCCGCAGGCAGTGAGTGAAAGTGAACTGCCGGTGAAACTTCCTTTTATCGAGAAATACCAGCCCACGGGCACGGGCGAATCGCCGCTGGCCGAAATTTCAGAGTGGGTGAACACGGTTTGTCCCAAATGCGGCGGAACCGCGAAAAGAGAAACCGATACCATGCCCAATTGGGCCGGATCAAACTGGTATTATGCGCGTTATTGCGACCCGCGCAATAGTGATACGCTTGGGTCAAAAGAGAAATTGAATTATTGGCTGCCGGTGGATTGGTATAATGGCGGAATGGAGCACACCACTTTACATTTGCTGTATTCAAGATTTATTTACAAATTTTTGTTTGATATTGCTGCGGTGCCGACAAGCGAGCCGTATAAAAAACGGACTTCGCAGGGGATGGTGCTGGCGCAAAACAACCAGAAAATGTCCAAAAGCCGCGGCAACGTGGTGAATCCCGATGATATCGTCAAAGACTTTGGCGCCGACACTTTGCGGGTCTATGAATTGTTCATGGGGCCGTTTGACCAGGCGATCGCTTGGAGCACCGATAGCGTGCGGGGCAGCCGCAAATTTTTGGGCCGGGTGTGGCATTTGGTTTTGGAATGTTTGGGCAATGGCGGAAGCAGCGATGAAGCTTTGCGCAAAGTCCACAAATTGAACGAAAAAATTTCCCGCGATATCGAACAACTCAAATTTAATACCGCGGTTTCCGCGTATATGGAATTTTTGAATTTTGCGGAGGCAAATAAAGAAAAAGTGGGCAAAGACGTTCTGGAAAGGATGGTTTTGCTGTTGGCGGTATTTGCGCCGCATATCGGTGAAGAATTGTGGCAGAAACTCGGCCATAACGAAAGCGTTTTTAAACAACCCTGGCCCAAACCTGACCAAAATTTGCTCAAAAAAGATACGGTTGAACTGATCGTCCAGATCAACGGCAAAATGCGCGATAAAATTTCAGTTCCGGCCGGGGTTGAAGAGGAAGAGGCGGCCGAACTTGCAAAATCATCGTCGTTAGTGCAACAATGGATAGATAATAAACCGGTTAAAAGGGCGGTTTACGTCAAAGGCAGATTAATAAATTTTGTCGTTTAAATTCAGTTATAAATTTAACAAGTTTGCAGTTTTCGTTGAATTTTTAATGGGTCGTGTTTATTCATTGAAAATTGTTCCGCAGGGCGTGATCGTGCCGGAGGCGGGAGAATGTGAATTGTAAATTAAAAAACACATGTGTGGAATCATCGGTTATATCGGTAAAAGGGAGGCGTTTCCGGTTTTGGTGTCCGGACTCAAGCGGATGGAATACCGCGGCTATGACAGTTTCGGTTTTTGCATTCACGGCCGGGACAAAAATTTTTCCACTTTCAAGAAGGTGGGCAAAATTTCGGGCGCGAATGAAGAATTGGATGGCATGACCGTGGCGGGTAATATTGGCCACGCGCATACCCGTTGGGCCACGCACGGCGGCGTGACCGAAGTTAACGCGCATCCGCATCTGGATTGCCAGGGCGATATTTCCGTGGTGCACAACGGTATTATCGAGAATTACAAGGAATTAAAAAAGGAATTGGAAGCCGAAGGCCACACGTTTATTTCGCAAACCGACACTGAAGTTTTGGCGCATTTGATCGAAAAATTTTTTGACGGCAATCTGGAGCGCGCGGTGAAAAAGGCGGTGGCAAAAGTGCGCGGTACCTACGGCATCGTGGTGCTTTCCAAAAACGATCCCAATAAAATCGTGGCCGCGCGTTCGGGCAGTCCGCTCTTGATCGGCATCGGCGACAACGAATTTCTAGTCGCCTCGGATCCGGCGGCAGTAGTGGCCAACACCAAGAAAGTGGTATATCTCAACGAAGGCGAGATTGCTACGCTCACACCTGAAAATTATTTTATTTACGCTGATCGTGTTCCCCAAGAAATCGAGTGGGATGCCAAGGATGTGGAAAAAGGCGAGTATCCGCATTTTATGTTGAAAGAGATCATGGAACAGCCGGAAAGCTTGCGCAACTCTTTGCGCGGCCGCTTGTTGCCCGAAGTTGGCAATGCCAAGCTGGGTGGTTTGATGCCGGTTGAAGAAAGATTACGTGAAATTGAACGGATGTATCTTATTGCTTGCGGCACCGCCAGTTACGCGGCGTTGGAAGGGGAGATAATGCTTGAAGAATATGCGGGGATTACCGCTAAAATGGTGCCGGCGTCGGAGTTTCGTTATCGCAAGTCAACGATAAACCGCGATTGTGCGATGTTGGCGATTTCCCAGTCGGGAGAAACCGCCGACACTTTGGCGGCGATTCGCGAGGCCAAATCAAAGGGGGTGATGACGATTGGAATCACCAATGCTGTTGAGTCAACTCAGGCGCGTGAAACTGATGCCGGGATATACAATCATGCCGGCCCGGAGATCGGCGTGGCGTCGACCAAGGCGTTTACGTCGCAATTGGCGGTTTTAGCGTTAATGGCTCTTTATTTGGGTCGTCAGCGCCAATTGTCGTTGGTGATGGGGCAGAGGATTGTCGATGAGTTGGCGCGAATCCCGGAATTGGTGGAAAAAGTGTTGCAGAGCGCAGCACAGATAAAAGTGATTGCTGAAAAATACAAAGATTCCCAAAGCATGTTGTTTATCGGTCGGAAATATAATTATCCGATTGCGATGGAGGGAGCACTTAAAATGAAAGAGCTTTCCTATATCCATGCCGAAGGCGTGGCTGCGGGAGAGATGAAGCATGGCTGGATCGCATTGGTCGAAGATGGATTCCCGGTGGTGGCCATTTGCCCCAGCGATTCAGTCTACGAAAAAAATATTTCCAATATTATGGAAATGAAAGCGCGTAAAGCAAGTATCATTGCGGTGGCAACTGAAGGCAACGAAGATATCGCCAGTATTGCCGATGATGTGATTTATGTTCCCAAAACTCTGGAAATGTTGACCCCAATACTTGCCACAGTGCCAATGCAATTGTTGTCTTATTACGTTGCTTTGGCGCGCGGATGCGATATTGACAAGCCGCGCAACCTGGCAAAGTCGGTAACGGTGGAATAGGCAATATGGAAAACGATGCGATTATATTTGATATTGACGGGACGCTTTGGGACGCTCGCGCAGCTACGGTTGCCGGCTGGCAAGAAGGGTTGGACAAACTAAAAATACAAAAAAAAATTACTGCCGAACAGATAAAAACCAAGATTGGTTTAACGCAAAAAGAAACCCTGGAAATTATATTTCCCGGGTTAATGGAAGAATATCCCGATTTGCTAGAAATAATAGACGATTGCGAGGAGGAATCGATTAAAAGAAACGGTGGTATTTTTTATGATGGCGCTCTTGAGGGGATTAGAGAGCTTGCCAATTCTTATGAGATATTCCTCGTGAGCAATTGTACGGATTGGTATATGGACGCCTTGCTTGATTTTTCGGGATTAAAACCGGTAATCGGCGGTTTTGATTGCAACGGGATGTCGGGATTGCCGAAGAATGAGATGCTGGCAAAGATGAGAAAAGATTTTTCTTTGCAAAACCCGGTTTATGTGGGTGACACGGCCTCCGATGAGGAAGCAACGCGATTGGCGGAAATGGATTTTGTTCATGTTTCTTACGGTTTTGGAAAACCCAAAGGCAATCCGAAAACGTTTGATTCTTTTGCCGGTTTGGTTGATTATTTTATGGAGAACAAGCCGCGCAACCTGGTCAAGTCAATAACAGTGGAGTAAAATAAAAGAAACTTGAAGCACGAAATTCGAATTTAGAAACAAATTCGAATTTTCGAATTGAAAAAAGAACGAATAAGTTATTTTTTGATAATTCATATTTTGAAAATTAAAAAATTGTTTCGGATTTCGAACATTCGGATTTCGAACATTTAAACAGCTATGAACAAACTTTTGGAAAACTCGAAGGGGAAGAAGGTTATGTTTTTGGGGAATGAGGCGATCATCCGCGGGGCGCTGGAAAGCGGGGTGCAATTTGTTTCCACTTATCCGGGTACGCCCGCATCGGAGATCGGCAATAATTTTTATGCCCTGCAAAAGGAGTTGAAAGACGATCCCAAGTTTTTGTTTGAATTTTCCACCAATGAAAAAACCGCGATGGAGGCGGCAATCGGCGCCAATTTTTCGGGATTGAAAACATTGGTGGCGATGAAGAATTTCGGCTTGAACGTGGCTTTGGAGCCGCTGTTGCCGCTGGCTTACACCGGAACCAAGGCGCCGATGGTGATTTTTTTGGCGGACGATCCGGATTGCCACAGTTCGGCGCAAAGCGAGGAAAATACCCGGCCGTTTTCGGTTCTGGCGCATTTGCCGATGCTGGAACCCAGCGACGCGCAGGAATGCAAGGATTACACGATGGAAGCGTTCAATATTTCGGAAAAATTCGGTTTGCCGGTAATCGTGCGCATCACTACGCGCACGGCGCACCAGCGGGCGCTGGTGGAATTGGGCGCGCTTGATCCGGACCGCAAGATAAATTTGAAAGGGGAATTTGTGCGGGACAAGCGCAAATACGTGACCATGATGCCGCGCTTGCACGAAATGAAAAAAGAGATGCTGGAGCGCGAACAAAAATTGGAAGCGTATTTCGAGAAAAGCAAATTAAACCGCATCGAGGGCGCCATAAAGGGGAAAAAGCAGCCGTTAGGGATAATCACATCGGGCATTGCGTATTCGCATTGCCAGGAAGCGATGAGCGAGTTAAATGTGAGTTTACCGGTGATGAAACTGGGGATGTTCCATCCATTGCCCGAAAAAAAGATCAAGGATTTTATCAGGGGGTTGAAAAAAGTTTTGGTGCTGGAGGAAATGGAACCGTATCTGGAGCGCCGGGTGCAGATGCTGGCGAAAGACGTGAACTGCAAATTGGAGATCCACGGCGTTGATTTGCGTTCGCAGATTGGCGAAATGAAACCGGAAACCGCAGCCTTCGCGATTGCCAAATTCACCGGAAAAAATTACAAGATGCCGGTTTTTAAGCCAAGTTTTGAAATTCCCGGCCGTCCGCCGCAGTTATGCCCCGGATGTCCCTATTGGCTGGCGTTCGCGGCGGTGAAAAAGGCGGTTAACGCCGACAAGGTGATATTCGGCGGCGATATCGGATGTTATATGATCGGCGCGCTGCCGCCGCACGAAATTTATGATTATATGTTTTGCATGGGGTCTTCCATCGGTATCGCCCACGGCATTAAAAAATCAACCGACCAGAAGGTGATCGCGTTCATTGGCGACGGCACGTTTTTCCATTCGGGCATCGAGGGATTGTTAAACGCGGTTTACAACGGCTCTAATCCACTGGTGATTATCATGAACAACGACATCACCGCGATGACCGGCCATCAGCCTCATCCGGATTCGGTGGAAGCCAAACATCCGATCCCGATCGAGAATATGGTGCTGGCCTGCGGGGTCAAACCGGAAAATATGAAGATCATCGACCAGGGCAATTCCGAAGAATTCATCGCCGCGGTGAAGGAATTCACGGAAAAATCCGAAGTGAGCGTCATTATCGCCAGACGTCCGTGCAAATTCGTGGCACGCTGAGCGTGCCTGATATCACGCTTAGCGTGATGGAACCGAAAGAATGAACATTGAACATTAAACTTTAAACTTTAACAAAAATACGTAGGGGCGGGTTTTATGCCCGCCCTTTGCGTTTTGAATACGGGCGAAAACATGATTGCGCCCCTACATTACCCCAACCCCTTTACTTTTTTTGGATAAGTTGTATAAAATAAAACATAATCAATTGTTCGTTTAAATCTTAATAATGAAATCTGTTTTGATGGGATTTGAACGGCGATTGATTGGCAAGTGAGGGAGAAAATGACAACTCAACAAGGCGTCCAGAGAGACATTACCTACCTGTGTCCATGCGGGAGAAAGAGAAGAGCCAAAGAGCCTGGAGCAGGAAGAAAAACGATAACTCGCACATGTGCATGCGGCTTAAAAGCAAGAATTAATTTCAATAAATTGGTGACTGCGGATGTAAAAGGATATTCACCGATTTCTTGTGAGGTCTCGAAGGCGAAAGGAGGGAGGAAACAGTGACTATAACAAGCGAGAAGGAAGAAAAAATTAAGGTCGATTTTAATTGTTTTTCCAATGTCTGTAAGGGCCGAGGGGTTAAAATAAAAATACCTCGTCCAATAGGACAGACGCGAAAAAAAGTAACTTGTTCGGAATGCGGTGTTGGATATAATTTAGTTTATAGCAAGGAGGGTGTTTCTATCAAAGCAATATAAATTCATAGTATTTATTTTTCAGGCGCTGGTCGGCATTGTCGATCAGCGGACTTATTTTTTTATAAGCGCTTTTATTTGATAAATTTGTTTAATTTTAATAAGATGAAACTACTAATCAATTTCAAATTATGGCTAAAATAATTAGTAAGGAACCAGAATCGAAAACTTTTAATTGCGTGATCGTGGGGACCGGCGGGCAGGGGCTGATTACGCTTTTGGAGATTTTGTCGGACGC
>Ga0265297_10011164_pt1 | contig 11062 bp, 14 predicted proteins | sample Munlanlwell13791_FD_192502 | JGI IMG/M metagenome (GOLD analysis project Ga0265297, IMG submission 192502) | Leachate microbial communities from a municipal landfill in Southern Ontario, Canada - Leachate well 137-91 | ecosystem: Engineered > Solid waste > Landfill > Unclassified | place...
AATAAAATAATCTCATCGTTGGGCATGTACGTGCCGCTGTTAATTTCCGCGGCTAAAGCCGAGCCGGCTGCCCCCAGCGCCAGCATCATATAGCCAATCTGGCTGATGGTGGAATAAGCCAGTACGCGTTTAATATCATTAGCCACCAGACCCATCGTCGCCGCAAAGATAGCCGTAAACCCGCCGATGACGGCGACGACTCTGATTGCCTCCGGCGACATTACAAAGAGGGGCATAGCACGCGCCACCAAAAAGACACCAGCGCAGACCATCGTCGCGGAATGGATGAGGGCGCTAACGGGGGTGGGACCTTCCATGGCGTCCGGCAACCAGACGTGCAGCGGGAACTGCGCGCTTTTACCGATAGCCCCGCCGAACAACCCGATGCAGGCCCACATTAGTAACGAACCGCCCAGCAAACCGCTAACAGCCAGGCTGTGCAGCTGCGCAATATCAAATGTATGCGCATTAAAATAGAGTATTAAAATACCTGCCAGGAAACCGAAATCGCCGATACGGGTGACGATAAAAGCTTTCTTGGCGGCGTTGGCGGCCGACGGTTTGTGGAACCAGAACCCGATGAGCAGGTAAGAACAAAGCCCCACCATCTCCCAGAAGACGAAGGTGAACAGTAGATTATTGGATAAAACCAGCCCCAGCATGGAGAAGGTGAAAAGCGACATGAAAGTATAGTAGCGGTAGTAACCGGCGTCGTCGTGCTCCATATAGCCTATGGAATATATCTGCACCATCAGGCTGACGACGGATACGACGACCACCATGACGGCGGCCAACTGGTCCATCATCATGCCGATGTGGAAGTTGAAGGTGCCGATAGATATCCAGCTAACGTCCGGCACAGCTATCTGGTGGTCGGCAGAAGACATCACCGAGAACAGCGCCCAGATGGAAAACACCGCCGAGAGCGCTATCGAGCCGATGGTGATATAACCGTAAACCCGGCTCTTGCGGTTAATAAACGGGCGTAAAAGCAGCCCGTTGACGATGAACGACGCCAGCGGCAGCAGCATGATGCACCAGATTAGCTGATAAGGTATCATAGCTTCCTTAAAATGTCCTTGATAACGTGCTCTTTATCCTGCGGTACCATAATGGAATATTCGGCTAGTGCCTTCCCCTCGGGGAAGCCTTGTTGTGGCATAATGCGGGCAGGCACGCCTTCACCCTCGAAGCATTCCTTCCACATTTCCGCCATGGCCAGCGTTTGCGTTTTCTTAACTTCTATCCACATTTTTCTTCTCTAAAGAAATAACATCTTTCAAAGCCTATCGTCGTATTCATAGTCCCGATAACTGACTTCAGGGAAAACGACTTCTTCAATGGGAATATCCAGTGTATCGGAGACATATTGGCGTAGCGCTTCCATATCGTAACTCAAACTGCTAAAAGGGTCTTTACTGGGGAAGTCCGGTATCTTTTTCCACCAGAGTTCAGCAATAGACAATTCTTGTTCGGTGCATGGGTGGTCGGTTGCATAAACTCTCCAGTACATCGGATTCGCCGGCGCCGACCCTGTCATACCTAGAGCACCTTTACCGTCCGCCGCATATGACGCATGGGCATAGGATAAGGCATACTCCAGTTCAGGGTTTGGGATTAATATTACAGATGTATATACTCTCCCGTGTAAGCGATACAAATCACAGACTGCCTGGATAGCCGTTTCCGCATATTCTTCGAAGCTATCTGCGTCTTGAGAAACGATGAACCATAAGCCTACCGTACGGTCTTTAGCCTCGTTGGCAATATTGCCTTCCCCAAGGACGATGTATGGCTTAGCCTGGCTCAATTCGGCGCTGGTTGTATTGCCGGGTTCTGTCACCGGCGTGTTACAGCCAATACCTAAAAGTCCAACTAATATTAAAGGTACCAAGACAACTTTTCGTAGCATTTATATTTTCTTACCTTGTTCTTTTTTGTCTTTCTAACCTCACCCCCTTTAATTCCCCCTCTCCGTCCACGGAGAGGGGGTGAGGAGGAGAGGTCTATCACCACTTTAATAAATTAATGTTATCAATATCAATATCTTTAAAATGGCGGTACATCGCCAGCACTATCGCCAGCCCCACGGCTACCTCGGCGGCGGCTACTACCATTACAAAGATGGCGAAGACCTGGCCGGTTAATAGCTGCGGCACCACGTAGCTGGAAAACGCAATCAAAGTGATATTCACGGCGTTCAGCATCAGCTCAATACACATTAAAATTATCACGGCGTTGCGCTTGGTCAGCGCGCCATAAAGCCCGATGCAGAACAGCACCGCCGATAGCACTAAATAATGCGTCAGTCCGATAGTCACTTATGATTCTCCCTCGTGATAACGATAGCGCCCAGTATCGCCGCCAGCAATAATGTGGCACCCGTCAGCACCGGCAGGATATACCCGTTTTCACTAAAGAGTTGCACCGCTAAAGGCCCGGTAGTATCAGCCAGCGGGGCTTGACTGGATACGCTCCAGGGGGTGGCGGTAACTACATATATCAGGATGCCCAGTACGGCCGCCGAGACGATGGCGGCGGGTATCTTTAGCTTGTTGGCCGGACTTCCCTTTTGAATGCCGCGGGTCATCATGATGGCTAAAATAATCAGGACGGATATCGCCCCCACATATACCAGTATCTGCACGGCCGCCAGGAAATCCGCGCTTAAGGTAATGTAAATCCCCGCCACGGCGATAAAGCATAATATCAAAACCAGGGCGGCGCGGAAAACGTTACGCAGGAATATCACGCCTAACGCCGCGGCTATCATCACGACAGCCATTATCCAGAAAGCGATCGCCTGTCCCATTATTTTCTCTTCTCCACAACTTTTTCTATTAGTAACGTCTGCTTGGGTAGCTTTGCCGCAATATCAGGGTGGAAGTAGCCGCTGACGGGCCTATCCGGGCTTTCCGCCATCCCGTCGTTGGTTTGCACCAGCTCGGCGCGGCGGTATTTAGCTCGCTCGTAAGAGTAACCCATAAACAAAGCGTCGTAGGGGCAAGCTTCCACGCACAAACCGCACTGGATGCAGTAGCCGGTATCCACCCTGTAAGTTTTCACCGTATATTTATTCTCCACCGCGTCGGTGGCGGTGACGATTTCTATGGCGCCCTGCGGGCAGGCTTTGGCACAGGTGGCACAGCCGGTACACCGCTCCCGACTCCATATCAACTCGTTGCCGCGGCTGCGCCGCGAGATATTGAGTCGCTGTTCAGGATATTGCGACACCACGGCGTGCCGGAAGAGGTAACTCACGGCTACCGCCAGCCCTTTAGCTATGCCTAACCCGAAATTTTCAAACTTCAATTCTGCCTAACCCCGGTTTATAAATTCTCGACCATAAGAAAACCAGTACCGCCCCGATGACGATATTGGCGATAACGAAATACCATTGTGAAACGTCCGGCCAGATGATTACCTCCGCCGCGGTAACGAAGAGGTTGATTAATGCTAGCGGGAAGACGAACTTCCAGGCCAGCCCCATCAGCTGGTCGATGCGCACACGCGGCAGGACTGTCCGCGTCCAGACCATGACGAAAAAGACGACGAGCGTCTTAAGAATGAACCATAGCCAGGGCGGCAGCAGAGGCCCGCGCCAGCCGCTTAAGAAAAGCGTGGTAATGACGGCGGACATGGCAATCGCCTCGGCATATTCTACCAGGTAAAACATGGCGAATTTCATGCCGGAATACTCGGTGTGGAAGCCGGCCGTAAGCTCGGAATCCGCCTCCGTAAGGTCGAAGGGGCTGCGGTTAATCTCGGCGCAGGCGGCAATAAAAAAGAGCAGGAAGCCCAGCGGCTGCACTAGAATATAGGGTATGTCCTGCGCGTTAACAATCTGGTTCAGGGACAGTGAACCGGAGACAATAACCACGCCGATAATGGCTAAAACGAGTGGGATTTCATAACTGACCACGGCGGCGATATCACGCATGGCGCCTAGCAGGGAGTATTTATTGCCGGAACCCCACCCCGCCATGAAAACGCCCACTGTGGATATCGAGCTGACTGCCACGATATAGAGGATGCCGATATTGAGGTCGGCGAGCAGCGCCCCGTTCTGGAAAGGAATAACAGCGAAAATCAGCAGCACCGGTGTAAAGGCGACAACCGGCGCCAGCCAGTGCACGATTTTATCCGCTGTGGTAGGGACGATGTTTTCTTTCAATAATACCTTTAAAGCATCGGCCACCGGCTGAAAAAGCCCGAAGGGGCCGGTGCGGTTGGGGCCAAGGCGGTTCTGCATCCTGCCCATGCCGCGGCGCTCGATATAGATGGCGCCCATGACCATGACCAGCACAAAAGCGATGATGACGATAGTGAAAAACAGCCAGTGCCACCAGTAACCCCCGGGCCAATCCGCCGGTGTCACCTGCATGGCTAAAGGCGTGCTTAACGCTACATCAGCAATAGCCACTATCTATCAACCTCACCCATGGTAATATCAATACTCCCGAAAATTATAATCAGGTCGGCGACCTTCCAGCCGCGCACCATCTGCCTTAAAGCTGTCAGGTTTATCAAAGAGGTGGAGCGTATATGGCAGCGGTAGGGTGCGATAGAATTATCCGATACTACGTAAAATCCCAGCTCGCCTTTAGGGCCTTCGACGTGGGCATAAGCCTCGCCGACCGGCGGACGGATAACCTGCGGCACATCAGCTCTAAAAGGCCCGCCCGGCACCTGCTTTATCGCCTGCTCCAGGATGCGGGTGCTTTGCCGCATTTCTTCTATTCTCACGCGGTAGCGGTCATAGCAGTCGCCGATTTCGCCGGTGGGAATATCAAACTTAAAGCGGTCATAAATGGAATAGGGGTCGTCCTTGCGTAAATCCCGCTTAATACCGCTGGCGCGCGCCACCGGGCCGCTGATACTGCAGTTGATGGCTACATCTTTAGGTAAAATGCCCACTTTTTTAGCGCGGGCGTATAATATTTCATTCTGCTTGAGGAAGAAGTCGAATTCATTCATGAAGCTATCGAGCTGGGGAATGAATTTTGCCAGCGCCGGTAAAAACTCATCCGGCATGTCCTGGCTCATGCCGCCGATGCGCATATAGTTTTGCATTAAACGCTGCCCGCAGAGCATCTCTAAAAGGTCGTAGATTTTCTCGCGCTGACGCCATAGATAAAAGAATGGCGTGCCCAATGCGCCGGCGTCGTTCAACATGGCGCCGATGGCTAGACAATGGTTGCCGATGCGCTGCAGCTCGGCGGTGATGACGCGGATATATTCGCCCCGCTCCGGCACCTTAACGCCCGCCAGTTTTTCCACCGCCAGACAGTAGGCGAAGTTATTATTCATGGCGTTCACATAATCCAGGCGGTCGGTGAGGGGGATACAGCCGGTATAGGTGCGTTCCTCCATCAGCTTTTCAATGCCGCGGTGGAGGTAGCCGAAAATCGGTTCAATATCAACAATGACTTCGCCGTCCAATGTTGCCCGCATACGGAAAACGCCGTGCGTGCTGGGGTGCGCCGGCCCCATGTTCAGCACGAACGATTCGGTTATAAGCGATAGTTCCTGCGTGGTTGTCACCGATTCCAGTCCTTCCGCAGGGGATACCCGTCAAACCCCTCCCAGAGGAAAATGCGTTTCATATTCGGGTGCCCCTCGAATGTAATGCCCATCAGGTCATAAACCTCGCGCTCCTGGAAGTTCGCCCCCTCGTACAAGCCTGCTAGTGAGGGTACGGTGGGGTTATCGCGGGTATAACAGCGCACTTTAAGAACGACGGAGCGATTATGGGTTAGCGAGGTCAGCATGTAAATGACCTCAAAGTAGCTGTAATAATCTATAGAAGTAACGTAGTTCAGGTAATCAAATTTTAAATTATCGGTTGTTTTAAGATACTCCGCCACCGCCAGCAAAGAGTCAGCCTTCACTAATACGGCGTCTGCCCCGGCTTCCTCAACAGCGCCGGGGAATTTGGCGTTTAATTTACTCACTATATCCTTGGCGGGCAGGGCGGCAATCATTACTCTTTGCCTCTCTTTAAGGGATTGGGTAGTTCACTCAAATTTGGAATAGCTTTGGCTTTGGCTATTTTCTTTTGCAGCTGCTGGATGCCATAAATCAGGGCTTCCGGACGCGGCGGGCAGCCCGGCACGTAGACATCCACCGGTATAATTTTATTGTAGCCAGGGACGACGTTATAGCCCGAGCGGAAGATGCCGCCGCTGATGCCGCAGGCGCCCATGGCAATGACCCACTTGGGTTCGGCCATCTGGTCGTAAATACGTTTGACGGCCGGCGCCATTTTCCAGGTAAGCGTGCCGGCGGTAATGATAAGGTCGGCCTGGCGGGGCGAAGCCCGCATGATTTCCATACCAAAGCGGCTGCCGTCAAAGCGGGGCGCCAGGTATGCCATAAATTCCATGCCGCAGCAGGCGGGGTAACACACGGCGGGCCACATTGAGGAACGGCGCGCCCAGTTGACTACCCAATCCAGCGAAGTGACGACGATATTGCGTTTGATATCTTCATCCAGCCAGGCATCGGGGTCGGGTATCGTTTTCCGGCTGGCGGCTTTAGTCTTCTCGATGAGCTTGCCTTCCTGGCGGTCCAGCTTCAGCGAATCATAAAAATAGTCTTTATTTACTTCCATTCCAGAACCTTCTTTTTCCAGGCATAAATATAGCCGACGAGGATGATAAATACCAGAATGAGGACAACGTAAAGGCTGAACGCCCCCAGCTGCCTTAGCTGCACTGCCCAGGGATAGAGGAAAACCACTAACACATCCAGGGCAAGAAACACGAGGGCGTAAAAAAAATAATGGAAGTTGAATTGCACCCAGGTCTTCCCGATGGTTTCCATGCCGCACTCGAATATGGAGTTTTTAACGGCGCTGGGATGACTGGGTATGACTTTAAGGAATCTTAAAATAACAGGGATAACGACCATCACCACGGAAAAGAGGATCGCTACCACTAAAAACAGTCCGATTAATCCGTAACTAGCTAGCAAATGGACCTCTGAATACTGGAAAATTTAACTGTTTTCTCGTGCTCAAACGAGGCTGATTCATGCCGGAATTAGCTTCAGAGCACTGAAAAAGTATAACATAAATTTTTCCAGAAAAGCAAACAGAACACAGGGTGAAAAGATAAAAATCAGCCAAAATCCATACCGACGCTAGTCGGTATCTATTTATTGTCAGGCTGCTATTTCTTGCCGTGTTCGGTAATAAAGAAACCTTCAATATCGTCCAGGTGCAGGTTACGGTGGAATCCGCGGTTGAGGGCGACGCTGTCGCCTAGGGCTTCAATCTTCGGTAGCATATCATCAGGGATGTTGGCCAGTTCTTTATCCACCCGTTCCGCCGCCAGGACGGCTGCCTCGGCCACTTTCCTGACCGGCATCGCCAGGAAGAGCGGCACCAGCGCGTCGTTAATGGTGTCCATGTCCAGTCCGGTTATGTCTGAAGGCGCAACACCGTTTTGCCGCCAGTTTTTCACCAGCGCCAGCCGCCTTTCATCCCAGAACGCCAGGTGCCCCAGGGCGACGGCAACCGTCCAGCCCTCTTTATAGATAACCAGTTTGAGTTCCTCGTCAGAAATTTTATGAACCAGTTTCATGAGTCTTTCGCGTCCCCGGTTGTTTTCGGCTACATATTTTCTATCCATCTTTTTTACCCTCCTTTCTCTTTTTCCTTCATGCTGTCCGGCAGCCACATGTAAGAGCTAACCCGGCAGACTTCTTTAAAACCCATACGGGTATAGACCGGCTGGCCCATTGAAGAAGCCTGTAAAATCCCCACCCGGTAACCTAAAGCCCGCCCGGCCTTAAGCGCTGCCTGCGTAATGGCAAAACCTATGCCTTTATTGCGCGCCTCCGGCAAGGTAGCTACAAAGTAGATGCCCACCACGCCTTTGCCGAGGAAGTAGTTGGAGGTTGCCACCGGTTTACCATCCAGCATACCCAGGAAGAACTTCATTGGTTGCTTGTACTTAATATCGGTCTGGAACAGTTTTATTAAGTACGGTTCAGCAAACGCGGGCATCCCAAAGCCTGCGGCGGCTACATGGCACCATGCCTTAAGGGTCTTACTATCCTCGACTTCGATGATTTCCAGTCCGGCCGGCAAAGGTTCGCTTTCGTTCATTGCCTGCAAATTTATAGCCATGCCGGCGCCATCACCACGGGAAGTAAAGCCGTGAGCGGTCAGGCTTTCGGTAAAGTTTAAAGGTCGCGTTTCCGGGCCGATGTACCACGATAGCGGCATGTTTTTAGCAATACCTCTGGCTTTAAACCTTTCAATAGTGCTGTCCACGTCCTCCGGCTTGATGTTGGTGTGGAAGGCGCAGTTGGTAGGGGGAAAAGGTATATCCGTTATCACCCAGTTAACGTCTTCTCCCGCATATATTTCTACCCCCTTCCACCCGTGGGAATAAGGCGAAAAGGCGTAGCAGTTCTCTGTTACGGCATTTGCCAGAGCCGCGTTTGATAGGTCGGTTAAGAATTCACTCATATAAAAACTCTCCCCATAAAATAATTAAGCCCGGGGATTATTCTCCGGGCTGGCGGTGTTTCCTGCTTTTTCTAAATATGTTTTACTAATAGAAAACATGCCTGGCCCGACCCGGCATAACCGGATGAGTCTTCCTCATACCATTAGTTTTAGCGTTTGACCAGGACATCATATTATTTACTGCCTTTTTTGGAAAAAGTAAGCCTATTGTATTACAACGTGAAAAGCTTGTCAACGGGTAGGGAAGGGAGGTTATTATAAGTGATACTTTTCCGCAATCCTTTCCAGTCCAGGGATGCATTTCTCCAGCAGTGGCCTATCTACGCAATAGACCAGCCGGAAATAGCCGTGCAGCCCAAATGCAATGCCGGGCACAGTTAATACATGGTGATCGTGCTGCAGCTCGTGGATAAAAGCAACGTCGTCTTTAATGGGGGTCCGGGGGAAGATATAAAACGCCCCCTCCGGCTTATTGACCGTGTACCCCATCCTCACCAGGTTGTTATAAAGAAAGTCACGGTTGCCCTGGTATTCCTCCACAGGTATGGTCACATCCTGGATGTTCGTTACCACATTCTGCATAAAGGCGGGGGCGTTGATAAAGCCCAGCACGCGCGTGCAAAAAACCATCCCTTTAATCATATCGTCGTGGTTCTCGGCATCGGGGTGCAGCGCCAGGTAACCGATACGCTCGCCGGGCACGGAAAGGTCTTTAGAATGTGAGGTGCCGACGATGCTGTGGCGATGAAATTTTAACGGCGACGGGTATATAAGTCCGTCATAAATAATTTTCTTATAAGGTTCATCGCTGATGATGAATATCTGCGTGCCGAATTCGGCCTCTTTTTTACGCAGGATATCGCCCATCTTTGTCAGCAGGTCGGCGTTATAAACGACGCCGGTGGGGTTGTTGGGGGAATTGATTATCAACGCCTTGGTCTTGCGGGTAATGCTTTTCTCCAGCACGTCCAGCCGGGGCAGAAAATTCTCGTCGGTAGGCACTTCTTTAACGACGCCGTCGTGGTTTTGCACGTAGTTAAAATAGTCCACGAACCAGGGGATGAAGACAATCACCTCATCACCGGGGTCGAGGATGGTTTTAAGGGCAACGTTCATCGCCCCCGCCGCCCCAACCGTCATAATAATGTCGTTTTCAGAGAGCTTGACGCCGGTCTCTTTGGTGAGTTGTTTAGCCACGGCCGCCCGCGTTGCCGGGTAGCCGGCGTTGACCATGTAGCCGTGCATGCCCTTGTAAGGATGGTCGGCCAGACGCTTAATCTCGCGTTTGAACTCCGGCGGCGGCTCCATCACCGGGTTGCCCAGGGAAAGGTCGACAATGTTCTCCTCACCGAATTGCTTCTTCATGGCGATGCCCTCTTCGAACATGCGCCTTATCCACGACCCCAGCTCCATGCCCCTTTTAGTTCTATCGGATACGGACACTATCGATTTCCTTTCTGCCCAGGTCAAACGCTTTCAGGTTAATCTCTCTTAGTTGTTCCGGAAGATGCTGCGAGATGCTTTCTTTCCAGACTTTGTCATCCAGCGGCGCGAAGGCGGCAAAACACCCCAGCATAAAGATATTGAGCGTTCTGGTGTTGCCCAATTCTTTAACCTTCTGGTTGCCGTCAATCAAATATATCTTGTCGGTGCGCCTTTTAAGCGCAGTAGCAATATCGTCGTCGGTGGGGTATTTTTCCTGTCCCAGGCTGACCGTTTGTGGGGGCTGTATATAGTTGTTAATGATGACCGTAGCGCCCGGTTTTAGGTAATGACTCCACCGCGCCGCCTCCAATTTTTCAAAAGCGAGGATAAGGTCGACTTCTCCCTCTTTAATGAGGGGCGACCATACCTTTTCTGCCAGGCGCATATGGCTGACCACGCTGCCGCCCCGCTGCGCCATCCCCAGCGTATCCGTCTTTTTGACGTCGAATCCGGCGGCTAGAGCCGTCTCGCCGATAATATCCGAGGCGAGGACAACCCCTTGCCCCCCCACCCCGGTGATTAGTATGTCCATTTTCTTCACTTTTGCTTATTGTCCTTATTTTCTTTTGGCATTCCCGCCAAAGAGGGAATCCATATTGTCTTCTCTCCCACAAGGGGAGAGAAGATAGCCAGCGGATTCTTCGCTTCGCTCAGAACGACATTACTCGGTTCATGCGCTAATCGCCTTAACCGGACAGAGCTGTTCGCAAATCGTGCAAATATCACCGGCGCATAAAGTCGGCTCAATGAACACCTGTCCGTTATTGCTCTGTATGGCTGGACAGCCCAGCTTTAAACACGTGCCGCACTGGGTGCATTTTTCCACATCCACCTTGCGCGGGTTAGCGCGCTTTTTCACCTGCACGGCGCAGGCCCCGCGGACGAGAATAACGGATAACTCCGGCTTGTCCAGCGAATCGCGAACGGCAGTTCTTAAAGCTTTCAAGTCAAAGGCGTTGACCACTTTCAAATCCTTAACGCCGATGCCGCGGCACAAACTCTCAATGTCCACGCGGGTGCCGGGTTCACCCTGCGCTAGAATACCTGTACCGGGGTGCTCCTGGTGGCCGGTCATGGCCGTAGTGCTGTTATCTAAAA
>Ga0265297_10011165_pt1 | contig 11061 bp, 10 predicted proteins | sample Munlanlwell13791_FD_192502 | JGI IMG/M metagenome (GOLD analysis project Ga0265297, IMG submission 192502) | Leachate microbial communities from a municipal landfill in Southern Ontario, Canada - Leachate well 137-91 | ecosystem: Engineered > Solid waste > Landfill > Unclassified | place...
ATTCATTCATAATATTCATTCATAATATTCATTTATAATATTGGTCTGTATTATTAATTCATAATATTCATTTATAATATTAATCCATAATATTAATCCGCAATTGTTTCCCCCTCTTCCATCTCCCCCATAAACAAACAAAAATAAAAGAGTTAAAAGACCATTATCATATTTTTTTTAATTCTATTTTTGTTTATTATCTTATTTTAGTTTTTATTCATAATATTTATTCGTAATAAATACTAATAATTTTAATAAATGTTAATAAATAGTAAATACGTTATTAGTTATTTTACTTTTAAAGAATTAAATTTTCGTAAATGGATCATTTTTTTTATAATGTGGAAATATATACGAAAATTATATTTAATACACCTATTAAAACCTATTAAATACCATAAAAAAATATAATAAGTCGATATTTTTCAATTTACACGATGGAAGAAAATAGAAATAATGAGTTCCTCAGTTCAGAAAATATAAAACAAATAATTAAAAAAGCCAAAGATAACAATTGTTTTAATCAAGTAAATGAAGAAATTATTAAATCAATCCGTGATACTATGGGGAAAGTATATGATAAATATAAAAATAAAAAAAGTTTCAGTGCATTAAATGAAATTACGATGTCATTAATAAATGAACAATTTGCACCGCAAAAAAATATTCAAAAATTTAACGAATTAAAAGACATTCCTTTTATTTATAAAAAACCTACTGTTTTGAAAAATGAAAAATTCGAACCGATAACACAAATTAAATTAAATAAAGCTAGCTTCTTCTCCAGCGATAATATAATTTTCAGGCCAGAATCCGGGATTTGGTATAATCCTGATATTCCGGCATTTTATAGTCCATGGATGGATATTGTTTATGTTCCTAAAGATGGTTCATATTTTGATGCTAAAACTGGAAACAAAATAATTATTAATGACATGAAAATGGAAAAATTTTTTAATATTAATGTTCCAATGATACAAACTAATAAAAATGAAGGATTTGATGCAAAACAAGAACAAAAGAAAAAGGATATCCTAAATAGTAGAATGAATCCAAATATTGTTTTCAGAGAAAATATTGTTACCATCGATTCGCGGCATAGAAATTTAAAATCATATCCAGTAGCTTCAAGATATAGCATAAGAATCGAAAAAAAAGGAGACAGAGATGCAATGGGATTCATTAACAATTTGTCAGAACCAATAAGAAGCGTAAGAAAAATAGAATTAATAAAAGGTGTTATTCCAAATTTTATTGCAATAACTGGTGGAACTCCTGATTCTTTTTTATATCTTGGATTGGATGAAATTCAAGGTGTACACGGAATGAGTAGCCCATTAAGTAAGAATATTTTCGGAAGATTACAATATGATTTGCGATTACCAGTACAAACGAATTATTTAAATGTTGTTCCAGTTGGATGCTCAAGAACATATCCGACTGATCCATTATCCACACCATTAAATTCAATAACAATAAATTTAATGAATTATAATGGAGAACTTTATAACTTTGGAACAGATACATTTACAATTCGATATTGGCAAACATTCGGAGTATTAACAGCCATCACAACTTGGTTACCGCATGGTTTAGCATCCGGAGATTATGTAATATTCAGATTTACAGCCAATACCCTTTTAGATAATGAATATAATGGGCTTATTGTAAATGTAATTAATCCAACATTATTTACAGTTAATATTAATTCAACTACTGTTGCCGCTGGATTAGCTCCAAATATTGGGGGGCCACCATTGGACCCATTAGATCCACAAAATTCCACAGGTTACCCATTTCCAACAATTCCACCAAATGATCCAAATAATCCTACAAATTATTTTGGTTATATCCTTGATGAAAAAAAACAAAATCAATTTACATTTAGAGTAATTTCAGAACAAAACAATGATGTTCCTATTGATAAAATTGCTGACATTTTGAATTATTAATAATTTATTTTAACAATTAACTATTTGTTTTAATAATTAACAACTAACGATTAATTATTTACTAAAATAATTTATTTTCTAATTAATATTTTGTTTATAATAAATTTTTTAATAGATGAATATCCACAATCTATAAACATTTTTTTTTGTTCACGAGTTAAATTAAAATCTATAAAATTTCCCTCAGGTATTTTTATTTCACATATTCCCCTTTTTGTTTGTTCTTCAACTGTTCCGCTTGGTTGATTAACACGAAAAACAATATTTATTATATTTGATATAAAATTCATCATTTTTAAACTTTTCTCAATATAATCATATTCGTCAGATATCTTTTTTGGAATTATTGAAAAATATAATCCTAATATTTCTTCATTTTTTGTTTTGTTTTCTTCGGCATATTCAAATGGAAAATTGCACATTAATCCGCCATCTGAATAATGCATTTTTCCAATTTTTATACATTTAAATAAAAATGGTATTGACATACTCCCTAATAATGCAGTTATAACTGATACATTCGGAGTTTTCTCAGGGCAAAAACATTTTATTTTATATTTGTCAACATTTGTTGCGAAAATATTTAATGATATTCCAATAATTTTTTTAAAATTTTCAAAAGATATACCGGCATACACTCCTTTTTTTTCAAATAAATTAATTACATAATTTGTTAATGTTTCCATGTTATTTATGGCACAATTACGATATAAATCCAATGCACTTGTAGCCAACGAAATAATATTTGTTGACAATGGATTATTAACCCCAAATATTGTACTGTTTGACATTTTATATATTTCCTTATGCATATCGCACGTATTGTATCCTAATGAAAACAATATTGCAAATAGCGCACCACTAGAAACAGCATAAATTTTATTAATACTCTTTCTAACTCCAGATTTCTCCAAATATTCCATAACTCCACATAAACTTATACATTTTACACCACCACCAGCAATTACTAATGTTGTAGGTTTATAATATTTTGATACATACGATAATTTTGGATTCATGTTAAAAATAATTGTCTGAACAATCTCCGATTTATTTAATTACACGGAACACGTTTTTTTTTTCAAATATATTTGTTTTATGGTTTATAATTGTAGGTAATTTTTATTTTTGCTTATTTTACGAAAAATATGAAATGGACCATACAAACACAAATAAAATAAAAAATAATATTTCCAATAATTTCCCAGATTGTAATAATATTTACTGTGAATGTAATGACGATATAACAAATTTATTTAAAAACAAATCTTTGGATATACAAAATATATTTAATTCTTCTATACTCAAAATTTTAGGATTTGGTGGGTATGATTCAAACATGAAAGATATAAGACACGCACCAGAATACGATGAAAGTTGTGACGATGATAGTAATAATAATGATAATAATAATGATAATAATGATAATAATGATAATAATGATAATAATAATAATAATGACAATAATGATAATAATAATTATAATGATAATAATGATAATAATGATATTATCATTAATGCTGCCACTTGCGCAAATAATAAATATGAAAAATCAAGAATAGAAGATATCGATTGGGATACCGAAAAAATAAATTGTCTTGATTCAAATACAAAATTGAATGTAAAAACGAAAGTGGAAAATAATAATATTGTTTATTATGTTTTCGAAGTAAAACGAGAAGTAGGAGAAAAAACAAAAGAAACGAAAGAAAAAAATAAAGAAACAAAAGAAACAAAAGAAACAAAAGAAACAAAAGAAATAAATAAAGGTAATGTAATTTCACACAAAGATAATAAAAACGAAAAGAAAATATTTAGTGTATTATACAATGAATTATTTGACGGAAAAATTATTAATGTTCAATTCGAAAAAAAAATATATGGAATATTTATTATTATTAATGAATGCTTTAATAAAGAACCACAAACAATAAATATTGATGAAATTAATACACAAATAATAATAAAAAATGATTAAGTAAATCCTGGGTGAAATATAAAATATCAATAATACAAAAACTTAATATTTAAGTGTATAATCGAAAATTTTACGAATGGAATGCAATACAAAGAACACAAGCAATAATACAAACAATAATACGAACAATAATACAAACAATAACACAAATGATAATACAAACAATAACACAAACAATAATACGAATGATAACGTATTAATTTTGGACGCTGGGTCACAATATGGAAAATTAATTAGTAAATATGTCGAAATGTTTGGTTTTAAAGTATTGTTTGTTCCAATTTATACACCATTAAATAAAATAGAAATTTTTGAAAGTGTACAAGCAATAATTATTTCGGGAAGCCCTGATAGTGTTTATGAAAAAAATTCTGCAAAATGTGATATTGCATTTCTGAATTGCGGCAAACCTATTCTTGGCATTTGTTATGGTATGCAATTAATTAATTATTGTCTTGGAGGAGAAGTGTGCAAAAAAGAAAGGGAAGATGGACAATTTAATATTGATATAGATATAAATAATCCAATTTTTAGTGGATTAGAAAAAAAACAACTTGTGTTACTTACTCACGGTGATTCCGTTACTTCTCCAGCAAAAGGATTTAAAGTAATCGCAACCAGAAATGACAAAATTGAGGCAATATGTAATGAAGAAAATAAAATTTATTGTTTGCAATTTCATCCTGAAGTTGATTTAACAATTAACGGAATAACAATTTTCAAAAACTTTTTTAAAAATATTTGTAAAATTAATTGTGTACAAAAAAATTATAATTTGAGTAATCCAAAGATTTTTAATGTTGATGAAGAAATTAAAAAAATTATTACAGAAATAAAAGATAAGATTAGCGAAGATGATATTAGCAAAGGCAATATAGGCAAAAATAATATTGACAAAGACAATATTGGAGGTGGTACGAATAAAGATAATTTTATGACAAAGAGTGAGATTATAATATTTGTAAGTGGAGGGGTCGACAGTGCCGTTTGTTTAGCAATAATGCACAGTGTATTACCAAAAGAAAATATAAGGGCAATTCATATCGATCATGGATTTATGCGAGAAAGTGATGAGCAAATAATAAAATTATTGCAAGAACAATACGAAATAAAAATAATGGATTGTAAAGATATTTTTTTAAATAGTTATATTGAAAATGACAAAACAAAATTAATTGAAACAATTGAACCAGAAAATAAACGTAAAATAATTGGTGATGTTTTTATTAAAATTGTTGAATCAATTATGAAAGATGAAACAAGCAAGGAAGTATGCGCAGGGAATAAATATCTTGTGCAAGGAACATTGAGACCAGATTTAATTGAAAGTGCATCAAATTATGCCAGCAAAAAAGCTGATACAATTAAAACGCATCATAATGATTCTCCTTTGGCAAGATTATTCAGAAACCAAGGAAAGATAATTGAACCACTAAAAAATTTGCACAAAAATGAAGTTAGACTTATAGGGAAAAAACTCGGATTAAATCAAAAAATTATTAATAGGCATCCATTTCCTGGGCCGGGTTTAGCGGTGCGAATAATATGCAATAATAAAACAAAAGAAGAATTATTAAATGATGATTGGATATATTCAAATAATGAACTTAAAAAATATATTGATTTGTTAATCAAAAAAAATAAAATTAATTCCAAAGAAAAAAATAAAGAATATGAAGAAAACGAAGAATATGAAGAATATGAAGAAATTAAATCGATTGTTTTACCTGTAAAGTCTGTAGGAGTACAAGGGGATTGCAGATCTTATAAATATGTTGCCTCTATTTTTGGTAATTTATCGTGGGAAAAAATTAATGAAATTTCGGGAGAAATTATTAGTAAAATTCCAAAAATTGGGAGAATTGTGCGACATATCTGTAGTTCTACGAACCATATAGAAGAAATAAATGACAAACTAATTAAAACATCATTGTTAAAATTGAGTGACGCGCAAATCCTTCGTAACATAGATAAAACTATTTCAAATATTTTTGAGGACAATAAAATTAATACAGAAATAATAAGTCAAATGCCAATAATCATTATTCCTTGCTCATTTGGACCACATGGAATATCAGCAGTTATCCGGCCTGTTTATACAAATGATTTTATGACAGCATTACCAGTAAAATTAGAAGATAAACAATTATTTGAAAAAATTATGAACGCAATAAAGAATGAGGTTGATGATTTGTTTATTGATGTAACAAGTAAACCTCCAGGAACAATTGAATGGGAATAAAAAAAATATATAATAATTTATAATCAATCACTTTTAAATTAAAAATTTAAAGCTTTTTTTATTTAAAATTTTTATTTTTAAACTTTTATTTTAAATTTTTATTTTTAAACTTTTATTTTTAAACTTTTATTTTTAAACTTTTATTTTTAAATTTTTATTTTTATGATATTCATTATGATTTATTATCATTTAATTATTTTTGTTAAAAAATAATTTTTGGTTATGTCATTCTATTAATTTTATATTTATTTTGTTAATTATTTATTTTGTCGAGTGGACATTAAACATATTAAAAATATTTATAAGTACATTTATAAATAAAATATTAATGAATAAAATAAAAAAATGATTAAAAAAAGTTAATTTTATTATTATTATGTTATTGTAATAACATTTCAACTATTGTTTTGTTATAATAATAATTATTATTATTATTTTACAATGTGAATATTAATTATTTACTAATGATTAAATTTTCATCTCGAAAAGAACCAGATATAGAAAATAAATTTTTGACTTTAGAAGAAATTAAAAAAATAAATGAATATTTTTCACGTGATAATTTATTAGTTTTTATTATTAGTAGAATACCCAAAATTACACAAAAATTCAAAGATTTTTTAGAAGATCCATTAGAAAAATATTCGCCGGAAGGAATAGATGAGAAATATTATATTTTTTTAATAAGGAATTTTTATGGATTTAGAAAACCACCATCACAAATAGATTTTTATGAAAAACTTAAATTTTTTTATAAAAATGGTATCGACGAAGCTTTATTAACTTCCGCGAATCAATATATTTATCAACCAGAATATTCATTAACATTCGAAAAACAATATAAAATTTTAATAAATAACTGGGAATGTAGTATTAAAATTAAAAATATTGCATTAAATGAATTGGTAAGATTGCATCGCATTTCTTATAATAATAAAAGACTTTTGGAATTATTAAATTTTCTGAAAAAAATGATAGCAAGTAGAAAAATTGATAAACATAATAAAAATGTAGTGTTTTGTATTGGTATTGTGTATCATAAACTAGGCCAATATTTTAAAGCTGAAAATAAATATTTGAAAATACTAATGCACGCAAAAAAAAAGGGATTAATATATAAAAATACAATGCGATATATAATTTCTTTGTACGATACGTTATTTCAAAATGGAGACATCGAAAAATCAAATTTTGTAACATTCATAAATTTAGAATTTCCGAAAGGATGCATAAATATAATACCTAATATTTATAAAATGATAATCAAAATTTATAATGAAAAAATAGATTTCATAAAATTACATTTCGATTATTCTCCTTTTGATTATGGAATTGGTGGGAAAGGATACATAAAAGCCAAAGAAGATTTTAATAACAGAATTAAAAAAATAAAATAAAGTAAATTATTAAAAAATATTATTGTGCAGAAATTTGATAATATTTTATATGTTATTACTTATCAATTTATTTTATATGTTATTACTTATCAATTTATTTTATATGTTATTACTTATCAATTTATTACTTATCAATTTATTTCGTACATCATTACTTATCAATTTAATAAAAATAATTTTATTTTTTTTTTAAATAATATTTATTTCCCCTTTATTAAAAATAAAAATAAGGTGTTTTTTTCTTCATTAAAAATAATTATATTTTATCCATATTATTTCTTCTTTCTTTGAATCTTTGTTCTTGTTTCTTCGAGTCAAATAATATATCTGTTTCTCCCATAGCAATTCTAGGATTTAGAGTATCCTCAGTTAATGTTTTCCCTGTATGTTGGCTAAATTTCTTAACATCTGTAAATATTCTTTTAAATTTCGGAAATTGAATATTTTTGTTATCGTGAATTTCAATATATTCCTCATCATTCCCGGAATAATATGGTTGTAATGATAATTCTTTTGTATTTCTTTTTGCTTCATATTTAGGATAATCAAGTAGGCAAGGAGTTGGATCTAATTGTTTGAAATAGTACATTAAATAATTATGTACTTCATAAATTACTTTGGGAATTATGTGTTCTAAGAACATATCATTTAAAAAATTAACCTTAATATCTATAGGTATTTTAGGATCAAAATAATAATGATTAATAATATTATCCTTTTTAAGATCTCCGTTGAACGATTGCCTATAATGATATTTATGGTTTGGATAACATAAACATTTTCTTTGTAATCTAGCATAATAATTATCTAATTGATATTTATCATTAATATTATTTTCTTCTGGTATGTATCTATCACCAACATCGGCGAATAAAAATTGGGCCGGAACAGGAGCCATATTATAAATTGTTGGAGCCTTATTATTATTCAAAATAGATCTCGGAATTTGGAAAAAATTATATATTTCTGTCATCAAAAGTAATATTTCCCTGTCGCTTTGTCTAGATATTTCATGTTTTGATGATTCCCCATATAATATTTTTAATTCTTTGTTTACACATTCAACAATTTTTTCCTGTATATAATTTAAATTTAATTTTGAGAAAAATAACTCTGCGATTGGTGTATTGAGCTTGTGAGTAATATTTTCGTATATCTTTCTATCTAGCGACATAGTACTATTATTATTTTACTAAAAAGTAATAACAAAAGTAATAACAAAAAGTAATAACAAAAAGCAATAACAATATATACAGATATTATTAAAATATAAAATATTGAATATTATTAACAATAGTACAATAATAATTACGGTGGTACTAGCACTATAATAATAAGTATATAAATTACCCAGTGTTATATTTTGAATAAACTATATATTTTTTATGATAAAAATATTTATTTTTTTAATTATTTGTATATATATATTGTTATTTTATTGTTATATTTTTTATTTATAAAGAAACATAATGGAAAACAAAAAGAAAAGAACAACCAAGAAGGCGAGTAATAAGAAACTAAAAAAAACATCAAGTGTACCAAAATATTTTGACTCATCTAAAATATTAAATTTGCCAACTGAGAATAAACATGCGCATACTTTTTTCCCATCAATATTTAATAATTCTATGGCGGTAGCACAATTTGTTCCAGAAAATGTTCCACAATTAAGTTATGCTATGCCAGATTATAATAATCCGAATTTAATGAGTCCAACAATGGATGATAATATTAATAAATTGTTTGGAAATGATGATAAAAAGATTCCAATTGAAATTGGAGATTTCGGAAACTTAGATTATGATGAACATAATATTATGATAGGAGGACAAAATACATATTCACCATATATGCTAAGTTTATTCCGCCATTTATTGAAACAAATATGAAGTATCAACATATTGATGATCCATCTATTATTATGAATGAAACAGGTAGAGGAATCAAAAATTTAACATATTTTAATGGGCAAAATGGAATTAAACCGCATCCGACAATGAATGTTATATCCAGAATTTAAATTATCAAATACAAATTAATTAATAATGCAAAATAATTAATAATGCAAAAATAATTAACAAATAATTTAATATTTTAGTACTATTTACTATTAACATCAATATTTAACTCAATAATTAATCCAAAATATTAATATTGTTAATTTTTTTAATTATCTTATTTGGTAAAATTATTTTTTATTTATGTTTGTAAATTTTCATTAAATAAAAAAAATACATTATTATAAACCAATTACCATTATTTAATTTTGCAAATTTTATTAATACATTTTATTAGTGCGTTTATAAATTATCATTTACCATAAAATATTTTCTGGAAAATGAGTGATGAATTTAGTAATATCACACATGAACAATTTAAAAAGAAACCGGATTATAATTTTAAAATTCTAAAAATAGATAAAGAAAAAATTTTAAATGAAGTAGCAACATTAAATGCAACTGTCATTAAAATGAGAGAACAGAAAATAGAAATGAATGACAAAAATAAAGAATACCTTAAAACACAATTTCCATTAATATCAGAAAATTTAAATGGTGTATTTACAAAAATTGTTGAAACTGAAAATTTTAATGTTGGTGTGCTTATTGAGATGATAAACGGAATTTATACAATCGGAGAAAATCATTCAGAAAGTGCCGCAGTAAGGTATAGAATTGCCGAGATGTTAAATAAAATTTATATTGAAAGTAAAGTTAAAAAATAAACAAGGGATAAATATTTATAAATAAAAATATCATAAATGAAAAATCTAAAAATAAAAATATCATAAATGAAAAATTTATAAATTTTAGTTTTTGAGATAGGAATTTCTAAAAATAAAATTTTCAAAAATAAAAATTGTAAACAAAATAAAAAAATATTCCCACTATTTCATTTTTTTATTGTTAAATTAATAGAATCTATTATTATAATTGTATATATATTTTTTTGTTGGGATTTTAATTTTCTTTTCAATATTTATTCCGCGTGTTCCACCATTAAAATCATATTCTTTTTTGCAAACGATTACTCTATTAAAGAAACTAAATATTTTTTCTGAATCATTTAATGTATTTCCATGTTTAGATTCAAATAATTGATAATATTCCTCAAATGATTTATCTAAAACAATTTTAAATTTATTTGTTAATTCTCCTTTCAAATAATCGAAATCTATAAGATGTTCTTCGTGTTCTATACCAATAGATTGAATATAAACTGACACACTTAATTTAGGTGTAAATTCAGTATCATCATATAGTTTTTTAATTTTAAAAAGACAATCATTATTGTGATATTTATCATTATCATCACTCTTGATTTCTTCAATTTTTTCAGATTGAATTTCATCTAATCCTTTACTATTTTTATCTTTTTCTCCTTTTTTATCTTTTTCTCCTTTCTTATCTTTTTCTCTTGTTTTGTTATATTTGTCTGATTTATTTAAATATAAATATTCTCCTTTTTTAATATTTTTTAATGCATTAAAAA
>Ga0265297_10011166_pt1 | contig 11061 bp, 13 predicted proteins | sample Munlanlwell13791_FD_192502 | JGI IMG/M metagenome (GOLD analysis project Ga0265297, IMG submission 192502) | Leachate microbial communities from a municipal landfill in Southern Ontario, Canada - Leachate well 137-91 | ecosystem: Engineered > Solid waste > Landfill > Unclassified | place...
AGCATGCTGCGCAAGTACGGCCCGATCTGGATAAGCATTCATGTCAATCACCCCAAAGAAATTACCAAGCGCTGCCGCTTTGCCTGCGATATGCTCGTCGATAACGGTTTTCCCCTCGGCAGCCAGACCGTGCTCTTAAAAGGCGTCAATGATAAGCCTTACATCATGAAGAAATTAATGCATGAGCTGCTCAAGATCCGCGTGCGGCCATACTATATTTACCAGTGCGACCCCGCAAAAGGGATTTCCCATTTCCGCACGCCGATTTCCGTCGGGATGAATATCATGGAGCGCCTGCGCGGCCATACCTCAGGCTATGCCGTGCCTACCTATGTCATTGATGCCCCCGGAGGGGGCGGGAAAATCCCGATCGCGCCCAATTATTTGCTCTCCGAAGCAAAAGAACGCTACACCTTACGCAACTATAAAAAGAAAATTTACACCTATTTCGAGTAGTTGCGCCCAAAAGACAGCACCGTTCGTTTCTCAGCGCTTCAACGTGAACTTCGCTTGACTCATTATTTCTTTTCTAATATAATAAAACCCTCGCATCCCTTCATACGCTATTTTATTGTGTTACAATAAAGAGGTAAGCGCCGCGCACGCTGAAGAACGAAAGGAGTCCTATCTATCATGGAAGGCTTTTCGCTTGATAAGAAACGGAATTTTGTTTTACTTTCTCATGCACAGGCGGGGAAAACGACTCTTTCGGAAAGTATGCTTTTCCTGGCGGGCGCGACCTCGCGTAAGGGTACGGTAACTGACGGTAACACTGTCAGCGATTACAGCGACGAAGAAAAAGAACGCAAAGTTTCAATATCGACAAGCCTGCTTAATTGTACCTATAAAGGCCATTTTATCCAGATACTCGATACACCCGGTTATGCCGATTTCGTCGGTGAAGTTGCCTCGGCACTACGGGCGGCTGACGCCGCGGTCGTTATTGTTGACGCCACCGGCGGCATTGAAGTGGGCACTGAACGCGCCTGGGACAGGCTCAATGAATGGGACCTGCCGCGTTTAATTTTTATCAATAAACTCGATAAAGAAAACACCAACCTTCAGAAGACCCTTGAAGAAATCAAAAAAAACCTCTCCAAGAGCGCCATCCTTATCCAGCAGCCCCTCTCGCCGGAAAATATAGAGATCATCGCCGAAAGCAACGATGCTTTATTGGAACGTTATCTCGAGGGAAAAGAAATTCCCCAAGAGGAAATAAAAAAAGCGCTCAAAGAGTCGGTGCTCAAAGGTAAGCTCTACCCTGTCTTTAGCGGCTCGGCATTCAAGGATCAGGGCGTAAAGGATCTGCTTGAGGGAATACTGGAATATCTGCCCAATCCGACGGAGCGGCCCGTGGTCAGCCTTAAAGACCCCAAGACGAACGAAGAAAAGCCGGTGAGCTTAAACGACAGCGGTTCTTTGAGCGGTTTTATTTTCAAGAGTATCTCTGATCCCTACGTCGGGCACCTTTCGATGATTAAAATATTTTCCGGTAAGCTTTTGGCAAATACCGGATTCTATAATGTTTCCAAGCAGAGCAAAGAACGCATCAGCAATATTTACTCTCTGCAGGGAAAGGATCAGCGGCCGATCACCGAGGCCTCCTGCGGCGATATCATCGCCATCGCGAAATTAAAAGACGCCGCCACCAATGATACCATCGCCCTGGATGAAAAAAGCAGCAGCCTGTATGAGCCGATAAAGTTTCCGGAGCCGATTTTTTCGGCATCGATTAAGCCCAAGACGCGCGCCGACGAAGAAAAGATTTCTATGGTATTGTCGAAGCTCGCCGCCGAGGACCACACCTTTGCGTTCACCCATGATGCCCAAACCAAGGAGTTGATCATCTCGGGTTTAGGCGATCAGCACCTCAATGTTATGGTTGAGCGCATGAAGAAACGTTTCAATGTTTGCGTCGATATGGGCACCCCCAAGGTCCCCTATAAAGAGACAATTATCAAGAAGGCGCAGATCCAGAATAAATACAAAAAGCAGTCCGGCGGCCGCGGCCAGTATGCGGATGTCTGGATTGAAATTGAACCGCTCCAGCGCGGCGGCGATTTTGAATTCGTCAATAAGATCGTCGGCGGCGCCATCCCGCGCAATTATATTCCTTCCGTGGAAAAAGGCGTGATCAACGCGATGAAAGAGGGTTTTGTCGCCGGATACCCCGCGGTCGACGTACGGGTGACGCTCTTTGACGGCTCCTACCACGAAGTCGACTCTTCCGATATGGCATTCCAGATTGCCGGCGGCATGGCGCTGCGCAAGGCCGCTCAGCTTGCCAATCCGGTGCTCCTTGAGCCGATCATGAACGTGGACGTGGTCATTACCGATGAATTTATGGGTGCCATTTCCGGCGATATTAATTCCCGCAGGGGAAGGGTTATGGGCATGGAGTCGCGTTCAAAGTACCAGGTATTGAAAGCACAGGTGCCGTTGGCAGAAATGTTTTCCTACGCGGCAGATCTGCGTTCGATGACCGGCGGCCGCGGTAATTATTCGATGAGTTTCTCTCACTATGAGATTGTCCCGCATAAGCTCGCGCAGGATATTGTTGCCAAGTACCAGCAGACCAGGCAGGAAGAACAGAAGTAGAGAAGGGTCGCGACGCAGCATTGTCCACACGGCTGCGCAGCACGCAGCACAACCAGGCAAAGAAAGAAAAATAGAAATAAATGAAAGTAGCGGTATTTGGCGCAGAAGATTTTCCGTTCGGCAAGAAAAGTTTCTACGATGAGCGATTAGACGATCTGCAGGAAATTTTCCATTCAAAGAAGACGACCCCGCTTCAGATTGAGTTTGTCCCCTTCAAAGAATTAAAAGATGCCGAGGCACTTGTCGGCCCGGCAGCAAAAAAAGACGACCTGATTCTGGCGGATTTGGAATACGTCTATGATCGCCTGGATAAGGAGCTGCCGCCGCAGGAAAAAGAATTATTCGAGAAGTTAAAAACGCTCCTTGAGAAAGAACAATTTTTGTTTTCTGCGCTCAGCGCCGAGGAGCGCAAGCTCCTCAGAGGCTTTCCTCTTGTAACCGTGCTTCCCGTAGGTTTATTTTCTGATCCTGCCGATTGCGGCAGCCACGAATTCCTAGAGCCGCTTTACCATTCAGCCGGGCGGAGTTTTTTCTTTACCGGCGGAGAGCCGGAGTCGCGCATGTGGCCTATTCGGCAGGGCGATACTGCCTGGCATGCTGCGGGCGTAATTCATTCCGATATCCAGCAAGGCTTTATCCGGGCAGAAGTGGTTGCTATCGGAGATTTATTGGCGGCGGGCCATTATAACCAGGCCCGCAACGAAGGAAAAATTCGCTTAGAGCCAAAAGAGTATGTGGTCCAGGAAGGCGATGTGATGTTGTTTCGTTTTAATAAATAAAATTTCAGCTTACTCATAGGGAAGGAGACAGGAAAGAATGGTACGTATTAAGCGCGCGTTGATAAGTGTTTCCGATAAGGCCGGGATTGTTGACTTGGCGGCCCGGCTCCAGGAATTTGGCGTTGAGATTATTTCTACCGGCGGGACAGCGAAACTTTTAAAAAATTCCGGCATCAACGTTATTGAAATCTCCCAATATACAGGTTTTCCGGAAATGATGGACGGCAGGGTTAAAACGCTTCATCCAAAAATTCATGGCGGGCTTCTTTCGCTGCGCGATAACGAAAACCATATGGCGCAGGCACACGAGCACGGCATCGGCCTTATTGATATGGTAGTCGTTAATTTATATCCTTTTGAAGCAACCATACAAAAACCCGGCGTTCATTTGGAGGAAGCGATTGAGAACATCGATATCGGCGGGCCTTCGATGCTGCGTTCTGCGGCAAAAAACTACCGTTCAGTGGCGGTTGTTTCAGACGCGGGCGATTATCCGCTCATCATCGATGAGCTCAAGAAAAACAAAGGTTCGCTCAGCGAAGCAACCTTGCAGCGGCTCGGAGTAAAAGTATTTGAGCTTACCTCACGATACGACGCCGCCATTTATGGCTATTTATCGAAAACAACTGCGCAGGGCGCTTCAGGGCAAGAATTGTTTCCTCAAAAACTCTCTCTGGCGTTTGATAAAATACAGACCCTGCGTTACGGAGAAAACCCTCACCAAAAAGCAGCGCTGTATAAAATCCCCGGCGAAGGTGCTGATTGCCTGGTGAGCGCACAAAAGTTAAGCGGCAAAGAACTCTCGTTCAATAATTTCCTCGACCTCAACGCGGCCTGGGATATTGTGCGTGAATTTGACGAGCCGGCAGCAGTCGTCATAAAACACCTCAATCCGACGGGTGTTGCCGTTGCAAAAGACTTAAAGAGCGCCTATCTGCGCGCCTGGTCAGCGGATAAGCTCTCGGCCTTCGGCGGTATCGTAGGGCTCAACAGAAACGTTGACTTAGAAACAGCAAAGAAAATCAGCGCCAGTGGATTTTTAGAGTGTATCATTGCCCCCGGCTATGACAAGGCGGCATTGAATTTACTGACGCAGAAAAAGAACGTACGCCTTTTGCAGGTGGCAGTAAAGAAGCCGCGGCAAGGCTATGACATTAAGAGCATCGACGGCGGCGTGGTGATCCAGGAAAAAGATTTATTTGATTTGGATCCTCAGGCGCTCAAGGTGGTCACCAAACGAAAGCCTTCCAAAAAAGAATGGGCAGACCTGCGCTTCGGCTGGAAAGTGGTAAAGCACGTGAAGTCCAACGCCATCGTGTTTGTAAAGAACCAGCAGACCATAGGGGTGGGCATGGGCCAGGTAAACCGGGTTGACAGCGTGCTTTTGTGCGTTAAGCGTGCCGGAAAAAAAGCCGCCGGAGGTGTCCTGTGTTCTGACGCGTTCTTTCCGAAAGAAGACAGCATCAAGCTCGCCGCAAAAGCCAAGATAAAGGCCATTATTCAGCCGGGCGGTTCCATCGCCGATGAAAAAGTGATCAAGGAAGCGGACCGTTACGGTATCGCCATGGTGTTTACGGGCTGCCGCCACTTTAAGCATTGAGAGGACGACTATAATTTATCTCTTATCATGAATAGGCTGCTTACGGTTTCTTTGTAGGGAAAGACAGCTCGTAAGCAGCCTTTCTTTTCGCTATGCGCTATCAACAAGCCGTCGATTATTTGCAGTCGTTTGTTAATTACGAGTGCTTGAGCAATTACCGCTACGAAGGTTCCTTTAAGCTGCGGCGCATGAAGAGTTTTCTTGCCAGCGTCAACAATCCCCACCAAGGACTTTCCGTTATCCATGTTGCCGGTTCAAAAGCAAAAGGATCAGTCTGTTCTTTTATCGGTTCGATTTTAAAAGAGGCAGGATTAAAGGTCGGCCTCTATACTTCTCCGCATTTAAATGATTTCAGGGAACGGATCCGTATCCTTTCTAAGGGGCGCGGCCGCAACAGATACGCCGGTGAATTTGAGGGTATGATCCCCAGAAAACAATTGTGCGGCCTTGTTGAAAAGATGCGCCCCTCGATCAAACACTTCAATGCATCGTCGCGTTACGGGCCCCTTACGTTCTTTGAGGTGTATACGAGCATTGCGTTTGAGTATTTCCGCCAGCAAAAGGTCGATATTGTTGTCCTGGAAACAGGCCTGGGAGGGCGCTTCGATGCGACGAATACGGCTCAGTCACTGATGTGCGTGATTACGCCTGTCAGCCATGAACATACCTATCTGTTGGGCAAATCCCTGCGTAAGATCGCGTATGAAAAAGCCTCGATTATCAAGAAAGAAAACCGGACAACACAAGAAGGAAAACGTATAGCCTTGACCGCGGCTCAGCGCAGTTCAGTCCGCAGGGTGGTCGGGTGGCTCGCGCACAAGAACAATGCTTTGCTTTTTGAGGAGGGCAGGCATTTTCGCTACGCAATAAAGAAACATTGCCGTTTTGATTACTCCGGATTAGCCGTAGTGTTAAAAAATTTGCGCCCGAGCCTTGCCGGAGAGCATCAGATCGCCAATGCAAGTTTAGCTATTGCAGCATGCGAAGCGCTGCGGTATCATACTATCGTCATAGCGCCGTCAGCGATGAGGAGAGGAATAGCGTCTTGCCGGTGGCCTGCGCGTTTTGAAGTCGTTCGGAGCCGGCCAGCCATTGTTTTCGACGGCGCACAAAACGATGCTTCGATGCAGGCGCTGCGTAGTGCAATGCGCCGGCGTTTTCCCAAGAAAAACTACTGGGTGGTATTCGGGATTTCACGGGATAAAGAGATTGCCAGGACGTGCCGGGTCGTTAGCCGGATGAGCAAGCGGATCATTCTTACGAAATCGGACAATCCGCGCGCGATGGAGCCGGACAGGCTCGCGCGTTATTTTCCGCGAAGTGAGCTTTTTATCAGCGATTCTGTTGCGCAGGCAATGGAGTATGCGCTTTCGCAAGCAGACAAAAAAGATGTCATTGTTGTTACCGGTTCGCTTTTTGTGTGCGCACAGGCGCGGGAGATGGTGCGCGCAGAAGGGTTTCGATGAAACATTGTCCCAAGTGCAAGGCCGTCTATACTGATAACTATGAGACGTGCGAGCACTGCGAACGCGTGCTGGTAAATGATTTAAAAGGTGTTGCGTTCGTCGGCACATTGGTATCGGTTTATAAAGGCACCGACAAGAACTCGATTGAGTTTGTGAAGGAGCTACTGGCAGAAAGCGGCATTTCCTGTATTGTCAAAGAGGCCAATCCTGCGCGGACCTTTGATAAAGACAGGGATTGTATTGAAATCCTCGTCAAAGAGAAAGACTGCAAAAAAGCAAAAACAGTGCTCAAGCAGGATGAGGGTGCATAGGGCAATAAAAGATTTAAATGGAACCGCCGGTTGAGAAAAGAGGGGGCAATGGACATTCTTAAAGGGGTGCAGAATTATTTGACAGGCCTTGAAGAAGAAATCGGCAAAAAATGGATTATTGCGGCCGCAGCGATTATTTTTGTGCTTATAGCTGTTTTGCTGGGCCTGGTATTGTTCCTGGGCCTTTAGTGCGCGATGAGTGTGACGATATGGAAACTCCACAGAATATTATTACCCAGAAAGTCAAAGATTTCTTAATCCGCCAAACGTTTATTAATATCGCAACATGCGACTTTGAGGGCAGGCCGAATGTCGCCCCGAAATTTCTCCTGCGGATTGATGAAAACAGTATCTATCTGGCTGATTATGTGATCGGCGCGACATGCCGTAACCTGAAAACAAACAAGAAAGTTTCGCTTTCAACAGTGGATATCGATACATTGACCGGCTATCAAATTAACGGTAACGCAGCCATCATTGAGAAAGGCAAAGAATACGATAGTTTGTTGGAAGCATTTCATGACAAACAAATACAGTTGTGTGTCAGCCGCATTGTGGAAGGTATCCACAAAGAGCAGCGGCACCATTCTTTTGAGACCAGTTTACCTGAGAGTATCGCTATCATTAGGATCGAAGTTGACGAAATTGTTGAAATCGTCCCCACGGGCGAGATCAAAAGAAAGCACAAATAAGCTGAAAACATATAAGGAACGGCATGGATCAAAAAAATAGTGGCAAGCGGTTTTCAATACATTCTATAAAAAGAAAATATATCTTTATCGCGGTCGCGGTTGTGTTGTGTATTGATATCGTCTATCTTGGCTCATCGTTTTATCAGTCGCATATCAGGCCCCGCTACGCGAGGCTTTCTGATCAGGAAAAAATAAAAAAGGTGTTTTTGCTCTACCGTGAGTATAAAGAGGCGTCTTTTGCCGGCGCCGACGATATCCTGGCGCATAATGTGTTCCACTTCTTTCCCTCGCAGGGTGTCCTTTTTGTCGATGTCCGCACCAAACAAGAGCAGGAAATTTCCATGATCCCTTATGCGGTCAGCCGGGATGAGTTTGAGAAAAACATAGAAAAATATAAAGGCATCGTTATTGTTGCGTATTGTACTATCGGTAAGAGAAGCGGCAGTTATGTGCTCGCGCTGAAAGAAAAAGGGTTCCAGGCATTCAACCTTACGGGTGGAATTCTTGCCTGGATACATAACGGCAGGAAACTTTATTGCCACGGAAAAGAGGTCAAGCGTGTCCACGTCTACGGGCCGCAATGGAATTTAGCACCTTCGGATTATAAGGCACTATGGTAGTTTTGTGTAACACATAAAGGAGTCGTAGCATGTCCCGTGAAAGAATTACCCGGCGCCAGAAAAACATTTCCCGCCTGTTGCGCGAAAAAAAACAGCAGCAATGTGATAAGGCACGGATGTTTCATAACAAGCGGTTTGTGAAATGAAGGCTGATACGATCGCGGCGATTGCAACAACCGTGGGTGAGAGCGCTATCGGTATCGTACGCATGAGCGGCAGTGATGCTGTCCGTATCGCGGATATGCTATTTAAGGCCCGCAGCGGCAGAAGAGTAGCTCGTTTGCGTACACACACGGTCCATTATGGGTGGATAACAGAGAAGTCACCAGCCGCAGGTCGCAAGCCACAGGTAATTGATGAAGTGTTGCTTACGGTGATGCGTGCTCCCCGAACCTACACCAGAGAAGATATTGTTGAGATCAGCTGCCATGGCGGGGTCAGGCCGCTGCAGAAAATTCTCCAAGCAATAGTGAATGCCGGGGCCCGTCTGGCGGAACCCGGAGAATTCACCAGGCGCGCTTTTTTAAACGGCCGTATCGATTTATCAAAGGCAGAAGCTGTTCTCGACATTATCCGCGCCAAAACAGATACGGCGCTTAAGCTGGGGCTTGCCCAGCTTTCCGGCAGGCTCTCCGGCATAATTGCAAAGATGCGCCAAGTGCTGGTGGGTATTCTCGCTCATGTTGAAGCGGAGATTGATTTTAGCGAGGAAGGCCTGCAGACGAAGAAACAGCATCTTTTGGGACGTGATATCACTGCTCTTATTCGCCAGTGCCGGTTAATTATTGAAGATTCAGAAAAAAGCGATTTTTTCAGGGAGGGGATAAAGGTTACTATTTGTGGCAGGCCTAACGCAGGGAAATCTTCTCTTCTCAACGCGCTGCTGCGCAAAGAGCGCGCCATCGTGACTCCCATCGCGGGCACGACGCGTGACACGATAGAGGAGTTTATTTCTCTTCATGGCATCGGTATTCGGCTTGTTGATACCGCGGGAATAATCAAGCCAAGAAACCTTATTGACCACCATGCGATACGCCTGGCAAAAGACTCTATTGCGCTCAGTGATATCGTACTTTTGGTTTTTGACGGCAGTCAGAAGTTGACCGGCAAAGACCACGAGCTCATTAAAGAACTTCGCGGAAAAGATGTTATCGCGGTTATTAATAAGATAGATTTGCCCCGGCGTTTAAGCGCCAAAAAATTGCGGCATTTTTTTAAGCACGTTGTTTGCATCTCTTCAAAAACGCAGAAAAATCTCGCGCTCCTTGAGAAAGCCGTTGTCCGTTTTGTCTATAAGGGCAAGATTATCGCAGGCGAAGGTTTGGTTACGGTAAACGCGCGCCAGATGAGCGAGATCAAAAAAGCGCACGCGCTGCTGAAAAACGCTTTAGAAAATTGTAAGCGCGCGCTGCCGCATGAATTTGTCGCCTTAGATCTTAAGGGCGCGCTTGATTGTTTTGACCGTATTACCGGAGATAAGATAGACGAGGCGGTTTTAGACAGGATTTTCGGGGAGTTTTGTATCGGTAAATAGCATGTTGTCTGCTGCAGTAAAGGGCGAAACCAGCGGTTTTTAAAAGGACAGTACGCAGAAAGAATGATAGCCGGAGGCGGTGATGAACAAAAGAAAAGAAGCGTTGCTGCAGGAAGCAATCGCGTTAGAATTAAATGTGTACGAGCTCTATATTTTTTATCATAGAACTTTTACGCAGGACAAGGACTTCTGGCTGCGGATGGCAACAGAAGAAAAAGAACATGCAGCCCTGCTGCGGCTTGCCGGAGATTTTATCTCTTTTTTTCCCGAGGAGATTATTTATAATAATTTGGACATTTTGCAAAAGACAAACCGGAACATACAAGAGACGATCGAACAATATAAACAGAAATCTCCGTCAGGAGAAGAGGCGTATATCTACGCCATCGGTTTGGAAAACAGCGCCTACGAGTTGCATTATCAGAACCTGGTGACGCTGCCGTCAGAGTCGGAAAAACTACAGCTTTTTCAGAAGTTAAATACCGACGATAAAGACCACGCCGAGAGGATCAAGGCGTTGTTGAAACAATAAGAGACAACATATCTTTTTAAAAAAACAAGGAGCAGGCATGAATAAAGCCAAGATTAAAAAAGCAGTCTATGATATTTTAGAGGCGATCGGAGAGGATCCTAAGCGTACCGATTTGCGCGAGACCCCGCAGCGCGTCGCTGATATGTGCGAGGAAATTTTCTCCGGTATCAAAAAAGACGCAAAGGCAGAGCTCGAAGTCATTCTTGAGCACAAACACGATGAGATTGTTTTGCTCAGAGGCATTCCTTTATACTCGGTTTGTGAGCATCACCTTTTGCCTTTTATCGGCAAGGCACACGTTGCCTACATCCCCAAGGGCGGCCGCGTGACGGGTCTAAGCAAGATCGCGCGCGTCGTGGATGTGCTTTCCCGCCGCCCTCAGGTCCAGGAACGTCTGACGACCATGATCGCGGAAGTGATTATGTCCAAGCTGAAACCTTTAGGGGTAATGGTGGTGATTGAGGCAGAGCATCTGTGTATGTCGATGCGCGGTATTCAGAAACCGGGCACGATAACCGTAACAAGTGCGGTGCGCGGCATCTTTAAAGATAACGAGAAAACACGCGCTGAGACGCTCGCATTGATACGTAACTGATAAAAAGTTTTGGCAAATCCGTATTTTTAAAGGAGGGCACATGGAGAGCATTCTGTTACAGTATAGCGCAATTTGCATTTTTTTGTTGCTCATGGGTTTTACTTTTTGCGATGGGTTCAGGCTCCATACAGGACTTAAGATTGTATGGTTTTCTATTTTTGCGGCCATTGCGATACATAATGTTAAGATGCATGACATGTTTGTGTTGGAAGAAATTTTGCCGGCACCGTGCCTTTTGGCGTTTGGCCTGTGCTGGTATCAGGTAAAAATAAAGCGACTAAAACAGTAGGCTGATGAAGAAGAAAAGAAGGAAAACAGTTGTAGCGCTTGGCTG
>Ga0265297_10011167_pt1 | contig 11059 bp, 16 predicted proteins | sample Munlanlwell13791_FD_192502 | JGI IMG/M metagenome (GOLD analysis project Ga0265297, IMG submission 192502) | Leachate microbial communities from a municipal landfill in Southern Ontario, Canada - Leachate well 137-91 | ecosystem: Engineered > Solid waste > Landfill > Unclassified | place...
GTGGGGAGCTTCACCTTCCCAACCGCTGCGGCCAAGTCCGCCCGGATTACGGTCGGGTTCCACAAGTTCGTCGCTGGCAACCTGACCCCCGCCGAGATTCCTCTGGGGACCAAGACGGCCCTCGTAGGAGTTGCGCCGTACTTCGCCATCAGCCAGATAACGCAATGTCTGGACAGGATTATCGTTGTCGGCAGGCTTACGGCGGGAGCGTTCAAGACCGGGACGCTGATGTACTCGATGTACGGCTACTGAAACACTACCAAACCTCTTCCCTTTAACCTCTTTATCTCTCTAACAGGAGGCGAAACGATGAAACCGACATTCCAGGAGGGCGACCTCGTTGCTATTCTTGATGCCAACGATGCGCCCAAGACATACATGGTCCAGAGGACCGAGGACTTGATTTATGACTACACCTTCACATCGGCTGTGACCACGGGAACGATTGGTCAGGCCGAGCAAGTGGAGAACTTGGAGCCGAAGCAGACCACCGAGCCTGCCCGTATCCTCTATCAGGTTAGGGCCGGGGTCGATGTGGGCACTATCTACACCGAACTGCTCGCCGGGTCCATAAGGAGGACTCCGTACAAGCAGCGCAGGCCGACCACGACCTCGCCGTATGTGGGATACTTCGACGAAAGGACCTCGCCGTTCCACGACCCCAGGTTCGAACTGTACCTGCGGTATAACGAGCGTCCGGCGTTCCAGGTCTATAACCCCTGGGGGTTCAGCATCACTCCGAAGATGTCCTTCAGGGGCAAGAAGCTGCTGATGTACGAACTCGCCAAGGATTCCGTGCCGTTTCTGCATGTAAGCAAGCAACGGATTGAGGACTTGAAGCAGGCCATGCTTGAGAACCGCATACCGCACAGGCGCATAACCGCCTTCGGCATTGACGAGTGAGGAGGGATGACACATGGCAGAAAATGATTCCCCGGAAATCATCGTGGTGAGGCAGCAGGAGCGTGGGCATGATGGGAAGTTCTACTTCCATCCGAACAACGAGTATAGCTTCTACCTGTCGGCGGCCACGGGAGCATCTTCGATAATCGGCACCATACCCACGGGAAAGAAGTTCAAGGTACGCACCATCATTGCGACCTCCACCGCTCTCCCCGTGGTTATGATACTGACCAACGGGAGCGGTTTGAGCCACACCAAGTTGGTGTTCGCTGCGGATGAAACAGGAGTGTCTAAGGTCATAACGGATGTCAAGGGACTTGTGTTCGATGACGACCCGTATATGATGCTGAGTACCTTCGCAACTGCGATAGGGATATTCCTCGGTGGAGAACTCGACCCGGATGAGGACGCCGCCTGAAGGTGAACAGATGGACAAGACCGAGTTCTGTAAGCTCATCGACCTGGCCATAAAGGACGAGGACGAGGGTGCAGAGCAATATCGGGAAATGTCCAGGTTCACCTTTTACACCGATGACATGACCGAGGAGGAACGTGACCGGGCAGCCGGTAAGGACATGGACCTCCAACACGTTCTCGGGAACGCAGCACGGGATGAGGAGCATCATGCAGATATGCTCCGATGGCTGAAAGGAATGGTCTGCGGCGATTAAACCCCTTCCCCTAGTTTTTTATACCGTATATCGCATACATTGGTCAAGCACTCCACTTGCGGAGGTCTGGACAAATGGAATCAGATAGCCAGCGTAGCAAATCCTATCGGCGTGAACTGCACGATTTGGTGCAGAGGGCGTGTACTGATGGGGAAATGGGCTCGATGCCCATGAGAAGCCTGCTGTTGAACGAGGCGCAGTATTGCCATCATCTATCCCAGAACGCTTTTACGATAGAACACTCGTTAGACACCTGGATAGATAATTTTCGAGAGAACCTGCCGCATGTTACGCACAATAATAAGGCAGGATTCAACGTTCCTCATACCGACCGGAAGGCCCTGGTCATAGGAGCGGGACCGTCCGCTCTGACCTATTATGGGCATCTGAAGGACAAGGGCCTCTTCACGGTCTGTACCAACAAGTCCTTGGAGTTCTTGATAAGGAACGGGATAGAGCCCGATGTCGTTGTGGTGCTGCACTCAACGCCGGAAATAAAAGGAACCATCAATACCAAGGTAGTGTCTGATTATCTGGGGCAGGAAGGGCGGTTAAAGAGCGATTTCATCATACCGACAACGATAGACCCTGGTGTGTTCTGGGAAATCGCTCACATCAGCAGGTCCACCCACCATCATTGGTTCAACCCCTCCATCCCCGAGGAGCAGGTCGAGAACATCAATCAGTTCATGGAAAGGATGACCGGGCTACCCGTCATAGATACTGGTGGAGACGTGGGCGTGTTCGCCTTGCTGATGGCCTTGGAAATGACCACCGGGCCTGTTGGTATCATCGGGTTGGAGCATTGCCTTGCGTTGAATGAAAATTGGACCAATGAGCAGGCGTTGGGATACCGCATCGAGTACGCCCCGGAGAGCTATGAAATGCTCTATGCCATACCGCCATCGTTCCAAGTGACCTTGGACACTATGGTGAAGCTCTGCAATTCCAAGGGAAAAGGTCGAGTTTATAACCTATCCAATTTCGGACCCGTGTATGCCAGGAAGCTATTGCCGTACATGGCTATGGAGGATTTCGCATGTCAGAACAAAGAACCAACGAACTGCTGAAGAAATTTGACGATTGGAACCGGGATGTCATCAAGGAGTTGCTTCCTGGTTGGTGCCGCAATGTAGCGAAGAACTTGGAGGTCGCCACGACCTCTATGGATTACAAGCAGGGCCGTGTCGGGGTGAAGCATTGCGTTGTGGTGGCCGCAGGTCCGTCCTTGACCGATGAGGACATACTATCTCTCAAGAACTACCCTGGGGACATCATCGTGTGCAATAAGGTATTCAAGCGATTTATCAACCTGAACGTGGTGCCGGATTGGTGCCTATTACTTGACAGTAACGCCGTTTCCGAGGAGCAGTTCCGTTTCTTAAAGAATCGACCGTGGGTCCCAACGAAGTTCCTCGTATCGACCACAGCATTTCCGGCCACCGTGGAGATAATCAACGAATGTTCGAAGGGGCACCCCAATCAATTCTACATGTTCAATCCGACCGTGGGGCTCGATGGGGACATGGATGTAACGACCGTCTGGAAGTGGATGAACACCTGCCCCGAGCTTTCGCACGGCGGAAACGTAGGCACGATGGCCTTCATGTTCGCCAGGGACCGGGGCTATGAGGTCATCGGTCTGCTCGGGTACGACCTGTGCGAGGAATTGAACCCGGAATGGACGCAGGAACAGGCCAAGGACCGGGAGTATCTGTACTTCCCGGATATCAACAAGGTGGTGGCGATACCATTCTACTTCCTGGCCTATTCGCAATGCCTCGCCAACACCGCCCTTATATGGCATGGCAACGACCCGAAGGGCCCGAGGAAGGCGGTGAACCTATCTGAATCGCCGCTGATGCGGCACATCAATGTTTTCCAACAGAAAAAGGTGGAAGAATATGTTAAATGGACAAGCGAGATTTAATCCATACAGCAGGAAGCTACGCAAGGAGTTGGACGGCCTGGTGGACATCCGGCTTAGGAACCAATGGTTCGAGAACTACTACGCCAACAAGCCGTTCATCGAGAAGCATGGCGGACTAATCAACATGCCTCTCCTGGAAAGTGCGATTGTAGTAGGGGCGGGATGGTCGTTGGAGAAGAACATCCATCTGCTCAAGGGATGTAAGGTTCCCGTCATATCCACGGACAAGGCGTTGAAGAGGGTGATGGAATACACCAAGCCATTCGCCGTGTGCGCTCTGAACACGGCGGCCACGGAAATCTCCAAGTGGCTCGATGTGGACAGCGAGGGGATTTGGTTGGTTGCTCCCGTCACCGCCCACCCGGATACCTTCAAGACCTGGAAGGGACCGATAGCCTTCGTGAACCCGCAGAACACCTGTCAAGAACTGTACGAACTGGTGCAGCGGGAAACGGGGCTGATTCCGACCATAAGGGGCTGCAATTCCGGGTACTTCTCCCTCATAACCGCATATACGCTCAACGCCAAGATTGCGGTCCTGTTGGGGATGAACTACTCGTATAGGACCGAGAAAGAAGCGTTGGAGGCCACACACGATAATCATTCGGTCAAGATGATGGATGTGACCGGGACCTATACCTATACGGTCCTGGATTGGCTCGATGCCCGTAGGGAGTTCATGGACTTCTGCTTCGAGTGGGCGAACGAGTTCCGGGTGGTGAACTGCTCCGAGGGCGGAATACTATATGAACCGAACCTCGTAGAGCATGTGCCGTTCGCCCTTTGGAGGGAGTGGCATGCTCCTTAGAGAACAACGCTCCCTGCAAGTGGCAGAAATCCTGGGGGAGATATGGGAGCAGAACTATGTCCGCAACAAACCCGAGATAAAGAAGAGCTTGCAGGACGGACCTGCGGTAAATGGGGACCCCATGTTGGTCATCGGGGCGGGGCCATCCTTGGAGAAGAACATCAACGACATATCGCCGTGGCTGTATAACATAGCGGTGTGCGATAAGGTATGCCCCAGGCTGGACAAGCTAGGAATCACGCCCGACCTGATATTCGCCCTCAATTCCGAGCCAACGGATGTTGTGAATTGGATTGAGCCGTTCAATGACAGCCTCGCAGAGCTTGTGGTGCCGTGCGGGGTGCATCCCGACACCTATTCTGATTGGAGGGGAAGCATCCGGTTCATCAATGCCGTCACCTCCACGGGCCTTCACCATCGTGTAGCGCACGAAACGGGCCTGATGCCCGTGTCCATCGGGTCTAATGTCGGCACCTTCGCCTACACGATGTGCGGTCATTGGGGAGCGGACCCGATAGCGTACATCGGTCTGGACTTTTCATTTCTAACCAGGGAGGAAATATTAAGTAAATATATCATAGGCAGGGAGGACGATGGGGACCGTGACTGGCCTATTTATGATGACCGTAAATATAATGTCCTGGAAATGACGGACATAAACGGGGACGTCCGATTCCTGGACCTGGGATGGTTCGATATGGCCGAGGCGTTCCAGGAACGGGTCCGGGCCATGCAGGATTGGTATGGCACAACGACCGTCAATTGCACCGAAGGCGGGATAAACTACTCGGAATCAGTGAAGGCCATGTCGCTCAAGGAGTTCAACGACGCAATCCCAACATGGGACTATCAGAACAGAGGAATGATGAATCATGGTATCTAGAGTATTGATAACAGGAGCGGGAACGCTAGGGACCGAACTTGCCAAGCAACTGCTCGATAAAGGTTACATGGTCCGTGTCATGGACAACTCCGAACAGGCGTTGTGGAAGTTCGAGGAGAGGCTTGCAGGGCGCAAGGGTTCAAACCTGGAAATGGTCCTCGGGGACATAAACGACCACAATGCCGTTGTGCGGTGCATGAGGCGCATGGAGTTCGTCATCCACGCCGCCGCCCTAAAGCATGTGCGATTCACCAACGACAGCCCGGTGGAGTGCATCGAAACGAACATCCTAGGGACCAAGGACCTAATCCTGGACGCCATGCGCCGGGATAGTGTGAGGAAGTTCATCTTCATCTCCACGGACAAGGCATGCTTTCCTATCAACATCTATGGGGAGAGCAAGCGTGTAGGCGAGTACCTGGCAGCATGGGCGCATGAGCAATCGGGAAAGGCATTCATGTCCTGCCGCTTCGGGAACTACCTGGGGTCGTCGGGGAGTGTAATAGACCGATGGAAGGAGCAGAGAGCGAGCGGGGAGATTTTGCTCACCGACCCCAACATGCGGCGATTCTTCATCAAGCCAGCGGAAGTAGCGGCCTTCGTCATAAGGCTCATGGAGTCCTCGGACGAGAGCGTGGGCAAGGGGAACATCTACATTCCCATAATGAAGGTCATCGACATGGAAACCCTGTCCTCGGTGGTGGCGAAGAAATGGGGTGTTAAGGTCAAGATGATTGGCAAGTTCCCCGGAGAGAAGGCCGATGAGGTCCTGCTCAATCAGGAGGAAATGTCAAGGGCCAGAATTGTGAACGACATCTTGGAGGTACGCAAGGAGGCAGGCACCATGCAACAGATGATGCTGACATCTCAAGTGCTGCCCCAGATGACCACGGAAGAAGTGGAAGAATATGTCAAGGATGTGATTTGATGGAAATGATAGAACAGGATTCGGTGGATGTTTGGGAGTTGCTTATAAGCAAAGCACTTCGTTCGGAAAAATCAATCTTCGAGCAGGTGGAGGATTTATATGGCAGGGCGGTAAATCGGACTGTCAGAGGGCAGGTGTATAAATACTGTAATACCGAGAATCGATTAGAGAAAATGGTCGTTGGGATAATCAAGGATTACATCTGGACATTGAACGTACCATATATAGACACTGTTATCAACGCCGCCATCCAATGCGTCCTCCTCGGAGAGGAGAAGTTCCAGCAGGCGTTCGGCGGATGGAATCCCAAATCTAATCAGTTCGGCATTGTGAAGATACATCCAGAGGATATGCCTTTTGGTGAAAGAGGAGAGGCGTATGACCTACCACCATCGAGGTTGGTCATGCTGACTGGTTTTATCACGAAGGGCGAGGAAGGAGTCCATTCGGCCACCATAGACGCAGGCAGCACGAAACTACCCAGGGTCACGTTCTATCGGCCCGACCGTGGCAACATCTGCCTTCTGAACACGCCGACAATCATCATGTACAATTCATATCTAAAGGCTGTACTGAGAAATAAAGATGGAAACGTTGTTGGCGGGAATGACAGACTGATAGGGTATTGGTTCGTGGCGAATCCAGACATATTGCTCAGGAGGGAGATATAAAAATGAATGAGATGGAAATAGACCCAGGATTTAGGGAAAGGAAGTTCAGGGAAGAGATGCGTTCCAAGCAGTACGAGCAATACCGGGAGGCTTGGAAGGAGTGGCCGGAGGCCGGAAGGGTGGGGAAGTACCCGCTTCACATCGACCTGGAAGTCACCAACAGGTGTAACCTGAAATGCCCGTTCTGCATCAGGGAAGCGGACAAGAGCATGCCCATCGGGGACATGGACTTCGAGATGGCCTGTGATGTTCTGGACCAATGCCTCCAGAAGGTCCCGAGCGTGAAGTTTAATTGGAGGGGCGAACCGACGCTCTACCGCAAGCTCCCTCAATTGATAAGGAAGGCCAAGGACAACGACTTCCTAGAAGTGGCCATCAACACCAATGGCACGAAGCTGGACCCGGCCCTGTTCTCGTATCTGCACGACATGGGGCTGGACCGCATCATAATCTCCGTGGACAGCCACACCAAGAAGAACTACGAGGAGCAGCGTATCGGGGCGAACTACGACGAGGTGATGAAGAACATCAGGGATGCTGTGTCCATGAAGAACAAGAACTGTTGGATGCGACCGTACATCCGGGTGCAGAAAGTAGACCTTCCTTCGCTCAGGCATGAGAACGACGACTACATCAAATTCTTTCACGACATGGGCGTGGACTCGGCGGCCATCAACACCTACAAGAACAAGGACGAAACAAAGCTTGGTCGATGGAAATCATTAAGCTGTGCAATGCCGTTCCAAAGAATGATAATTGCTTGGGATGGAAATGCATACCCATGCTGCCAGGGGCAGTTGTTTCCTTCGCTTGGGAACGTGAGGGAGAAGAGCATAAAGGAACTATGGTCAGGGCCAACGATGAAACGGCTGAGATTGCTGCACAGCACTGGCAGGCAAACGGAAATACCACAGTGCGCCAACTGTGAAACCACGATAGTACCGGACTATGACAAGAAGAAAATGGACGGATGAAGAGCTTCGATATGTAGCCAGCAATTCGGAGAACAAGAGCGTACAAGAATTGGCACAAGCCATCGACAGAAGTAGGAACAGCGTGTCTACGATGCTTTATAAATTAAGAGGCAAAGGAGAACTCAAATGGTGCAATTACAAACACTGGACCGAGGAGGAAGATGCCTTCATATGTTCCAATCGAGGGCGAATGACCGTTGATGAATTGACCGATAAGCTGAACAGAACTCGTCTGGCAGTAAAGAACAGGATAGTGTATTTGAAGAAAATCAGAAAGATTGATGATGTTTTTCCAAGAATAACGGACGAAGAACTAGCAATTCTTTCAGACCCTTCGTTATGTATAAGCGAGAAGGCAAAGGCGCTGGGCAAATCGTGGGGGGCTACCAATAGTGCATGTTGGCGTAGAGGGTTCACATCGAGGAAAGCAAATCATCCTCGGGGCAAGACCTACAAACATCCTGCTGGATACAATATTCACAAAAGCGAGGAAAGGACCATTAGTGGATACAGGAGGGCCGTGCACAATTCAAGAGAGATAATGGAAAGGTCGCTTGGGAGGCGTCTCCTGAAAAGCGAACAGGTACATCACATCAATATGGATAAGGGAGATGACCGCCCGGATAACCTTTTTGTATGTACGAACTCGGAACATCAAGAATGCCACGGAAGCTTGAACGCTCTCGTGAAACGTCTGTTGGAAGAAAACGTCATTAAATTCGATAAAGAAAAAAGAATATATTTAATGAAACAGGAGGAGATATAATGGAAAAGAACAAGCCATGCAACGAAACGACGATGCCAGCGGAGGCGATGAGGTGAGTGTGCGAAAATTCCACATTGATTGGTATTTGGCCATACTAATCTCGGTCTTAGTGGTGTGCTGTGGCGCATGCGGGTGGGGCGTTCATAACCATCAGGACGACATGAGCGATTGGTATGAGAACGAACATACCTGCCCGGAGTGCGGGTGGACAGGGCATGTAGGATTAATGGTGAAACACGGTAATTTTCTTTTAACCAAATATTATTGCCCGGTATGCGGGAAATTATTGGGGGCCTATTAGCAGGAGATGATATGATGGATTACATACCAAGATGTACGAGGGGGCATACTGGATGCCCCAAATCAGAGAAGGAAAGGCCGTGCGACGAGTGCTTGCGCCGGGAGGTCATAGAGTGCTTCGAACAGTCTCTCAAGGCTCTGCCGGAAGATGTCGGTGGTTTCGGGGAGTACCGCAATCTCTATGTGATGGGGCTTTCCGACGCCATTAGGTTCTCCCTAGAGAAGAACATCGAGGAGCTTCAGAAGTTGAGCGGCGAACTGAAGGAGAATGGCATGGGGTTGGGTGTATGAGCAAGGATGGTGTGTACATCTGCGCCGACCTCGGCGTGAACTGGCGAGGGGACACACATGAACTGAACCTGCTGACCGAGGCGGCGGTCACGGCAGGGACAGATGCCGTGAAGCTGCAATGGTTCGATGATGAATACCTCGAATCTCATCCGTACCCGCTCGAACTGCGGAACCTGCTCAAGAAGATGTGCCTCAACATGCGATTCGTGGAAACATACTGCAATCACGCCCACGCCATCGGGATGGATGTCGTGGTCACGCCCTTCTCCATGAGGCAGTTGGAGCAGATACCGGACAACGTGGACGGCATCAAGATACGGGCAGCGGATTGCTTCAAAATCGACATGATACGCAAGGCCCAGACGTTCGGTTTGCCCGTATATGTGTCCGTCCCGGTGGTGAATGGCTACTTCAGCAAGCCAGCGGATGTTCCTGAGGGGGCGTTCTTCGAACTGATGACCTGCCTGATGCAGCCGAACACCTACATGGTGATGTGCATCCCGAAGTATCCACCTGAATCGAACGAGCTATCGTTGCATCGGGTGACGGACTTCACCGGGTTCTCTTCGCACTACCCGGACCCCTCGGTCCCGCTGATGGCGGCGACGATTGCCGTGCATACGCAGATGCGAAAGGCCAAGCGGAGGTTCTATCTTGAGGTCCATCTGACCACCACGAAGGACCCGCTCCTGGCGGAGCAGATACCGGACATGGGCGTGTCCTTGGACCCGAACGAGCTTGCGGACCTGGCCCGTGGCGTGGAAATATTGGAGGAAGCGATATGACCTCGTTCCTTGGCGTGATTCTCGCCAGGGCGGGGTCCAAACGCCTTCCCAACAAGAACACCATGCCGTTCCGGTTCGAACTAGACATTGTGGAATTGGCCGTGGATAGCTGCTTGAACAATCGTCTGCCCGTAGTGCTTAGTACGGACATCCCCAAACATCTGCAAGGGTACAAAGATAAATCGGGGGTGCGGGTGCTGGAACGCCCCGAACATCTCCGGGGGGACGATGTGGACCCGGTGGATGTGGTCCTGGATTTGCTCAATTCGATTGAGGAGGTCCCGGATTATATCATCCTCATGCAACCTACCTCACGGACATGGAGCTTCGGGAACCTGTTGTGGGCAATGGATTGGGTGGACGAGAAGGCGGCCAGCGGCATGTTCTCGGTGAACCCGGCGTACAAACCTAACGGATGTTTCTACATAGTAAGAACCTCTGATTTCTTGAAGCAGCGCACCTTCTTCGTGGAAAACTCATTCGTCTATGTGATGTCCTGGGAAGAGAGCGTGGACATCGACAACCTCTGGGACTTCCGCATAGCCCAGGCGGTGTTGAACGGACAGGTGACGGGGAAATGAACGAGGAATGGCTATACAATGGAAGGAAGGTCTATCCCAAGGTCTATCCCACTGTCAAGGTCTGCCCCAGGACCGAACTGCTCATGGGAATGCTGACCACCATCGGGGACTTCTGCTTCATCTGCTCCAAGAGATTGGAGATGCAGGGCGGCTCGATGCTAGGGCGTTTCGTGGAGGTGTCCGGGCGTGGCGAAGTTCTGCTCAAGGAGGGGGCTGTGGTAGCCTCACACGCATCCTTGCTCACTTCAACGGATACTACCGAGGGCAAGATGAACGACGCCTCCACGGACGAGGAGAGGGCCGTCAGGACCGGGAACATCACCCTGGGCGAGTATTCCTATGTGGGGCAGCATGCCACCATCATGCCCGGAGTGAGCATCGGGGATTGGGCGGTGGTCGGTGCGTACAGCTATATCGACAAGGACGTTCCGGCCAACACCATCATAATGCCGGATGTCAAGAAGAGAACGAAGGTCCGTGTGGTCAAGCAAGGGGTGCTGAAAGATGGATGATTCGCTCAAGTCGCTCGGCCTGGATGCGGCGGCGTTTGCCCTGTTGGGCATCCTCA
>Ga0265297_10011168_pt1 | contig 11059 bp, 6 predicted proteins | sample Munlanlwell13791_FD_192502 | JGI IMG/M metagenome (GOLD analysis project Ga0265297, IMG submission 192502) | Leachate microbial communities from a municipal landfill in Southern Ontario, Canada - Leachate well 137-91 | ecosystem: Engineered > Solid waste > Landfill > Unclassified | place...
TGGAATGACGGGCTGGATATGGCGCAGAAATTTGGCGAGAGCGTGGCTTTCAGCGCGATGTATGCCTGGAATTTAAGCAAACTTGCCGAATTACTGTTAAAGACAGGAAGGCCCAATATCACTCTGGCCAAGGAGATGAAGATCCTCCTTAGGCATTTTGATTACGGCAATAAAAAAGAAAAACATAAAATCCTTGAGCAATACTTTACTAAAACGGAAAAGTGCCTTTCGGGCAAAAAGATATCCGTAGCTACGGCCGCGTTAGCGCGCAACCTTAAAATAAAATCCTTGTGGATGCAGCAGCATATCCGGAAAACCGAATGGCTCAATACCGGGTTTTTTAACGGTTATTACGACAATAAGCAGAAACGCGTAGAAGGAAAGGTAAACGGTTTATTGAGGATGTGTCTGGCCTCCCAGGTTTTTCCGCTTATGTCCGGAGTTGCCGATAAGCAACAGGCTAGTGAAATCATCAAGAGCGTAAACCGGTATCTTCTGGACAAGAAGCTTAAAGGCTATCATTTGAATACTGATTTTAAGGCCTCCCAGCCTAACCTTGGCCGCGCGTTCTCCTTTGCTTACGGCGATAAAGAAAACGGTGCGATTTTTAGCCACATGGTAGTGATGTATGCCTATGCTCTCTATGCCCGCTCTTTCGTGCAGGAGGGGTGGAAAGTGTTAAGCTCTCTTTATGGGCTTAGCGCTAATATCGCCAATAGCCGGATTTATCCCTGCCTGCCGGAATATTTTAACGCTCAAGGGCAGGGCATGTATGCCTATTTGACCGGTTCAGCCAGCTGGTTTATCCTTACTCTTATAACGCAGGCCTTTGGCGTGCGGGGAGAGGACGGAGATTTATTAATTGAGCCGAAATTAACGGCCGGGCAATTTGAAGGAAAATCCACGCTCAGCATTACCCGATCTTTTAACGGCGCTCAAGTGCAGGTGAATATCTCTAACCCTAAGGGGTTGGATTACGGCAAATATAGAATATTAAAAGCTTTTCTGAATTCTAAGCCTTTAGCGTTAGCCGGCCCGCAGCGCATCCGCATCAAACGCAAGGCCTTGACCCGCAAAACCCCGAATATCATCAGTATCCTAATTGGATAGGGACCGTTTCCCTATACGATTCAACTGCAGTTTATTCAGGAGTTTTTTTGCTTCAGCTAGGCCCGGATAAATTTTCAGGGCCTGGCGCAGATAATCCTGCGCCTTTTCTTTTTCTCCCTCGGCAAGATAGAGCTTGCCCAGTGCCAGATACGCGTAGAAAAAACGTTGATCCATTGCAATTGCTTTAAGGTATTCTTTTTCCGCCAGTCTGTATTGGCCCAGGTTGACGTAAGCGTTCGCCAGGTTATGGTGGCTTTGCGGGTAGGTATCTTCCAGTGCTATGGCTTTGGAATAATCTTCTATTGCCTCCGGATACCGGCGATCTTGGGCTAGGGCAACGGCTAAGTTATTCCAGGTTTTTGCAGAATCAGGCTCATAACGTAAGATAAACCGGGATAATGTTTCGGTATCTTTCCAGTATTGGTTGCGCGAAATAGTGATGGTACTGAATATTATTACGCCTAGTACCAGAAATAAACAGGCAACTTTTTGGGCCGCTTTCTTCCGCAATAGGCTCGCCAAGGCCAGGAGTATTCCAATCGATGGCGCATAAAACCAGTGGTCCAGGGCCAGGGCGTTTATCATGGCAATCAGGTTGCTCATGGGAAGGTAGCTGAAGAAGAACCAGAAGATGCCGAAGGCAAAGAAAGGATTTTTCTTGCTCCGGGCAACGGCCAGCGCGAGCAGCAAGGTTAGAGCCAAAAAGGAGAGGAATACCTGCGGGTCAAAGAAGCTGGTGAATATTGGCCAGGATTTTTCAGGATGCAGCCCGCTAGGCAGGAAGATTATGCTCAAGCCGCGGCCGAGTATGGTCAGGAAGGTATAGATGCGGAAAGAAAAATTCTGCGTGAATATATTTGCGCTGTTATAGAAATTCAGGGTATTTTCAAAATTGAGTAAAGTCAGGCGCAGGGAGATATAAATAAGAGCTATTATCCAGAACGGGGCATGCAGGATAAGAAGCTGTTTTAATTTTGTCTTTTTTAAGGCACCGGCTTGAACGCAGGCAATATGCATGCCTAAAAGCAGCCCGGGAAAAACAATCGCGCTTTCCTTAGAGAATAGAGAAAGGATAAAGCTTATTACGGAAGCAAAATACCATTTGATTTTGTTCTTGTCCTCAAAATATAAGAAAGTGAGGATGCCCGTCAGCATCCAGAACAGGTAAGAGGGGCTGCCCAGGCCCGTAACTCCGGCAATTTCTTCATTATGTATGGGAAGGCCGGCCCAAATAAGTGCTGTAAGAAAAATTATGGGTAGAGAGACTGCCGGATAAAGGAGCCTTAAGAAGACCAGGTAGATCAGTAGTCCGCATAAGCTATGCAGGAGTATGGAGGAGAAGTGAAACGGCTCCGGCTTAATCCCGATAGTATTAACAATTAAGCCGTAAGTAAGGAGCTGAAAGGGCCGGTAATAGTTGGAGATTACGCCTGAGCCTGCCTTAAAATTTTGAGTGAAAAACTTATAAAAGTCGCTGCTATCCCTAAGATAGGCGTTACGTAGGATGATATCTTCGTCATCTCCGGCCAGAAAACCGTTATGCAGGGAATTCAGGTAGATGGTAAAGGAGAAGAGGAGAATAAGTAAGCTGGAAACCAGTATAATTAATTTTCTATTCTTCTGTATAATCATCTGCAATCCGTTTAATAAGGGTATTATAACTAAGTTCGCCCTTTTATCAATACCATTCTAGTATAGGGACCGTTTCCCTATACTATCTTTTTTTGTTTGCTAAAAGGCGTTTTTTTGCTATAATACATTCCTCGTTAGAAGAGCCTGTCCTCGCGGCAGGCAGGGAGAAAGACCTAGATGATTGAACGTTACAGCCTACCGAAAATGAGCAGTATCTGGCAGGAGGGGTTTAAGTTTAAAACCATGCTTGCCATTGAGATCCTCGCCTTGGAATCCTTCGCCAAACAGGGGAAAGTCCCCCAGGAGGCAGTCCGCAGAATCAAGCAAAAAGCCAGGTTCAATTTAGCCCGGATCAAGAAGATTGAAGAAAAAACACAACATGATGTAGTAGCCTTTGTAGCCAATGTAGCCCAATATATTGGGAAAGATGCCCAATACCTGCACGCGGGGCTCACTTCATCCGATATCCTGGATACTACGCTGGGCGTCCAGCTTAAAGAAGCATCGGATATTTTACTGGATGACCTGGATAGGCTGCTTAAGCTGCTGGCGAAAAAAGCCAAAGTTTATAAAGATACAGTTTGTATCGGCCGCACGCATGGCGTGCATGCCGAGCCAACTACTTTTGGCTTAAAGCTGGCGCTCTGGTTTACGGAAACGGCCAGGAATTTAGAGCGCCTGAAGCAAGCCCGGGACGCAGCGGCAACAGGTAAGCTTAGCGGTGCCGTAGGCACTTATTCCAATATTGATCCGCAGGTGGAAACTTATGTTTGCAAAAAGCTGGGGCTTAAACCCGCGGATATCTCTACGCAGATAATACAACGGGATGTATATGCCCAATATATGGCAGTACTGGCGGTTATCGGAGCTTCTTTAGAAAAATTTGCTACTGAAATCCGCCATCTCCAACGCACCGAAGTTTTGGAGGCGGAAGAGCCGTTTGCTAAAGGCCAGAAGGGTTCATCGGCCATGCCGCACAAACGTAATCCGGTAATCTGCGAACGCATTTGCGGTTTAGCCCGGCTCCTGCGCGGTAATGCGCAAGCGGCAATGGAAAATGTAGCGTTATGGCATGAGCGGGATATCTCGCATTCATCGGTAGAAAGGATAATTATTCCGGATTCAACCTTGGCTTTAGACTATATGCTGAATAAGTTTATTCAGGTGGTTGCGGGCTTGAATGTTTATCCCGAGCATATGCTGGCTAATCTCATCAAAACCCGCGGCCTGATTTTTTCCCAGCGCGTGCTCCTGGCGTTGATGGAAAAAGGTTTAGCCCGGCCAAAAGCCTATGACCTGGTGCAGCGCTCAGCCATGCACACCTGGAAAGAAGAAATAGATTTTAAGGACGCACTCCTCTTGGATGCCCAGGTCTTAAAAGTTTTAAGCGAGAAAGAGATAGATAAGATATTTGATTTGAATTATTACCTGCGCAACGTCAATAAGATTTTTAAAAGAGTCGGCTTATAAATAGATAATTTACCCACCTTGCACCCCGTAATTGGTCAACCATGCTTTACAAAATTGAAGTAAGAGATAAACCCGGTATTTTTGACGCTGTCGCAGGAGCGGTCAAGGGCGATATTCTTGATTTCGGGATAAAGGCAGTCAAAGGTGTACGCTTTATCCAGGTTTATAATATTACCGGCGAACTGGCGAAAGAGGAAGTAGAAAAAATCTGCGCCGCACTGCTTACGGATAGAATCTGCCAGGATTATTCCATAAATCCGGCTCCGGAGAAAAAACTAAAAGACAAATTTATAGTTGAAGTTGCTTATAACCCCGGGGTGATGGACCCGGTGGAAGAATCAACCTTAAAAGGCATAAGCGATTTAGGCATTGTCGGAGCGGAGTCGGTTAAAACAGCCAAAAAATACATCATCCAGGGTAATCTCTCTGCCTCCCAGCTTAAAACTATCTGCGACAAACTCCTCTATAACAAATTAATCCAGCATATCGTAAAGCCCGATGCTCCCGGGCATAAAACAGGCAGCTTCGGCTACCAATTTAACCTGTCTAGCGTAGGCCTGTTAGGCGCTTCCGCTAAAAAGTTGTTAGCGCTGAGCAAAAAAGGGCAATTGTTCCTGAATTTAGCCGAAATGCAGGCCATTAGGAATTATTTTAAGGCCTTAAAGAGGGATCCGACCGATTGCGAGCTGGAAACCATTGCCCAGACCTGGTCTGAACATTGTTCGCATAAAACATTCCGGGGCAAAATTAAATATACCGAAAAGATTAAGCGCGCAAAGACAAAATTAATCGACGGCCTGCTTAAGGCCACCATAATGAAAGTAACCCAGGAATTAAATAAGCCCTGGTGCGTGTCGGTATTTAAGGATAATGCCGGTATAATCCGGTTTGACGAGCTGTATAATATTTGTTTTAAGGTGGAAACGCACAACCATCCTTCGGCTTTAGAGCCGTTCGGCGGAGCCAATACTGGTATCGGCGGAGTAATCCGTGACCCGCTGGGGACCGGGCTGGGCGCAAGGCCATTCCTGAATACCGATATATTCTGTTTTGGCCCTCCCGATTACCCGTTCAGCAGATTACCGGCCGGCGCGCTGCATCCTAAACGCGTGATGAAGGGAGTGGTCAGCGGTGTGCGCGATTACGGAAATAAAATGGGTATTCCTACGGTAAACGGCGCCATACTTTTCCATGAAAAATTCATTGGTAATCCCCTGGTCTATTGCGGCACAGCCGGGATTATGCCGCGGGATAAATCTTTTAAGAAGGTAAGTGCCGGAGATTTAGTGGTGGTAGTAGGCGGCAGGACCGGGAGGGATGGAATACACGGAGCGACTTTTTCTTCAGGCGAGTTGACGCATGAATCCGAAACGCTTTCCAGCGGCGCAGTGCAAATCGGCAACCCGATTCAGGAAAAAAAGATGCTGGATACGATTTTACAGGCGCGGGATAAAAATTTATACAGCGCGATTACCGACTGCGGCGCAGGCGGGCTCTCCAGCGCCTGCGGCGAGATGGCTGCGGAATTGGGGGCGAGGATTGACCTGGATAAGGTGCCGTTAAAATACAGCGGCTTATCCTATATGGAGATTTGGATATCCGAATCCCAGGAGCGGATGGTCCTTGCTGCGCCGCAAGAAAAAATCGGCGCGCTCTTGGAGGTCTTTGAAAACGAAAATGTGGAAGCAAGCGTAATCGGCGAATTTACCAACACTAAAAAATTAGAGCTTTATTATAAAGATAACCTGGTCTGTAACCTGGATATGGATTTTTTGCATAATGGCCTGCCTAAGACCGTCAAACAAGCGGTATACACTGCGGCAAAACACCGGGAACCGAAAATAAAATGCCCGCAAGACCTCACCCCCGCTTTAATAAAGTTACTGGCACATTATGATATTTGCTCTAAGGAATCGGTGATCCGGCGTTACGACCATGAAGTGCAAGGCGGTTCAATCCTCAAGCCCCTAGTGGGCGTAGATAATGACGGGCCCTCAGACGCCAGCATTGTCCAGCCGGTTTTAGGTTCGGCTAAAGGGGTGATTGTCTCCAACGGGATAAATTTCAGGTATGGTTTTATTGACCCTTACTGGATGGCTGCTTCCTGTATTGATGAGGCCCTGCGCCAGATAATCAGCGTTGGCGGCGCATTAAAACAGGTAGCTATTCTGGATAATTTTTGCTGGGGGTCTCCGGATAAGCCGGACAGGTTAGGAGCTCTTGTGCGCTGCGCTCAGGGGTGTTATGCTACGGCACTGGGGTTTGGCACGCCGTTTATCTCCGGAAAAGACAGCCTTTATAATGAATACAGCGTGCATGGCAGGTCTAGGGCAATTCCCGGGACGCTTTTGATTTCGGCTATCAGTGTGATGGATGATGTGCGTAAGGCAGTCTCCATGTACGCCAAAAAAGCGGGGAATTTGATTTACGCAGTGGGACAGACCTTCGAAGAATTAGGCGGTTCGCATTATTATGATTTATCCGGCGCTATCGGAAACAGCGTGCCTAAAGTAAATGTCAAGAAAGCAAAATTTATTTTTGATATTTTAAGCAAGGCCTCGGCAAAGGGCCTGGTCCGTTCAATGCACGATTGCTCTGAGGGCGGCTTAGGGGTGGCCCTGGCGGAAATGGCTTTTAGCGGCGGCTTAGGGATAAATGTGTTTTTATCCAGTGTCCCCTATGCCGGAGAAAGACGCAACGATTATGTCCTGTTTTCAGAATCCAATTCCCGGTTTATCGTAGAGGTAGAAAAGGAAAAGAAAGAAGAATTTGAAAAAAAATTAAAAGGCGCCCCCTTTGCTTTAATTGGCTGCGTAAGCGAAAAAAGAGAATTTAGGGTTTACGGTTTAGACGGTAAAGTTTGTATTAATTCCGGGATCGAGAGCCTAAAGAGTGCATGGAAGGAGCCGCTAAGATGGTAAAAAAACCTTATATCGATAAAATTGACTTAGTCAACGATTTTACCAAGGAAGACCCCTGGCGGGTTTTCCGGATCATGTCTGAATTTGTGGAAGGTTTTGAAGTCTTATCCAAGATCGGCGATGCCGTCTCCATCTTCGGCTCAGCCCGCACCAAACCCGAGGCTAAATACTATAAACTGGGAGAAGAAGTCGCTTACCATGTAGCTAAGGCAGGCTATGCCGTGATTACCGGAAGCGGCCCCGGCCTGATGGAAGCGGCAAATAAGGGGGCTAAGCGCGCCGGAGGCCAGTCCGTAGGCTTAAATATACATATCCCCTGTGAACAGAAGTCGAATAAATATGTGGATACCTTGCTGGATTTTCGTTATTTCTTTATCCGCAAAGTTATGTTTGTCAAATACGCCAAGGCCTTTGTGATTTTGCCGGGAGGATACGGCACGCTGGATGAATTTTTTGAGGCCATCAATCTTATCCAGACCGCCAGGATCAATAAGTTCCCCGTAGTCTTATTCGGCAGTAAATACTGGAAGGGGCTCTTGGATTGGCTAAAAGACGGGGTATTAGAGAGCGGAAATATCAGTAAGGAAGATTTAAATATTTTCAGCGTAGTGGACGAACCTGAACAAGTGGCCATGGTCATCAAAAAGTTCTATATGTCCCGTTAGGAAGCGGAATGAAAAACGTTAAAGTTTGTATTTTAAGGACAGCCGGGATTAACTGCGATCAAGAGACTGCTTTTGCGTTTTCTAAGGCGGGCAGCCAAGCGGAGTTAGTCCATAGCAATGATTTTATCCGGCAAAAAAATTCTCTTTCGGATTATCAGATTCTGGCTCTGCCCGGAGGTTTTAGTTACGGAGACGATATTGCCTCAGGTAAAGTCTTTGCCAATGAATTGAAATACAAGCTGGAAGAAGAGCTGGTAAGGTTTATTGCGGACGGAAAACTGATCATCGGTATCTGCAACGGTTTCCAGGTCCTGGTAAAAAGCGGCCTGCTCCCGGGTAATAGTACGTTTGAGCAGGAAGCCAGCCTGATCATTAATGATTCCGGAAAATTTGAGGACCGCTGGGTATATTTAAAAAACAGCGGCAAATGCGCCTGGACCAGGAATATGCCTGAAGTGATCTATCTTCCGGTTGCCCACGGCGAGGGAAAGTTCATGGTGAAGGACAAATCCGTCTTTAACCGGCTGAAAGCCAATAAGCAGATTATTTTCAGGTATGGCAGCGCGCAAGGAGAGCCAAGCGGCTATCCGGATAACCCCAACGGTTCGCTGGATGATATCGCCGGGATCTGCGATAGGACAGGCAGGATCCTGGGGTTGATGCCGCATCCGGAAAGGCACATTGCTCCCTCCCAGCACCCGCGCTGGTTTAATTTAAAAAATAAAAAAGAAGGCGACGGGCTGGAGATTTTCAGGAACGGCGTGGAGTATATCAAGAAAAATTTATAAGGAGAAAAAATAGATGAGCGGTATATTCGGGGTAATTTCAAAAAAGGACTGCACGGAGGATTTGTTTTACGGCACGGATTATCATTCGCACCTGGGTACGCAGTTTGCGGGCCTGGCGGTATTCGGCCAAAGTTTGCAGCGCAAAATCCATGATATCCGGGGCAGCCAGTTTAAGGCTAAGTTCCATGAAGACTACAAGAAACTGGAAGGTAAAAGAGGGATCGGGGTGATCAGCGCCCGGGACGAACAACCTATTATCATCAATTCAAAGTTCGGGCCGTTCGCCATTATTACCAACGGTTATATTGATAATGCCGGAAAATTAGCCAGGGAATTATTCCGGGAAGGCAGGTCTTTTAGCGAGGTGACTGACGGCAGGGTAAATTTAACGGAGCTGGCCGCTAAAATGATCATCCGCGGCAAAAATATCATTGACGGCATTGAAAAAATGTTCCAGAAGATCGAAGGGTCATGCTCATTGATGCTGCTAAATAAGGACGGAATTTATGCTGCCCGGGATAGGCTGGGCCTTACGCCGTTAGTTGTCGGCAGGAAGGCTAAGGATTGGGCAGTGACTACCGAGACCGCCGCCTTTTTGAATTTAGGATACAAAATTGTCAAACATCTTGAGCCGGGCGAAATCGTTTTATTTAACGAGTCCGGGATGCGCTTAAAGCGTAAGGGCGCCAAGAGTAACCAGATCTGTTCTTTCCTTTGGATTTATACGGGCTTTCCGGCTTCCTGTTATGAAAATATCAACGTAGAGATGTCCCGGGAAAGGTGCGGCTGTATGCTGGCCAAGACTGATAATGTCAACGCGGATATGGTCGCGGGAATCCCGGACTCCGGGACAGCCCATGCCATAGGTTATAGCATGGAGTCGGGGATCCCTCTGCGCCGGCCGCTGGTAAAATATACTCCCGGGTTTGACCGCAGTTATACCCCGGTTTCGCAGGAGAAGCGCGATTTAATCGCCAGGATGAAGTTAATCCCAATTCCGGAAATCATTAAAGGCAAGCGCCTGGTTTTTTGCGACGATTCCATTGTGCGCGGCACGCAGCTCAAAAATTATACCATCCGTAAACTCAAACAAAGCGGGGCCAAGGAGATCCATCTGCGCATTGCCTGCCCGCCGCTGATGTTCCCCTGCAAGTTCAATTATTCCACGCGCAGCATCCATGAGCTGGCCGCACGCAAGGCCGTAAAGGCCCTGGAAGGAAGCGCTATCAAGAATTTATCCGGGTACTTGAATGAAAATTCCCCTGAGTACAAAAAAATGGTAGAATGGATCAAGAAAGACCTGGGCGCGACTACTTTGAAATACCAGAGATTAAAGGATATGATTGCAGCGATCGGCTTGCCTGAAAATAAACTTTGTTTATACTGCTGGACAGGCAAAGCGCCGAAAAACGGAGTAAAGAAAGGCAAAAAATGAACTCTAGCGATTCACCCAAGGAATATTGCGGTTTATTTGGGATATTTGATACTAAACAAGCAAGCTGGATGACCTATTTAGGGCTTTACGCCCAGCAGCACCGCGGCCAGGAAGCCTGCGGTATTGTAGTGAATAACAACGGCAGCCTATCCTTGCATAAAGGGATGGGTTTAGTAAATGATGTTTTTAGCGAAACGGTCTTGAGTAAGTTAAAAGGAAGGGCTGCGGTAGGCCACGTGCGTTATTCTACTACCGGCTCAAGTGTATTAAAAAATGCCCAGCCGCTTTTAATTGACTATGCCAAAGGCTCGATCTGCATCGCCCATAACGGGAACCTGGTAAATTCTACGGAACTGCGCCAGCACCTAGAGGAGACCGGCTCCATATTCCAGACTACCACGGATTCCGAGATCATCATCCATCTTATGGCGCGCGGTAAATCCCGCAACCTGGATGAGAGTTTATTATACGCGCTGCAGAAGATCCGGGGCGCTTATGCGCTTTTATTAATGGATAACCGGAACCTAATCGGGGTAAGAGACCCCTGGGGGTTCAGGCCGCTGGCGCTGGGAAAAGTAGGGAATTCCTGGGTGTTAGCCTCGGAGACCTGCGCCTTTGACCTGATCGGAGCCAAATTCGTGCGTCCGGTTGAGCCGGGCGAGATAATCTTTATTAACGAAAAAGGGTTAAGATCGATCAGGCCTAAAGAGTGGCGCGTAGGGCACCGCCATGCGCATTGCATATTTGAGCATGTTTATTTTTCCCGGCCGGATTCCAATGTTTTCGGCGAGACAGTGCATGTGGTGCGTAAGAAATTGGGTGCGCAACTGGCCAAAGAATTTCCGGTGAAAGCTGATTTTGTGGTGCCGGTGCCGGATTCGGGTTATTCAGCGGCATTAGGCTACGCGCAGCAGTCAGGCATACCTTTGGAAATGGGGATTATCCGTAATCATTATGTCGGCAGGACTTTTATCCAGCCGGCGCAGGATAGGCGTGATTTGGGCGTACGCGTAAAATTCAACCTGCTTAGGGATGTCT
>Ga0265297_10011169_pt1 | contig 11059 bp, 6 predicted proteins | sample Munlanlwell13791_FD_192502 | JGI IMG/M metagenome (GOLD analysis project Ga0265297, IMG submission 192502) | Leachate microbial communities from a municipal landfill in Southern Ontario, Canada - Leachate well 137-91 | ecosystem: Engineered > Solid waste > Landfill > Unclassified | place...
GTCAGGCCGGGCACCATGCTGGCGACTTCGCTGTAGGTGACATCCACCGGCACCCAGCCGTAGCGCGGAAAATAAACCTCGGCCCAGACGTGGTCGTTCTTCATCCCCGGCGGGAAGATCGGGCCGTTGTGAACGCGCGCCGGAATGCCCACGCTGCGGCACAGCGCCGCGTAGAACAACGACTGGATGACGCAATCGCCGACGCGCCGCTGCCGCACTTCTTCCGACGCGCAGCCGTAGGTGAACGTCGCATCGCGCCAGCACCATACGAAACTGTACTTCACGTTGTCGCAAACCCAATCGTAGAGCAGCCGTGCCTTCCGATAAGGATTGTCCTCGTGACCCACCACTGAACGCGCCAGTTCGCGGAGCGGCCGGGTGAGCGCCATCTGTTGCTCGGACCGCGTGAAGCGCCGGTAAAGATCGCTCTGCGTGTCGTAAGGCGGAATCGCGTCAGGGACGATCTGGAAATCGGTGTCGAAAGCGTCGAAGGCCACCTTCATCTCGATGACGAGATCCTCCTTCTCAGGCCGCGGAACTTCAAGGCAAGCGATGCCGACCTGCGTCTCAACGTCCGGGCAGGACTTCAATGCGCCAGCCGGCTGCACGGATACGGTGCGAATGTTCTGGGCGGCGGGCGTCAGCAGCGGGTACGGGAACCATGCGCGCACCAGCCGGCCCGGTGGCAGATCGCTCTGCTTCACCACGACCTTGGTTGTAAACACGAAGCGCACGGGATCCACGTAGTGCTGCGGCGCGCTGCTCGCCGCGCGAAGCCGGTCGAGCCTGGCCGACTCGTCGAGGAACAGCCGTGCGAACTTCTGGAAATTTTTCGTCGCCGATTCATTGCGGGCCATGATTGCCGTGTCGAAGAACTGGAGATTGGTGACGTTGGTATTGTAATAGAGCTTCTTGCCATCCACCTTCCACGCGAGCAACCACCCGCGTCGCTCCCACTCGGCCATCTCCGAGGGACGAAAGTCGCGGTAGGTCTTTGCCAATTGTTCCTGCAACTGCGCCTCGCTCCAGACAAACTTTACGCGCATGTCCTCAATGCGCGACAATCCTTGCTGGGCGTCGCGCTTCAGCCGCCACAACTGCTCGCTGTCGCAACGCTGGAGCAGATCGCGGTAGATGGTTTCGGCGCGGGTGAATTCGTGTGCTTCTTCCAGCTTAAGCGCCTTGCGATAGAGCCCAGACTGCGACGACTGGGTCGCCGGTTGTTCAGCGGCGAGTGCAAGGACGGTGGCAAGGATGCATGCCCAGACGCAAGCGGCGGCGTGAGTGATGATCGGCTTCATAGGAGTGTCAGCATCCTTTCATGCTATCCCTACAACGACAGGACCGGACTCTGCAACTTGATAAGGGCACGCCCTCGTGCGCATTTCCGCGGTCTCGTCCCCCCTGAAGCTATTCTGTCCACATCCTGTCGGGAGCATTCTCCGGCCATCGCCGTCCAATGGGGTGTATGAAAACATGGATTCAGATTCTCACCTTCTTCGCAATCACCAGCGCCGCTTTCGCCGATGGCCTGATCGTCATCCACACGCCGACCCATGTGCCGCACGGCCATTACGCGTTCGCGCCGCTGGAGGTTGTCTATCACCACGTCAACGTCAAGATTGATGGACAAGTGGCCACCACGGCCATAGATCAAGAGTTCTACAACCCCAATCCGCACCGGCTCGAGGGCACCTACATCTTCCCGGTGCCGAAGGGCGCGCAGATCAACAAGTTCTCAATGGAAATCGGCGGCCGGCAGGTCGAGGCCGAACTGCTGCCTGCCGACAAGGCCCGCCGCATTTACGAAGACATCGTCCGCACGATGCGCGACCCCGCGTTGCTGGAGTACGCGGGCCGCGACCTCTTCAAGGTGCGCATCTTCCCCATTGAGCCGCGCAGCCACAAACGCATCACCCTTTCCTACTCGCAAGTGCTGCGCGCTGACAGCGGGCTGGTCAGCTATGTCTATCCACTGAACACGGAGAAATTCTCCGCCGCGCCGATCAAGACCGTGAGTGTGAAGGTGGAACTGGCCGTCAAACGTCCGCTCAAGACAATCTATTCGCCCAGCCACAACGTTGAGATTCGCCGCCACGACTCGCGCCATGCGACGGTCGGCTTCGAGTCGAGAAACGTGCGGCCCGACACGGATTTCCAGGTTGTCTTTTCGACCGAGGACGCCGACGTGGGTGTCAACCTGATGACTTACAGGAACGGCGACGGCGATGGCTACTTTCTGTTGCTGGCCTCGCCCGGCGCAGAGATCAAGAGCAACCGCGTCGTGCCCAAGGATGTTGCGTTTGTGCTCGATACCTCCGGCTCGATGGCGGGCAAGAAGCTCGCACAAGCCAAAAAGGCGCTCCAGTTCTGCGTGGAGAACCTCAACGACAATGACCGTTTCGAGTTGATCCGCTTTTCGACCGAGGCCGAGCCGCTCTTCGACAAACTCGTCAAGGCGAGCGAGGAAAACCGCCAGCGCGCGGCAGATTTCATCAAGGGCCTGAAACCCATCGGCGGCACGGCCATCGAGGAGGCGTTGCGCAAGGCGCTGGAGCTGCGCCCCGACCGCTCCGACCGGCCTTACGTCGTCATCTTCCTCACCGACGGCCAGCCCACCGTCGGCGTTACCGACGAGAAGCAAATCCTCTCCAACGTCCGGCGAATCGGCGGTCAGACCCGTGTGTTCTGCTTTGGCATCGGCACCGATGTGAACACGCACCTGCTCGACGACATCACCGATACAACGCGCGCGTTCAGTCAATACGTGCTGCCCGACGAGGACATCGAACTGAAAGTCTCGAGCTTCTTCACCAAGATCAAGGAGCCCGTGCTGGCGAATCCCAAGCTGCACTTTGGCGGCAACATCAGGCCGGGCAAAATATACCCCTCGCCGCTGCCCGACTTGTTCAAGGGCGAGCAACTCGTCGTCGTGGGCCGCTACAGCGGCCATGGCCATGCCGCCGTCACCATCGAGGGCACGGTCAACGGCGTCATGAAGAAATTCACCGACGAAGTGGAGTTTCCCTCGCGCGACACCGAGCACGACTTCATCCCGCGCCTCTGGGCCACACGGCGCATTGGCTTCCTTCTCGACGAAATCCGCCTCCACGGCGAGAACCGCGAGTTGCGCGACGAGGTGACCGATCTGGCGCGCAAATACGGCGTCGTCACACCCTACACGGCCTACCTCATCGTCGAGGACGAGTCGCGGCGCAACGTGCCGGTTTCCGCGCGGTCCTTGCAGGGCTTTGATTCCGACCGCGAGGCGCGCGATGCGATGGGCCGAACCTGGACTCGCCTCAATGTGGAGAAAGCCGGCGGCCAAGCCGTTTCTGGCTCGCGCAGTTCCTCTGCGTTCCGGTTGGCGTCCAGCGCTAGCGAAGCGGTCGCTGTTGGAAAAGAAGAGGCGCAGCAGAGCGTTGTGGCAGCCGGTCCCGCGCCCGCCGGGATGACCGCGCGCGTCGCACAGTACACGCAGCAACAACGCTTCGTTCGCGGCCGGGCTTTCTTCCAAAACGGCAGCCAGTGGATTGACTCCAATGTTCAAGCAATGCCAAACGCGCGACGCGTCCAGGTGAAGTTCAACTCGCAGGATTACTTCGACCTGGTCGCAAAGCATCCGCACGCGCTGGCGTGGTTCGCTGTCGGTCGCAACGTGCAGGTCGCGTTGGATAACACAGTCTATGAAGTCACCGAATAACCCGAAAGGAATGCCATGAAGACAACGACACTCATCCTCACCTTGACCCTTACCGCGAGCCTCGCGTGCAACGCGTTCGCCAAGAATGCGCCGGAGAAGGAACGGCCGATCGACCTCGTCATCTGTCTCGACACGAGCGGTTCGATGCATGGCCTGATCAACGCGGCCAAACAGAAGCTCTGGGACATCGTCAACGAACTCGCGACGGCGAAACCCCGGCCGCATTTGCGCGTGGCACTCTACGCCTACGGCACGCCCGGCTACGGCGTGGAAACCGGCTATGTCCGCAAACAAATCGACCTCACCGACGACCTCGACGCCGTTTACGGGAAGCTCTCCGCGCTCGTCACCGACGGCGGCGACGAATACGTCGCGCGCGTCGTGCGCACAAGCGTGTTGGAGCAACCGTGGAGCGCCGAGAAGGACGCGCTGAAAATCATCGTCGTCGCGGGAAATGAGCCGGCGACACAGGATCGCCAGTTCGCGACCGCCGACGTGTGCAAGGACGCGATTACGCGTGGCATCATTGTCAACGCGATCTATTGCGGTTCGCCGACGAACAGCGAGGCCGACGGCTGGCGCGAAGTGGCGCGCGCAGCGGATGGCCAGTTCGCCAGCATCGACCAGGATCGTGGCACGATCGTTGTCAGCACACCGTTCGACCAGAAACTGGCGGCGTTGGGTGGCGAGATCAACCAAACCTATGTGGCCTACGGCGCGCGCGGTGCTGTCGGCCGTGAGATGCAGTCCGCCGCTGACACGAGCGCGGCGGCGGCCAGCCCGGCGGTGTTTGCCAGCCGCGCTGTGGCCAAAGCCGGCGGCCAGTATCGCAATTCATCCTGGGACCTCGTGGATGCCATGGCCCAGAAGGATTTCGATCTGGCGAAAGTGAAGGAGGAAGAACTGCCTGCCGAGATGAAACCCATGACACTCGACCAGCGTCGTGTCCACCTCGATACGATGGCGAAGAAACGCGCCGACGTGCAGCAGCAGATCAACCAGCTTAACGTCCAGCGTCAGAAGTTCATTGACGAGGAGATGAAGAAGGGCGGCAAGTCCACCGACAAGGCCTTTGACGCCGCCATGCTACGCGCCATCCGCGAGCAGGCCGTGCGCAAGAGCTTCGTGTTTGAGAAATAGACGAAGCCGGGCCGGCCAGCCATTCAGTTCTTCCAACTTCGCTCGATCTCTTCCAATGACTGGCCCTTGGTTTCCGGCACAACGCGCCAGACCAGCAGCACCAGCACGACACAGAACGCGGCGTAGGTGTAGAACGGAAAGGCGTGGTTGAACGCGCGCACAAACCACGAGTCCTTCGCGTCGAGCAACGGGAATGTTTGCGTCACAACGTAATCGGCCAGCCACAGGAAAAACGTTGCCAGGCCCAGCGCCCGGCCGCGGATGGCCGTCGGATAGATCTCCGCAAGGATGACCCACGTCACCGGGCCCACGGACAAGCCGAAGCAGGCGATGTAGAGAACGATGAACGCCAGCATCCAGCCGCCCGCTGCCGCCGGGTCGCTCATCGTTTGCGCCAGCGCGCCCATTGCCACGAGACTGACGCCCATGCCGGCCGCGCCGATGAGCATCAGCGGTTTGCGGCCCCACTTGTCCACAGTCACGATGGCGATGAGCGTAAAGAGCACGCCGGAGCCGTTGATAATCATCTGTTGGAGCAGGCCCGCGTCCACGCCGGTCGAGGAACTGAGGTTCTTGAAGAGGGTCGCGCCAAAATACATGAAGACGTTGATGCCGGTGATCTGCTGGAGGATCGCGAGCGCAACGCCAATGACCAGCGGCCGGCGCAACTGGCGCGAGAACACCTCGCCCCACGTGCCGCGTTCCTGCGCCAGCGCCGCGCGAATGCTTGCGCTCTCGGCGTCGGCAAACGTATTGCCGCCGACGCGCCGCAGGATGGCCAGCGCGCTTCCGTCACGGTGTTTCTCAATGAGCCAGCGCGGGCTTTCCGGAATCGCCAGCAGCAACGCTGCGAAAAGCAAGGCGGGCAAAATGCCCGTGCCGAACATCCAGCGCCAGCCGCTCTGGATGAGCCACGTCTGGTCACCGCAGCCGGCGATGAAGTAGTTGATGAACGAAGTGGCTGCGATACCACCCACAATGGCGATCTGGTTGACCGCCACCATTCGCCCGCGAATCCGGGCCGGTGTGATCTCGGCGATATACATCGGCGTGGAGATCGAGGCGATGCCGATGCCAACGCCGCCAAGGACACGGAAGATGATGAACGTCCAGATGCCCGACGGCAAAGCCGTGCCGATGGCCGAGACAAGGAACATCGCCGCCGCCAAAAACAACGCGGCCTTGCGGCCCAAGCGGTCAGAGAGCGGTCCGACGGATAGCACGCCCGCCGCGCAGCCGATCAGCACGCAGCCGGAGGCCCAGCCTTTCATGAAATCGCTCAACCCAAACCGCGCGGTCAGCGGTTCGATCGCGCCAGAGATGACACCGGTGTCGTAGCCGAAGAGCAGCCCGCCGAGCGTGGCGACGAAACAGACAAGCGTTACATAAAGCACGCTGCCCTGGCTGTCGTTGGCGGCAGGCGCCGCGTCGGTTCTCATCAATGATTCCTTACCAAACCTTGAGTTTGAGACTTCCTCCATCCAGCGTCTCAAAAGGTCCGGCTGTGGGAGTGGCTTTGCTCCGCTGCTTGCCGAAGTAGTCCGTGTCCACCTTCAGCGGCGAGCCGTTGGGATTCTCGTAGCGAACGCCGGAAATCTTCGCCTTGCCCAACAACTGGGTGGTCACAAGCTTCGTTGCCGCCTTTGATAGCGATACGGGCAACGTGAGGTCGAGAGTCACCGAACCGGCTTCCTCGACGAGCTTGCAGCCAAAGGGTTCCGGGAGCGTCAGCGGGTTGATTTCCTTGTCGTAGGGCCGAGCGCCATTGAGATAGACGTTGCCGCCGGTTTGGAGCGGGAACTCGCGGTTGTCATAGACCCACAGGCCGCAGCCGATGACACGCGCTGCGGGCTTCTTACCCTTCTGGGCGCCAGCCGGCGTTTCGGCGGCTCCGACGAAGAGATTGTTGTGGAAGCGATTGTCACCGCCTTTGATGTTCGCCAAGCCGGCGACCTTCGTCGAGTGCGCGGGATGGTAGGGCGTATCACGCTTCAGTTCTGGCTGGCTGATGATTCTGCCGGCAATGAGATTATGCGCGTAAGCACCACCCTGGGATACATCGAGCAGTGTCGTGGGAGACAGGAAGATGTTGTTGTCCACGACAAACGGCCCGTGGTCCACCTCGACGAACAAATCCTCCCGTGCGTTATCGTGGAAGAGATTCCGCGTGACGCGCGTCCCTTGAGCCATCCAGTCCAGCCAGAGGCCGCGGCAGGTGCGGTAGATGTGGTTGCGGCTGATCTCGGTATCGATGGCGGCATGGAACTTGATGCCCGCCATCTCCGCGCCGGTGAACAACTGCCGGACGTGGATGTCGTGGATGATGTTTCCAGTGACCGTGCTGAACGTGCATCCCAGGCTGCCGACGACTCCGGCTTGTTCGCAGTGCGAGACGATGTTGTTCCGGACAACGTGGTGGCCGATGTTCTCCTTCGTCCACGCGATGGCATGGGCATGGGCGCGCTCGATGGTCTTGACGTAACCCTCGGCGCTGGCGGAGGTGTTGTCGAACTCGTCGCCGTGTTTGCCCAGCGCGATGCCTGAACAAATGGAGTGGCTGACCGTGTTGTTCTCGATGATCCAGCCTTTGCTCCAGTGTGTGCCGATCAAGCCGACCTGCTCCGCCGTCGGCGGCGCCCACGGCGTGGCAGCATGACGCATCGCGAAGCCGCGGACGGTGATGAAATTCCGGCCGGGCTTGTCCGGATAGAAAACCGTACGACGCACGTTGATCTCGACGAGTTGCTCGTTCGGGTTGACGCCCTTGAATTGCGCCCAGATCGTTGTGTTTTCGCCGTCCACTTTGCCGAACCACAGCGGTGTCTCGCCCATTGGCTTCATTACATCGTCAATCTTTGCCGCCTCAATCAGCCATTCGCCGTTGAGATAGACTGCGCCGGTGTGATGCTCGCGGCCTTTTGGATTGAACCAGTCGCCGTGGATGAGGTCGCTATAAGGGTTGAAGCTGCCGAAGAACGAGTTCGGCAGCGTCATCTTCCAGACATCATCCTGGACTTTCGTCCACTTCTTGACGGCCTCCGACCCCTTGATCTCGACTTTCTCGCCCGGCGCCGCTTGATAAACGATGCGTTTCTTGTCGGAAGCGCCGCCGCGCGGCGGGTTGATGCGCTCGCGATACACGCCTTCGTGGACGGTGATGACATCGCCGGACTGCGCCAACTCGGCGGCGCGCTGGATCGTGCGCAGCGGCGCGGTTCTTGCGCCGGGGTTGGTGTCGTTGCCATTGGGAGCAACGTGGAACTCCGCGGCGTGAACGGTGACAGCGAGCGTCACCGCGATGAACAGGGCAATGATGATACTTTTCATTTTACGGTCCTTTTCTGGCTATCGGCTGTCCTTCAGCGCTTTGAACATGGCGAGCAGATTCTCCGTCGGCGTGTTGCCTTGGATGTTGTGGACGGTGTCGAAGACAAAGCCGCCGCCTTCGCCGAAGATTTCAATCCGCTCGCGCACCTCGCGATAAACCTCGTCGGGCGTGCCGAACGGCAGCGTCTGCTGGGTGTTTGTGCCGCCGCCCCAGAAAACGAGGTGCTTGCCGAACTCCTTCTTCAGCGTCCGGGCGTCCATGTGGGCTGCGGAACATTGGACGGGGTTGAGGATATCGAAGCCGGCCTCGACGAAATCCGGCAGCAAGTCGAACACGGAGCCACACGAGTGGATGAACGTCTTCCACGACGATTTCGCGTGGACGAGATCGTTGACGCGCTTGTGGAACGGCTTGAAGAGATCGCGATACGCCTGCTTCGAGATGAAAGGTCCGCGCTGGGTGCCGAAGTCGGTGCCGGTCAGGAACACCGCTTGCACGCGGTCGCCGAGCAGCCGGATGAGCTTCTCCAGGTTCTTCAACGCGATCTCGCACTGCTTCTCGAATATGGCGAGCACGTAGTCACGGCGAACGGCGGTGGAGACATACCATTCCTCAATGTCACGAATGCCTTTCGGATGTTTCATCCACGGTGCCGGCACGAGTGCGATGTCGCCGAACGCCGCGCCGGGCATGGTGAGGATGATGCCGTGCGTGCCATCGTCGAGCGCTTCGATGCTCTGGCGATACCACGCCAGGTTCGCATCGGTGAACTCGGCGAACTCTTCGAGATTGTCGGCGGGGTTGAGTTTGTCATCATCAATCGGTGGCTGGCGCACGATTGAATCGAAGAAGAACGCGCCCTTCGGCATGCGGCCGCTCGGCGGCGCGCTCCTGTCGCCTTCGGGATAAATCACCAGGTCGCCTTCCGCCGTCTGGGTGACGTTGAACTTCTCCGGCACAAGCGCCTCGGTGCCGTCAAAAAGCGTGAACGGTTTCCAGCCGGTATTCTCGAAACCAAACATCGTCGCGCGCGGCCTCAGCCCGATGACATCGATACCGAGGGCGTTGCACAGCTCGTCGTCCACCTCGCCGAGCATCTGGTAAGGCTCGATGACTCTGACGCGGTAGCCGGGGTCGCCGAGCACCGCGCGCCGCAGCCGCGTGACGGCTGAGACATGAATGCCTGTAACCGCTGTGCCGCCCATGTCAACGGGGACGTGATCGGGTTGTTGGTGTCGCAGAGCCTTTTGGAGTCGTTCGCGTGAGGTCATGACGGCCGACATTCTAAGCCTGCACGGGGGGAATACGCCATTGCCAGAATTCGCATTGTGATATCCAAAATTCGCATCCAGGTGGTAAGATGCAGGTGAGTCTGATAAGACATCAACGAGAACCATGCCCGAAATTCACGCCAAGCTGCCACGCCGCGAAGATTGCCTGCGGCTGGATTACATCTACGGCGGTACGGTCACGTATCGGCCCGGCGAGACGCTCGGTCCGCGTGTGCTCACCGATTACGAACTCGTGCTCATCATTGAAGGGCACGTCACTTATTGCCGCGACGAACGCGACCACGCCGCGGCGGCAGGCACGATCATCCTCGCGCGGCCGGGTTTTCACGAGAGCTACCGTTGGGACCTCAAGCGCGAGACGCGCCACGCCTACTTGCACTTCAACCTCGATGCCATCCCGCGTGAATGGCCGGATGTGGCGGTGTGGCCGGTCGTGGTGGCCAAGCCCGATGCGGTTTGCGCGCCGTTGCTGCAACGCATCGTTGCGCGTTGCGGCTCGCAACCGCGCTGGCCCGCTGAGCGGCCGACTCGGGAGGTTTGCTGCCTGATGAAAACGCTGCTGGATGCGCTGATCGAGAAACATCCTGCCGCAGCGCGTTCGGCCGAGACGGCCGCGCGCCCCGCGCCGGTGCAACGGGCGTTGAAGTGGATGCGCGAGGTGATTGATGAGGAGCCGGAACGGCCGGTGACATTGAAGGAACTGGCCGACGCCGCAAACGTTTCGCCGAAGCACCTCTGCCGGCTCTTCCAGCAACACATCGGCTGCGGGCCGATGCGGGCCTATCGGTTGTTGAGGTTGCAACTGGCGCTGGTGTTGCTGTCGCGTTCGAACCTGACGGTCAAGCAGATCGCCAACCGCTGCGGTTTTGCGAGCCAGTTCCAGTTCTCGCGGTGTTTCTCCGAGACATTTCGCCGTCCACCGACGGAGGTGCGCCGTCGTCTCCAGCGCGGCGAACACCCACCCAGCGCGGACCTGCCGCCAGACGTGATGCCGCGGGTGTTTTGGTGAGCAACGCCTGCGGTGGTTGTTCCGACCTCGACGTCTCTATCCCTCCGCCCGTTTTCGCTCCAGCGTTTCGGTGAGTTGGTAACTTGCGCCGATCTTGGTTTTGAACTCGGCCAGCTTGTCGCCGTAGCGGACTTTGCAGAGGCGGCCGAGTTTGGAGCGGATGGCCGCCTCAGCCAGCACGCCATCCTTCCACACCATGTCCATCTCGAAGCCGCCGCGCGCGCAGAGGCCCTTGACACTGCCGTCCGGCCACGCGGCAGGCAGCGCCGGCAACAGGTTGATCTCCCCGCCGTGCGATTGCAGCAGCATCTCGGCGATGCCGGCGCACGCGCCGAAGTTGCCGTCAATCTGGAATGGCGGAAGATCGTTGAGAAGGTTCGGCATCGTGGAGCGGCGCAGCAGCGCGATGAGGTTCTCATGCGCCTTGTTGCCATCGGCCAGCCGCGCCCAGAGGTTGACGAGCCACGCGCGGCTCCAGCCGGGAAACGTGCCGCCGTTGGCAACGCGGCGCTCGAGCGTCTTACGCGCCATCGTCGCCCACTCACGCGTGCCGTGGACAGTGATCTGGCTGCCGGGATGCAGCGCGA
>Ga0265297_10011171_pt1 | contig 11057 bp, 13 predicted proteins | sample Munlanlwell13791_FD_192502 | JGI IMG/M metagenome (GOLD analysis project Ga0265297, IMG submission 192502) | Leachate microbial communities from a municipal landfill in Southern Ontario, Canada - Leachate well 137-91 | ecosystem: Engineered > Solid waste > Landfill > Unclassified | place...
GAACGAACCATAAAATTCTTTATGAAGAGCTGCAAAATTACAAGTTAAATTATGAAAACCGATATTTTATATCCTCGATATAACTAAAAAATTCTTGTGTATTCTTTAATTTTTTTAGAGTTTTTTTGTCTAACTCTAGAGCGTCATCATCTTTACCCTTATTTAAAAATATATTCTCAATAAACCCTTTATTAGTTATTGGCATTTCACGTATATACTTTCCCCAAATTCTTGGGTAAGATTCCATATTTATGACATATCTACTAACTAGCCTGTTTTCCTTAAGTGGAACATCATATTTGACTAAGACACCTTTATTTAAGAAGAAATTTAGAGCTTGTAAACTATGATATTCTGCCTGCTCATAACATGAATCTGCTAAACAACAACCCATCCAATCTTGCTCCTTTTCAATAAGGTAAGCATCCCTTAATGCGGATCCAATAATGATTTTATTTTCTTTATCAAACAAAAAATCACCAAAGCTTATTGCTCCTCGAATGGGAAAATATGGGACAGCCCTAACTGCAGCGAACATCATAAAGAGTAAAGAACCTCTTATAATTCTTGAAAAATCTTCGCTAAAAATAATGTAAGTATCAGAAAAATTTATAACTCCACATTTTATTATTTCTTTTGAATCCTTAATAAACTTATTGATGTCATCTAATAACTTCTTTTGGATTTCGAATTCTCCTTGTAATGTTTTGTTTTTAATTCGCTCTCTATACCCTAAAATATCAAAATATCCTACAAATTGTTTATTTTTATGCATTTAAAATTTAAATTTTTAATTATTAAGATTATTATCTTTAATCACCTTTTCTAATCTTTCAGCTTTTGTTGCCTTAAGAAGATGGCTTCTTTCTAAAACACCAGTTTGGATACCTACTAAATAAATATTCGGTGTCCATAATTTTTCTTTACCGGAAGGTAAACGCGTCCAAACTCCGCCTCCGCTAAAACCATGCGGATCCACAGAATTATCATCATATTCATATTCAATTAAAAAATGCTTTTTACTATTATAATCTTCACAATTTATACGTTTTCTACTGAGCGTAGAACCTAGAAAATAAGGGAAAACTCCATATCCGTTTCTTGAGATTTGCCTGGTTAATTCTATAGAAAATCCTATAAAATAAAGAGCTTTTTTATATTTGGGATTCATTACACCCTTCAAAGACAAATCATAAAACTCATACTTTTCAGACTCTTTAGAGGAAGGATCAATTTCAAGCAATATTATGTCATCATCTTCTTCTTCAGAATAATACCTGTTTATTATCGAAAGGCTTTTTGTATACGATTTTGACAAAAATGGTATTTTAGCTAACGGAATTTTCTTTATTTGTCTTTTGCTCGCATCCATCAGCTCTTTATCGGGTTTAAAAAGAAATCCTATATTTTCGTTTTCATACTCGGGTTTAATAAGATGAGAAGCGGTTACTATAAAATTACGCTTATTTGATTTAACCAAAAATCCAGTACCATGAACAGGCTCTCTCGCTGCAATAGAAATATCAATCGCAACTGTATACTGAGAAACGCGCTCTTCTATACCTTTTCTTGCATTAAGCTCTAAGCTCCAATCAACCATAAAAGAAATTGTAGCGGGTGACGAGGCGTGTTCTAAGCAGCATCTTCAAGATGCGAGCGGCCAGGGTTCGCCTGTTATCCGGTTATTGCCGAGAGCGAGCAGCTTGACGAAGCGAGGTTTTCCGCGGTGGGGAAAACCGAGCGGTGCTGCGAGAACATGCCTCGGCAGGACCCGCTAAATCTTATGAACTGTTTGGAACAGTCCCCTGTGTAGTTTATTGCCAGATAAAGAGTTGCATTAAGAGGGAACGTCCCTGCTCTTGCTCTACAAGGATTTCTTTATCTTGGCTAAGACGCGGCGGCGGATGGTGTCGATCTTGCCTTTAACAGTCGCTCCGGCGGCGGTCCTATGGCCTCCGCCCCCGAAATATTGCGCGATCTTATTCACATCCACTTTTCCCTGCGAACGGAAATTTATCCTGATCTCGTTGGTCACGCCAAGGTTCTCTTTGAATAAAACTACGACTTCCGCGTCCTTTATCGCCCTGCCGAAACTCAAAATATGTTCAGAAAGATCGAAGGAGAGTTTTTTGTTCCTTAATAAATTATGTTTGATCTGGAACCAGATCACCCTTCCTCCCGCCTCCCGCCTCATACCCGGCAAGATCTTCGCGAGGATACGCATATCTTGAAAGGGTATGTTCTCGTACGCGTTCTTATATACCCGCGGGACATCCAAACCGAATTTCATCAGTTCCGCGATCGCCTGATGCGTAAAGCTGGAGGTGTTGGAATAACGGAAAGATCCGGTATCTGTAAGTATCCCTGTATATAAAAGGAGGGCGGATTCTTTGTCGAATGGCACGCGCAAATCCTTATAGAGCTTATAGACCATCTCCGAACATGAAGCCGCGGCGGGCTCTACCCAGTTGATATCACCGAAATTCCGGTTGCTGATATGGTGGTCAATATTTAATATTGTTTTCCTCGCGGAATTCATCCTGTAAACTTCCCCTGTCCTGCTCAAGTCAGAGCAATCCATGACCGCGAAACAATCAAATTCTATGTTCTTTAAGTTATCTCTGTATTTTACGATCTTCTCATTGAAGGGCAAAAAATCATACCCGTAAGGAAGGTCATCCTCGTTAACGACCACGGCGGATTTGCCTAATTTATTGAGGAGGGCATAAAAAGCCAGCTCCGAACCCAAGGCATCGCCTTCGGGATTGGTATGGCTGGTGATCAGGAACCGTTTATAATTTTTATTTTTTAGAAGCGCGCTTACGTTTTTTAGGCTCACTTTCTTCCTTTCTCTTCTCTTCCGCGGTCAGTTCTTTAACCTCATCCAACGCCTTCTGTATCTGTACGGAATACTCCGCTGACCTATCTTCCTTGAAACTGATCTCCGGGACAAACCTCAGGCGTATCCTCTGCGCGATCAGCCTCCGGATAAAACCCAGGCCTGAATCCAGCGCTTCCTTGGTCTTCTTATAATCCTCTTCCTGGCCAAGGACGCTGAAAAAAACTTTCGCGTACCTTAGGTCGTGGGTTATCTCTACGCGCGTAATAGTGATAAAACCCAGGCGCGGGTCTTTCAATTCTGATTGGATTATGCTGCTTATTTCCTGTTTTAAAGCTTCGCTTACCTTTTCTTGCCTTGCCATCAGATCAACTCCATTTCGCTGTCTATCAATTCCGCTTTTTTAAATTCTCCGATAAAATTGACCACGTTCGATAAAATACTGTTTATCGTGTCTCTATCTTTCTCCACTCCGACCACAGCCAGCGTCGCTCTCTGCCACTTGTCCTCCTCGTCTATTTGAGTAACGGCGACATTGAAACTATTACGCAGCCTTGCCTTTAGGCTATGCAGCACCATTCTTTTTTCTTTCAGGGAGCTGCTCTCGTGAATAAATAAATTTACCCTCAAAATCCCGACCGTCATTCTTTTCCCGCTATCTTAGAGATCAATTTCAATTCATCCTCTTTTGTTTCAACGCGCCCGTCGAGCTTCGCCTTGAGGACGCGGCGCAGGATCTTTTGATAAACAGGCCCCGGGGTAATACCCAGCCTTGCCAGGTCCTCCCCCGTAACGTGCACGCGGGTGCCGTTATATATTTTCAGGAAATCTTCGACATTCTTCCTGAGGCTTGAGTTCTTAAATACCGCCTTGAGCAACACAATATTTTCATAGCTTAACGGTTCGAGCATCCCGAACAACCGCGAAGGTTTTATATCCTTGCGGCTCAGGCCCCTGATAAACGCTGGTTTGGTGTTTTTATACGCCAGCATCCGTTTTTCCTCGCCCTTGCGCAGCGCGAACTTTTCGCATATCGACCTGATATCCCTGCTGCTCGCCTGGCTTAGCAGGCCGGTAAAATACATCAGCCATTTTTCAAGCTGCCTGTGGGCCGCGTGAGCGTCCCTGAACCAGTTTATCTGTTTTTCGATCGATTTCAGATCTTCTATGACCTTATCGCTTAATTTTATTCCAGGGCGGATAAAATCAAAACCGATGAGCTCTTTAAGGCGCTTAAGCGGTTTTAACGGCTTGTCTTCATTTAACATCAGGATAAGCTCGTCGCGCAAACGATGCGGCTGGACTTTATGCAGCATATCCAGCCTATTGGCCTCTTTTAACAGCTTGAGCGTTCTCGGCTCGATCCTGAAGCCATATCTTTGTTCAAACCTGATCGCCCGTAATATCCTGGTAGGGTCGTCAATGAAACTTAAGTCATGTAATACGCGGATCTTCTTTTCTTTTAAGTCCTGCGCACTCTTAAAGCAGTCTACCAGATCGCCGAAATCATCCCTGTTCAGGCTTATAGCCATGGAGTTTATGGTAAAGTCCCTGCGCGTAAGGTCGTCTTCCAGGATACTGCAGATAACCACGGGCAAATGCGCGGGCTGAGGGTAATGCTCCTTGCGGGCGGTAGCGATATCGATCTTCAGGTTCTTTTTCAAGTCAAGAGTGGCTGTCCCAAACCTTTTGTGGATTATTAAACCGCCTCCTAGTTTTTGTGAAAGGCCTTGCGCGTAGCTGATACCGTCTCCCTCGACAACGACATCGAGGTCGAGGTTTTTATAACCCAGGATCAGGTCGCGAACGAACCCGCCCACCAGATAAGCCGGCATACGCGTGGCGCGGGCGGTTTCTCCTAATTTCGCGATTATGGCCCGGATCTCCTGGGGAAGCTTTTCTAGATATTTTTTCATTCTATGGCCTCGGATGGTACATTTTATGGATCGCCTTCAGCCGCTCTCCGCTTACGTGGGTGTAGATCTGAGTGGTAGATATGTTAGCGTGGCCGAGCATCTCCTGGACAGACCGCAGATCCGCCCCCCTCTCCAATAAATGCGTGGCAAAGGAATGCCTCAGGATGTGCGGTTTTATGGGCTTTTTGATCCGGGCTTGTTTGGCGTATTTCTTGATCATCTTCCAGAGGGACTGCCGGGATATCTTTTTCCCGAGGCGGCTCAAGAACAAAAACTCACTCTCCTTTTTTTTCAGCTGTTCCGCCCTGGCGGCGCCTATGTACCGTTTTATACTCCCTATCGCCTTCTTCCCCAGGGGGATGATCCTCTCTTTATTCCCCTTTCCGATACAACGCAGGAATCCCACATCGAGATTGACATTCTGGGTTTTTAAGTTTACCGCTTCAGAAACCCGCATGCCTGTGGCGTAAAGGGTTTCCAGGACCGCCTTGTCTCTTATTCCCTGGCTGGTCCTGATATTTGGCTGCGCGAGCAGGGCATCTACTTCGTTCGCGGAGAGCGTCTGGGGGATCTTCTTCCATAATTTGGGAGAATCCACTAAATTGCTGGGATCGGATTTCAATATCCGCTCCCTGACTAAAAACCTGTAAAAAGATTTTATTGCCGCCAGCCTCCTGGCCACGGAATTCGCCGAAAGCCCTTTTCCCTTTTGCGAAAGCATAAAATCGGTTATATCGTTCTTTTTCGTCGAAGACAGGCTCTCTATACTGTTGCCTTTCAAAAAATCGAGGAAAGCGTTTATATCATCATTGTAAGAGATAAGGGTATTGCGGGATAAGCCGCGTTCGACTGAAAGATAATTTAAAAATGTTTCCACGAATTCATTCATCTTATTCTAAAGAAAGGCGTTATTATCCCTCTCCTCGCCGATAGTGGTTGATGGCCCGTGCCCGGGATAAACAACAGTGTCGTCGCTCAACAAGAATAATTTTTGCTTTATGGAATTTATGAGAGAAGTTCCGCTCGCCCCGGGAAAATCCGTCCTGCCGACACCGTGATAGAAGAGAGAATCCCCGGAAAACAAGATTTTATCCTTCGGTTTTCTCATTAAAAGGCAGATGCCTCCCGGGGTATGCCCGGGGGTGTGGATGACTTCCATTTCGATGCCATCCAGGGCTATATTATCCTTGTCCTCCAAGATCTTTATTTCCGGCTCGAAGCGGAGCCCTTCCCCTAAGAACGAGGATAAATTCAGCTCGGCATTCCCCAACATCGCGGAATCAGCGCGGTGTATGTATACCGGAATGCCGAACTTATCGTCGCATCCGATATGGTCAATATGGCCGTGGGTGTTCACGATGATTTCCGCTTTCAGCGCGTGTTTCCTCAAAACCCGTTCTATTTTCCGCTTTTCATCCCCGGGATCGATGATCATCGCCCGGCCGCTTGCCCTTGAGGCGAGGATGTAACAATTTACTTGCATTGAGCCCACGCTCACGGTTTCCAGGATCATATCAGGTTGTCCTTTATCTTTTCATAAGAAAAATCGCGCAGGATGCCTCTTTTCAGCCGTTCCGCGGTCATGCGGTTTTGAGATAAGTCATTCCCGTACAAATCCCGTTCGATGTTCGCCCTCAGGTTTTCCGACTGCCCGATATAAATATCAAGTTTGATCTTTGAACCCTCCCCTAAAGCCGATCTCATATCTCCCAAATTCTTAAGCGCTTCGCTTATACAGTCCGCCTGCTTTTTTTGGCTGGCGCCGGTTAAAAGAGCGTTTATAAGCTCGTCATGCCAGCTTTTCCAATATAAAAACCGCTGGCGGTAAGCTTCCTCTTTCGTCATTTGCGGCGGCTTGTATTCTTCAGGCATCAAAACAAGCTCTTCCGCGCGCTGACCCGTCTTTTTAGGTTTACGGGTAAATTTACGCACGAACGCGTCGCAGCCCATTGATAGGACCAAAGCCAAAGAAACGAAAACCAGGCATAAACCCTTGAATTTCATTTAATCATCTCCTTAAATTCTTTCTCGTTTATGATTTTTACGCCCATTTTCTTGGCGTTCTCATATTTTGAACCCGGATTGCCGCCGGCTACCACAAAATCCGTGTTCTTACTTACGCTGGAGGAGGCATTGCCCCCCATTTCCCGGACCAGCCTTTCGGCTTCGTTCCTGCTGAAATCTTCCATCTCTCCGGTAAAAACCAGGGTTTTTCCCGTTATCAGCGATCTCTTCACGGATCTGATCTCTTCCCGCGCCTCTAACCCTGCGGCCTTGAATTTTTTTATCAACTGCCTTGTGCTCTCCTGCCCGAAAAAATCGGCGATGGACTGAGCGATCACCGGGCCGACTTCGTATATTTTCCTGAGGTCTTCATACTTCGCTTTCATCAAATTGTCCAAACTGTGGAATTTTTGCGCTAATACGTAAGCCGCCTTTTCTCCCACATGCCTGACGCCCAGGCCGAAAATGAGGCGGGATAAGGGTTGCTTTTTGCTCTTTTCGACCGCCTCGATAAGATTGCCGGCCTTCTTTTCCTTGAATAATTCCAATTTCAAAAGGTCTTCTTTCTTTAAAAAATAAATATCCGCGAAATCTTTTACCATGCCCTTACGGCAGAGTTGTAATACAACCGACTCACCCATCCCCTGGATATCCATCGCCGAACGCCCGGAAAAATGGAGCAGGCCGCGAAAAAGGTGGGCGGCACAAGAAGGATTGATACAACGGTAAGCGACATCCTCTTCTTTCTCTTTTACTATCTTGCCGTTGCATACAGGGCAATTCTTAGGGATTATGAATCCCCTTTTCCCCTTCTTCTCGACCACTTTTACTATTTGAGGGATCACTTCTCCCGCGCGCTGGATCAAGACCCGGTCACCGGCGCCGATATTCAACCGTTTGATTTCATCAAAATTATGCAAAGTCGCGTGCTTAATGGTTACCCCGCCGCAGGCAACCGGCTCCAGCTCAGCCACAGGAGTAATCACTCCGGTCCTGCCGACGTTAACAATGATCCGTTTCACTTTTGTCGTAGCCTGCCTGGCCGCGTACTTATACGCTACCGCCCACCGGGGGCTCTTTTGCGTAAAACCCAGCCTTCTCTGCTGCGACAAGCTGTTTACTTTGATCACCATTCCGTCTATCTCATAGGATAGTTTTTCCCGCTTATCTTCCCATTCCTTGCAGATACCTATGGCTTCATCCAGGTCCTTGCACAGCCTCGAATATGGGTTTGTGCGCATACCCCATTCTTTTAATTTATTTATGTACTCCCATTGGGTGGCTATACTTAAGCCGCTGTTTTCCCCAAGGGAATGCGCGAAAAAATTAAGCCTCCTTTTAGCGACGAGGCCCGAATCCAAAAGTTTTATCGAACCGCTTGTCGCGTTGCGGGGATTGGCGAAAAGCACCTCCCCTTCTTTTTCTTTCTCTTTATTCAATGCTTTAAAATCCTTTATTTCCATGTATACTTCCCCGCGGATCTCGATGAAATCCGGCACGGCGCTGCCCATTAATACCAGCGGAACGGCGCGGATGGTCTTTATGTTCTGCGTGACATCTTCACCGGTTTCGCCGTCACCCCTGGTCGCTCCGGCGGACAACCTGCCTTTTTCATAAGTGATGTTCGCGCTTACGCCGTCGATCTTATGTTCGATCACATAGTCTATCTTCTCCCCCGCCCTCAGCCCCCGGGCAACGCGCTTATCCCAGTCTTTTAGCTCTTCAAAGGAATAAGTGTTGTCCAGGGAATACATCTTTTGCCTATGCCTGATGGTCTTGAATCCTTCGAGTACGCCGCCGCTTACTCTTACGGTAGGCGAATCTTCCGTCTTTAGTTGCGGGTATTTTTCCTCCAGCTCTTTGAGCCTCTTCATTAAATCATCGTATTCTTTATCCGAAATCTCCGGCTGGGAAAGGACATAATACAGGTAATCGTGGCGGCGGATATCTTCCCTCAATTTCTCGATCTCTTGTTTTATCTGCCGGCTCATGATTTATCTTCCGATCAACAGCCTTTCCCCGAGGGACGCCGGAAGGCCATGATCAACGATCTTCTTCCTGGCCGCCTGCGCGTCATAGCTTACTCTTTTAACTTTGACTGTCTTTTTCTTGGTATCGTACACGCAATACGCCGCCTTAGGGTCGCCGTCTCGCGGCTGGCCCACGCTGCCTGTATTTATGATGTATTTATTCCCTTCTTTTATAACGGCCTCTGCTTTAGATTGATATCGTATTTCCCCTTTATGGGACCTGACGAATATTCCGGGGATATGCGTATGCCCCACAAAACACAGGTTGTTATCAAGTGATTCAAAACTCGAAGACGCGGCCAGATCACCGGTCATATAGTTAAATTCTTCGGGGCGGTCAAGAGTTCCGTGGGCCAGGGTGAATTCCTTATTTTTAAAGGTCAGCTTCAGCCCGGCAAGAAAATTATACTCCTTTTCGGTTATATTCCGGTTTGTCCATATTATCGCTTCTTTGGCGAGGGGATTGAAATAATCCAAGGAAAACAACCCTACGCAAGCGTAGTCATGGTTTCCCGCGATAGTGACGGAGGAAAGTATTCTTACTTTTTCGGCGCATTCCGCGGGATCGGCGGCGTATCCGACAACGTCCCCCAGGCAAAAGTACCGGTCTATGCCTTCTTTTTTATAGGCATGGATAACCGCCTCCAGCGCCTCCAAATTGGAATGTATATCAGAAAAGATACCGTAACGCACGGCAAAATCTCTCTAGAAACTGATCCTGAAGTCCTGGAAGTCTTCCGAGGCGGGCTGCCATTGTATCTCCGCGTCCTGAATATACCTGGAGAAACTCTGATTGATCTTTTCCAGGAATTCCTTTAGGCTGGAGTCTTCCGCTTGCGCCGTCAATTCTACCCGTCCGTCGCGAAGGTTCTTTACCCAGCCGCTGATGCCCATTTCCCGGGCGATCTCTTCGACGGTAAAACGAAAACCCACTCCCTGAACGCGCCCGGTATAATAAACGTGGACCTGTTTTTTCATGGAATGGTCGGGGAGAGCGGACTTGAACCGCTGGCCTTTGCGTCCCGAACGCAACGCTCTACCAAACTGAGCCACTCCCCGATTTTACGATACTAATAGTTCCTTAAATCTAAGCGCGTTCTTGACGGCGTAACCGTAGGCATCATTATTGAAGAACGCGAAAACGTCTTTATTCGAAAGACCCTTGGTGAAACACGCCCATTCTTTTAGCTCTTTATCCGAGTAATTAGAGCCGTAAAGCGAAGCCCCTCCGTGAAACCTCAGGTAAACGAAATCCGCGGTAATCTCTTTCACGCAGGGGAAACGCCCGGAATGCGCCATACACAAACAGGCGTTATTTCCTTTAAGCGTTTCGTAAACTTCTTTGTCGAACCAGGATTCATTCCTGAATTCAAATGCCTGCCTGACGCCCGTCTTCTTGAGCAATTTCAGGAATAATTCCAGGCGCTTTAAATCTTTCTTAAAACCCGGAGGCAGCTGCCATAAGACAGCGGCTAATTTTTCCCTCAAACCTTTGGCGTTGTCCAGGAATAACTTCAAAGACTCGCCGGACTCCTTTAATCTCTTTATATGAGTGATGAACCGCGATCCCTTTACCGCGAAATTGAAATCTCTTGGCGTTGTTTTATTCCAATTTTGAAAAGTTTTCTTCTGGACCAATCGGTAAAAAGTGACATTTAATTCCACAGAATTAAAAAAATTAACGTAATGCGCCAGCCACTTATTTTGTCCAAGGCCATCGGGATAAAACACTTTGCGCCAGTGCGCGTAATTCCAACCGCTTGTGCCGATGAATATCCGCGACATAAAACTTAGTATAACAAAAATTGGGGTGTTTGGCAAGAATAGAGGGTGCTGGTGCGACGAGTAAGGAAGCACCGCTTAGCACGCCGGCCGGAGCGTTGCTATTGATTACGTTTAGAAAGTATATCGAATTCGATATTCACTTTACCGGATGGGCCTTTGAAACCGAGGGTGGTATTTTTAAGGGTATGCGGGATTATGTATACGCTAAAAGTCCCGGAATTTTTCTCTGCGACCGTCAGGCTTATGCCGTCAACCGCGATGGAACCGCGCGGCAGGACATACTGCATAAACTTGGCCGGCACGGCTATTTCAAAACAAAGGTTTCCTTTTACGTAATTCTTGCGCCGGATAATGCCGGAGCAATCAATGTGCCCGGTGACGAAATGCCCCGAGAGCCGGTCCCCTATTTTTAAGGCGCGCTCAAGATTGATCTTATCTCTTACTTTTAACTCGCCGATATTGGTCAGGCTTAAAGTTTCAGGC
>Ga0265297_10011172_pt1 | contig 11056 bp, 7 predicted proteins | sample Munlanlwell13791_FD_192502 | JGI IMG/M metagenome (GOLD analysis project Ga0265297, IMG submission 192502) | Leachate microbial communities from a municipal landfill in Southern Ontario, Canada - Leachate well 137-91 | ecosystem: Engineered > Solid waste > Landfill > Unclassified | place...
TTTATAGATAAACCATATTCTTCAGCACAAAAAAATCTTGCTATTCTTGGAACAGACCAACAATATACTGATGGGGTAGTTAATCCATTTTCAAAATATGGGTATTTAACTCCAGCAAACAACACTAAAAGAGCGTTTGCAACCGCCTCAGATAAATTATTGTCTTGTGGTGTAGTTCTACCATCGGTGTCAGGAGATACCCCATACGCTTATTTTGGTGAGTTTAGAGGAGATTCCGCAAATTCAAAAGTGTATAGGATAGAAACTGCTACGGGATTAGCATTTAATACAAGTTTAGCATTATCAAATGCATCAACATACCCACAAATAACTGACCTTGAAGTATATGAAATAGATGGTACTCGTACTGTTTTTGCTTCGTGGCGTTCAAAAGCAAGTACTGGTGTTGCGGGAATAACAAGTCTTGCAAGTGATTTATCTACATCAACAAATATTTCAACGACCGTTGGTTCTGTAACAGCAATTAGATTGATAAGTTCAAATAATTCATATTTGTATGTTCTTGGTAGTAATTCAATATCTAAGTTTGATGGAACAGATACTGGAGGAGCTTCTGGATTATTCTATCAAGATGTTCTGCAATTTCTTGGTTCATTTGATTCATCAAGAACACAAATAACATCAATCGGGGATGGAATAGAATATAGAGATAATCTTTGGATTGGATTAAATGTAATAAACCCATCTGATAAGACATCAAATTACACAGAACTAAATACTTATTCGTCTGTGTGCGGTGTTTATGTTTGGAATAAACAAACAACGACAATATCAGCCAATAACTTCTTCTATATAACTGGTGCGAGACAGATAATTGCAATGGTAGAGGCGTTTATGATACCATTTGTATTTACTATTGGAGACGATGGGTATACCGAACTTCGTGCTTGGAATGGTTCTAATTTTGAGATAGTACACAAACTTGGAAAGAGTGCATTTCCTCGTTTTCACGATTCAATATCTGTTTCTGGTAATATAATGACTTGGTTTGGTAACGATGGAATATTATATGCGTATGGTAAAATTGACAGTACTGGATATTCATTGCATAAGATTGGAGATTTTACTTCAAATGTAGCGACTGGAAAAACATTTGGTTCTGCTGGTGCGATATTACTAATGAATGGAACAGAATCAAACACATCGGGATATAATTCTGCACCGCCAGCATATTATGTGAGTTATACTGATAGTGATGGTACAGCATATACATCAAAGTTCTATCCATTTTCATTTGAGGTTGCAACAGTAAGTCAATATCCAAACGCAGGAAATTACTTCTCATTAGTAAAGTTTCTGCCAAAATTATCACAAGTAGATAGATTTACATTATTCTTTCCGAAATCTGGTTCTGGTGGCTCTACAACAGTATTGACTATGAACTTATATTACAATCAATCAGCAACCGCCTCAAAGACAGTTCTATTGACACAAGATGATTTGGCAAGGGGATATAAGAATATTGAAATAAATAAATCCAACATAAATGCACTTCAAGTTGGGTTTGTATGGAGTACTGCGATAGCATTGAAAGATACTATAACACCTTCACACGGAATACTTGAATACACCACTACTGGAAAAATAATATAATTTATGCTATAATATACCTATATGGCGACAACTGTTTCATCTATACAATCATCGGTAAATCAATACATTAGAGATACATCAACCGACTCTATATCTGCGAATGATAGATTACGAGCAATATCAGAGGCGGTCAAAAAACTTGCAACAGAGGTTGCTTTTGATTACCAGAAACGAACACTTACTATTCCATACCTTGATACTATAAACGATTACAACATAACTGCATTAGCACCAGATTTAGGCGATGTCGCTGATATGTATTTTGCGTCTGGTAGTAGACAACTTAATTTCAGTAGAAAGAACCCACGAGAGATACGAAGTGATATTGATAATGGAGAAGAGATACCTTCATTTGCAATAGATATTGACAATGGAGATACAATACTGTATATTAACCACACCAGCAAATATGGCTCAAAGATACTTCATTCGTGTGAGAGTTTAACTGATAATGGAACTTGGACAGCAGATACTACGAATGGAGATGCTACAAATCTAACAGAAGATAGTGTTGAGTATAAAGTTGGCAATGGTTCAATTAACTTTGATATTGATGTTTCTCAAACCGCCAATAACAAAGCAGTTATCTATAACTCTGATATGACTGCTATTGATTTAAGCGATGATGAGGATTTATCGTCCGCTCTTTTATGGGTATACATTCCTGATACTACTTATACTTCATCAGTAACTCTATACTGGGGTTCATCTACTTCTGCGTACTGGTTTGGTACTGCCACCACAGATTATATGGGTAATGCGTTTTCAGATGGTTGGAATAGAATTAAAGTAGATTGGAGCGATACAACTGCTGTCGGAACGCCAGATAGTTCTGCTATTGATTATTTACAGGTAGATATTAACTTTACCGCATCACAAGGAGATGATACCGATTACCGTATTAACGATTTTAGAATGGCACGACCAGAAAACATAACATTACAATATCATAGCGAGTATATTGGAACAAGCAGTGCTGGCGTATATCTATCAGATTTTACAGCCACATCAGATATACCTATTTACTCTGGCGTATATGATAATTTTAATGTATATGTAGCACACGAAGCCGCCTCAATCATATTCTTCCAAATGGGATTACAGCAAGACGGGACGACACAGGCACAGTTAGCACAAATTGAATTACAAAAATTAAAAAAGAAGTTTCCCTCGTCATCGTTAAAATCAAGAGAAAACTTCAAAGTAAACCTAAAATGGTAAAATAATATGGCAATATCACAACAAGATTATCAATTAAAACAAGGAGAAACAACAGACCAGTACAATACTCGTATTGCTGGTTTACGTGCGTTAAATGGTTCTACTGATACTACTACTGAATCGTTTAGTAATGCGGTTAATCAGAAGTTGATGAGTAGTTTAGATATTATTAGTTCTGAACCAACAGCATTAGAAAAGACAATACAAGAGTCAATATCTGGATTAGAGAGTGCTAAAAATACGAATGCAACTGGTATAAAGGCGTTCTATGAACAACAAAGAGCAGATGTATTAGCAAAAGGAGACATAACCGCTACAACCGCATTAGAAGCGCGGTCTGGTTTTGGAACAATAAACGCCATACTACAAAATGTGAAAACAGATACCGAACGCCAATTAAAAGATTTAGATTTACGAGAGCAACAAGCGTTGGCTATAGGAAACGCAGAGATTGCAAGTCAAATTGCAAATCTTAAAGTACAGCAACTACAATTCCAACAGCAAGCACAACAGCAAGCGTTTACTCAATTACTTGGAATAGGTAGTTATGTTCAACAGCAAGACCAGCTATCATTACAGCAACAGCAACAGAAAGCACAGCAAGCACAATCCGCAATTGAGTTTCTTGTACAGAATAATGTATTAAAAGATGCAGACGCAACTACAAAAAGAGGTTTAGAGGATGATTTGGGATTACCAACTGGAACACTTGATAATATAGACCCCACAAAACAACTTAACTTACAGAATGTGTCTGGCGTTGGATTGGTTAATATAACACAAGATAGAGATGGAAATCCAAAAGTAAATGTATTAGTACGACAGCAAGACCCAAGTGTATCAGTTGCACAACAAGCATCAAATAGAATAACGACAGTAAATCAATATCTATCTGGTAAGTTTAGTGAAGATAATTACGTATCTCCTGACACTTATATAGAAGCAAAGAATAAATATATTCAACTCGGTGGAACGATAGGTGATTTCTTAGATAACTACCCTTTTGATTTATATCTATCAGAGGAGTCAAAGAACTATATCCCAGAGAGTTGGAGAAATTACGGTACTACTGATACAGGTTATAGTGGTTGGGTTCAATAACATTATTCTATAAAATTTTATGGCATACTATCACGGAGACGAAGGAAAAGAAACTTCGTCTCAAACTACTACACAGAATATAATACCGCAAGGAACATTACGAGCATACATAGAGAAACAAAACAAAGCTCGTAAAGTTATAGAGACATTTACTCCAGGTAGAACATTAGCAACTGGTCTTGCTGGTGTTTTTAATCTTGGAAAAATAAAACAAACGGAAAATTATATTCAAAACTCACAACGAGAAACGCTTAGTCTATATAAACAAGCAATCCAAGAAGCACAGACACAAGGAGATACAGAAACTGTTGATAGAATAAAGAATAAAATGCTCTCTATTGGCGATGGTATTACACTCACAGAACAGATTGCAAAAGAATTACCAAGCGATAGAGCAGTAATAGCATCAGCAGCAGAACTTGCTTTATTCGCCGCAACTGCATATAAATCAGGATTAACATCATTCAAATTTCCAACCACAGCACAGTTATCCACAATAAGACAAGCAAAACTTGCACAACAATCAATAGATGCAGGTATAAAATCATTAGTGAAAAGTGGATTAGTTTCAAAGACAGCATATAGAATGGCACAATCAGTCAAGTTCTTGGAATCAGCAGCAAAAGAGGGTCTTATTGGTTCTGCTTTCTTTGCTTCAATTAGAGCACAGGAAGATAATGCTACGACAGATGATATTGTAAAGGCGGCTGAAATGGGTGCGTTATTTGGTGCAGGTACAGTCGGTGCTTTTGCTGGACTTGCAAAAACATTTGAATATGGTGGAAAAAAGTTTACACAAGCAACAAAATATTTTGATAAACTTGCCAATAAGTATTCATCTAAAAATGCAGGGAAGACTGCCACGACGGACGTAGTAAGCGAGGTACTTGGTACAATAGGAGAAAAGAAAAGAACAACGCCACAGATAGCAGCGGACACATACTTAAAGACAGTACAACAGATACGGCAGTTCAAACAGAAGTTTATTGATAGAGGAGACCCAATTAAGATGATTGAGGATTTACTGTACGAAACAAAAGGAGCTCCACTCACAGACGAAGAACGAGTATATCGTAATTGGAGATTAGTTAATTCACAAGCAGACCAAAAAGCAGAGGCATTAGTTGTTAAACTATCGGATGATTTACTAAAATATAACGATATAAGAAATGAGTATAACTCTTATTTGGCTTTGCTTGATTATATAGACCGAGCGAAACTTGGAAATATGACACCAATGGGAAAAGATGTTGGTGTTCTTAACGATAAACTAATCGCAATGTCAGAACAACTTGGTGCCGATACTATGATTCGGCTCGGTGAAGTAAGACAAATTATTTCAAAATATAATCTTGATGATTTAGCAGAAAAGTTAGATGCTGGGATTATTAACAGGACACAATTAGAAAATCTTGTCAAAGAACATCCTAACTATATTCCTCACGATGTAATTATGGAAGTAGAAGAGCAATCATTGAATAGATTGTCAAGTTCGTTCAATGTATCAAAGACAGATTTAATGAAGGCTGTTGGTTCTGTAAAGAATATACAAAATCCGCTTGAAGCAATAATGCAGAGAACTGTTTTAAGCAAACGAGTGATAGAATATAATAAATGGCTACGAGATTTAACCAATCTACAAAAGCAATACGGATTAGTTGAGGGTATGACTGTATTACGGAGTGCTGAAAATGTTGAGCGTAGATTTGACGTACTATCACAATTAAAAACACTTCGTTCTGAACTAAAAGCAAAATCAAAAGTTCTCTCAAAAGAAAAGAAGTTTTCGGGCAAAGTACAGACAGAAATAAATAAGCTTGAAAAAGAATTAGACTTACTGGATAAAGAGTTCTCTGATGAGTTTGGAAAGTTTTTCAAACAGGGTGAGGGATATACTAAAATAGTATCAACAAAAGCAACGACTAAAACAATTCCATTTGAATTATCAGAGGCAGAAAATATAGCAAGAAAAGCAAAGACACTTGATGAGTTTAGTTCTGATAAAACAATAACAAAATTATTTGAGAGTGGAAAGTTTGAACGATTTGGATTTAAGAGTTTAGATAGTTTCTATAAGACAGTAAAAGAACCATTCAAAGAAGGGGTTATTAAAGAATCGGAAAAAATAATAAAAGGTTCTGCTGAAAAGTTATCAACGATTACAAAAGAAAGTGAGCAACTACAAACGCTATTAGAAAGAACTCAATCACTATCAAAGACATCAGCAGATGATGCGGTAATGGTAGCACAAGACGCAGTTAAGATAGTACAGGAACAGAGGAAAACATTAGTTGAAGAGCTTAAAACTCTATCACAGAAATATAAACCAGATGAGATGGGTACTATTAACTTGTATAATAATGGAATACGTGAGATTTGGGCAGTTCCAAAAGATATTGAAGCAGTAGTTAAGGGTACTGGTTCTTGGTTGCCACAGGGTATTATAGGAAAGGTTCTATTGGGTGCACAGAAGTTAATGAAACAAGGAGCTACGACACTTAACCCAGCATTTGCTTTACAGAACTTTGCAAGAGATAAACAAACCGCACTATTTGCAGATGCTTTCATTCAGGAGATTGCTAAATATTCAGGGACTTCACAGAAGTTAGTCAATCTAACAAAAGATGAAATTGTAAAACTCTATGAGACATCGGGTACATTTGGAAGTAGTATATTCAGAGAAGGTGAGGATGAGATATTTAAGATGTTGCAAGAGAAAGGTTTGAATACTGGTTCATTTAAGAATGAATTTAATCCACTTGAATTAACGAAGAAACTCAATGAGAGCATTGAGCAAAGTACACGATTTCAAGTATTTGAACGAGCGATTCGTGCTGGTCTTAGTCCAAAAGATGCCGCACTTGTATCAAGAGACGCAACTGTTGATTTCGCAAAAATGGGAACTTGGATGGAAAGCGCTAATAGAGCAATACCGTTCTTAAATGCTCGTGTGCAGGGATTGGTTAATATAGGGCGTACATTCAAATATAACCCAGAATTATTTGCTCGTATACAGTTATACACCGCCGTATATCCTACTATGTTATTACATTCTCATAATAGGCGTTTTCAATCATATCAAAATATAAGCCAAGATATTAAGAATAGATACTGGGTAATAATGACAGGAGAGACAGAAGCGTATGATTCGTATAGTGGAAATAAGATTATAGTTCCACAGTTCATATCAGTAGTTAAAGGAGAGGCACAATCATTGGTAGCAAATCCAGTACAGTGGTATCTTGATAGAGCGGACGGAGTAAATTATCAAGGAGTAAGTGAGATGTTAGCAAGCACACTTAACAACGCTTCACCGCTTGCATTTCAATCATATAATAGCACTGGATTTTGGGCTACATTCTTATCACAGTTAGGCCCAGTCGCCAATATTCCAATAGGATTAGCATCAAACCAAAACTTATTCTATGGAAAACCAATAGTACCAGAAGATAGACTCAACGCCAAACCAGAAGTACAAGTACAGAAATCAACGCCACGAACAACTCGTATGTTAGCAGGTTTAATGAATGTATCTCCTGCACGATTAGAGTTTGTATTAAACTCATTTGGAGGATTGCCACAAGATGTGCAAGATGCCGCTGATATTGTATTTGGTCTATATAAAGGAGATATGAAAGAATCGTTACAAGAGCGTTCGGTAAGTGGGACTGAATTTGGTGCATTAACACAAGTACCTGCGTTGCGTAGATTTGTACGAGAAGCATCTGAATTTTATTCTCCAAAATCTGAGTTTCAGAAGAAACAACTACAAGAGATAGAAAGAGATTATAACTCGCAATCTCTTAATACAAGAGATGAAGCAAATAAGATAATAGAAAAAGTTAATAGATTTGAGACTAAGAATGAGAAACTTGAATATCTTGCAAGTTTAACGCCTGTATTTAAGGGGAACAAAGAGTTATCTGATAAAGTGAAAACTGGATTAAAGACACGCTCTACCTTTGAGGTATTAAATAAGAATACCCCAGTTAAAGTTCGTGCTGCATATTTATTGCAACAGGTAACACAGATGCAACAGGATAATGTATCAAGGACAGAAATAAACAACTATCTACTTGAAGCAAAGAAAGCAGGAATATACACCTCAGATGTTGCACGAGCAATTAGAATAATACAGAGACAAGCAGTACAGGAATAAAAAATAATACCAGTTCACGCTGGTATTATTCTATATCCACACAGTTGTTCTATAAATACGCTATAACATCTTCCTCACGTAATGAAAGATATTCCTCGTTGTTAAAATCATAAGAGGTGGTTGAATATCTGTTAAAGAATACTATACTACCAATCTCTACATCTTTTACAAGTGTCCCAATTTTTACTACCTCTCCCTTAAATGTTTTATCTTCGTATTGAGTAGGATTAACTAACCCATTAACTTCTTCCTTCTCTTTTATGGGTTTAACAAAGATGTTATCTCCAACGACCTTTAGGTCTTCTATGTTAATTTGTCTGCTCATCGTTTGGTTCATCTTTGATTACTTGCTCTTCTTCTGGTTGTTCTTTTAATTCATTATCATTTGGTTCATTCTCTTGTTCTTGTTGTTCTTCAATAATAGGTTTATCAACTAATATTAGTTGTGGTAATATACCAAACTTATTTGTACTTAATTGAGCACCAAAATCAAACTTTTCATTTTTAGCAAACTCTCTGTATCTTTCTAAAAAACTTTTTACTTCTTCATTGTGTTGTTTTTGAATTGCGTCTTGTATTTCTTCCTTTCCTACTGGTATTTGTTTATTTGACATAATTTGTTATTATAAATTTACTTGATAATATTGTTCGTGCTACTGAAACAGCACTATTAAATGATGTTGTAGCAACTATATAAGGTTCTATAATTCCATCTTGTTCTAAATCACTATACTGTTCTGTATTTGCGTTATATCCTAAACCTTCACCGACCTTTGAAAGTAAAGTCTTATATCTTAAATCACAGTTTATAGCAATCTGTTTAAGTGGCGTTGTACAGACCTTTTCAAATAATGATACAATATCTTTATTATACATTGATGTATCAAGCATAGCAAACGCTTTGTATAATGTCAAGCCACCACCAACGACATACCCATCTTTCTTAGCAGAACGAGTAGCATTAACAGCATCCTCATACTTAAACATCTTCTCTCGTACCTCAATAGGAGTTCCACCGCCAACCTTAACAATAGTTGTCCCACTGGTCATTCGTGATAGTCGTTTCTTTAATAGTTCGTTATCTTTATCTTCTTTTAATAGTTCTTTCAGTTCATTTATTCTATCTATTGACTTTTCATTTTCTTGTGCTTTAATTATAGTTTTCTGACCATCGCTAATAATTACATCAGCAGTACCAAAATCTTCAATCTTTACATCAAATGTTAGTTGTCCTTTCTTATCACTTACCACTTGTGTACCAAGATAGGTTGCTATATCTTCAAGTGTATCTATATTTTTATCAGTAGCGGTACTTTCCTTAACTAATAATACCTTTATCTTATTATTGACGTGATTAGTAATAAATACATTTGGTGCTTGACCTATAAAATCTCGTGCAATAACAACAACTTCATTTAGACCCGCCTTCACTATGGCGTTCATAATAGCCAACGCCTCCTGTGGATAATATATACGCTTATCAGTAACCAAAACTTTTACATCATTATATTGTGCGATACCCTTTCCTTTTACATTAACGAACGCGGAACTAAACATTCCATCGTCTAACCTATATCCACTCTCACTAATGACCTCTGTATCGTTAGTATTAGATGTATCCATCATAACAATACCGTCATCACCAGCAGATAAGATAGCCTTGACTACATTATCTGTTATCTCCTTATTATTACTTGAGGAAACAGATGCCACATAGTGTAATTGTTCTTCTGTGTCTATGTTCTTTTTCAATAGTTCTATATTCTTTAATATGTCGTTTGCACAAGATTGTATATCATTTGATAATCGTATTGGATTATATCCATCCTCAATTAATTTAAGACCTTCTAATAAAAGAGTTTCAGAGAGCATAACGCTGGTGCTTGTTCCATCTCCTGCAATAGCGTTTGTTTGTAATGCCGCCTGTTTTATTATTTGTACAATAGTATTCTCTATTTCGTTTTCTGGTTGTATCTGTTCAGTTATAGTGACACCATCATTAGTAGCAATAAATCTACCAACAGAATCTTTGTATAGTATATTTGAACCCTTTGGGGTAAGAGTACTCTTTACTGGTTCTGATATTTGTTTTATACCATTTAATATACCATCACGAACTGAATTATAGTGGTTTGTTTTGCTGTATTGTGTCATTGTATTGATTTTTTGGTTAAATTAGTGTATAATGTATCTATGAAAAATAAAGTTAGGACATATTTCTCGTATATAAATGAGTTATATAAAAATAAGAAGATAAGTAAAGCCGAGCGAGACCGTATTATGAATACATATTATAGCAACAGAAATAAAATGTCAAGTCCATCTGGAAGTATAACAATAAAAAACAATAAACAAAATTATGATTAAGTAATATATGATATGAATATAATAAATCCAGCAAAAAACTCAATACTAAAAAAATATCCTGATGGAAACATATATCAACACTTTGGAGAGAATGTTTCGTTATACTTGGTGGCGATTCAAACAGCAGGACATAATGGCATTGATATTGCAATGACAGAAGGAACGCCAATTATAGCAACAAGGGGAATTGTATGTGATGTTAAGAACACGCCAAATGGATATGGAAAACATATAAGGATACTTACCGACCCAGACGAGAACGGAACATTCTATGAACTAACCTATGGACATCTGGGAGATATTTACTGTTCTATTGGTGATAGAGTTGAAAATGGCGATTGTATAGGAACAATGTCTAATACTGGATTTGTGATTAGTGGTGGCGTTTCATATTGGGGAAATGCACCATCTGGTAAAGGCGTTCATTTACATTTTGGTGTTCGTGAGTGTTCTACAAAAGATACTGGTTGGGAAAATATCTATTCAGACGGAAAGAAAGTTTATATAAAGAATTATGAAAATGGATTAAAAGGTGCTATTGACCCATTACCATTCATTATAGAAGAGGCGTTTGAAGAGCCCGTCATTCCTTTA
>Ga0265297_10011173_pt1 | contig 11056 bp, 11 predicted proteins | sample Munlanlwell13791_FD_192502 | JGI IMG/M metagenome (GOLD analysis project Ga0265297, IMG submission 192502) | Leachate microbial communities from a municipal landfill in Southern Ontario, Canada - Leachate well 137-91 | ecosystem: Engineered > Solid waste > Landfill > Unclassified | place...
GCTGATAGAGCAGCGATTTGCCGGCCCCGGTGGGCATGACGGCGAGCGCGTCGCGACCGGCGAGCAGCGCGGCGAGCGCGCGCTCCTGCCCTGGCAGAAAGGCCGCGTGCCCGAAACGCGCGCGCATGACGCCGCGGGCCTCCTCCATATCGGGCGGAAAATGTCGCAACAGAGTCATCAGGCGGATGCGGCGGGCGGAATCAGCACCGCCATGCGCACGAGCTCCGAGAGGCTCTTGGCTTGCATTTTCATCATCAGCCGGGCGCGATGAGCCTCCACCGTGCGCACGCTGATGCCGAGCTCGTGAGCGATGAGCTTATTGGGCCGGCCCTCGAGGACGCCCATCAGCACCTCGCGCTCGCGGACGGTGAGGCTGGCGAGCCGGTCGCGCGCCGCGGCGGCCTCGGAGCCGACGACGCTCTCGCCGTCGAAGAGGCGGCGCAGCGCCTGGCGCACGGCGCCGAGCAGCGCCTCATCGTCGAATGGCTTCTCCAGGAGGTCGACGGCCCCGGCCTTCATCGCCTGGACCGCGAGCGTCACATCGGCATGGGCGGTGATGACGATGACCGGCAGATCGACGCGGCGCGCCTTGAATTCGGCGAGCAGGTCCATGCCGCTCACTTCCGGCATACGCACGTCGGTGATGACGCAGCCCGCTTCGCCCGGCTCGGCGCTCGCGAGGAAATCGCGCGCGGAGGCATAAGCGCGCACGTCGAAATTCTCCGTCGCCAGCAGGAGCCTCAAAGAATCGCGGACGGCGGCGTCATCGTCGATCACATGGACGATGGCCGCCCTCGTCATATCCGCGGCCCCCCGCTCCGAGATCCGGCCAGGCGAGAAAAGACGAAACAAAAAAAGCCGATCGGTCGCATCGAGAAGACGTCCGACCGCCCGTCGGGCGGGGTTTCGCGCCACAATAGGCGTAATCGGCCGGAATGATCCTATGCGGCGCGCCGATTGGCAATAGCCTGCAGACTGCAATCACGAGCCGACGCCGCGGCTCCTCTTTCGCGCCGCGACCGGGCTCGAGCGGAATCTCGAAGAATCGGAAGCCGATCGTTTCCGGGAAACTCCCGCATTTGCAAGAAATTCGGCTCAGAACGCGCTCGAAGCGGCGAAGGCCCGCCCGGCCGCTCAGCGATCGCTCCTGAGGGAAAGGCGCGAGCCGGGCCGGGCGACGACCGCGTCGCGGCCGTTGGATCCCGGCTCGCCGAGCGTCGCGCGACGATCGGCCCGGCGACCCTCACGCGGAAAGGACAGCACCACCCCCGGCCCGCGCGACGCCCCGGCGGAGGCGGGACGGCTTCGGCGAGCATCCAGATAATAGGCGGCGAATGCGGCCTCGAAGGCGGCGTCGAGCTCGGCGGCCAGGGTCGAGGCGGCGAGACCGGCCTCCGGATAGGCCGTCAGCAGCAGCCTGAGCACGATGAGCAGATCGGCGGCGCGCGAAGCGACGCCGAGATCGAGGTAGGCGCGCAGATCGGAGACGATCATGGCGCGCACGGAGCCGAGGCCGCGATGAGCGTTCAGCATATAGCTCTCGAGGAGCGCGTCATGGTCGGAAGAGGGGATGGCGCCGAGAACCAGCTCGTTGGAAGCCAGACCCGCTCGGGCCGCGCATTGCGACACGGTAATCATGGGGAACTCCTTACGCGTTAGGCAAAGTCGATACAGTTTTGTCGATGAGGCGTGGGTCAGAAGAATGATGTTTCGGCGTGAACGCCAGGGGGCTGCGAAGAGGATCGGCGAAGAACGAGACGCCGAAAGGAATGTTTCAAATTGTTCGCGTTCGCATGGAGGTGAAATCGATAGGTCGAGACCATCAGATCCAAATCTCCTGGTCGGCCGGATCGCGGGGCGCCGCGCTGATTCGTCATTACTTGGTACGCGCGAATTCCAAAATTAGGACATGTACCTATTTGGACGAGGCCGGCTCTGACGCCAGGGACAATATCCGATGTTTTCAGTTATTTATGCCGTCATCCGCGCGGGCTTCCGAAGGCATTTTTCTGCGGTCGTTTGCAAAAGAATAGAAAACTATATTTATATGGCGTTCCTATATATTCGAATTAAAGTCAATTTGTATTCAATTCTACCGCTTCATATCTTTTCTGTGTGATCGCTCCCCTCGAACAACGTTGACCGCCCCGGCCATCATCGCGAAGCGACGATTCCATGGGGATGGATAGCGGCCACAATGCGCGGCGGCGCATGATGATGGTCCAACTCGCACGGCTTCGGCGCTGTCGCTGTGGTTCGAGGAGCGCGCGGCCGCGGCCGGCAGGGCTCGCCCGTCTCGGCGAAACAAACGCACATTCGGTCGTCGCAGCTTTGCGACCGCACGCTCCGCTCGGCCCGGCCGATCTTCGGCCGGCCGGCGTTTTGGACGGGAAGCGGTCGGGCGGTCTTCGCGGCGACGGCGCCCTCGATGACGGCTCCCTGCGTCGCATATCTTCACAAGGCGACCAGCAGCCTGCGCGCCAAATCAACGATCGTCCGTCTCTTCGCAATAACGGCCGGGCTGACAATAGGAAACGGCCCGAGGTCCAGGGCAATCGGGTGAACGCCGGAAGGGGCGCATTCACCCTCCCCTTTAGGGGGAGGGTCGGACCGCGAAGCGGTCCGGGGTGGGGTTCCATAGCAAAGACTCGGGCGATCACCCCCTCCCGAGCGCCTTCGGCGCTCGACCTCCCCCCTCGAGGGGGAGGTGGAAACGCCTCTTCCGGCGCTTCTTCTCGTTCACCCGATTGCCCTGGCCCGAGGTCTCGCGACTTCGGGCCGTTTATTGTTCTTGTCGTGCGGTCGTCAGTGCGCCAGCGATTTCACATCCGCAATGCCGGCGGAGACGAAATCCGTTCCAGCGACGCCCTTGCGCAGCACGGCTTCGGCGACCTTGACGGCGGCGTCGGCGGCGCTGGCGCGCACTTCGGCGGCGGCCTGCGCTTCGGCCTGGGCGATCTTGTCCTCGACCTGCTTGGTGCGGCGGGCGATATATTCCTCGAGACGCTGGCGGGCCTCGGCGGCGAGCAGCTCGGCCTCGCTCTTGGCCTGGGCGACGATCGCCTTGGCCTCGGTCTCGGCGTCCTCGCGCTTCTTCTCGAAGGAGGCGAGCAGGCTCTCGGCCTCGCTGCGCAGGCGCTCGGCCTCGGCGAGCTCGCCCTTGATGCGAATGGCCCGCGCGTCGAGCGAGGCGGCGAGCTTCTTATGCGCGCCCACATAGAGAAGCACGCAGAGGAAGATGGCGAAGCCGATGGCGACGAAAAGTTCCGCGTCGTAATGCATGGCCGGTTCCCTGCTCAGCTCGCCTTGATGTTGCGGAATTCGCTCTGCAGCGTCTCGGCGGCGAGGCGGGCGCCGGTCAGCTTCTCGAGGATCGCGCCGGCGGCCTCGGTGGCGATCGCCTCCACATTCGACAGCGCCTCGGACTTGGCGGCGAGGATCTTCGCCTCGGCCTCGGCGACCTTCTTGGCGAAGGCGGCCTCTTCCGAAGCGCGGCGCGAGGCCGTCTCCGACGCGGCCTGCTGCTGCGCGGCGCGGCCGATGTCCTGCGCCTGCGCCTTGGTGGCGCGCAGCGTCTCGTCATGCTCGGCGGCGGCGGCCTGCGCCTTGGTCTGCAGCTCGCGGGAGGCGAAGAGATCGCTCTCGATGCGGCTCTCGCGCTCGCTCAGGATCGAGCCGATGCGCGGCAGCGCGATGCGCGACATGAGAATGTAGAGAAGACCGAAAATCAGCGCCAGCCAGACGAGCTGCGGCGCGAAATTATTCGTGTCGAAGGGCGGGAAGTCGCCCCCGCCGTGATGCTCGACGGTCCCATGCCCCGCGGACTCATGCGTCGCGCCCTGCGCGGCGTGCGGCGCCGCTTCCTCGGCGGCGGCGAGAACGATGTTCGCCATGACGGCTCCGAAACCTCTTCGAGTGTTGTCAGATACGACGAAGGCCCGGAACCTTTCGCCCCGGGCCTTCGAAACGGATCACTTCAGATAGAGCAGGATCGCGATCAGGAACGCGAAGATGCCGAGACCTTCGGCCAGCGCCGCGCCGATGATGGCGTTGGTGAACTGGCCGGCGGCGGCCGACGGGTTGCGCAGCGCGCCATTGACGAAATTGCCGAAGATGAGACCGACGCCGATCGCGGCGGCGCCCGTGCCGATCGCGGCGAGGCCCGCGCCGATCAGCTGGAAGGAAGAAGCATCAGCCATTGGTAACTCCTGCTCTTTTTTTGTGGGCGACTATTTATTGTTGGATATTTATCAGTGGCCCGGGTGGATCGCGTCATTGAGATAGACGCAAGTGAGGACGGCGAAGACGAACGCCTGAAGACAATTGACGAGCAGCTCCAGCGCATACATCGCGACGACCGCCAGGATCGGGATGGGCGAGAGCGCGGCCCAGGCGCCGGCGCCGAGCAGCATCACCACGAAGCCGCCGAAGACGGCGAGGGTGATATGGCCGGCGAGGATGTTCGCGAAGAGACGAACGGAGAGCGACACGGGGCGCGAGAGGAAGGAGATGATCTCGATCGGGATCAGCACGACGAGCACCGGCGCCGGAACGCCATGCGGCACGAAGAGCTTCAGAAAGCCGAAGCCGTGGCGATAGAGCCCGTAGAGGATCACCAGCGTGATGACGAAGGCCGCGAAGGCGAAGGTGACGACGATCTGGCTCGACAGCGAGAAGGTGTAGGGGACGAGGCCGATCAGATTCGACATCAGGATGAAGGTGAACAGCGTGAAGACGAAGGGGAAGAAGCGCATCCCTTCCTTGCCCGCCGTCGAGCGCACCGTGTTGGCGACGAACTCATAGAGCACTTCGGCGAGCGCCTGGCCGCGGCCCGGCACCAGCGCGCGCCTGGAGGTGGCGCCGATCGTCAGCACAATCGCGGCGAAAGCCGCGAGCAGCATATAGAGCGCAGAATTGGTGAAGGAGACGTCGACGCCGTTGATGAAGTAAGGCGCCCCAATGCGTTGGAGCTCGAACTGCTCGATAGGATTCATCGCTCGATCCGGACGGCGCGCCCGGCCCTTCATCTCCGCGGCGCCGAGGAAGTCGGGCCGCCCGTTTCATCCGCCGCCTCGCGCGTCTTTCGGCGCGGCGAAGCGAAACACATTATAGAAGCCCGCGGCGACGCCGAGCCCCAAGAACAGGACCAGCAGCCACGGCTTGGTGCCGAACCAGCCATCCGCCTGCCAGCCGATCAGCGCGCCGACGAGAATCGCCGCGACGAATTCGGACAGCACGGTGAAGCCCGCGCTCAGCGCCTTTCCGAACGACCCGCCGACCGGCAACCCTCCGCCAATCTCGGCGCGCCGTTCCTCCTCCTTGCTGCCGAGCTCGGCCTGGAGCTTCTCCAGCCTCGCGCGCAGCTCTTGGTCGCTCTCGTTCTTGCCCGCTCTCATCGACTCTCTCCCTCGCGCAAAAGCTCTGCAGCACGCGCGAGCAGAATAGATGATCGCCGAAGAAACGCCCGGACAGGGGCGACGGAAGGGATTTCGACGCGACGCGATATGGGCCGGGCGGCCAAGTCGTTCGAGCCGCGCGCAACATATGGGCGGCGCCATTTCGTGTCAAGCCGCAGCCGCGTCGCGCTATGCCTAGAAAAATCACGAGTTTTTCGAGATTGTGCAATTCTCGAGCAGCGAAGCTTCTCGCGTCTGCGAAATGTGGCGTTCTTCGTCCGGGGCGGGAAATGGCGATGGCTCCCCACGAAAGGCGGCCGCCCTTCCTTTTCAAAAGGGCGGCCTTCTCGTCATCTTCGGGAGCTCTCGAGGAACAAAAGAGGCGTCAGCCGATGACCGCGTTCACGCCCTCCTCGCCGAGCAGCGCCTTGACGCGCATCAGCAGTTGCAGCACGACGCCGAACACGCCGAGCGCCATCCAGCCGAAGAAGACGAAGCCCCAGTGCAGCGGCGCGACGAAGAGCTCCTCCATGAACCAGAAGGTGTGGCCCCATTCATTGAGGCCGACATTGGGGATGATCATGAAGGGTCCGATGGCGACGATCAGATAGGCGAGCGAATAGCCATTCGCGAAATAGGGGATGCGCGTCTTGGCGTGGAAGAAGGCGCCGACCGCCATGATCGAGTAGATCGGATAGCTCATGTAGAATTCGATGATATGCGACGGGGTGAAATCGGTGTCGCGGATCACCGTCATGTGCCATGTGCCGTCCTGCTCCGTGAAGAAGCTCGCGCCCCAGTAAATGGCGATGGCGTAGATCGTCAGCCATTTCATATTGTCGACGAGCGCGCGCATCTCCTGGCGCGGCGTCACCGTGGACATGTCGCGGGTGCGCGTCTTCCACAGATAGCCGGCGAGGCCGAGCCCGGCGACGAGCTCCAGCGGGATCTCGGTCCACAGAATCGTGAGCCAATAGGTCTGGAATTCCGGCGCGAAGGAATCGAGGCCGGCGCGCCAGCCGAAAATCTGCTCATAGATACGCACGATCAGATAGAAGGTGCACAGCGACGCTGCGCCGATCCAGAATAGCTTCAGATCGACGATCGCATCGACGTCGTCCGCGGCGCCGGTCTGCGAGGCCGTCTCCGTCGTGAGGCTCATGTTTCTCTCCTTTTGTTTCGCGTCCGCGCGCTCTTCCACGCGGCGGTCCGGAAAGGTAAGGTCGCTCTCGTCTCGAGGTAAAATGCATTGTGTTCATCATGCTATTGAAAATTTTCAGTGGCGTCGAAGGCGCCATTCTGGCGTAATCTTGACGTGCGATCCTCGTGATCGCGCGAAGGGCGGATGCCGGGAACATGACCGAGCTGCGGAACTTCGATCTCAATCTTCTCGTCGCCTTCAACTTCCTGATGGAGGAGCGCAATGTCTCGCGCGCGGCGCAGAAGATGTTCATCACCCAATCGGCGATGAGCCATGTGCTGCAGCGCCTGCGCCAGCAATTGGACGATCCGGTGCTGGTGAAGACGCCGCAGGGCATGAAGCCGACGCAGCGCGCGCTCGCGCTCGTCGAGCCGATCGCGGCGATATTGAACGAAGTGGAGCATGTGATCCGCGGCTCGAAGGAATTTTCGCCGGCGACGACGCAGCGTCGCTTCACCATAGCGACCAACGACTATGTCGAATTCTGCCTGCTGCCGCCGCTGATGCGATCGGTGAGCCGGCAGGCGCCCAATGTGGAGATTCATCTGGTGCAGACGTCGGGCTCGCTGCGCGAGGAGGCGCCCGCCGGCGAGGTCGATCTCGTCATCGGCTTCGACGTGATCCTCGATTCGACGCCCTATGTGCGCCGCGAGCGGCTCTACACCGATCGCATCGTCTCGCTGGTGCGCCAGGATCATCCGGATTTTCCGACCGACGAACCGACGCTCGCGCAATTCGTCGCCGCCAAACATATGCTGATGTCGCGCCGCGAGGCGGGCACCGGGATCATCGACGATTGGCTGGAGAGCCGCGGACTCGCGCGCACGGTCTCGCTCGTCGTGCCGAATTTTCTGTCCGCGCCTTGGATCGTGGCGAGCACGGATCTCGTCTTCTCGCTGCCCCTGCGCATCGCCGAGCATTTCGTGCGTCTCGCGCCGCTGCGGATTTTGGAGATACCGATCGAATTCCCGACCTATGACCTGTTGATGGTCTGGCGCTCGCTGCAAGACCGCGAGCCGGCCCACGCCTGGCTGCGGCGGGAGATCGTGGAGGTTTGCCGCGGCGTCGTGGAGCCGCCGGTGGAGGAGCCGCCGCAGCCGGCGCGCGCCAAGGGGCGGGAGCCGGCGTGAAGCGAATTGAAGAAGGGGCCGACCCGAGTGATCGGGTGAAGCTTTCCTCATCCTGAGGAGCCCGCGCAGCGGGCGTCTCGAAGGACGAGGAAAGCTTCATGCGCGGCCGTCTGGAACTCGCCCTCGTGCTTCGAGACGGTCGCTTCGCGACCTCCTCAGCATGAGGGCGAGGGTTGCCGCTTTCACCCGAAGGCGAAAACCGCGATGGGCGCGCCCGCCCGCTCAGCGCGAGAATTTCTTATATTTCAGCCGATGCGGAATCACGCTGTCGAGCCCCAGGCGGCGCTTCTTGTCCTCTTCGTAATCGGCGAAATTGCCCTCGAACCATTCGACATGGCTGTCGCCCTCGAAGGCGAGCATATGGGTCGCGATGCGGTCGAGGAAGAAGCGGTCGTGCGAGATGATGACCGCGCAGCCGGCGTAATCGACCAGCGCCTCTTCCAGCGCGCGCAGCGTGTCGACGTCGAGATCATTGGTCGGCTCGTCGAGCAGCAGCACATTGGCGCCCTGCTTCAAAATCTTGGCGAGATGCACGCGGTTGCGCTCGCCGCCCGAGAGCATCCCGACCTTCTTCTGCTGGTCGGTTCCCTTGAAGTTGAAGGCGCCGCAATAGGCGCGTGAATTGATCTCGCGCTTGCCGAGATAGATGATGTCATTGCCGCCGGAAATCTCCTCCCAGACGGTCTTCTTGTCGTCGAGCGCGTCGCGCGACTGGTCGACATAGCCGAGCTGCACGCTCTCGCCGACGGTGACGGCGCCATTGTCCGGCTTCTCCTGCCCGGTGATCATGCGGAACAAGGTCGTCTTGCCGGCGCCGTTGGGGCCGATCACGCCGACGATGCCGCCCGGCGGCAGCTTGAAGGTAAGATCGTCGATGAGCAGGCGATCGTTGAAGGCTTTCGACACATGCTCGACGTCGATGACATTGGCGCCGAGGCGCTCGGCCACCGGAATGACGATCTGCGCGGTCGTCGGCGCCTTCTCGTTCTGCTTGGCGACCAATTCCTCATAACGCTGGATGCGCGCCTTGGATTTGGCCTGGCGGGCCTTGGGCGAGGAGGAAATCCAGTCGCTCTCCGCCTCGAGGGCGCGCTGGCGGGCCTTGTCCTCGCTGCTCTCCTGCGCGAGGCGCTTCTGCTTCTGCTTCAGCCAGCTGGTGTAATTGCCCTCGTAAGGAATGCCGCGGCCGCGATCGAGCTCGAGAATCCAGCCCGTGACATTGTCGAGAAAGTAGCGGTCGTGGGTGACGATGAGGATCGCGCCCGGATAATTGCGCAAATGCCCTTCCAGCCAGTTCACCGTCTCGGCGTCGAGATGGTTCGTCGGCTCGTCGAGCAGCAGCATCTCCGGCTGCTCGAGCAGCAGGCGGCAGAGCGCCACGCGGCGCCGCTCGCCGCCCGAGAGCTTGACGACGTCGGCGTCGTCGGGCGGGCAGCCCAAGGCCTCCATCGCCTGATCCACCTGGCTGTCCAAGTCCCACAGGCCCTTGGCCTCGATCTCGTCCTGCAAGCTGGTCATCTCGTCCGCCGTCTCGTCGGAATAATTCACCGCGAGATCGTTGTAGCGGTCGAGAACCGCCTTTTTCCCGGCGACGCCGAGCATCACATTGCCGCGCACGTCGAGCGCCGCATCGAGCTGCGGCTCCTGCGGGAGATAGCCGACGCGCGCGCCCTCGGCGACGAAGCCTTCTCCGGTGAACTCCTTATCCGTGCCGGCCATTATGCGCAGGAGCGTCGACTTGCCCGCGCCATTGACGCCGAGCACGCCGATCTTGGCGTCCGGGTAGAAGGAGAGATTGACGTTGTCGAGGACCTTCTTGCCGCCCGGATAGGTCTTGGTGAGACCCTGCATGTGATAGATGAACTGCCGCGCCATGGGTGATCGGTCCCGCTAGAGAAAGAAACTCGGCGCGATGTTTAGCGCCTTTTGGGCGGAAGTGAAAACCGGCTTTTTGCGCGGCGGGAGGGCGCGGCCGCGGCAGATGCGTAGGGGGCGCGATGTTGACAGCGCCGGGCCTTTTCCGCCACAGGTTGACCGTCTCCAACGGGAGCGGACGATATGCGCGTCTTCGTGACCGGCACGGCCGGATTCATCGGCTTCCACCTCGCAAGACATTTGCTCGAGCTCGGCCACCGGGTCGACGGCTTCGACGGGCTCACCCCCTATTACGACGTGACGCTGAAAGAGGCGCGCCACGCCGAGCTCCAGCAGTTCGAACGCTTTCGCGCGCATATCGCCATGCTCGAGGATATGGAGGCGCTGACGCGCGCCGTGGAGACGGCGGAGCCCGAGGTCATCGTCCATCTCGCCGCGCAGGCGGGCGTGCGCTACAGCCTCGAGAATCCGCGCGCCTATATCGACGCCAATCTCGTCGGCGGCTTCAATATTCTCGAGGTCGCGCGCGCGCGGGGCGTCCGCCATCTGCTGATGGCCTCGACGAGCTCCGTCTATGGCGGCAATGAGCATATGCCTTTCCTCGAGAGCGAACGCGCCGATTTCCCGTTGACGCTCTACGCCGCGACGAAAAAGGCCAATGAGGCGATGGCGCATTCCTACGCGCATCTGTGGCGCATTCCGACGACGATATTCCGCTTCTTCACCGTCTATGGCCCATGGGGCCGGCCGGATATGGCGCTGTTCAAATTCGTCGACGCGATCGAGAAGGAAAAGCCGATCGACATCTATAATCACGGGAAGATGCAGCGCGATTTCACCTATGTCGGCGATCTCGTCGAGGCGATTCAGCGGCTCGTCGACCTCCCGCCGGAGATCGGCGCGGACGACTCCGTCTCGCCCGTGGCGCCTTTCCGCATCGTCAATATCGGACGCGGCGAGCCGGTCGGCCTGCTCGATTTCGTCGAGGCGATCGAGCGCAAATTGGGCAGACGAGCGATCCGCAACTATCTCGAGATGCAGAAGGGCGACGTGCCCCGCACATTCGCCGATTGCTCGCTGCTGGAGCGGCTGACCGGATATCGTCCGCACACATCGGTGGAAGAGGGGGTTGCGGCCTTCGTCGATTGGTATCGAGGATACTATGGGAGCGCGAGGGGCTGAACGGGCCCCTCCCCGCTTCGCGAACCAGGCGCTCTTTGTTTGCGTATGATGCGGTTTCCGTGTGATCGCTTCGCTCGAAGAAGCGATGACTGCACCGTCCGTCATTGCGAGCGGAGCGAAGCAATCCAGAGTCGCCCCACGGCTCTGGATTGCTTCGTCGCTCCGCTCCTCGAAATGACGACCATGCGGAATGCGAAGCATTCACAAAAGCAGCATGACTGCCGAATTCGGCGACAGCCGACGCGGGGCGGGAACTATTTGCCCAACCACTC
>Ga0265297_10011174_pt1 | contig 11055 bp, 8 predicted proteins | sample Munlanlwell13791_FD_192502 | JGI IMG/M metagenome (GOLD analysis project Ga0265297, IMG submission 192502) | Leachate microbial communities from a municipal landfill in Southern Ontario, Canada - Leachate well 137-91 | ecosystem: Engineered > Solid waste > Landfill > Unclassified | place...
AAAAGAGGCTGACCTTTTTGTTCTCTAAATCCACAAAGGCCCGGGTATCAGCTGAAGAGATTGTACAAGCGGCCTTAAGCTTCTCCTGCTCAGCCTGTTCGGCAAGGAGCAGCCGGAGTTTTTCTTCGGCGACATGGTCATTTATCAAATTATCGCTGTCCGATATACCCAGTTCAGTAGTAAAAGAATACTCCCGGCTATCCGGCAGAGAACCGGCCTTGGAAAAATCTAACTGTATTACACGGCTGCCGGTCTTGGCATCGCTGTTCTGGACAACGCAGTTAAGCCCCTCCCTATTATCCAGGATGAGGGCCGGCAGCTCTTTAACTTTTCTCAAACCGAATAACCTGGCGCCTGGTTTATCCAGGGGTAAATCCTGCCACTGCTTGAATTCAGCGGGAAAATCACCTTCCTGGTAACCGCAGAAGAATTTTTGATATTCTTTATTGACGAATAAACCGAATTTTATGGCTTCCAGGGAAAATTGTGCGTTATTATTGATAATTCTCAAATTCCACATCAATTCCTTGTCCTTAAACGCGATCTTCCAGATCCCGGCAAGGTCAAGCTCCGGCCAGGAGAACCGGATAGAAAGCCCCTCTCCCTGCCGGGTTACTTGCCACTCTGCAGATGAGGTATCGTACCAGGAACCGTTAAGTAAAAAACAGCTGTGCAGCCCGTTGCCTTTGGTAATTTCTTTGTCCCGGTAAAAGAGGCTGACCTTTTTGTTCTCTAAATCCACAAAGGCCCGGGTATCAGCTGAAGAGATTGTACAAGCGGCCTTAAGCTTCTCCTGCTCAGCCTGTTCGGCAAGGAGCAGCCGGAGTTTTTCTTCTTCCAGTTTTTTCTGTTCAGCCTGTTCGGCAAGGAGCAGCTGCTGTTTTTGCTTAACTATAAATTCCCCTTTCAAATGATCAATATACTGCTTAAATTCATTCTTCCCGGGGAACATCCTGATATTAACCGCAATAAAGCCGTTGGTGTTGGAGTAAGGTTGAACAATCCTGGCCTCCTGTTCATATCCCGCATTAAAAAGCTTAAGCTGGCTGTTGCCGTCTTCCCCCTGCAGGACTAAATTCGGTAACCCGCTGTCCTGTACATCAGGGGCCAGGGCAATTACGCCTTCCGGGCATCCCTCTAAAGCCAGGTCCTGCCATTTGGTTTTATAGGCATAAACCGGAAATACGCCCTCTTTATCCAGGGTCATCCATCTTTCAAAAACAGGATTCAGGATAAAATCCAAATGCAGCTTCTCTCCCTTTTCAGGCAATTCTATCCTTAAGTTCAGAACCTCATCCCCTAATTTTATCTTCCAGAGCTGGGAAGGCGACCCATCAACAGCGCTGCCTTCTATCACAACTTCATCCGTAGAGCTAGAGCTGATCTTCCAGGAAAGGCTGTTCGGAGAGAACCATTCGTTCAAATACGCCATAAAAAAAGAAGCGTAAACCCCCAGGCCCTTGGTAACCGGATATCCGTTATAATTAATGGCCATCCTGCCGTTATTAAATACCACCTTGGTCTTTTCTCTTTTTAAAACCGCGATCCCGGATTTTAGGCCTACGGTTTCAAGATAATAAGAAATGATCTTGTCGGATGAATCCTCCTGGATTATCCGGCCGTTCCCCAGGATGACCGAACGGCTGCACAGCTTACTTACCATGTTCAAGTCATGGCTGACCACGATAATGGTCTTGCCGGCCTGCTTCAGTTCAAATACCTTCTCAATACACTTCTGCCGGGCTTCCTCATCCCCTACTGCCAGGATATCATCTATCAGCAGTATATCCGGCTCGACAAATATGGCTAAAGCAAAAGCCAGCCGCGCGTACATCCCCTGAGAATAAAACTTTACCGGAGCATCGATAAATTTACCCAGGTCGGCAAAAGCAATGACCTTATCCAGCTGCCGGCTTAAGGCCTTATCATCCAGTCCGTACATCCTGGAATTAAAGATCAAATTCTGCCTGCCGGTGAATTCGGGATTAAACCCTGCGCCCAGTTCCATCAAAGTAGATACCTTGCCGCGGACATGCACATCCCCCTTATCAGGGGCGAACATCCCGGCGATTATCTTTAAGAGCGTTGTTTTGCCGGCGCCGTTTTGCCCGATTATCCCCAGGACCTGGCCCTTTTCCAGGCTGAGGTTAATATCCTGCAGGGCCCAGATATCTTCCCAAAATACCCGGCCTTCGCGGATGAATTTCAGGCGGTACTTTTCCCAGACATTCTTAAGTTCAATTACTTTCATATGCTCTTGGATAAAATCGGCTGCTTCCTGGAAAAATACAGATAACCCAGAAGAAGAGAAAAAACCGATATTAAAAGTACTGTGCCCATCTCTCTAAGGCTGGGACAGGTGCCGTAAAAAAGCAGCTTCTGGTACAAAACAATATAGTGAGTCATAGGATTCAACAGGCAGACCCAGCGGAAAGAAAAAGCCACCATATCCAAAGGGTAAAATACGGGAGTAACCCAAAACCAGATCATCAGAACCGTAGTCAGGAAATGCGCCACATCCCTTACAAAAACATTTAGACTGGCCAACAATAACGATAACCCGAAAACAAAAATAAAATGCAGGCTTACCACCAGAGGCAACAGAAGCAATAAAGGGCTGGCTTTGGGATTTAAAAAAATGATTAAGGGCAGGAATAAAGCCAGGCTGATAATAAAATTAATTAAATTCGCTAAAACGAAGGCTAATGGAATAAATTCCTGGGGGAATATTCCTTGTCTTAACATGGGGACATTGACTATAAACGAGTTCGTCGCCTGCTCCAGGGAATTCACCAGGAAAAACCAGGGCAGGATGCCCGCAAGCGCGAAAATAGTGTAACCCGGCATCTCTATCTTAAAAACTAATTTAAATACAAAATTAATGCTGGCGGCTAAGATTAAAGGAGGAATTATCGTCCACCAGATACCCAGGTAAGAACCGGCGTACCGGGACCTCCATTGCGACACGCTCATATCCCAGAGAGTGCGCCGGCATAAAAAAAGTTTATTTATCTTTTCTTTAGACACGCCTGGACCTCCTTAGCTGCTGACCTGGCTTCCAGGATAACCCCCTGCATCGATAAATAACGCCAGGAACCGTAACGGCCGCAGGACAGGATATTCCTTTCCTTCAGGAATTTCAAGATATTTGCCCTGGCCAGAGCATAGTTATGATCGTAAATGGGATAAGCGTATTTAATCCGGTTAACATCCTGGATACAGAATTTTGCGCCGTTTAATATTCCCGCCTCACGCAGCCCGTCTTTGATCCGCGGTATTATTTCAGCATCAGCTTCTTTACCCTGGGGATAAGATACTTCAGTATATAGAGAACCCTTGGCCCGCGGGGCCAGATGCGGGGAAAAATTATGGAAAAATCCCACCCGGAAAAAGGGGAGTTTTTTCTCCGGAAAATAGACCCAATGTTTTAATTCGCCGGGCTTTTGGTCTATTCCCAGATTAAGATTGAATACGGAATTCCACCTGAGCAGGTTAAACGAGCTGGATACTTCCTTCGGTATCTTCCCGATAAGCGCGGGAATCTCCGGCAGCGGAAGCGTAGAAACCAGATAATCAAATCTTTCCTTTCCCTGCCCGGCGAGCGTTATTTCTTTGCTGGACAGATCGATGCCGGTTACTTTAGAATCGGTATAAATATTTTTAACACTGGCGGCTAAAGCATGAGCCAGGCAGCCGATACCGCCTTTCCTGGGGTACCAAAATTTAGTATTATAGCCGAATTTATCCTTGTTGGCTTTAACCGCCCCTTTGAGCATCTGATTCAAAGAAGGCACGGGAATAAAACCATCCAGCCACTCGCAAGTCATATCCTGCGGAGGAACAGTCCAGAATTTAGTATTGTAAGGGATCAGGAAATTCCGGGCTATGCCTTTTCCGAAATTCCCTTCTATCCATTCTAAAAAATTATCTTTCTGTTGATTGGGGTTATTCTTGGATACCCGGATCAGGCCGGACAGGCATTCCTGCTTTACTTTTTCCGGTAATTTATAGAGATTGGCCTGGAAAGGATAAGGAATATACCTGCCGTGAGTATAGATCCAGGCGCTGCGTTGATGCTCCGCCAGATTATTCCCTAAGAGATGTTTTATCAGATCAAAGGCGTAACGGTTATTAAAGTGCAGTAAGTGCCCGGAATAATCAAAGCAGAAACCGCGGATATTCCTGGAGCGGCATAGCCCGCCTACTTCACCCTCTTTTTCAAATAACCGGCATTCTACTCCCATCCGGTTAAGATGCCAGGCAATGCTTAGTCCGCTTAATCCCGCTCCCAGGATCAATACCCTGCTTTTACTCATCTGGAAAATACCTGATGCCTTGATTATTGAAAAAATGACAAAAATTAAAGGATGGCTTTTTTCTCTAACTCATTATACCGCTGAAAGTTAAATTCGTAAAATGATACTTTTCAGATTTATAACCGAGCACTATTACCGGGAGAATAAGTAAACTTCCAGGTTCTTGAAATCCTGCTTTTGGCCTGCCCCATACATATCCTGCAGCATCTTAATTACTGCCGGTTTAGGATCGAATAAATCATTAACCAACCAGATCCTGTCCACCTTGCCTGCGCGGGTAAAAGCAACCGGCTCAACCGATTCCGGACGGGAATCCTGGTAAGTAATGAAGGTTAAATTGCCTTGCTTATCCAGCCAGAACATCTTTTCCTTCTCTGTTTCCTGAAAGAATTCTTGACTCCCCTGACTGGCAGCTTTAGGCATATAAAATTTAAAAGGAGGAATATCCAGCCAGGAAGTAAAGAATATTCTGTCGTTTATAATGAAGCGGCCGGAGATAAACTCTATTGCGCCGGTAATATCGGTGTCTTTAGAAAATACCCCGGTATGCTGGAAATGGCTCCCCGGCAGAATAGAGCGGTAATAATTTCTGAGACTAAAAACCAGGGACACTGATATCACCGCCAATAAAACATAGCGCAGCCCTCTTTTCAAATTAGCTAACCCCGCGGCTACCCCTAATAGATAAACAGGATAAACCGCTAAAAAATACCTGTAGATGTAGATGGATTTTACGAATCTGGAAAATAAGAAAATAAACAGGACCGGGAAAAATACAATTACCGCCTTGAAAGTAAATGCTGCTTTGGATTTATCCTTAATGCAGCCAGCCAGGAATAAAGCAAAAAAGATGAAAGAAATGCTTAGCCCCGCAGCGGAATAGGCATCAATATTATAACCCAGGCTGAAGTTTTTCAAAGTAAACAGAATATTGCTGATACCGACCTCCTGGCCCCAGACCGGAAGATCGGTAAGTTCGATAGGCACCGGCCTGCCCAGGCGGAATAATAAAGATGGGTGAAAAAATATGATCAAACCAGCGGAAAAAGAAAAAATAACCAGATGAGCGCTGACCAGCTTGGCCGGAAAATGGGCCTGCCGCCGGAGGTTAAGCGCTAAAAATACGCATTGGGCCAAGACCACTACCAGCATCATATAATTAAAAGCGACAATTAAAAGATTGATCAGTATATAACCGATCCAATAAACGTTTTTTTCATTTTTGGTAATTTTAAGCGAGATATAGAAAGCCAAAAGGCTCAAGGATGTTATTGCGGCATATGACCTTAATTCCTGGGAATAATGCAGGTGAAAAGGCGAAACCGCCAAAAGAAAAAGGCTGAGCCTGGCCACTCCCGGGCCATAAAGAAGATTGCCCAGTTTGTAGAGCATATACAGCCCCAACAGCGCAAAAATTACCGAGGATAACCTGAGATAGAATTCCGAATTTCCGGATATCCTTTTCCAATAATAGACAAAAAAACGGTTGTAGGAATAGTGATAATCGTTTTTTTCTAAAACCGGCGGCTGCTTAAAGGCTTGAACAAAGCCGGATATTCCGGGGATAGCACCCCTGGCAGAGGCAGCAGTGACTTCGTCCAGCCAGAGAGGATATTTATCCAAACTATATAACCTCAAGGCCAGGCCTAATAATATTAGAAGAATAAATATAAGATTTTTTTTCATCGCCCTTTAGTTAATGTACAGAGAAATTAACCTGTCTTTTAAAATACTCTTTTAAGATAACATCCGCTATGTTTTCGGCTAAAAGTCTGTTGCCCTCATTCGTGCAATGCCCGAAATCCCCGGCGAACATATCTCTAAAATAAACCCAATAATTTTGCCTGGCGACAGCTTCTTTAAATATCCTCTCATTATCTACAAAGATAACCCCATCTTGTCCGGAAAATATTTTCTTGAGAGACTCAACATTGCGTATAGGATACTGCACGCAGACAAGCTTTATACCCCGCTTATCTAATATTTTCTTAAGCTTATGGTAGTTAGCGACTGTCAACGGACTATACTCGCTTAACGCCAGCTTAGACGCTTTTTTACCATATTGTTCCGCAAGTTCTTTTACACCTATCTTCTTATACAGATTATTCAGGGCCCTATAAGCGATATCATTATCGGGATATAATTTTATAGCCTGTTTAAAAATATTTTCTGCTTCCTTGAGTTTTCCGTATTGCTGATACAGCAATCCTAGCCCAATATAAGCCCTTTCATTGTTAGGCACTGCCTCTATGCCTTTTTTAAATGACTGTTCGGACTCAGGAAACGTCTTAAGGTTAATAGATAAGTAACGCCCCAATCTGGTATAAGCCCAGTTATCTTCTGGAGGATTCAACGCTACGGCTTTTCTAAATAACTCCTTGGTGATATCGGAAGGGCCCCTGGACCCAAGATAAGCCTCTCCCAATATAACGTAGGCCCAGTCGTTCTGAGGATTCAGATCTAGGGAGCTTTCCACTAATTGAGCCGCTTCGGGAAATTTACCTTCCATCCTATATACCCAGCCCAGGCCAAAATAAGCCCAACCGTTTTTAGGATTCAGCATTATAGCTTTCTTGAATGCGGCTTCGGCTTCGGATATCTTGCCTCTGAACAGGTAGATAAAACCTAATCCCGCATAAGCTCCTTCATCCCCAGGATTTGACTTTAAAACCTCTTTCAGTAATATCTCAATATCCGGGAGGCAGCCTATCTTCCGGCAAACTTTACTGTATACTTCTTCGTTTTTAGGATTCAACTCTATGGCTTTCTTAATTAACTTTTGCGCCTCAGGAAATCTGCCCTCTGCCCTATAGATCCAACCTAAGCCAAAAAAGGCCCAATCACTCTTAGGATCAATCCTTATTGCCTTACTGAATAGGCTCTTATACCTGATGAGTTTATCCCTGACTACAGTTCCGGATAGCTTGGGCTTCTCAGAAATATCCGAAACCAGCCAATCGCGGCTGTCGTATCCCCTTAACTTCCTTAGAAAATGCATATACAAGATCCTCATAAGCCTATATAGCCGGCTGTACTGGAACAATCCTACGCTATAACCAGGAATATCTTGATAGTAGAGTATGTATTGGTCGTTATAACCCATCATCGTGATTACCATATCCGGGCGGTATTTATTAATATTTTCTTCCAGGGCCACAAGTAAGCCTGCGGTATTACTCCCGGTAATCCCCTTATCTATAACGCTGAATCTTATCCTAGTGTTGCGTTGGTTGAGAACTTCTTCCAAGACCCGAGGATATTGCCCGGAGGTAGTAGACTCGCCCAAACACATTATCCTGTATGAACCGCTCTTTTTTGCGGCAGCTATATTTTTTTGTTCCTGGATAAAAGAAACCAGCGCCCCGCCCGCGCGTATCCCCAACTCCAGGACAATCAGGCAAAAAAATACCCCGCAGATTATAACGGTTAGTTTTTTAACTAAATTCGGCATAGCTTAAAATATATCTAGCTGCGTTCAATAACAAAATTCTCCAGCACTAAACAATCCATTCGGCTGTCTTGAAAAGCATTCAGGGCATCTTCAGGAGTGCAGACTATGGGTTGTCCCCTCAAATTAAAAGAAGTATTAATAAGTACGGGAACCCCGGTAAGATTTTCGAATTCCTTGATCAAAAGCCAAAATTTTGGGCTGGTTTCTTTTTTTACAATTTGCACCCTGGCGCTTCCGTCTACATGGGTTACTGCCGGGATCAAGGATTTTTTATCCAACCGCACTTTAGCGGCTAAGAGCATAAATGGAGAGAATTGTTTCGCCTGGAAAAAATCTCCAGCCCTTTCCTCTAACACCGCAGGAGCATAAGGCCTGAAAGGTTCGCGGTGCTTGACCTTGGAATTCAACAGGTCATTCATCTTGGGGTTACGGGGATCAGCCAATATCGAACGGTTGCCTAATGCCCGGGGACCGAATTCCATTCTTCCCTGAAACCAGCCTATGATTTTTTCTCCAGCGATGCCGGCGGCAATATACCGGGAGAGCTCGGTAGCGCCTAATTCTTTGAATTCGACCCTCCGGCTGAGTAAAAACCGGCGGATATTTTCCGGGAAAAAATCCGGGCCAAGATACGCATCGGTCATTATATAATTACGGCGGTTCTTAAGCATGGAATTGTAGATGTAAGAAGTAACTCCCAAAGCCCCGCCGCCATCCCCGGCAGCCGGCTGAATAAACAGTTCCCTAAAAGGAGTTTCTTCCAAAATCCGGTTATTAGCTACACAATTCAGGAATAAACCTCCGGCCAGGCAGAGTTTATCCAGCTTCAATTCCTGATGTATTCTTCTGGCAATACCGATCAGGATATCCTCGGTGATCTTCTGTAAGCTGGCAGCTATATCGTAATGCCTCTCTTTGAGCCCCTCTCCAGCTTTTCTTGCCCTACCGAACAGCTTAACAAAACTCGCGTTATACATCCGGGAGCCCCGGTTGAACCCAAAAAAGCGTTGATCCAGGCTAAAACTCGCATCCGGATGGATATTAATGACTTGTTTGAATTTATCTAAATAGCCTGGTTTGCCGTAACTAGCCAACCCCATCACTTTTCCCTCGCCTTCCAGGGTCTCAAACCCCAGATAGGTAGTCACTGCCGTATAAAGCAGGCCCAGAGAATCCGGAAAGCGTATCTCTTTGAGTATCTCGATATTATTCCCCCTGCCTGTTCCGTAGGTGGTAGTAGCCCATTCTCCTACGCTGTCAGCAGTCAGGATAACCGCTTCCTCAAAAGGAGAAACCAGAAAAGAACTTGCGGCATGCGCGAGATGATGCTTAATGAATAAAACCTTGCCAGCATAACCTAATTCCTGCTTAAAAACCAGCGGCGTAATCAGCCTGTCCTTAAGCCAGTAAGGCAGGGTATCCATAAAATTTTTGAAGGAAAACGGATAAGCTTTAAGATGCGCTAAAATCGACCTGGAAAATTTGAGGAAGGGCTTTTCGTGAAAACCCAGGTAATCAATATCGTAGACCGTCAGATCGGCCTTTTGCAGGCAGAAATTTATCGCCTGGGTAGGAAAAACCGAGGAATTCTTCTGGCGGTTGAATCTCTCTTCCGAGGCAGCAGCTATTATCTTTCCATCCCGGAGAAGACAGGCTGCTGAATCATGGCAAAAACAGGATATCCCTAATATATTCATTAATAGCTGTCAGATACCCGCATAGATAAAAGAAATGACCACGCTCGGCCCCAGGTAAAAAGCCAGAAAGGCTACTAAAACCAGCATGATCAATAGGGGAGCCAGAAAATACAGTTTATATTTCCGGACTAGGTAAAACATCTCTTTAAACATATAGGAAATTTTTCCCATTCCTCTCCCTCTCTAAGACTGCCTGAGGCAATCCTCCAAGTCCGGCTGGTAGCCTTCGGCTCTTACCCAGGAGGATTCTTTGTTTTTTCTACCGGCAAAAATAATTTTAGGATTGAATAAGACCGCCAGGGCAAGAGTAAGCCCAAAACCAAAGAAATAGATTATTACCAGGAAAACAGCCAGCAATATTTTCTGTACCGCCCGGAATAATCTCCCGGTCATCTCTTTTAGCGATGGAAAACTCATAATTGCTTTCCAATAATTAATTATTCAAAGGTGCGCCTAATTTTTCAGCGATTGAATTCAACAATTCCCCGGAAAAATTCACTTCCAGGTCCTTCAAGGCCTCTTCCCTGGTCAATAAGCCTTCCCGGATAAGCTTGCTCATTTCAACATGATAATGCGTATACCCGTAATCTTGCATTGCTTTGTGGACAGAGATGAAATTCAGGTAACAATTGGTTGAGTTTGCCGGATAACTTAATCGAGGCAATTTCCATTTGAGCTCTTTTTTTATCGTTTCGACGTAAACTTCTGAACCAAAAGGTAAAAACCAGTGCGGAGACAAAACAACGCATTTCTGCCTCATTTTCGCCCGCTTTAAAACTTCTTCCATGCTTTTAGGAAAATTTTTATATTTAGGGTTATTTTTCAGGTAGCTATACATAAATTCTTCCGTAGCTTTAGCCATAGAGTGGAATTCGGGTTGATGCGTATTGCACCCGCACCTGGACATCAATGGTTGTTTTGTGGATTGCCCTTTAGTCCAACCCGCGATAATTATCGGAATGTTGAACCTGAACGCCATTTTAAAAGCAAGATCCATATACCAGATACTGCAAGGATGGCAGATAACTGCCCGGGAGTTCGTTTTGACAATCTCCGTAAACATGTCTTTCATAAAATCGCTTTTAAATAATAAAAAATCTACTCCCAGTATCTCTACGGCGTTTCTTACATTGTCCATCGCCTCTTCCGTCTCAAACCCATGGTCAAACGTAAAAGCCAGCGGGTTTAATTTGTATCTTTTCTTCATATAATACAGCGCTGAAGTGCTGTCCTTGCCTCCGCTGCACATAACCAGGCAGTCGTATTCACCGCTACTCTTATACATACTCAATAATTTAGTGAATTCGGTCTCCAGGGACTTGGCCGCCGGTTTCTTTTCCTGCTCATACTCCAGGCAGACATTGCAAATCCCTTCGGCATTAAGCCGGATGTCCGGTTTACTCTCGGGTAACACGCATTTTCTGCAAAGCATCTTGCTCCTCAGGTATTATTTCCAGCCGCTGATGGCATATCTTATGCTTGATTAATTTATTTTATCACAATATGAGCGAAAATCCACCGGAACTCACTGGACGGACTCTGGCTTGAGCGTCAATCGAGGCGCTGGGGCAGGACTTTCTCAAAATGCTGG
>Ga0265297_10011175_pt1 | contig 11054 bp, 7 predicted proteins | sample Munlanlwell13791_FD_192502 | JGI IMG/M metagenome (GOLD analysis project Ga0265297, IMG submission 192502) | Leachate microbial communities from a municipal landfill in Southern Ontario, Canada - Leachate well 137-91 | ecosystem: Engineered > Solid waste > Landfill > Unclassified | place...
CGCAACCTCATCGATCAGACGTTGGTAGTCGTCGCCAAGTTTCGCATGTAGCGGCGACGTAAGGGTGGGCGGCACCCAGTTGGTGCCTTCTCGCACGAAGCTATTTCGCAGAGCGGCAGCTTCCGGCCCCGTGTACCGATCTTCGTTGGCGCTGACAGAGTCGAGCACGGCGTCGGGGGCCTCGTCGCCTTGCTTCCGTCCATCAGCTTTAGGAAAATTTTCGTCGTCCCCGCGCCTCTTCTTGGGCGGAGGATCGTCGTCGTCATCCTGCTTGCGACCCTTGTCATCGTCGTCGGGATCGTCGTCGTCCTGCTTGCGACCCTTGTCCTTGTTCTTCGCCTGCATCTTTTCCATGCCCGCCAGGAACTTTTCCTTCAGCTTTTCCTTGCTCTGGTCCGAGCCTTGCTTGATGGCGTGAGCGGCCATCTTCTCGGCAGCGTTTTCCATGTCCTCACGAAGCCTGGCTTCTTCCTTGTCGTCATCGTCCTGCTTGCCACCGAACGAACCGGCGTAATCATCCTGGCTCGTCTCGGTCTCTTGACGGCGAAGACGGCGAGCGTCTTTCTCGCACTTGTCGGCCTGCTTTCGCGCTTCAGCGGCTTCGGCCTCGTCGTCTTCAGCTTCACGGCGCAGACGGCGGAGCTTGGCGGCTTTCTCGATCATCTCGTCCTTGGCGTCCTGTTTGCGACGAATGGGCACATCGTCGTCATCGGACTCGGCCTGCCGACGTAACGCGCGGCATTCCATGTCGATGGAATCGGCCTTGCGACGCTTTTCTTCGCATTCTTCCTTCTTTTTCAAGGCCTGGCGACGCAGACGTTTGGCCTTGTTTTCGAGCTGATCGGGATCGTCGTCCTGTTTACGATCATCTTTTTCTTCGTCATCGTCCTGCTTGCGGTTGTCTTTCGGTTCGTCATCATCTTGACGGCGACGGGATTTTTCGTTCTTATCGTCATCCTGCTTGCGACGTTTTTCGTCTTTTTCTTCATCGTCTTGACGACGGCGAGTTTTCTCGTCCTTTTCGTCGTCCTGCTTGCGGCGCTTGTCGTCTTTTTCTTCGTCGTCCTGACGGCGACGGGATTTTTCGTTCTTATCGTCGTCGTCCTGTTTGCGGTCGTCCTTCGGCTCATCGTCATCTTCGCGACGCAGTCGGCGAGCTTCCTTTTCCAGTTCATCGGCCTGGCGGCGGAGACGCTGCGCTTCGGTTTCTTTTTCCTTATCATCACCAGCCTGGCGGCGGCCCACTACCGCGCCTTTCTCGTCGTCATCACTCTGACGGCGACGAACGGGCGGTTCCTCATTCGGATCGGGATCGTCCCAGTCTTGTTTGCCTTTGTCGGGCTGATCCTCTGCCGTCTCGTTGATGCCTGCAAGATTTTGATCTCGTAAGTGCATCGCTTTCTCATTGTCTTCTTTGAGGAGGTCCTCGACCGATCTACGGTCTCGGCGGTCTTCTTTCATGGCGTGATCTCCTTTGCCTTGGTTTCAATAATCGGGGTCGAGGCCCCATCTCATTCAATTGGTATCTTCAGGTAGGAAAGGGTTTAGAGTTCGAGCGTCGCTCGAACTTCTCACCGACAAACTTACGTCCTAAGCGAAAAGCGGCTACACCCGTAGTACCACTTCCCAATTATAAGGGTCAAAAATCGTATCGCCAAGCGATGTGTAAATCCGAACCAGTTTCTGTTATCTTTATTGTAAACAAAGATGTTCACGGTAAAGTTCCTGCTTCAACGACGGCAGTTTCACGCGACCACGGGGCCGCGCCAGCGCTTCCATCTCCACAGGCGTTACTTCGGGCGTAACCCGCCCTAGTTGTTTTAGATTCATAGCGGCATTGACATCTCGGTCGAGAACAACACCGCAAGTTTCGCACACAAACTCGCGCTCGGATAGAAGTAACTCTCTTTTGACTGTTCCACAAGTCGAGCATCGCTTCGATGACGGAAACCATCGGTCGGCTACGACGACCTCAGTGCCGTAGACGATAGCCTTGTAGCTAAGTTGTCGTCGCAGCTCGCTCCACCCCTCGTCGGAGATTGCTTTCGCCAGGCTGTGGTTCCGTAACATTCCTTTGACGTGTAAATCTTCAATCACTACCGTTTGGTTCTCGCGGCAGAGTCGAGTCGTTAATTTATGGAGAAAATCTTGTCGAATATAAGAGATGCGATGGTGCAATCTAGCCAACTTCATCGCCGATTTTGCTCGATTGTTCGATCCTTTGGTGCGTCGTGCGTGAATGCGAGATAGTCGAACCATTCGTTTCTGATACTTATTTAGTGCTTTCGGGCCGTCGATCTTCTCGCCGGTTGAGAGGGTGGCTGTAGTTTTGATACCCAGGTCAACACCGATGGTCTCGTTACCGGTTTTTGGTTTATGAAATTCACCTACATCAACTTGTACAATTACAAACCAAGAATTAGCGATCCGACGGACGGTCGCGTTCATGATCTTGCCGTCGAAACGCAGTTTTTCTCGTGTTTTGACCCAGCCAACCTTCGGCAAATTAATTCGTTGATTGTCAAAATCAACCCTATCATTGGCAACATAGAAGGTGTCGTGGTACCCCTTCTTCTTGAATTTGGGGTGCTTAGTTTTCTTTTTGAAGAATGAAACAAATGCACTCTGTAAGTTGGCGAATGGTTGGGAGTGAGCGTCGCGGTGAATTTCGTGTAACCACGGAAACTGCTCATATTTAATGACGTTGAATCGCTTTTTAAGTTCATTGCCATTAGGCTTCTCGCCTGCTTCGTAAAGCCGGTTCCATTCGGCTAACGCCCAGTTCCAGACGAACCTCGCCGTGCCGCACGCACGACGAAGATATACCTCCTGTGCGACAGTCGGGACGAGACGTATTTGGTGGGCGAGGATCATCATTTCGCGAACAGGCTCCTTTTGACCATTACATGCTTTGCGCTCTGCCAATACGCTTCGACCGAACCGGTTTTCGCCCAGTCCGGCTTGATCTCCGGTGTCGGGATCATCCAAGGAGCGTGAAACGGCACGACGCCAGGCGACAACGCCGCACCCTCGCTCTTATGCCCACGCACCTCCAGCAGCCGACCAGCGGGATCGGGCGGGATATGGAGACGAACACGTGCCCACCGCAGAGCGATGTCCTGAATGTGATTACTCCTTGTTCGCCTAATCTCCTCATGAACATAGTCGAGCCCGCACTCGACGTTCGTCACGCCATTGTCGTAGAAGTCTACGAATTGTTTCAGAAACTCCTGAAGGTCTGGTCGGCTGGCGAGGAAATAGACGTAGGCGTCCTCGTAGAGTTTCACGGCGGCCGGATAGTTCAGGAACACTGGCCCATACCTCCAAGCCAGTGTCCAGCCGTTAGATCCGCATTGGCCATCCAATGCGGCTTCAACCTGTGCGCGTCGTGAACCAAAGAAGCCTGGCCGGTGAGCAGGTTGCCACGTCGTCAAATCAATGATCTGCGGGCTGTTTTCGGTGAACATGGTACTATTCCTTTTTGCTGGCCATCGAGACCGACTGGATCACGTCGAGCATCTCTCGCCCACTGCCGTATCGCTCAGTTTCGTCGATAAACGTTTCGATGTCATGACCCACCAACTTCCAATCGTCACTGCCATCTTCTTTTTCGTCATGGAGAGCATGTCGCAGTTCGTGGAAGATGATCCGCTCTTTGATGATGTCGGTAGCCGCACTCCAGATGTCGGCGTCGAGAGTGACGATATAATCCCACCCTTCGTTATTGTTCTGGGCGTTATGACTGAGGTATTTCTTTTGGCCGGTCACCTTCTCAATCTTGCCCGCCTTGCGCTCACCCTGAACGGTGATCCCACCGACTTTGGTCAGGTACAAAATGTGGGCGGCGGCCAGTCCACCAAATTTAACGGGTAGCTCGTTAATGAGGCGGGTGGCAATCTCAGCCGCCACGGTACTCGGGGCGAATCGCTGATCGGGTGGCGGCAGGGCCGCTTTCTTCTCTCTTTTCATGTTTCAACTCCTTAAATTGTTCTGTTCTCGGGAATAGCTTACCATCGAACATTATTCTTTAGATCGAATGTCCTCCTGGCGTTAAAATTTTCGCTGATTCACGATTGTTGCGATTGTCCTTGTACCATGTTTTGAAACGACGAAACCATTCTCGATCTGAATCATTGACGGTGAGACCAAAAAAATCATTCGAGTAGCCACGATATTCTTCCAACTCGCCTGAAAGGCGCGTGCACAAGATGTAGAGCCAATCTGGGATAAAATCAATGCTTCGTTTATCAGCAGCGCAGAGGGGACTTAGCGGCAACTCCTTGCTCAGCGCATAATGACGACTATGAGCAGCACAGAACTCATACCAACGATGTTCATCACTTAGCGCCAGTAAGAAGCTGGCGATCCTTGCGCCGAGTTCGGGATGACTGCGGCCCTCCGTACCGTCCATGTTCGGCTTCCCCCACAGCCCCCAATCATGTACCATAATACAGATGCTTTCTCTGAAGGTGGGTAACCGTCCGTATTCAGCGTTCCAACCGAGCACAACAAAGAAAGGGTGCATGATAAATTGATGGTAGCCAAACAACAAAGATTTAGTTCCAACCTTCATTTTGCCTCCTAGCTCGATCTTACCTACCGAGTTCAACAGAGGCTGAAGGTTTTTAGAGGAGGGAGCCTCGCAGACGGATCATCGAGGGCACACGTACGGCCGTTCCGGCCTGAAAATCACGAACATGGAACATGGAGTTGAACACTTGAAGCACCCAAGCAAGCTGGTGCTTACCTCCATAGACGCGTGCGGCGAGCAGATCGGGACGCCATGCCTCGCCTGGCAGTACCTCGACGACCGTGTCACTCTCATCAGGTCCAATGGTGGCCCGTTGATAATCGAGCTTTAGATCGTCAGTATTAAGATCACGGTAGACCTTGGCACACCGTGTGTAACGCGATAGCGACGGAATCGATCCTGCCGTTCCCGGGGAGGTTTGAATGATCTGCTGGCGAGTGGTATCAGACATCTGCTGTTATCCTGCTGACTTGGAGTCGCCAAATTGCACGTCGGTCAGCGGGCGGCTGACGACGAACGACTGGCGACGGTTGGAAAAGAAGGTGCGCGAGGTGAGAGCCTGTGCCTCTTCGACAGACATGTTAGACGGCGCGTGAAGGTTCGGCACCTCCTGCGACCAACGCGAGAAATCTTGCTGGATCAGTGTTGGTAAAGCGGCATCGCCTCTTCCGGCCGCTCCAGTCGTATCATCGCCGATAAACTTGCCAGCAATGTCGTCGTGACCAGGTACCTGCCCATAGGGGTAGCTAACGGTTACGTTGATCTGGACGGCGGCGATGATCGGAAGCATAGAAATGGGGTCATAGGCTCCGTCGGCCGGATAGCTGACGCTGACACTGGTGATAACGACCGGCAGATTGACGTAACGGTCACCGATGTTGAGGAGACATAGCGGCGGTGGGGTCATCGCCCCGAAGTCGGAAATGCGCTCACGGCTGTAAACGGGATAGCATAGAGCTTGAAGCCGTGAAACTTGGCTGGCGGCCCACCGGTGATCAAAGCGGTCGCTGACCGCCACATAGGAACAGGAAATCGAGAAGCTACGCGCTCCGGAACCGGAATATATCTGGAACGGCTCAGCGCGGCCGAGTGGCGTCTCGCTGCCCGAGTAGTTGGCCGACTTGGTGTCGCCGTCGACGGCGGGCATTGTTTGAAAGAAGATCGGTGCGAGTTGCTGCCCACCGCCCGTCGGGCTGGTTTCGATGGTTCGCAGGGGCAGCAGGTAGGCCCGAACCATGCCTGGAGCGTAGAGTTCACCTGCCATGTTGCCCTACTATCTTTCTTGTGAGTACAAACACTCACGGTAAAGTTCTTGTCCTGCTCTTATCTTCACTGCTGAACGTTTTGTGTCAGCAGGCTGAGATCGGCGTTGACAGAATCCATCAGCCGCTTATAAGCCGCATTCGTGTTGGACTGCCCCATGAAGCCGTTCTGCTTGTTCGTATTAACGAAGATACCGCCGAGATACGTGACGGCTCGCGCCAGCAAACGTTCTTCCTGACTCGGACCCTGAAGTCCCTGTGCGACTGTTAGGTCTCCCTGTGCGCTGCCAATCGGCATTGACTGAGGGCCGGGAGCCAATTGACTTATCGGAGTAATCGTCTGAGGAGCGATGCTGGGCATCACCGCCCCAGGAACGCTCTGTTGATACTGCTGCCCGAGCGCACTGATCTCGGTGGCCAGAGATGGCGTAGTCGAAAGCCGCTGGAATGCTTTTAGCGGATCGCCGCCTGCGCTGTTAATGCCGGTGATAATCGTCTCACCAAGGTTTTTCTGTTTCAACCAGCCAAGGAAATTGCGAAGTCGAGCGCTGTCGTCGCCGACTGAGCCTCCTCCAGAGGTGCTGCCTGATGTTGCTGCGGGAGGCGCGCCGCCCCCACCACCTCCTCCACCAGTTAGTTGCGGTTGCTGTGAGGATGTATATGTAGCAGTCGCGTTTTTGAGGCGTTCCAGCTCCTCATGACCAGTTTTGAATATCTGATCGAAGGTTTCCGAGATCAGGAGGTAAAGTGACGAGGTGCTTGCAGTAACCGACCTTTGAAACTCTGGCAATTTATTTGTAATACCAACTTTGATCCCTTCTTCAACGGCTTCCCACACTTCGCTATGACCAACCTTCTTGTCTACCACCTTGAGAGTTTCTCCGGCCCGTTTTGTCACATCACTCTGTAGCTTGGGAAGAGCTTCATCGGTAGAGATGCCAATACTCTTACCGACGCCCGAAAAAAGGCTTTTGACCGCATCGCCGAACACATCCCACAAACCAGACGAAGATTTTTTCGTCTCGTCTTTCGCCTTGGCTTCGTCACCGCTCCCTGATAGTTTCTTGTATATCCACTTATATGGCTCGACCTGCATATCGTAGAATCCCTTTAGGTAGCCACCAACACTCCAACTTTGAGTTTTTTCTAACTCACCTCCCATTTTTTTCTTGATCTCTTCCAACCTTGCAGCTTTATCTGCGCCTCCGCCAGCCTTTAAAAGTTCAATATTTTTATCGCGTGATATAGCTTGAGAGCGAAGAGAGTCACCCACTGGTTCTCGCGATAACTTTGCAAATCCTCGCCAATAATCTTTTCCAAACAGAGAAAATTGGGGCTGAGTTTCTTTCTCTCTTTTGGCCCGTTCGGCGTAAATTTCTGCGATCTTCTTTTCTCTTCTAAGCTTCTCATCACCGCTTAGTCGTTTCCCATTAGTGCCTGTAGTTGTATAACGCTCAACATTTTTCTGAGCACTTACGGCTAGTTTTCTCTCGTGTTCTGTTGTTTCCTTTGCCGCCGTTGCCATTTTTATTCCGGCGGCATCGCCTGCTAACCTAAGAAGGAATTTTATCAGATCATAGATGGCGCTTAAGGCTGGTTTCACATCTTCGATAAATATTTTTGTCATCTTCCCCATGTCTTTGGCAAAGTTTTTGAAGTCTTTGCTCTGCAAGAAAGTAAGAAGATGTTCTGAAAATTCCTTAATGACAGGCAGAAATTCCTTTCCAAGATCCATGAGAATTTTTTCCCATGTATGTTTTAATTCTTGCATCTCGCGCTTGAAAGTGCCCTGCCGTTTCTCGTACTCTTTTTCCATTGCCCGAGGATCGACCTTCGTATCCATAATCTTTTTGTATTGATCCTCAAATTTGGCTCGGTCTTGACCGGCCATGGTGAGCAGCTCTAATTTTTGTTCCGTCATACCTTCCATGTTCATCATTCGAGCTTTTCCCAACGCTCGCTGAGTTTCGTCACCCTCAAAGAAGTGATTCAAGTTACGGCGTTCGCGGATGAGACCCTCCATGCTGAGTTTCCCTACTTTTTCCATATCTCCCCGCTCGCGAGCGGCTATCATCTCCGTCTGTTCATTGACGTCGAGATAATTCTGGAACGTCTCTCCGAAAGCGTCTTGTTGATCTGAGAACGGGTTAAATTTCGCGATGGACTCCATAAAATCGGAGATTGTGCTGGTACGAACTCCCATCCCTTCCAAGGCTTTGGTCACGGCAACCATGCCTCGGCTAGCTGTGGCAAGCCACTTCGGGCCTTGGGTGCCCATGATTTGAGCCTGCCGGACCAATGTCTGCATTGCTTTGTCACGGAGAGTCTTGTTCTCAATATTATACATCGTCTCGCTAAAATCTTTGATTGCTGGAACTACGTCGCGGCTATATCGTTGGCTGAGCGCAGCGAAGTCCTCGGTGAGCGCGTTCACGTCAGTTCCAAGGAGCTTCATTTTGGCGAAAGTGTCACTTAGTGGAGAAAGCGCCGCAAAGGCATCGCGCCCATACTGCGCTACTTCACCTGCCAGTTCACCGGCCTGATCAAAGTCGAGCAGAACCTCAGAAGCTTGAACCATAAATTCCCAAGACTCTGCGGCTGCCACACCAGAGCCCTTCGTAGCGTCGGCGAGTTTATCCTGAAGGTCAATCAGATCGAATATTGCGGTTTTGACGGCGGAATAGGAGAGATAGGCGGCCGCCAAACCCTCGATCCAATGCATGGTACTGGAGTGCATTGCTTCCCACAGCCCTTTTCCTTTTTCTTTGACCGACTCGAAGAGTTTTCCGGCTTTACCTCGCGTTTCATCCAAATCATTGCCCAGTTCGCCAAATTCAGAACCCAGATCCTTAAATCCTCTGCTGAGACCATGCACAGCCTTGACGCTTTGCTTTTCCGCCTTGTGCATTCGCTCCATGATCTCTCGACCCTGTTTACGCTCGTCGGCATCGGTGGAGGTGAGAAGATCGGCGGCTTCATCCTTAACCTGTTCAAAATACTTTTTGTTTTCTTTGCGTAATATCTCTAGTTTAGTGAGGCTGGCTTTCTTTTCTCGTTCATTCATGCGCCAGTTATATTTTCGATAGCGTTTCAATTCTTCGTTGAATAGTCCGAATTTGGCGGTGGCATCTTTGAAATCGGTACGAACTGAAAATTTGGCAGCTTCGCGTATCTGGTCGGCGATCTTGATGGCGTCGCGACGAATCTTCTTCTCATCGAAATGGATTGCCAGCTTCTGTTTTGATAGAGCATCCTGCATTGCCTCGGCAGACTTCTTCCAGCCCTCTTTAAGGCCGTCTACCAATCCATTTGAAACAGACTTTGATACTCGTGCCTCAATATCCTTGATGAACTGATCCTTGTTTTCCAAGGCCAGCTTAATATTTAGAGTGCCGGACGCCATTTATTCTCCCGTCATGCCGCAACACTGTTTAGTATCTTGTTAACCTTGTCTTTTGAGTCTTTACGAAGAATGTTGTACCTCTCCTCTTGAAGATGAGACTTCCAGTGGATGTTGTTTTCTTCGGTATTATCGAACCAGCCAGCTGCATAATCAGCGATCTTTTCGTAGTAGGCCACTTTGCTTCGGTTACGCGCCTGGACTTGTTCCTCAATGGCTTGTTCCCGAGTAATCTGCCCTCCGTCGGTGGTCGGCAATAAACCGATAGTTTGACCGATGTGACGAGCGATTCCGACGACCGATGCATTGACGGATTTGATCACGGCTCCTGTTTCGGCAAAGATCGACTTTGCAGCCGATGGACGCGCGAAGCTGGCTGATGATCCTCCTGTTCCAACACCCTGGCTGGATAACCATTGTTGCACTGTTTGATTGGCGACAGTACCCTTGCTGCCAGCATGAGCCACCATGAGCGCACCTCGCTCATCGGCAAAGACGATGCCGATGTGGCTGATATTGCGATAACGACCTGTTGCCCACCCTGGCGGCTTCGCTCGTGTGATACCGATAATGTCTCCAGGACGCAGATCTCCAGCGCCGATTTCGGTCGACATACGAATAAGGTCGGCAGCACCACCAATGCTACGCGGCAAACTGGATGACATCATCTCTAGCGATTCGGTGATGATTTGCGATACGAAACCGCTACAATCGATAGCCCCCGTTCGCTCTTTGGCCCCTAGATGATAAGGCCTACCCACATTTCTCTGGATTGCCAGACGTAAAGACATTACAAAGTTGCTTCCTGAAACTCCGTCCCACAGAGCCTGCGCGGCTCCAACTACGGGACGGACAAAGCTGGGCGTGCTAGATTTTTTGAAGTCTTTTGCCTCTTTGATAAAATCGTCTACCCGCGAGTGTAAGTTTTGTCCAAAGCACGTGATGATCGGTGCGATCTGCGTCGGTGTAAAGATCATTCGCACGCGAGCTACAATAGAGCTAAGGGAGATTGCGCTGCTTGATCCAAGGCCCTTGGATTTTTCTACGAAAATCCTTGCCACGTCATTCCAGAGGGAACTGCCGAAAAACATTTTCTGAGCCGTTAGAACTTCTCCGCTGCGCGCCGCAACATCTTTGGAAAAACGTCCTGATGCGACGGGCTCGAACCCAGCGGCAATACCCGCATCGACTCCTCCAAAAATGGTGTTTACATGTTCTCCCGCCACACTTACTACGCTATCAATCTTCAACACAGAAGTATCAAAATCAGGAATGAGCTGTTCGACTGTTATCGGAGCGGTTATCAAAGCAGCATGAGGCCGAGTCTGCGCTCCCATAAATCGACTTCCGATGGTCTTTTTTTTATGTGTGACAGATTCTGCCATTGGCACGGTCTTTGAAGCAGTCTGTGTTCCCGTGAACTGACCTTTGATGGTCTTTTTTTCGCGTGCAGTGATTTTTGTATCAAGATGTTTAGCCGTCATTAAATCGCTTGTACGCATCGCCATTTCGTCCGATAGCTCATCTTCGTTTTCAGCAAGTTCCGTTTTCTCTTTCCACCTTGCGTTCTTCTCCTCAATGTCCACTAAGATGGTGAGTAAACGCTGTTTGTCTGTCTCGTTTCTGCTTTTGACTACATAATACTGAGCAATAAGTTGTGCTCCTTCGGTAGCGCTCTGAACCACCCACAGACTAAAATTGGCTATCGATCTAGCCACCGTCACTAGCTGCTTGCTGTCTATTTGCTTAACTGCTTCAAAAAACGATCTGAGAACGATGGAAAATGGGCTAATAAATTCTTGAGCGATCTTCATGAAAAGACTTTTCCACTCTAAGCCAATCTGATTCATCTCCATTCTCT
>Ga0265297_10011176_pt1 | contig 11054 bp, 7 predicted proteins | sample Munlanlwell13791_FD_192502 | JGI IMG/M metagenome (GOLD analysis project Ga0265297, IMG submission 192502) | Leachate microbial communities from a municipal landfill in Southern Ontario, Canada - Leachate well 137-91 | ecosystem: Engineered > Solid waste > Landfill > Unclassified | place...
TTGTCGACACCGAGAGCGGCAAGCAGCTGATGCAGCGCGGCCCGAACGCAGTAGGTCGTCCGGCTCCGAGGCCTGGGACACCGGCAGCGCGGCAAGTGCCTTGTCACGAAGTCCTCGACCACGGCGGCATCAGCGTCTCCTATCTTGCGACCCGCTCGCGCAAACCATCGCGCGAAGTGCTCGGCCGCCTGGACGTACTGCTGGATCGTCGAGAACCCGTACCCGCTACTCTGAAGGTGGCCCAGGTAGTCCCGCACCACACCCGCCAGTGGCCCCTGCTGCAACCGCCGTCGAACATGTGGCTTGCGAAAGAACCGACTGATCATCGTCTGCTCCCTTCTGCGCGCACCATGCGCATCCGGGAGCAGCCTGCGGTTATGCAGAGGCTGTCAAGCGCCCTAGAATCCGCTCACCGACGGGGATGGACCGCGTCGCTTCACCGGCGATGGCACTTCTCCGCATAACAGGGAGCTCCGCATAATTTCTGTTATGGGGAGCTCTCCATAAAAGGAAGAACTGGATCTTCGTCGGGAGCGACGAGGCGGCCGAGGTGAATGCCACCTTCGTGTCGCTGCTCGCGAGCTGCCGGCTCCACCAGATCGAGCCCTGGGCGTACCTCCGAGATCTGCTCTGCCTCCTCCCGAGCTGGCCGCGAAGCCGCGTCCTCGAACTGGCTCCGGTCAACTGGCAGCAGACCCTGGAGCAGGAGGACACTCAGCAGCGGCTCGCCGCCAACATCTTCCGCCAGGCCACCCTCGGTTTGCTCGAAGAACATCAACCTCAGATGTAGCAGCTCGTCGATCGCCCGTCACGACGCGACTCGTTGAACGGGTACCTTTTGATCGGCAGAAACCATTCGGGAGCGCCCAGTTCGAGAAGGATCTGTCCTTCGTGGCGACGCGCGAGCCTCTTGACCAGGATGAGCCCCCGCTGATTTCGCTGGAGGCACTGACGTTGGAACTCGTGGCGACGTTGGCCTTCTTCGGAAAGGTGGCGGCCCACTTGGGCCGGCCCGGCATGTTCCGGATCGCACTTGGCTTCTCCGGTTTTCGCGATTCGCGGGTCGACTGGTCGGGGTTCCAAGAGGATCCGCAGACGGAAGCAACGCAGGGAACACTTGTCAATTGGAGATTCCAGCCGGCCCAGGAAGTGGCCGTGTACGAGGCACTCGGCGTCTCTTTCCCCATCATTGCGCCGGCCGCGGATTTCGTCTCCGCCATCGGCGGAATCGTGGCGGAAGCGGCGTTCGCCGTAAAGGGCGAAAGACACGCACCTATTTCCGGACCAACCGAGTCGCGTTTGACCCTAAGCCATTCAAACGTCAAAGCTGTCGTCACTAGGATCTTGAACGACTGCGGTCTTGTGGGCAGTGAGTAAAGCTTCTGAACATCTGAACCTCAATGAGTCGTCTGCTGGGCCTTGGGCAGCTTCTGCCGCAATCCTTTGGCCACCGCTTGTAGGGTGGTGCGCGCTCGAATATCCGGGCTGGATTGGGCGGCCTCCGCAAGTTCCTCGTCGACAAGCCGGGGAGCAGCGAAATTGTGCCGGCCATTCTCAAAGGCTTTTCTCCAGTAACGGACAACGAAGGACGTGTACCAGTCGAGTGCCTTCCGCGGCATGCTATCGATAGATTCCATGATTTCCCAGTGGGTCACCACTGCCTGCTGAAGTCCGACGTCATCCTGCAGACTCGCTCCGAAGAAGGCCAGTGCCCGGAGTAGTCGGGTGGTCTCCTCTCTCCCACCTGCGTGCGGCTCTGCCATGAGTGCCCGTCCGGGCGTTCGTTCGATGAATGTCAGGTTCACGATGCGTACCGCCCCTTCCCACAATGCGCGATCTGCAGCCGAGGCTTTCACCTGCGCCAGCGCCGACACGAGCTCTGATGCTCGTGCCGACGCCTGAGACATGCTCTCCAGCATTGTTGCAGCAATGGCAATCGAGGCCGGGAGAAGGATCATCGTCGCCGCATGGTACTCAATCGCAAGCAGAGCATCTTGTTCCGAAGAGGACAGAGCCGCGCCCTTGTCTCGGAACTCAGGCGCCAGACCTCCTCGACGATAGTTGTCTATCAACGTGTTGATCGACGCCCGACTCGCTCTCAGCAGCGCCAGCACTCCATCATTCATCCTCCCGCTCCCAATCAAGAGGAAACCGGCCCTCGCCGCCAGCAAAGACTCGACGCCCGATTCTTGTAGCTCATCAGAAAGGCGAAGTCCGTCGAACGCCCACTGGGAAGCATTTTCGTCGTCTCCTGCGCATTCGGCAAACTCCGAGACATGAAAGTACAGGGCCGGCAACCTCTGTTCGCGATATAGAGACGCTGCTCGTCCGCGGTGGCGATAGAAGAATCCAGGCGCCGGAGCGACATACTCCTGCGAATCTCCCGTCTTCGCCGGCGGCTTCCCAGTGCTGGCAAGAGACACAAGATAGCCGGAGAGATGGCCGAAGACAACGCACAGTCCGCGCCAAGCGTCGGAGTCGTCCCGCGCACCCATCAGCAAGCTGGCGGCTTCGTGGTAGTGCCCGAAAGCTGACGCAACTCCTCGGACTGTCCAGTACGCTATTGCTAGTTCACCCAGCACTTTGATCACTTCAGCCACGGGAATGCCCGCGGACCGGCGGCAGAGTTTAAGGGCCTGCTCCAGCCTCGCGATCGCCGCCTCTCCATCACTGCCAACGAGTGCTTGAGACAGCGCCGCAAGTGCGTGTATCTCGAGTATTGGCATGTGGCGATACCCGTCAGCGGCAGCTAACGCTAGGCGCGACCGAGCATCATCATATTTGTCGGCATACAGGTACTGCCGTCCGATGGACTCGTTGATGAGGAATCTGACGGACGGATCTGGATTGTTGTGGACGGCGTCCTCGGAGAGCGCGACAGCATCGCCGAGCCTGCCGAGCTTCTCTGCAAGAACGGTTATCCTCGTGCGGACAGTCTGCGCTTTCAGTAACCTAAGATCCAGGCGATCGCATCGTTCCACACATTCGCGCAAAGCGTCGTCGATGCCCAACCAGTCGCGCTCATCCTCCGCACGTTCCTCCTCAGCGAGCCAAACACGTTCCCCCGGACTCGCCGCGGGGTAAAGCGGGCTCTTCACCGCTACTGCCAAATGCTCCGGCTTCATAGCCTCCAGGATGCCGAGCCAGACGCGCAGGTCGTTCACGGTACTGACGAGTGTCGTCAGGTGCCAGATCCATGCCTCGAGGCGTTCTGGCGCGATATCCTTCAGCAGTCGGCCATCGTGCGGAACCGTTGCGCTGTCGATGAAACTCATCGCACGTAGAAACATGCGTCCGGCGGCGCCAAGGTCCCGCTTTCCAACGATCATGCTTGCCTTGACGAGAGCAGCCAAGAGCGCCCAGGTATGCTCCAAGTCCGCCCGGTCAGCCCATTGCACGACTTCGGATTCCAGCTCGGCGGTGGGCTCTCCGAGGGCGGAAGTGACTCTAAGCTTCTCGACTAGAAGAAATAGGCGGACGCCGAGGTCTACGTCGGGTGGCACCCACGTCCGCGGCCACAGGGACAGCAGAAGCCTCGCCGATATCTCGACTTCGTCGACCGTAGCGGGCACCTGGCTCAGAGACCAAGCCAGGAACAATGCTGCCCGCTCGCACTGTCCAGCGCGCTCCAGATGCCTAATTGCTTTGGCCGCAGCGAGGGGACCCACTGTCGCACTGTCGAGAATCGTACCAGCGGCCGCAGCGTGAACTCCTTTGTGGACATCGGGCAGCAGTTCTGAGTCGGCCAGTCCTCTGACCAGCGGCGATACCTGGAAGCGATTTGTTGTGTCCCGCTGAATCCAAAGCCCAACGAGCGCCTCGAGGTGTCTCGATACCTCGCCGATCTCCGGCGGAACAGCAGCAACTGCGCTCGCCAGGTGAAGATCAAACGAACCAATCAACTCCGACACTCGATACAGTAGCTCCCGCGGCCACTGATCAACTACGGTTGCAGCCACACGCTTCACGACCTCGGCACTGACAGACGCCGCCTCCGCAAGAAGGAACTCATTGACTGGCGGCTCCCATTGCGCGTCGTGCCATCTTCGCAGCAGCTGGACCACGAGCCACGGACTTCCGTGAGCGGCATCGCACACAGCCCGGTACACCGGCTGCTTGCGTGACACCGGTGGCGCATCCATCGTCTCCAATAAGTCTCCGACATCATTAGCCGTGAACCCGGGAGCGTGGACGACCTCCACAGCGTTGGGATCAATGTAGTTGAGTAACACAATCGTCGGGGGCGCATTCCCTGTCGTGAGCACCCGCAGTGAATCGCCCTGAGCGGCCGCTTGAAGGAGGTAGAGCAATTCATCCGAGAACTGTGAAGGCGCGTCAATTCGCGGCACATCGTCAAGCACCCACAGACATGGCCCGTACCTCTCAACGATCCTCGCGTACCACGTCCGGCGGTCGGAGCCGAGCGTTCCGGCGCAGAGCTCAGATACCGCCATCCAATGCCGCACCTGGGCTTCGGACAGCGACAGATCTCGAAGCCGCAACCAGAACACGTGCCGCCCTGTGGATGCGGAAACCAAGCGCGCAAGCTCTGACTTTCCGGAGCCGCTTCCGCCACACAGCGCAATCCAACCATGTTCTTGTGCAGAACTGGCGAGTCGAGTCACTAGACTTGCCCGTGGTGCAAGCCAGAGGGGCGCGGGCGGCGGGTGCAGATCGGCTGGAGCATCGGCGCCAGGCGTGGCGGGCCATCTGCCCCCCGCCACACTCGCGATGATCGCCTGCTCGACTCTCCTGATTTGCCCATCGTGGGACGCGACCGCCAGCGCATGCTGATCGCGCACGAGGCTTGCCCCGTCGATGCTGCTCCGGCTGCCGGCTTCGAACTCGCCCGTGTCCACCGGCTCCCCCCCAGCCGGTGGACTCCCTAAGGGTCCGGCGGAAGCTTTCGTTCAGGACCGATCGGCGGCGCAACGATCGATGGCTGGTTCGTCAGATATCGCAGCAGCCGCTCATAGTCCTCCATAAGCACGTACCACGTATACTGATTCAGGGGAGCGGGGACATATTGGATGGCAGTCTGGTCGAACACAACGGGCACAAATTTGGTATTGTTGCCCTGCAAACCATAGAGTTCTCCTCGGGCAAGCACCGCCTCCCAGACAGCGCCGAGTCCGACCCCAGACTGCTCCTCACCGAGGTATCGCTTCTTGTACTTCTCGGTGCATACAACGAGCACAGCATCCGCTCCTTCGATGCAGTGCTGCATCCACAGCGGCCACCCCTCTGAAGGAGTCCCATTCACGTACTGATCTATAGCGGCGTCCAACCCATCGTCGCGGAGCCTATCCGCAAGAGCACGTGCCCGCTCCTTGTGCTCGGATGAATCATGGGTATAGCTGATGAATACGCGTTTCGGATCGCCCGCCATTTGTCGACCATCCGTGGAATTAAATTGTTCCGACGATGCGACGGTGCCATCAAGTCATCACGCGACAATCCGCCGCTTGCCCTCCGGCGAGATCCGATAGGTCATTCCGCGAAGCTTGCCCTTTGTGGCCACCCATCCATTCTTCCTGATGTACGTGAGGTGTTGGGCACTCTTTTTGGCATCGAGGCCCGTACCTTTGGCTATCTCGGCATTCCTGCAGTCGGGGTGACCGGCAATGTACTTCAAAATGGCGGTCGTCGACTCGCCCCTCTTCCCGCTGGTGCTCTTCGCGGATCTACCCGGACGCCGCCCACGCCCCCTCTTCGATGGCGTCTGCGGCTCAGGCGCCAAGATCGCCTTCAGCTGAGCCAAGGTCAGCTCCTTCAGGCCGTCCAGGAGATTCTCGTTCTTCGCCTTCTCGTCCAGCTCTTCGAGCTTTGTCTCCCAGCTCGCCTCGGTTATGAGCTTCGCCACTTTCTCAGCCCGCATCCGGGAGACGAGCTGTTCCTTCCCGCCCTGCGCCGCAAGCCACGCCTCGAACGCCTCTCTCACTTCCGGCTCATTTTCAGTCTCATTCTTTTTGGCACTCATTGGCAGGTCCCTCTGTTAGGTAGTCCCCCGGACAGCCGCAACTATCCAATAGGGAATAACCGAAATCAACGTTTTTCGCAGCAGTCCCCATTCATCTGAAGTCCGCCAGCCGCTCCATGTTCGTTGCGGAATTCCTGGCGATAACTAGGGAGGCATACGCGACGTAATCCAGACTCGAATCCACCACTCGCGGTCAGCTTTCTGGCCGGCTTCGTGAACACGACCAAGTGCCGCGTTTCGCAACTAGCCTGCGTTCTCCGGAAGACAGACTGAACCGCCGCATGCACGAGTTCCGAGAAGCCTGACGGAGAGCCCTTACCGCCTCCGCCCACCACGGCTTCCGCGAACTTGACTGGAGGTTTGACGAGGATTCGCCGACTGGTGTACGTTAGGAGTATTATGCACAACACCAACGGCGGCGCGAGACGCTCGCAAGAATGGAGCAGCGGTTCCCTCTGGCATCGATGGGATCCTCATATCCATACGCCCGCCACCCTGCTCAACAATCAGTTTGCATCCAACTGGGATGAGTACATCAGAAGAATAAACGCGGCAACGCCGGCTGTGCACGCTCTCGGCATCGCAGAATATGCGTGCATCCATGGATACCAGGAATTCAGACGTCGTTGGCAGCAGGGGCACCTGCCTGGCGTGAAGTTCATATTCCCCAATGTCGAATTGCGGCTTACCATAGAAACCGAACGCAGAAAGGCGATCAACATACACCTCCTGTTCTCGCCTGACGACCACGACCATGAGATGCAAATCGAACGCGCGCTGACGGCGCTCGTCTTTGTGTACGCCGGCAACAAATTTCGATGTACCCCAACAGACCTGGCGTTGCTTGGCAAAACGGTGGACCCAAGCCAAACCGAAGACAGATGCGCCCTCGCGAAAGGCGCCGAGCAGTTCAAAGTCACTCTCGATCAACTGCGAGGTCTTTTTGACGACAAATGGGTGCGCGAGAACTGCTTGGTTGCCGTGGCCGCCGCTGAGGGTGATGGCACAAGCGGACTCAAGAAGGACGGATCGTTTCTCGCCCTTAGGCGCGAGATCGAGCGGTTCTCGCACATGGTCTTCAGCAGCAAGCCCTCGGATCGGGAGTACTGGCTGGGAGACAAGCCAGGGTTCGGTCTTGAGTACATGGACGAGAACTATGGCGGTCCCAAGCCGTGCCTTCACGGATGTGATGCTCACACTCTTGATGAGACTCTCGCCCCTGACGGAGATCGCTTCTGTTGGATTCGCGCTGGGCTTTCCTTTGAGGGTCTTAGACAAACACTTGTCGAACCAGGGCTCCGCGTGGCGATTGGGCCTCAGCCTCCGCCGGGCCCGTCGGAGTATGACTATGTTCGTCGAGTAGACGTCACAGGAGCACCATGGCTCTCGACCACCAGCGTGGAACTCAATGACGGCTTGGTGGCCATAGTGGGTCCAAAGGGGTCTGGAAAGACCGCTCTTGCGGACATCATCGCCCGAGGCTGCGGAGCCATTGTTGACTCCGAGGCTTCCTTCCTACGCAAAGCACAGGAGCACCTGGCAGGCGCCAAAGTGCAACTGACCTGGGCTGATGGAAATGTTGCAGAGAAGGCACTTCGCGATGAAGCGACGTGGGCTGAGGAGCCGCGTGTGCGGTATCTCTCTCAGCAGTTTGTTGAACAGCTTTGTTCGTCCGATGGGCTAGGCCGTGCGTTAGTAGAAGAAATTGAGTCCGTCGTCTTCTTGGCCATTGACGAGGCTGATCGTCTTGGCGCCACAAACTTCAATGAACTTCGCCAGACTAGTCTCGAAGATATCGAGTCCCTGAGACGCGAATATTCAGACGCTATTCGCAACCTCAGCAGGGACATTTCTGCCGAAGAGTTGCTGAAGGAGCAGCTACCTCATAAACGCGCAGCCCTCAAGAGACTGGAGGAACGCATCGCTGCCGAGACGAGGGAGCTGCACAGATTGGTCCCCAAGGACAAGACGGCTCAAGGTGCGCGTCTGCTGGATCTTCAGAAGGCGTGTCAGCTTGCCGAGGGGAAGGTTCAGAACCTCAAACTGCAGAAGAAGAGCCTTGGGGAGCTAGCAGACCACGTTCGGCTACTAAGGAGCAAGCGAGAGCAGGAGCACTCGGCACTGATGACTCGTTATGTCTGTTCTGGATTGTCTGGGGAAGAGTGGGACGCCTTCAAGCTCACATTCACTGGCGATGTTGCAGCCATCATCAGACGAGTTGAGGCGAGAGTTGACGACGGCATCCGCGTCGCGACGTCGGGCGTGCCGGGCGCCACCTGCCACCCCGATGACCTCTCGAGGTGGCATTTGGACGCACTGAGAACGGAGCGTGACAGGCTTCAACGGGAAACTGGAGTCGAGAAAGAGAAGGCGCAGAAGTACAAGGTTCTCCAGCAGTCGATGAGCACGGCTGGCGCAGAACGAGAGCGCACGAAGAAGGAGATCGAACACGCTGAAGCAGCGGACAAGAGGCGACGCGATCTTCTCGAAAAGCGGCGAGGCTGCTACGCCGAGGTGTTCGACACACTAGAACGCGAGCAGCAGATTCTCGAGGGCTTGTATGCTCCACTCGGTAGTTACTTGAAGGAAGACCGGGGAGTCGCGAAGCTGGAGTTCTTTGTCCATCGGCGAATCGATTTGGCGGCCTGGGTGGAGCGGGGGGAAGGACTTCTCGATCTCCGAAATGCGGGTGCATTCCACGGCAAGGGCGCGCTGGAGACGGCGGCAAGGGAGAGTCTCCTATCAGCATGGCGTTCGGGCGGAAAAGCTGAGGTCGCCAACGCAATGCAGCAGTTCTTGGAGCGACACGCGTCTAGTTTGCGACGTGGAATGGCCGCGCACGCAACAGTAGCCCAGGTGGCGGAGTGGCTGTTCTCTACGGACCATGTAAGTCTGGAGTACGGTATTCGGTACGAGGGTGTTCAGATTGAACGGCTGTCACCCGGCACGCGCGGAATAGTCCTTCTACTGCTCTATCTGGCCGTGGATAGGTGGGATACGCGCCCCTTGGTGATAGATCAGCCCGAGGAGAATCTCGATCCTCAGTCTGTGTATGATGAACTCGTTGCGTACTTTCGATCCGCGCGCAATCGTCGTCAGGTTATCCTGGTGACTCACAACCCGAACCTGGTAGTGAACGCGGATGCAGATCAGGTGATCGTTGCCACTGCGGAGCGCCTTCCAGGCGGAGGGTTGCCCACAATACGGTATGCGAGCGGGGGGCTTGAGGATCGGGTGACCCGCACCTCCGTCTGCAGAATCCTGGAGGGCGGCGAGCGGGCATTCCTACAGAGGGATCGGCGCTATGCCCTGTCCCGCACGCCTAACGCAACAGTTGCCCGGGGGACCGGCGGAGAGAGTAAGACTTCGGCTGGGCCGGTTGCGCACGATAGTCCACCAACCACGTCGTGATGACTATGATCGGTTCTGTTAGCGACCCAAAAACACCAACCTGAGTGGGTTGGTGTTTTGCAGTTGGTGTTTTGCAGTTGGTGTTTTGCAGTTGGTGTTTTGCAGTTGGTGTTTTGCAGTTGGTGTTTTGCAGTTGATCCATGCCTCGCGGGCGACCGCGCCACAGGGTCGCATGATGGGTTGCGCGCATTCGATAGCAGGCGGCTGTCGCTAACTGCCACCACTGAGAACAGTCGCAATTGTTCGTGCTTGCTCGGTAAGGGACAACCAGGTGCTGCCGTTATGCACGCATTCCACAGGTCCGTTTGTTACCCCCTGGACCGACTCGCGGAACTATCCTACAGTCTCCGTTGCGGATCAATAGCTTGCGTTGCATCATTTAGTCTGGGAGAGGTATCCATAAGTCGCCAGCCACCTTGAAGCAGTCTGCATTATTGCCTATACTGGCAGTAGGTTGGCTACACAACTCTACAATTCCCCAACTGATGGCGAGTATGTCCGGCAGCCGATGCTATTGAGTGGATGTCTTGCGATCTGAGAGCGGAGATGCTCCGCGCTGGCGGCGAGATAGATGGTCGTAGTCTTGATATCCGAGTGCCCCATCATCTTCGAGATGGAGTAGATATCGCAGCCTCCTTCGAGCATCAGAGTGGCGAATGTGTGCCGGAGCTTGTGGGCAGAGAACTTGATGCCCGTACCGACGCGGATCTTCTTTATGAGTTGTGTGAGTCCCTCGACCGTAAACCTGCAGTCGCGACACATTGACGTGAAGAACTCCGGACACGTCTTGCCCCGCTGGCGTCTCGCTTCAACATAGCGCGCGAGTGAGCCGGCAAGCGTTGCACAAATGGGGACCACGCGGTCCTTTGCTCCCTTTCCTTGCCGGACGAACATAGATCTGTTCTCAAGATCGACGTCTCCGCAACGAAGTCCAAGCGCTTCACTCTTCCTCAGGCCCGTGAAGAGTAGCGTAGCCATCAGAGCATGATTGCGGCAGCGGATGAAGTGCGACGCCCGGGGATAAGGATAGTTGTCCACATATTCGAGAATGCGATTCGCGTCCTGCCGCGAAAGCTTGGCGGGAAGCTTCCTTTCCAGTTTGGGGACTTCGATTCCCTGGGTAGGATCGGCCAGCAAGTGGCCGCCTTTCACGCACCATCGGAAGAATTGCCGAAGGTGCGACCAGTAGGCGCGATAGGTTCTGGCGGACCAACCCCTTTGGGTGCGCCCGACGAAGAAGAACTCTCTCACCCTGTCTTCAGTGACTTGGCCCGTGTCGGAGAGCCGGGTGATATTGAGGAAGAACTCGATGAGCATCTTGTACGCCGAGACAGTCGCTTTGGACCGGCCCCAGAAGTATGTCGCGTGCTCGAGAAAACGACTGTGCAAGTCGTGTAGATCCATAGGATGGAACAAGCTGCTTCCGAACGTCTCCTTGGACCAGGTGGTCACGCGAAGTCCGCCGATGACAACCGGTTATAGGTGATAGATGGTGTGCGGTTGTCAGTAATTCGCTGGGTTGAGCCAAGAAACAGCGATTGTTGACAACCAGGTATTATAATGATAAGGTAAATTATTAAAAAAATCAAGTATTTTAGCCAAAATTAAATAATTTTATGCATATATTGATTACCGGATCCTCGGGCGAAATCGGAACTAATTT
>Ga0265297_10011177_pt1 | contig 11054 bp, 5 predicted proteins | sample Munlanlwell13791_FD_192502 | JGI IMG/M metagenome (GOLD analysis project Ga0265297, IMG submission 192502) | Leachate microbial communities from a municipal landfill in Southern Ontario, Canada - Leachate well 137-91 | ecosystem: Engineered > Solid waste > Landfill > Unclassified | place...
TTAAGCTCTTCGGGCACAAGGACGTCAAGAAGGTGTTCTCCACCTGCGGCCCCGAGCAGGAGTACTTCCTGATCGACAAGAACTACTATAACCTGCGCCAGGACCTGGTGATGACCGGCCGTACCCTGGTAGGCGCCCCCAGCCCCAAAGGTCAGCAGCTGGAGGATCAGTACTTCGGCACGATCAAGGAGAGAGTTGCCAACTACATGTTCGAAGTTGCCGAGGAGGCCTACAAGCTGGGCATCCCACTGATGACCCGGCACAACGAGGTTGCCCCGCACCAGTATGAATTCGCCCCCATCTTCGAAGAGTCCAATATCGCAGCCGACCACAACCAGCTGCTCATGGACCTGATGAAGAAGGTGGCCTTGAGGCACAACCTGGTCTGCCTGCTCCATGAGAAGCCCTTTGCCGGCATTAACGGCAGCGGCAAGCACCTGAATTGGTCCCTTGCCGACAGCAACGGCAACAACCTGCTCAATCCCGGGGATACCCCGGAGGATAACCTGCAGTTCTTGACCGTGCTTGCCGCAGTACTGCGCGCCGTCTACCTGCATGCCGACCTCCTGCGTGCCTCCGTGGCCATGGCCGGCAACGAACACCGCCTGGGCGCCAACGAAGCCCCGCCTGCCATCATCAGCGTCTTCTTGGGCGAACAGTTGACCAATATCCTGGATATGATCGAAAAAGGCTCTCCTTCCAAGGTCTCCAGGCGCAACATCATAGATTTAGGCGTAGGCCGCCTGCCCAAGTTCAACAAGGACTCCACCGACCGCAACCGCACCTCGCCCTTTGCCTTCACCGGCGCAAAGTTCGAGTTCCGCGCCGTCGGCTCCTCGCAGAACATCTCCACTCCTATTGCCGTGCTTAACACGATCATCGCAGAGAGCCTGGATTACATGGTCTCCCAGATCAGCCAGGCCTCCAAGGCCGGCAAGGACTTCAATTCCGCCGTCCTGAAGGTCATCTCTTCGGTGGTCAAGCAGACCAGGGCCATACGCTTTGAAGGCAACAACTACTCCGAGGACTGGGTAAAGGAGGCCGCAAAGAGGGGCCTGCCCAACGTCGCCTCAACCTACGAGTCCCTGCAGTCTTTGACCAAGAAGGACAACATCGCCCTTTTTGAGAAGTACAAGGTATTCTCCAGCCAGGAGCTGCTTGCCCGCTACCACATCTGGATGCACACCTACAACCTGACCCTTGAGATCGAGGCCAACACCTTGAGCGAGATGGTCAGCGCCTCCATTGTCCCGGCAGGCTACAAGTATGAAAAACTCCTTTCCTCTGTCTTAAGCGGCATCTCTTCCCTTAAGAAGGGATTCGGCCTAAAGCCCCTTGCAGCCGCCTTAAAGGACAAGAAGGAGCACTTAAGCGATATCATCGCCAAGGTCTACTATGTGCGCAGGAACAGCTCGGAAATGGCCAGGCTCATGGATAAGGCCTCCGGGATGGAGAACGACAAGAAGGCCAGGCTCTACTTCAATGACTTGAAGCCCCTGATGGAGCATATCCGCAGGCACGTGGACGCCCTTGAATCCGTAGTCCCCGATGACACCTGGGACCTGCCCAAATACAGGGAGATGCTGTTTATAAAGTAAGCACCTTATAGCCTTACTCAGCGTAATCCCCTTTGAGGCTTTAGCCGAAAGGGGATAAGGATACCTAAAAGGAGCAATCCCCTTTGAGGAAAAAAAAAGGGGGGGGGAAGAAGACAAGAAAAAGCGCGCTTTCAAAAGCGCGCTTTTTATGGACGCAGATGCTCAATATTTATACAAAAGATGATAGATGAAGAGGCAAAAGATATAGAAAAGGCACTTTTGGAGCTTGACCGCATGTTCCTTAAAGGCAAGGAAGGCAAGATATACCATATTATGCTGGATGCTCTGGATAAATCATTGATAAAGAATACTCTGATAGTGACTTTCGGCAACCAGATAAAGGCGGCCAAATTATTGGGCATAAACAGAAATACCCTGCGCGCCAAGATTAAAAAGCTGGGGATTTCTTTAGATGAGGTAAAAACATGAGCAACCAGGGGTTATATGATCCGGCTTTTGAACATGATTCTTGCGGGGTAGGGTTTGTCTGCGATATAAAAGGCAGGCAGTCCAACCTTATAGTAAAACAGGGTATTGAAGTTTTGTACCGCCTGGCACACCGCGGAGCCGTAGGAGCGGATCCTAAGACAGGGGATGGCGCGGGGATTTTGATTCAGACCCCGCATGAGTTTTTTAAAAAAGAAAGCCGCAGATTGAAGATGCCCCTGCCGGATTACGGCGAATATGGAGCCGGTTTGATTTTCCTGCCGCAGGATGCGAAAGAGCGTGCGTGCTGCAAAGATATATTCGAGAAAGTGGCGGAGCAGGAGGGGCAGAAAATTCTGGGTTGGCGTAGCGTGCCCATAGACGATTCCTGTATCGGAGAAAGCGCCAGAAGGACGCAGCCCGTTTTCGAACAGGTTTTTATCGCCAAGGGTAAAGATACCGCCGGCGAGTTGGCTTTTGAAAGAAAACTCTATGTAATCAGAAGATGCGTAGAGAAATCCGTGTCGGGTTCGGGGATATCGCAAAAGAATTATTTCTATATAACAAATTTATCTTTGCGCACATTGATCTATAAGGGTTTGCTCATGCCCGAGCAGATCGATAAATTTTTTCTTGACCTGCAGGACGAAGTGGTCAAAAGCTCGCTTTGCCTGGTGCATTCGCGTTATTCTACGAACACTTTTCCTTCCTGGGACCTCTCTCAGCCTTTCCGTTTTCTGGCGCATAACGGGGAAATCAACACCTTGCGCGGCAATATCAACTGGGTTAAGGCCAGGGAACGCCTGCTTTCCAGCGAAATGTTCGGGAGCGACGTGGATAAGCTTAAGCCGATTATCATCGAAGGAGGCAGCGATTCTGCTTCGTTGGATAATTTATTCGAGCTTCTTGTCTTATCAGGCAGGTCGCTTGAACATACGATGATGATGCTTATCCCTGCAGCGTGGGAACACGCCAAGCTTATGGATAATGACCTGCGGGAATTCTACAGGTACCACGCCTGTTTTATGGAGCCGTGGGATGGCCCGGCGGCGGTAGCTTTTACCGACGGCAGGAATATCGGCGCAACCTTGGACAGGAACGGGCTGCGTCCCGCCCGTTATATCGTAACGAAAAATGATTTTGTGGTTATGGCCTCCGAAGTAGGAGTCTTGGATATCTCTCCGGAAGAGATAAAACTTTCCGGCAGGCTTGAGCCTGGTAAGATATTCTTGATCGACACCTGTTCAGGAAAGATAGTAGATGACGCGCAGATAAAAAGCGCCGCGGCTACCCGATGCCCTTACGGTAAATGGAATAAAGAGGCTGTAGTCGATCTGGATGATCTTCCTTCCGGGGCAGAGGAGAATAATCCCCCGGATGACAGGATCAGGAGCTTCAAGTCTTTCGGATATACCCGGGAAGACCTTAAAATGGTCATAAGGCCTATGGCCTCCGAAGGGAAAGAGCCGATAGGATCGATGGGCAGCGATACCCCGCATGCATTTTTGTCGCCCCGGCCGCAGCTGCTCTATACGTATTTTAAACAGCTTTTTGCTCAGGTGACCAATCCCGCAATAGATTCGATCAGGGAAAAACTGGTGATGACTTTGGAGAGCTTTATCGGTCCGGAAAAGAATATACTCGAGGAGACTCCCGGGCACAGCCATAAATTAAGGGTAGCCAATCCCATATTGACTAATGCCGAACTGGAGAAGCTGCGGGGTATCTCCGCATGCAACTTTAAGGCCAAGACGATAAGTACGATTTTTGAAGCATCCAGCGGGGGTAAGGGTTTTATAAAGCGCCTGGAGAATATCTGTCTCGAGGCCGAAAAGGCGATAGAGCAGGGGTATTCTTTTGTTGTCTTGAGCGACCGCGGTTCGGATAGGGATAATATCGCCCTTCCTGCATTGCTTGCTGTCAGCGCGGTGCATCAGTATTTGATTAAAAAGACATTACGCCTGCAGGTTGCCCTGATCGTGGAGAGCGCGGAGCCCAAAGAGGTGCACCATTTTGCCCTGCTTTTCGGTTACGGCGTGGACTGTATCAATCCCTATCTTGCCTATGAGGCGGTAAAACATCTCGTTGCCGAAGGGGAGGTGAAGCTCGATATAAATGCCGCATTGCAAAATTACAGGAAGGCCTTGAGCGACGGGATTTTGAAAATACTTTCCAAGATGGGGATATCTACCCTGAGAAGCTACCGCGGGGCGCAGATATTCGAGGCGCTCGGGTTAAGCAGGGAGTTTGTGGAGAAATACTTTACCGGCACCGTGTCGCGCATTGGCGGAGTAGGCCTGGAAGGGGTAATCGAAGAGACCATACTCAGGCATAACGAGGCTTATGCGGAAGGGGTATCCGGGGAGCCTCTTTTAAGCAGCGGAGGCATTTACCAGTGGAAAAAAGACGGTGAGTTCCATCTTTGGAACCCGCAGAGCATATCCGCATTGCAGGATGCGGCGCGCAGCGGTGATTATGAGAAGTATCTGGAATTTTCCAGATTGATAAATGACCAGTCGCAAAATCCCACTACATTGAGAAGCCTGTTGAAATTTAAGAATACGCCGACAATCCCCCTGGAAGAGGTTGAGCCTGCGGAAAAAATACTAAAGCGTTTTGTTACCGGGGCGATGAGTTTTGGTTCGATAAGCTGCGCTGCACATGAGACGATCGCCATTGCCATGAACCGTTTGGGAGGTAAATCCAATACCGGGGAGGGGGGCGAGGATCCCGCCAGATTCATTCCCTTTCCCAACGGAGATTCCAAGAGAAGCGCGATAAAACAGGTCGCATCCGGGAGGTTCGGGGTAACCATAAATTACCTTTCCCATGCCGACGAGATACAGATCAAGATCGCCCAAGGGGCTAAACCCGGAGAAGGCGGGCAGCTGCCGGGGCATAAAGTAAGCGCGGTGATTGCGCGTACGAGATATACCACGCCCGGGGTAACATTGATTTCCCCTCCTCCTCACCATGACATTTATTCCATTGAAGATTTGGCGCAATTGATTTTTGACTTGAAAAATGCAAATCCCCAGGCCAGGATAAGCGTGAAGCTTGTTTCCGAGGCAGGGGTAGGTACCGTTGCCGCCGGGGTGGCTAAAGGGCATGCGGAGATGATCCTTATTTCCGGAGGAGACGGCGGGACAGGCGCTTCTCCGAGAAGCTCGATAAGGTACGCCGGGCTTCCGTGGGAGCTGGGGATCGCGGAAACCCACCAGACGCTGCTTATGAATAACCTGCGTTCCAGGGTGCGCCTGCAGGCCGACGGACAGATGCGTACGGGCAGGGACGTGGCTGTCGCCGCCCTCCTGGGCGCGGAAGAATATGGTTTCTGTTCCGCGGTACTGGTGGTATTGGGCTGCGTGATGTTGCGTCATTGCCATCTCAACAATTGTTCCTTGGGGGTAGCTACGCAGGATGAGCTGCTGCAGAAGAGGTTCTGCGGGAAACCGGAATACATAATTAATTATCTCGGTTTCGTAGTCAGGGAACTGCGTGAAATCATGGCTTCCCTGGGACTGAGGAGCATAGATGAGATGATCGGCAGGACCGACCTTTTGGATCTGAATCGCGGGATTCTTCCCGCCAAGGCAAACAGCGTGGATTATTCACGCATACTTTACCGGCCTGAGGTCCCCGCCGATGTCGGGCATTTCTGCCGGGTGAAACAGAATAGCGGTATCGAAAAAGTCCTGGACAGAAGATTGATTGATTTATGGGCGGAGAGTTTGAAGAAAAAATCTCCGGATAAGATCCCCCTGAAGATCGGCAATACTGACAGGGCGGTAGGCGCGATGTTAAGCGGGGAGATCTGCAAGAGGTGCGGGGAAGGCGCATTGGCGGAGGATTCGGTTATCTTCAAGTTTACCGGTATCGCCGGGCAGAGTTTCGGCGCTTTTCTTGCCAAGGGGGTTACTTTCGAGTTAGAAGGCATGGCTAATGATTATGTAGGCAAAGGGATATCCGGCGGGAAAATTATCATTTATCCCGGGAAAAAGGCCGATTATAGAGCAGATGAGAATATTATCATCGGGAATACTACTTTTTATGGGGCGATATCCGGGGAGGCGTATATTAACGGGATGGCGGGAGAAAGGTTTTGCGTGAGGAACTCAGGCCTCTGCGGAGTTATTGAAGGCGTAGGCGATCACGGATGCGAATATATGACCGGTGGGAGGGTAGTGGTATTGGGCAGGACGGGGAGTAATTTTGCCGCCGGCATGTCGGGCGGCATAGCGTATGTTTATGATGAGGATGAAACCTTCAGGAAGAAATGCAATATGGATATGGTGGAGCTTGAAGGGATAGAGGAGTCCGATAAAGATACAATACACCGCCTGTTGAATAATCACTTTAAATACACCGGGAGCCAGAAAGCCAAGAGCATCCTGGACGGCCCCGGTAGCCATTTCAAGAAATTCATCAAGGTAATGCCGATAGAGTATAAGCGTATTCTTGAGACGATTAAAATCGAAGAAAAACTTGATTTAGCGGAGGAGTCTGATGGGTGAAGACAGGGGGTTTCTTAAACTAGGCAGGCAAGGCGGTTCTTACCGACCGGTTTGCCAGAGGCTGGAGGATTTCAAGGATGTTTACCAGATGCGCCCTAAGGATCAATCCCAGGAACAGGCCTCCCGCTGTATGGATTGTTCCACGCCCTTTTGCCACTGGGCCTGTCCCATAGGCAATTATATCCCGGAGTGGAACGATTTTATGTTCCGCGGTAACTGGAAACAGGCATTTGCCTTATTGGATGAAGCTAATAATCTTCCCGAGGTGACCGGAAGGGTCTGTCCGGCTTTATGTGAATATTCCTGTGTTCTTGGTTTAAACGACCAGGCGGTAACCATTAGAGAGAATGAACTTGCGATTATCGAGGCTGCATTCAAGGACGGGCTTATCAAACCGCGCCGCATAGAACGGCGAACCGGGAAAAAGATTGCGGTGGTTGGTTCCGGTCCCGCCGGATTATCCTGCGCCTGCCAGCTTAACAGGGCCGGGCATAACGTGGTTGTTTTTGAACGGGACAGCAAGCCCGGAGGGATATTGCGTTATGGCATCCCGGATTTCAAACTGGAGAAGAATATCCTGGACAGGCGCATCGCGATTATGTCGGAGGAGGGGGTTGTTTTCAAGACAGGGGTCAACGCGGGCAACGATTACACGGCGCATAAACTTTTGGGAGATTTTGACGCCTTATGCCTGGCGGGAGGGTGTCGTGTCCCGCGCGACTTGCAGGTTGAAGGCAGGCAGTTAAAAGGAATACATTTTGCCATGGAATATCTTACGCAATCCAACCGCCGGGTTTCCGGAGAAAATATACCTTCCGGAGAGTTGATCGATGCCAAGGGGAAGAATGTGGTGATTATAGGCGGCGGAGACAGCGGGGCGGATTGCCTTGGCACTGCCCACAGGCAGGGGGCCGCGTGCGTGGTGCAGATAGAAGTTATGCCGCGCCCGGACGAATCCAGAAATGCGGCCTGCCCCTGGCCGAAATACCCGCTGCTTTTAAAAGTAACCAGCAGCCACGAGGAAGGCGGGGAACGCAGATGGCAGGTGCTTACCAAGCGTTTTACCGGTGAAAATGGCCGGGTTAAGAAGCTGCATTGTGTAAAAGTCGAGTTTGCAGCCTCTGCCGGTAAATCTTGTCCCGTGATGAAAGAGGTGCCCGGTAGCGATTTTGAAATCGATGCCGATTTGATTATTCTGGCCATCGGTTTTGTGCATCCGGAAAAAAACGGCTTGTTGAGCGATCTCGGCGTAAAGCTTGATGGCAGGGGCAACGTCTTGACCGGAGAAGATTACATGACTTCCGTCAAGAACGTGTTTTCCGCCGGGGATATGCACAGGGGGCAGTCTTTGGTTGTCTGGGCTATTTCTGAAGGCAGGCGTTGCGCCTATTTCATGGATAAATACCTGATGAAAGAAAGTAATTTGCCGGTTATGTAAATAAGTGGTAAAATATACAGATAAAGGCTTACGGTATAAATATCCATAATAAGGGGGTTTTGATGTCTAAATATATTTTTATAACCGGCGGAGTCATTTCAAGCCTGGGAAAAGGTATCGCCTCTGCTTCCATAGGCAAGATTCTCGAGTCAAGGGGGCTTAAGGTTGCCTTGATGAAGCTTGATCCCTATATCAATGTGGATCCCGGGACAATGAATCCGTATCAACACGGAGAGGTGTATGTAACCGAGGACGGGGCAGAGACCGACCTGGACCTGGGGCACTATGAACGTTTTACGAATACGCTTTCCTCCAAATTCAGCAATATAACCACCGGCCAGATTTATAACTGGGTGATCTCCAGGGAAAGAAAGGGCGACTATCTTGGAAAGACCATTCAGGTTATTCCCCATATCACGGATGCGATTAAAGAAAAGATAAAAGAGTGCGCTTCTGTATCCAAGGCGGATATCGTCATAGTCGAGATCGGAGGGACTGTTGGGGATATCGAAAGCCTTCCGTTCCTCGAGGCGTCCAGGCAGTTCAAACTGGATATGGGGCATGACAATGTACTTTATATACATCTTACCCTCGTGCCTTATATAAAGGCTGCCGGGGAGGTCAAAACGAAGCCCACCCAGCATAGCGTGGGGACATTGCGCGAAATAGGCATTATTCCCGATATACTGCTTTGCCGCACGGCGGAACCATTGACGGATAATGTCAAAGAGAAGATTTCACTTTTTTGCAACGTAAAAAAAGAGGCGGTTATTGAATCTCCCGACATGGCCTCTATTTACCAGGTCCCCCTGGTTTTCAAGAAACAAATCCTGGATGAGATAATTCTCAGTCATTTTAAGCTGATCTGTAAATTTTCGGATTTAAAGGATTGGGAAAAAGGAGTGGTAAACAGAGTGCTTGATCCTAAAGGCAAAGTTACTATCGCGGTAATCGGAAAATATATCGAGCTCCAGGATGCTTATAAGTCCATATACGAAGCCCTTGCCCACGCGGGCATATATAATGACGCCAGGGTAGAGATAAGAAGGATCGATTCGGAAAACCTGGAAAAGGGTAAGGTCGAGATATTGCTGAAAGGGGTCTCTGGTATCCTGGTCCCGGGAGGGTTCGGTTACAGGGGGATAGAGGGAAAAATCAAGGCGATTAAATTTGCCCGGCAGAACAAGATGCCGTTTTTGGGTATCTGCCTGGGGATGCAGTGTGCGGTAATCGAATTCGCCAGGAATGTATGCGGGCTTGCCTGCGCCAATTCCACGGAATTCAAGCAGTCGAAATACCCGGTAATCAGCTTGCTGGAGGAGCAGAAGAAATTCAAGAATCTCGGAGGGACTATGCGCCTCGGGGCCTATCCCTGTAAAGTCAGGAAGAGCAGCCTTGCCTTCAGAGTATACGGGAAGACTTTGATTCACGAACGCCACAGGCACAGGTATGAGTTTAATAATAAATATAAGAAATTGTTCGAGAGGAAAGGCCTGTCCTTTTCCGGTATTTACCCTCAGAAAGGCCTGGTGGAAATAATAGAGCTGAAGGGCCATCCGTATTTCATCGCCGTGCAGTTCCATCCAGAATTCAAATCAAAGCCAGACCGTGCGCATCCGTTGTTCAGGGATTTTATCAAGGCCTCCTTGTCTTCGGGCCCGCGGTGTTAGGTTTGCGGCACTCCCCTCTTTTATTGTCCGGCTATCTTCATCTGCCTTATGGGCACAAACGGTAAATTAAGCCTGCCATTCCGTTTTTTATTATGTTTATTTATCTGTGCCGTTTTTCCGTACCGGGCGTTTTGCGGCAGCGAGGGGGATGCGGGTTATGGAATGGCGCGGGAGGATGAACAGGCGGAAGGAACTTTTGACTTGCGTCCGTCAACCTACCGCCAGAAATTAGGCAAGGTAGTCGTCCCGGAGGATGAATCCTATAGTCATGGCCTCGATAATTATCTGCGTTTTATGCCTTCCTGCGGGGTGTCGGGCCAATCTGGCAGGGTGTCTATCGTAGACACGGCTACGGAATATAACTATAACGTAAAGATATTCGGACAGCTGCCTGTTGAGTTTGCCGTAGGGGAAAAATATATAAGCATTGTCAACAGTACTGCTGTAGACCTTCCGTCCCGCCTGACATCAGTATTCTTTGGAGTTGAAACCACCCTGCCTTTTTTCGCAGTGAAAAACACGTATTTCACAATCGGCCTGGCTCCGGTATTCGATACGGGCGATTGGGGAATACGTTCATCCGCCCTGAGCTTTGTGCAGAGGTATTTTTTTATTTATCAGTTAGATGAAAAAATGGTTTTTGTTTCCGGGGTTTCCATTGCCCCGCATGAAAAAGACCCGGTTATGCCGATTTTGGGGTTTATTTATAAGCCCAACGAAAGGCTGACGTTTAATATTCTTCCCAAGCAGCCGGAGATTTCTTATGTTTTGAACAACAGGCTTACCGTTTTCGGGCAGGCTGATATGACTATGGATGAATATAAGGTAACCAGGCGGGGAGTCAAAAATAACGTCCTGGAATACAATGAGATACACGCCGGGGCAGGGCTAAGGTATAAAATGAATAAGCATATTCAAGGTTCTGTCTCTGCCGGAGGAGTGTTCAACCGCTCTCTTAAATACAGGGATGGGGGAGGCAAAGCGCAGATTGAAGACGGAATGTACATGGAACTGCGCATAGATATCAATGTTTAGATTAATGTGGATCCGCCTGCGATATTTTAAATTCTTCGGCCCGGACGATTCTTGAGCTTACCGGTTCCTTCCCGTTTTTAAATCCGCTCAACCCTACATTCCATGCCCTCTGCAAGATATCGAATATTAGTTCCTTGTCTGCCCCGGCTGGTATATAATTCTGTAAATTTTTGAGCAACAGGTCGGCGAAGGCGCGGTTTGCGGCTTCATACAATTGACCGGAAGATAAGATATCCTGCCAGCCGTAGTTACGGAACAGGGGGTATATTTGCTGTACGTCTGCGTAGGCTTCGTAAGTCAACCCGTAGGCACCGAACCCGCGCAGGTCCGGATGTATGTACCCGGGGGCGACGGATTCGGGAGGGTCGTTGGG
>Ga0265297_10011178_pt1 | contig 11054 bp, 9 predicted proteins | sample Munlanlwell13791_FD_192502 | JGI IMG/M metagenome (GOLD analysis project Ga0265297, IMG submission 192502) | Leachate microbial communities from a municipal landfill in Southern Ontario, Canada - Leachate well 137-91 | ecosystem: Engineered > Solid waste > Landfill > Unclassified | place...
ATCCGACGAGAAAAATCAATCCGCACCCTTGATTGATCCGTTCCAACGCCGTAAGCTGCTGTTCTCCCAGACTCAGAGAATGGGTCTTTAAAAATGTCTCAAGATCATCGCTGAGGGGTTCATTCTTACTTTTTCCCCGTCGTTTGAATTCGCTGATTAGAAGTGTTTCAGCTTCGTAAATACGAGTAGGAGAGAGTTTGGAACTGGGTAAGAGTGTGATACTCCCTTCCCTCAGTCGATCCTCAAGGGCTTCATCGTACCGTGAATGATCTCCTAGTGCCAAGAGTAAATCGAGTTTACTGAAGAGTGCGCCTCGTTCGATACAGCTGTTCCCCTCCTGCTCACAGTATTCGCTTAGGGTATATTCCATCGCTGCTTGGATACGTCGTTCATCATCCACGCTCAGTCCCATTTTTAATGCTATCTCATCGGCTTTTTTAAACCCAATTCCGTTGATCCTCATCAAACCATACGGATTGTGTTTGATGGCTTCGATGGGATCTTTTACCTCTTTCATCGCCCCGGCAATGAGCCGCAGTAGTGCAGGAGTGACACCGAAGGGGGCTAAAAACTCCCCCAAAAGACGCATGGAACGAAACTGTTTCCATCCGCTGGAGAGTTTGAGGAGACGCTTTTCATTCATCCCTTTTATTTCCAACAATCTCTCAATATCGTTGTCCAAAATATCGACGAGTCCATCAGTACCGTATTTCTCGATCAGTTCGGCGGTCAGTTTTTTGGTGAATCCTTTGACGACACGATTGAGAAAAAAGAAGAGTTCGTTTTGATTAACGATGAGAGAGTGAGCCTTAAACGTCCGTCCGTGCTGGCGGTGTTCTTCCCATGACCCTTTGAGGGTGATAGCGGCATTGACGAGGTGATCGACATCGCTTTCGTAATAATGGGCACTGATTTTATCGCCGCTTTTGAGAGCGGCGATAAAGAATCCGTTATTTTGATAGATGATCCGATCGATTTGACCGATGAGGGTTTGCATTAGGCTCTAACGCGGAGATTTCGTTCTTCCTCTTGCGATTTATAGAGCTCTGCACACCCTTTGGCTAACTCACGGATTTTGAGGATGTAGTTAGCCCGTTCGGTAACGGAGATCGCTTTACGCGCATCGAGGGTGTTGAACGTATGAGACGCCATCATGCACAGATCATACGCTGGCAATGGAAGCTCGGCATCTAGGCATCGTTTACATTCAGAAGCTTTAGATTCAAAATCATTAAACAACATGGCTGTGTCGGCGATTTCAAAGTTGTATTTACTAAACTCGATTTCACCTTCTTTGTGGATATCCCGATAGAGGGTTTTGCCGAATTTGTTTTCGCTCCAGACGATATCGAATACGGTATCGACCCCTTGGAGATACATTGCCAAACGTTCAGTTCCATAAGTGATTTCAACGGCAACAGGATCACAACTGATTCCACCCACTTGCTGAAAATAGGTAAACTGGGTTACTTCCATCCCGTTTAACCATACTTCCCAGCCCAATCCCCATGCTCCGAGTGTCGGTGATTCCCAGTTATCCTCAACAAAACGGATATCGTGGTCTTTGATATTGAGCCCGAGATATTCCAAACTTTTGAGGTAAAGCTCTTGAATATTTTCAGGACTTGGTTTGATAAGAACTTGAAATTGATAGTAGCTGCCTAAACGGTTTGGATTTTCACCGTAGCGTCCGTCTGTCGGGCGACGGCTAGGGGCGACATACGCCACAGACCATGGTTTTGAGTCGAGTGAGCGGAGGAAGGTCGCAGGGTGAAAGGTTCCTGCACCGGCTGCAATGTCGTAAGGCTGGACAATCGCGCACCCTTGGTCGTTCCAAAATTGTTGAAGTTTTAAAAGCATATCACCGAACGTAATCATAACTGTCCCATTAAAAGAAATTGCGCCATTATACCAAAAAGCCGCATTCAAAGGGTTTCTTAAAGCGATATGTTTTATTATAAAACGAATTAATGAAAAGGTGGCAGGGTGAAGCGATATCTCATTGTCTTATTGCTATGCATTAGTGCATTGTATGCCCAGCCGTTACATGAAAAAGTATCCGTCCAGTTACAGTGGGCTGACCAGTTTCAATTCGCCGGTTACTACGTTGCGAAAGAAAAAGGTTTTTACCGGGATGCCGGTTTAGATGTAACCATCCAAAAATTTGATCCCAAAAAACTTGCTATTGACGAGGTAATGGCGGGTCGAAGCACGTACGGGATAGGGAGATCTTCACTGCTTGTCGATCGTATGCAGGGGAAAGATGTTGTTGCCTTAGCCGCAATTTTTCAAAGTTCCCCCTTTATCCTCCTCTCTAAAAAATCTTTAGATATTCGTACTCCACGTGATTTGATCGGCAAGCGGATTATGATGACACAGGATTTCCAAGACACAATTTCAGTGCGGGCAATGCTCAATTCACAAGGAATATCGCTCGATCAGATAAAATTTTTAGAACACAGTTACAATCCGATTGACATCATAACGGGTAAAACCGATGTGATGGCGTGTTATATCTCAAATGAGCCATATGTGCTCAGAGAAAAAGGGATAGAGACCAATGCGATCAGTCCTGAATCGTATGGATTTGATTTTTACAGCGATATTTTATTTACATCCGGATCCGAATTGCGCCATCACCCAAAAAGAGTTCGTGCGTTTGTCGATGCGACGCTCAAAGGGTGGGAGTACGCTTTTGCGCATATCCCTGAAACGGCACAGCTGATCAAAGATCATTATAATGGACAAAACAAATCGATAGAGAGTCTCGAGTATGAGGGAGAAGTTCTTAAAGAGCTTGCTTATCATGGTAATCAGCCTCTTGGTGCGATGACTTTGGAAAAATTCCGCCGTATATCGGATATCTATCGGGTCATGGGAATACCTCAAAATGAAAGAAGGTTGACAGGGTTGTTGTATGAAGACACATCGAAAAAAGTTATCCCTTTAAGTGTCGATGAATACTCTTTTTTACACACTAATGTTATTCGCTATATCTCTACACTTTCCTCTCCTCCTTTTAACTTTTCGACGGAAGCAGATCCCCGGCTTCAAGGGATAGCAGCCGATTTTTGGAATTTGATTGTTGAACGAACGGGGATGAAGACCTCATTTCTCCCTTCCTCTACATGGGCTGAGGTAGATAACGCCATTAAAACAAAAAGTGCGGACGTAACGCTGGGGACATCGATTTCCACAAACCAAGAACCGTATGCCCTTTTTTCCAAACCTTATGCCTCATTTCCTAATGTCATCGTAACGAATAAAACGATTGATTTTCTTCCGGGATTAGAGTCTCTGGAAGGCAAACGTGTTGCTGTAGGAGAAGGGTACAGTATTGCCAGTACGATCGCTGAACATTATCCGAAAATTATTATTGTTGGAGTAGAGGATACGCGTGAGGGATTGAAACTGCTAAGTTCCGGACGGGTTGATGCGGTAGTCGATATTCTCCCGGTTGTTGCCTATTTGATCAATGCCGACCATTATCTGGATCTCAAAATTTCAGGTACGACCGAATTTAATTTTGATGCTCGGATGATGCTCCGTAATGATTATCCGGAACTCAAATCAATTATCGATAAAGGGATTGACGGGATCAGCATTGCCGAGCGGCAGAAAATTTTCAACCGTTATATTGCCATTACGTATGAAAATCATGTGAATTACAGCTGGGTATATCGAATTGCCGCATTGGCACTGGTTATTGTCTTTATCTTTGTATATCGTCAATCTGTGATGGGAAAATATCAGAAAAAACTTCTAAAATTGGCTACGACAGATCCATTAACTGGACTTTATAACCGTATAAAACTGGATGAAAAATTAGCGGAATGTCACCAAGTTTGTGAGCGTACAGATCGATCCTTTGCTGTGATGATGATCGATTTGGACAATTTTAAACGGATTAACGATACGTATGGTCATTTGATTGGAGATAAAACACTTATTACTATTGCCACGATTTTACGTGATAACGTACGTGATATGGACATAATCGGACGATGGGGCGGGGAAGAATTTATGATTGTGTGCCCTGAAACCAATATTGACGGAGCCGAACAAATGGCGATGAAAATCAAAGAGCTGATGAATACCTATGACTTTCCCTATATTCATGCCATGACATGCAGTTTCGGAATCAGCGAATGTCGCAAAGGCGATCGGATCGAAAATGTTGTCGGACGTGCCGATAGTGCTTTATACCGTGCAAAAGAGGAGGGGAAAAATCAGATTTATAGAGGATAAATCAGTCCAGTTTACAAACGATATCCCCAATCTTTTTTTCCAGTGATGCCGAAACAACAGAGCATTTGACTTTGAGTAAAAAGCAGATGTTATTCCGTTTTTGAGGGGTCATACACTCATAATTTCCCATTCCTTTGGCAATAATCAGATCGGCTGTATCGAAAAGGGCTTGAGCTTCGATTGACGCGAGTTCATAGACGAATCCGGGAGTCGGAACTCCACTGTTGAATAGAGAGCAAATTTTATCTAATCCTCCCTCCTGTGCTTCTTTCATAGTCACATCATTGATAATGGGATTTCCTCGAACCATATAGGTGAACGCTATTGCGGGAAAGAGTTTTTGGAGGGATTGAATTGCTAAGGCATCGAACAGATGTTCTCCCGCATTATCCCCGATATAGAGAACGGTTTTCGCGCGGCTGAGTGTTTTTTGCAAGACTTGAGTATCATCATATTCAAACGGTGTAGTGAAAACGGAGGCAATTGCATCGTGTAGATCAAAACTTACCTCTGCGGCGAGATCGATTACATTCCCCACCACAGCTGTTTTAAGTGTCGCCATAAACGGATCGTTGCTGCATTCGATCGTCTCACGCAAAAAGGGAAGATAGGCTTGTGCCTGAGCGGAGGCATGGGCTTTTTGCTCGGCATAAAGATCCGTTTTATCGGCTAAAACTGCCATCTGTTCATACAATGGTGCAGCAATAACAGGAGGAGAGAGGGTAAAATCGGCGTTTTCTAGCGAGGTTTCGACGTAATTTACAATAGAATTCGTTAGTTTTTCATCTGCATGAATCGCTTCACAAACCCGTTTACTTTGGGCAGCAATGCACCCTATACACTCATTTTGTATGGTCATTGCGCCCCATACTCATCAATTACTTTTCCCCACATCAATTTGTATTTGCGGCGCATAAATTCAACTTCTTGTTGTGAGAGACGGAGTTGCTCAGTGAGGGTTGCGATGGTTTTGCGATCTTCATCGTAGAGTTCTTGGAGCGATCCCAGAGCCTCTTTGAGAAAGAGATTCTCATTTTTGATCGACTCGATTGTCTCTTCTTTGGCAACGAGTACTTTCTCGTGAAGATTGATGATAGTACCAATTGTTTTTTCGACGAAACTGGCACCCAGGGTGACATCTGCATGAGATGCGCTGAGTTCATGCAGCCCTGAGGGGACAATCCCTGCCATCCCATGACCGGGATCAATAAACACTTCCCCATCTTCGATAACGGTAGTCAGTTTACCTCTGACAATCAACGCTTCGACGGCACTGCGATCGAGGTGTGTCATCTGAGCGTAATCATTGATACTCATCCAGTGCCCTTGCATTGTTTCCGCCTCTGTGTGTTAGATTTTTGATTATATCAAAGGTTATAAGATTGTTTCTATCTCTAAAGAATCCATCTCCACTTTTTTCGCTTTGCTGATACGATCTTCTTGGAGTTTCATACGCAATTCTTCATTTTCCAAAGCCAAAATCTGCATGGCAAGATAGGCAGAGTTAATGGCTCCTGCTTTACCGATGGCCACGGTTGCTACCGGCATTCCGGCAGGCATTTGGACGGTGGAGAGGAGTGCATCGATTCCGCTGAGAGCTGATGCACTCATTGGAACACCAATGATCGGTTTGATAGTTTTGGAAGCTAAAACACCTGCCAAATGGGCTGCCATACCGGCTGCTGCGATAAATACTTGAGCCCCTTTGGCTTCCGCTGCGATCACATAATCTTTGGTTCGTTCAGGACTTCGGTGTGCTGAAGAGATAATAAGCTCATATTGAACTCCGAATGCTTCGAGTGTCTCCGAACATGACTTCATGACGTCGAAATCACTTTTGCTTCCCATAATAATTGATACAAATTTCATTTTTTTCCTTTATATAAATTTAACATTTTGTGACAGTACCCATATCTTCAGTGGCAGGAATACGGAAAAAGGTAAAGGCAGGCATTTTGATAGGGAGTTTAAAGCAGTTTAAGTTTCCACTATGGACTTGATCCCACACTTTGCCGTTTTCAGCAAGCAGTTGTTTGAAAATTATAATCCATTGATCGTCTCTGTTTTCAACCGTACCGATTTCATTATCAATTGCTTCAATAACTGCATCTGAAGGGGCGACAATTTCCATAACATCATTAGGAAATGTTTTGTATTTGCACTCGAAGTACTCACCGCTTTCATCAACAATACCGCTTACCTGATGGGTTCCCATCATCATTGAAAAATCAAGATTCTGTGTGTCGTGTTTTTCAAACGGGCGATTCACAAGATAGGCATCGGTAAAGCCCCGATTTTGCATCGTATTCAGCTCTTTTTGATACGCTTCGGGATCACTTTTCCCCGCATAATAATCATCGATGGCTCGGCGGTAAACTTTAGCAGTGATCGCGGCATAGTATGGTGCTTTGGTTCGCCCTTCGATTTTGAGCGAATCGATGCATCCTGCATCAATGATCTCTTGGATATGGCTTGCTAGATTGAGGTCTTTGGAATTCATGATGTACGTTCCGATCCCTTCATCCTCAACAAGTTTGAACAGGGTTCCCGTTTCAGGATTGGCGGCATACATTTCATACGGGAAGCGGCAGTCATTGGCACAGCTTCCACGATTAGGAACACGACCGCTTTGCAGTGTAGAAATCAGACAGCGTCCGCTGTAGGCGAAACACATCGAGCCGTGGACAAAAACTTCGATTTCCAAATCGGGGAGTTCTTGCTTGATCTGTTTTAAGTCTTTGAGTGAAATTTCCCGTGCGGCGATGATACGGCGCGCACCCATATCATAATACACTTGCGCATCCAGTACATTCATAACATTGGCTTGGGTTGAGAGGTGTAACGGTATATGGGGTGCGATTTGATGAGCGAGTTTCAAAACGCCGGGAGTAGCCACGATAAACGCATCGGGTTCGAGTGATGCCATCGTGGCGATATGTTCTTTGAGAAGTTTTAACTGAGAGTTAAAGGGAAATCCGTTGATAGTGACATAGACTTTGCGACCGCGTGCATGAGCGTAATTGATCCCCTCTTTGAAACTCTCTAAATCAAACTCTTTACCCGATCGGATACGCAGCGAAAAGTGGCTGACTCCGCCATACACGGCATCAGCGCCGTAATCGATGGCGATTTTGAGTTTTTCTAAATTCCCAGCGGGGGAGAGGAGCTCGACTTTTTTCAAAAATAGATTCTCTTTTTTAATAATTTGAGAGAATTTTACCTTATTAAACCTCTACTTTTGCCCAAAAGATGCAAGTAATGCTTCGATATCATCGCTGCTTACAACATCCTCAGTACTGGTGTCTCCATGGATATGGACAGCAGAACCAACCCGTTTGGAATCATCTATCTTCCCTGAGAAGAGGTGATTCATATAGGTAGAGAGGGCGCGCATAACGTTGATAACCCTCTCGATTTTTTGACGATGAATATCTTGGTATTGCATGATGTCCATTATATTCATAATGGTATCCCCGCCATCTTGGAGCTTTTCAAGAATAGACGAAAGATTTTCCAGTGCTTCATTATTTTGAATCAGTTGAGTTTTAAACGCCTCAACATGAGGGAATTTTGCACTGAGTGTACTAAAGAGCTCAACATTATTTTTTATAACGGATTGAACGCTCTTAACCTCTTTTTCTCCTTTACCCAAATCATTACTGATTCCTTCGATCAGATCAAAAATCTCAGAAGCTTTTTCTTCGCTCTCTTTAGTAACATCATCAAGTTGATGCACCACTTTATTATCATCTGTCGGAGGCGGCGGCCAATTGTTCATTGCGGATAAACGATAAGTGTCCGGTTCTGGTTGATGCTCAGACTCTGTTTTAGGTAGGTCTTTTTCTTCTTCGTCTTTTTGTTCGCCCACACTCGAAAGTTCTGTTTCTTCATAAGCTTCATCCAAATCTATATCACCGCTCATCAGTGCATCTAACTCTTCTTGCGTCATGACCCGTACCTTAACGATTAAATTGCACTATAATAGCATTTAAATCTTTAGTTTCAATGGATAAAATGATGAAAGTTGATCTTCATAATCACACTGTTTTATGCAATCATGCTACCGGTACCGTAAATGAGTACGTAGAGGCCGCAATAGCGTGCGGTACAGAGTTTTTCGGCTTCTCGGATCACGCTCCGATGCATTACGATCCTGCGTATCGGATGACCTTTGATCAAATGAAACTGTATGAAGCATGGATCAAAGAAGCTCAGCAATGTTATACGGATAAAATCACGGTTTTATTAGGTTATGAGATTGACTTTCTTCCCGGCTATATGGATGAGTCGGTTTTGAAACGGCCGTGCGATTATATGATCGGAAGCGTCCATTTTATCGACGATTGGGGATTTGATAATCCTGAGTTTATCGGACGCTATGAGGGAGTTGATCTTGATGATGTTTACCGACGTTACTTTGGTCTTGTCGAAGCGATGGCGCAAAGCGGACGATTCGATATCGTCGGTCATTTGGATTTACTCAAAGTATTCAAATTTCTTCCGACAAAAGATATTCGTATCTTGGCTAAAGAGGCATTAAACGCTATTAAAAAAGCGAATATGAGTGTCGAGATTAATGTTTCCGGATATCGAAAACCGATTGTCGAAGCGTATCCCTCACCGCTGTTGCTTCAGGAAATCATAGAGAAAGAGATCCCGATTACCTTTGGATCAGACGCACATAATCCTGAACAAGTCGGACTGTTTTCAAACGAGATTGAAACCTTGGCACGATCCGTTGGATATGACAAATGTGCCATTTACCGAGGGCGTGATAGGGAAATGATTAAATTTTAATCATCTTAATCCCTTTCCTTTTTAGTCTTTTTTGATATACTACTCCACTTTTATTTTTTTCAGGAGATAAGCATGGGTAAATTCGTAAACAGTGTCGACGAGTTTTTTAGTTTTTCAAAAGAGAACGACGTACAGTTCGTAGATTTCCGTTTCACAGACATGAAAGGGACTTGGCACCATGTTAGCTATCGCTACAGTGCAGTAAATGCAGGTCATTTTGAAAATGGTCTTCCATTTGACGGTTCATCTATCGATGCTTGGCAGCCGATCAACCGTTCAGATATGCTCTTAAAACCGGATGCAGAATCTGCGTTTATGGATCCTTTCACTGCTGATCCGACCATTATCGTTTTCTGTGATGTATTTGATATCTATAAAGGTCAAATGTACGAAAAATGCCCACGTTCAATCGCTAAAAAAGCACTTGAACACCTCAAAGGCGCTGGTTACGGTGATGTTGCGTATTTCGGACCTGAAAATGAATTTTTCGTATTTGACGATGTAAAAATCCGTGATGAGATCAACTGCTCATACTACGAAGTAGATTCTGAAGAGGGTGAGTGGAATGACAGCAAATCATTCCAAGACGGTTACAACACCGGTCACCGCCCACGTACAAAAGGAGGTTACTTCCCGGTTGCTCCGATCGACACCATGGTAGACCTTCGTGCAGAAATGATGATGGTTCTTGAGCAAGTCGGTCTTGAAGTTATCCTTGGTCACCACGAAGTTGCGCAAGCACAAGGTGAGATCGGTATCGTATTTGACACGCTTGTAAATGCAGCGGACAACGTTCAAAAACTCAAATATGTTATCAAAATGGTAGCGCACCTTAACGGTAAAACAGTTACCTTTATGCCTAAACCACTCTATGGAGACAATGGTAACGGTATGCACGTTCACCAATCAATCTGGAAAGACGGTAAAAATACATTCTACAAAGAGGGCGGCTACGGTAACCTTTCTGAAGCGGCGCTTCACTATGTCGGCGGTATTTTTGCTCACGCACGTGCGGTTGCAGCATTTACAAATCCATCAACAAACTCATACAAACGCCTTATTCCTGGATTTGAAGCACCGTCTATCTTGACGTACTCAAGCCAAAACCGTTCTGCATCTTGTCGTGTTCCATACGGTGCGGGTGAAAAAGCAACTCGTATCGAAATGCGTTTCCCTGACTCCACTTCATGCCCATACCTTGCATTCACTGCAATGATGTTGGCGGGACTTGACGGTATCAAAAACAAAATGGTTCCGGTTGGTCCGATGGATGAAGATCTATTCGAACTCAGCCTCAATGAAATCCGTGAAAAAGGGATTCCACAAATGCCACACACATTACGCGGTGCATTGGAATCATTGATCCGTGATAACGATTTCCTTCAACCGGTTATGACTCCGGAGTTTTTGGATACCTACCAAAACTACAAATTCGAAACACAAGTATGGCCTGACGAAGCTCGTCCGACTGCATTCGAATTCAAATCTACTTACTCTTGCTAATCGTATGATACAAGCCGAAGTGCTTGTATCACGCATTTATTCCACTTTTTTTCCAAATATTGATTTTGTCATTAAAGCTTAAGCTTAATTTGACGATAATGTATAATCTTTAAACTGTGCATCCATAGGGCACACACCATATATAGGAGTTTCCATGAAACGTAACGCATTCACCCTTGTCGAGTTGATCTTTGTCATTGTTATCATCGGCGTATTGGCGGCAGTCGCTGTGCCAAAGTTCAAAAATTTGAAGCAAAATGCTGAAGTTAAAGCAGTTATTAAAACAACGTTAGATACAGCTTCAAGCGCAGCAAGCGCAGCAGTAAATCAGAATGATTTGGAAAACAATACAACTGTTAAATTGGGCGATCTTGTATCTGTCACAGGTAAAGGATGGACATACGACACTGCAACAGACACAAATGGTAGTTATGCTTATAGAAGTGCTGGCGGTACAAGCGATGTTGCAAAAATTAAATTGGATACATCAGCTAGAACTGTGACCT
>Ga0265297_10011179_pt1 | contig 11053 bp, 11 predicted proteins | sample Munlanlwell13791_FD_192502 | JGI IMG/M metagenome (GOLD analysis project Ga0265297, IMG submission 192502) | Leachate microbial communities from a municipal landfill in Southern Ontario, Canada - Leachate well 137-91 | ecosystem: Engineered > Solid waste > Landfill > Unclassified | place...
AGAGTTTTTTAAAGACCTTGATTTATGCCGAACTCATATCCGTCTTTTCCGTAATATCTGGAATTTTTACATCGTTTTATTTAAACCTCTCAACGGGCGGCACTATAGTTCTGATAATGCTGGCCATATTTTTAATTATGTTTTGGCTTAATAAAAACAAGGCCTAATCTTTATTCGTTCAGTCGCCTTCTAATCGGGGCGGCTTTTTGGTAAAGTAATATAATATGGAGAACGAAAATCAGAAAATCGCAAGGGTTACAACAGAATATAAGGGAGCCTATAAGGTTAAAAATGACGATGGCGAGTTTTTGGCGAAGGTAACCGGCAAACACATGTTTAACGCCTTATCCAGGGAAGACTTTCCTGCCGTAGGGGACTTTGTGGTAATTGACGAGCTTCCGGAGGATCAGGCCGTAATAAGGCAAATTTTAGCGAGAAAAACCATAATAAAAAGGAAGGCTATCGGTAAAGGTGAGGCCCAGATAATAGCCACAAACATAGATGTAGCCTTTGTTGTAGAATCAGTTGGAAGGGATTGGAGTCTGAATAGGTTTGAAAGATATTTTGCGATAGCGCGTGACGGAGGAATAGAACCCGCAATAATAATAAACAAGATAGATTTGATTTCCAAAGATGAATTAGACAAAAAGCTGGCAGAAATAAAAAACAGGTTTCCCCGTACAAATGTTTTTGCTGTAAGTGTGGCCAGTGGTAATGGGTTTGATGAGTTGAAAAAATATATAGAAAAAGATAAGACATATTGCTTCTTGGGGTCATCGGGAGTGGGCAAGTCCTCTTTGATAAATAGGCTCATGGGAAAAAATTTGATAAAAACGGAAGACATAAGCTTATATTCTGAAAGAGGCAAACACATCACCACTGCAAGGCAAATGTATTTTTTGGATGACGGCGGAGTAGTAATTGACAATCCCGGGATGCGAGAGGTCGGGATGGCTGATGCTGCGCAGGGCATAGACAACTTGTTTGACGACATAACCAGGCTATCTAAAATGTGCAGATACAAAGACTGCACGCATACGCACGAATCAGGCTGTGCGGTTTTAAAGGCAGCTGATTCTGGAGAGATTGACAGAGATAAGTATTTAAACTATTTGAGTTTAAAAAAAGAAACTGAATTTTATGAAATGTCAGAATTGGAAAAAAGAGAAAAGGACAAAGATTTCGGCAAGTTTATTAAAAATACTAAAAAATCATTAAAACAATATGGCCATAAAAATTTTTAATAATAATTTTATCAAGAATGCTTTTAAGGTGACTATTGCCGTAGTAATATCGGAAATGGCAGGCGTTATCGGGTCTATATTTACGACACCATCTATTACCCGATGGTATGCCGGCCTTGTCAGGCCGGAGCTCTCTCCTCCAAACTGGATATTTGCTCCGGTTTGGACGACATTGTTTTTGCTTATGGGCGTGGCCGCCGGAATTGTGTGGATTAAAAAAGACTATCGAGGGTTGGCGATATTCGGTTTTCAGCTGATTTTGAATATCGCATGGTCGGTTATCTTTTTTGGGATGCATTCGCCAGGATGGGCGTTTGTTGAGATAATATTTTTGTGGCTTGCAATACTTGTAACTATCATCGTCTTTGCTAAAACATCCAGAGTTGCCGCCTGGCTGCTTGTGCCATATATAATTTGGGTAACTTTTGCCTCATATCTGAATTTTATGATTTGGTCGCTTAATTAAGTTATATTTTAAATGAAGCATAAAAATCTTTCCTCCGCCCAAGCTCGCGACTTGCAAGCAAAATATGGAAAAAATTCTCTGCCAGAGGAGAAAATGGTTTCGGGTCTTAAAATTTTTCTGTCGCAATTTGCGAATCCTTTGGTTTATGTGCTTTTGCTGGCCGGCCTGGTTTCCATATTTTTGCATAAGTACATTGATATATTTTTAATTTTTGCCGTTGTGCTGATGAATGCAGCAATGGGATTTTTTCAGGAATTTAAAACTCAAAAAACCCTTTTTGCCTTAAAAAAACTTGTGAAGCCTGTTGCCAGAGTTTTGAGAGACGGCGAGCCTCAAAGAATATTGGCCCAAGATTTGGTGCCAGGCGACATTGTTTTTTTAGGAATAGGAGATAGAATTCCCGCTGACGGTAAAATATTGGAGGCAGCTTCTTTTTTTGTTAACGAGGCTATCTTAACAGGAGAATCAGAGCCACTGGACAAAAAGGCAGATGATGCCGTTTATATGGGCACGATTGTTGTCTCGGGCAGAGCTGTTTTTGAAGTTATAAAAATAGGTTCTCTGACGAAGATAGGTGAAATAGCACAAACTCTTAAAGAGACCGACCAGCCCGAGACCACCTTGCAACAGTATTTAAAAAAGCTGACCTACACCCTGATTTGGATAGCAATATTGCTGTCTTGTTTGCTTTTTGTTGTGGGGTTTTATACCGGCCGAGAGCTTTTGGAAATGGTGGAGCTGTCTATGGTTATTTTTGTTGCCATAATTCCCGAAGCCTTAATTGTAGTTATAACTTTAATTTTGGTGCTGGCAATGCGAGACAGCCTTAAAAGGAACGCGCTTGTAAGAAAAATTTTAGCGGTTGAAACTTTGGGCTCGGTTACGACAATCTGCATAGATAAGACAGGAACCATTACAGAAGGAAATATGCGGGTTTCAGAGTCTTTGCTGCAAAATAAAAAGCAAGGGCTTTTAACGATGTGCCTTTGCAACGATTTGAATGACACAGTTGAAATCGCCCTTTGGGAACACTTAAAAGAGACTAAAAATTTTGACCCGCAAAAAGCTTTTGATTTGTCGGAAAGAGTGTTTGAAGTTTCTTTCGGGTCAGAGCATAAGTTTATGGCAACGGTGAATGCTGTCAAAGAGACAGACCAGACAAAATATACGCTTTTTGTTAAGGGGGCTCCAGAAGTGGTTCTTTCAATGTGCTCGCTGCAAGAGGCCGAAAAGCAAGATATTCTGAATAAAATAAATGACTGGTCTGAAAAGGGGCTTAAGGTTCTGGGGTTGGCCTCCAAAGAAGTCCGAAGGGAAGAAATAGACGATATTTCACCGGACAACATACTGGGCCTGGAATGGAACGGCATGGTAGGCCTGTGGGACCCGCCCAGAAAAGAAGCAAAGGAAACTTTTATGGTCGCCAAAAAATCCGGGTTGAAAATAAAAGTGGTTACTGGGGACTATCACAAAACAGCCGAAAAGGTTATGGCATATCTTGGCATAAATTTGGAGTCAGATGAAATCATAGACGGATACCAAATGGACAAAATGACTGACAGTGAGCTGGATGATGTTATTGAAAAAGTCTTATTGTTCGCCAGAGTTACGCCCCAGCAAAAGCTCAGGATTGTGGACATTTTGCAAAAAAGGGGCGAGGTGGTGGCTATGACAGGTGACGGGGTGAATGACGCTCCAGCTTTAAAAAAATCAAACATCGGCATCGTGATGGGTGACGCTTCGGAAGTTGCCAAAGAAACAGCGGATATGATTTTGTTGGACAGCAATTTTAAAACAATTATTTCGGCTATTGAAACGGGACGCCTTGTCTTTGAGAACATAAAAAAGATAGTCTTCTTTATGCTGTCAAACTCTTTTTCAGAAATTGTGCTGCTTTTGGGGGCCTTGGTGATGGGGTGGCCCTTGCCTATTACGGCAGTGCAGATTTTGTGGCTGCATCTATTGTGCGACGGACCGGAAGATTTTATACTTGGTTTTGAACCCAAGGAAAAAGAAACCATGTTGGATGGGCCCAAAAGGATGCAAGAATCCATATTGGACAAATTCGCCATTTCTTTGATATTTTTGGTTTCAACATTTTCGGGAATTTTATCAATGTTCTTTTTTTGGTACTTCGGGTTGTATAGAGGGAATTTGGTGATGGGACAGACTATGGCTTTTATGTCGCTGGGATTCAGCTCTGTAACTTATATTTTTTCGTGCAGAACGCTTCGCAAACCATTTTGGAAATACGAAAATTTTTGGTCAAACAAGGGGCTGTTTGCCGTTGTTATATTCAGCCTTATGCTGGCGGTGGTTATAACTTATCTGCCCGCTACGCAAAAGCTTTTAAATATAGTACCTTTGCAGCCTGTGCAATGGGGATTTTTGTTTTTGAATTCGATAGTTTTAGTATCTATAATAGAATTTGCAAAATATTTTAAGAATAAATTTAGCAGAAAAAATTTTTATGCTTAGCATAATTATTCCAACATTCAACGAGGAGAAATATTTGCCATTGCTTTTAAAATCCATAAGAAAGCAAACATTTAAGGATTATGAAATTATTGTGGCTGATAACAACTCCATAGATTTGACTTCTTCTGTGGCTGCAAGATACGGGGCCAAGGTGGTAAGAGGCGGCACGCCCGCCCAAGGCCGCAATAGGGGAGCCCGGATCGCCAAAGGAGAATGGCTTTTGTTTTTGGATGCAGACGTGGTGCTGCCAAAAGATTTTTTAAAAACAGCAATGGAAGAAATAGGCAAATCTGATTGCTCTGCGGTTTCCTGCCTGGCAAAGCCGTTAAGCGACAAAAAAGTTGATAAGATTTTACACAACGCAGCCAACCTTTATATTTTAGCCACCAAAAAAACATTTTCTCATGCCGCTGGGTTTTGTATTTTTGCCAAAAGCCAAACGCATCGCCTGGTGGGCGGCTTTGATGAGAGTTTAAAAATGGCCGAAGACCACGATTATGTTTATAGAATAAATAAGGTGGCCAAATTTGATATCTTAAAAAGCGTGCAAATACCTGTTTCAGTGAGAAGATTAAATAAAGACGGCAGGCTTAATATTGCCGCGAAATACGTGGCGGTTGAGATGCACTTGATATTTTGGGGGCCGGTGAAATCCAAAATATTCAATTATGACTTTGGAGATTTTGATTAGGCGAAGGGCCCTATAAAGTTTCTGATTGCTCAAAATGCGGGATATTGATTTGAACACCCAAAAACTCTTCTTTTAAAATTTTCTCAAAAGGTTCGGCTTGGGTCATTTCGGTATGCACCAAAAAAATCTTTTTTAAACCCTTTAAAGATTTTGTATAATTCAACAATTCTCTCTGGTCTGCGTGAGCCGAAAATTCGTTCATGGTAACGACTTGGGCTTTTACATCATAGAGCTCGCCGTAAATTTTGACAGGGGTTATGCCATCTCGTATTCTTCTGCCCAAAGTGTTTTCGGCCTGGTAGCCGGCAATTAAAATAATATTGTTTTCATCTCCAATATTATTTTTTAGGTGATGCAAAACCCTTCCGCCTTCGGCCATACCGGATGCGGAAATTATTATAAACGGGCCTGGTTTTTCGTTGAGGGCTTTTGATTCCTCGGTTGTGCGGGTATAGAAAATATTATCTGCCTCAAAGGGAGATTGGCCGTTTTTGCCAAAATCTTTGTAAAAATCGTCATCAAACCGTTCTGAGCTTTCTTTAAATATATCCGTAATATTTATTGTAAGCGGGCTGTCTATGTAGACGGGTATGGCAGGAATCTTTTTTTCGTTGAAGAGTTTATGCAATATATAAATTATTTCCTGGGTTCTTCCAAGTGAGAACGCAGGGATTATAATTTTGCCGCCCGTGGCCTCAATCTGAGAAATTATTTTAATTAAATCCTTTTCCGCTTCTTGCATGGGCCTATGCAGCCTGTCGCCGTAGGTGCATTCTGAAACAAGATAATCCACATTTTCGTCTATTGGCTCAGGGCTTTTTAGTATGGGGGCTATTTCTCTGCCCAAGTCTCCGGTAAACAACAAAGTTTTTTGAGTGCCATTTTCTGTTACCTTTACAAGCACAGTGGCGGAGCCCAAAATGTGGCCGGCTTCATATAGTTTAAAACTTATTTCATCATTAAGTTTCACCCAAGAATGGTATTCTGTAACTTCAAAATGCTCCAATGTTTTTTTTACATCATCTTCGTTATATATAGGCGTAACCAATTCTTGTCCTTCTTTTTTATGCTTGTTTAGGTATTCAGCATCAGAAACTTGTATGTTGGCTGAGTCCAATAAAATAAATTTTGAAATTTCGGCGGTTGCCTTGGTGCAATATATTTTGCCCTTGTAACCATTTTTAACAAGAGTGGGCAAAGACCCTGAATGGTCTAAATGCGCGTGGGATAAAATGACCGCATCTATGCTATCAGCATTAAATGGCAGCTGGGTATTTTGCTGGTTTGATTCTTTTCTTTTACCCTGGTAAAATCCGCAGTCCAAAAGGAGATTATAATTTTGGGTTTGTATCAGATGTTTTGAACCGGTTACATTTTGAGCTGCTCCTAAAAAAGTTATTTTCATAAATTTTGAATTTAGCGTAGCGATATAATTTTAGATTATTTAGCGTAGTGATTGTTTTTATCTTAGCATTTGCAAAACAATTTTCAATTATGATAAAGTAAATCCATTATGCAAAGCAAAAAAGTGGCCATTATAATATTATCTGTGATTTCGGCAGTCATAGTTATTCTTATGATTTTGGACACTATAAACTCCTTGATAGGAGTCAATTTTTAAGGTAAAATACATTAATAATATGCCAAGAAATATAGTCATAAAAGACGAGAAAGAAACCCAGCTGATAACTGAGTTGCAGCAAAAAACCGACACAAAATCGGAGAGAATTAAGCGACTCTTAAAATTACCCGATTTGACTAGAAAAGAAGGGTCGCCGGTGAAGATTTTATTTGATCAGATAATAAACCTGCCAAGGTTCAAGGATTTTGACATTGTGGATTTTCCGAAAATTATCACAGTTGAGCAGGATTTTGATTTGCTGAACACCCCAAAAGACCACCCGAGCAGAAGGGAGACGGACACCTATTATTTGAACGAAAAATATTTACTCAGAACTCAAATGACAGCCTTTTGGAGCTTTTATTTAAAAGACCCGGAGGTTTTAAAAAGATTGGAGACAGAGGGCGAGATAAAAGCCTTGGCGCCGGGAATAGTTTATAGAAAAGATGAAATAGACAGGCATCATTTTCCTGCATTTCATCAAATTGACGGGCTTCTTATTTGCAAAAAAGATAAAAAGATAATCACCCAGCAAGACCTCAAAGATGTGCAGGTTGATTTGGCCAAAGGAATTTTCGGAGAAAATATAGAATATAAATTTTTGGATGATAATTTCCCATACACAATAGAGAGCCTTGAGATGGACATTATGTTTAACGGCAATTGGCTTGAAGTGAACGGGGCTGGGCTGGTAAATCCAGTGTGCTTAAAAACTTTTGGGCTGGACCCGGAAATTTATAATGGCTGGGCATTTGGCTTCGGCGAAAGATTGGCAATGATTAAAATGGAAATTCCCGACATTAGAATTTTGTGGTCAGAGGACCCGCGCATCACTAGCCAGTTCAAGGATATAAATTCAAAATTTAAAGAGGTTTCAAAATATCCTGAAACAAGCAGAGATATTTCTTTTGTGATTGATAAAAATATAAACCTTAATAATTATTACGAAATTGTGCGCGATTTTGCAGAGAATCTGATTGAAGAGGTAAAGCTGGTTGATGAATTTGAAAATGAAGAAAAATTCGGCAAGGATAAAAAGAGCTATACATTCAGAATTGTTTACCGAAGTCACGAAAGGACACTGACCGCAGAGGAGGTAAACGCGATACAAGAAAAAATCAGAGAAAAAACAAAACAAGAATTAAACGCAGAATTAAGATGAAGCTAAACATCAAGTCAAAAGAAGACAGTCCGGAAAAAGAAACCAAAAAAGTTGCTGCAAAGCCAGAACCCAAAAAGGTTGAGAAAAAGCCCGAGCCAAAAGTTTCGGCTGCCCAGGAAATAAAAAATACTGTAGCTGAACAGATTGCGGCCAAAAAAGGTGAAAAAAGAAAAGAGGGCGAATATTCGGCCAAAGACATTTATGTGTTGAAGGGTTTAGAGCCCGTAAGAATGAGGCCAGGAATGTATATTGGCTCTACAGGAGTTGATGGGCTGCACCATTTGATTTGGGAGGTTGTAGACAACTGCCTTGACGAAGCAATGGCAGGTTACGCCCATAATATAGAAGTTATTTTGCTGCCAAACAATCGCGTAAGAGTTTCTGATGATGGCCGAGGAATTCCGGTTGAAAAACACCCCGACACAGGAAAGTCTACTTTGGAAACAGTTTTGACAACCTTACACGCAGGAGGAAAATTTGGCGGGGAGGCATATAAGGTTTCAGGAGGTTTGCACGGAGTGGGTATTTCTGTTGTTTGCGCGCTTTCGGACTGGATGCAGTCTGAAATCCACAGAGACGGGGGGATTTGGCAGCAAGAATATAAAAAAGGCGTGCCAACCGGGCCTGTAAAAAAAGTTGGGGATGCAAAAGACACCGGCACAATCCAAACTTTTGAATATGACCCCACAATCTTTAAGGGCGACTTAAAATACGACCCAAAAAGAATTTTAAATCATTTGCGACAGCAAAGCTATTTGACTAAGGGTATAAGAGTTGTTTTCAGAGACGAAAGAAAGCCGGGCGAAGAAACCAGCTATTCATTTTATTTTGAAGGCGGCGTGGGCAGTTATGTAAAATATTTGGTGGAAGGCAACACTCCAAGGCATCCGAACATTTTTTCAGTTGCCGCCGAAAAAGACAATATTGCAGTTGAGGTGGCTTTTCAGTATACGCAAGAAATGGAATGCACAGAAGAATCTTTTGCGAATAATATTTATACGGTTGAGGGCGGCACGCATATTTCGGGATTCAGAACTGCTTTGACAAGGTGCTTAAACGACTATGCCAGGCGTGAAGGATTTCTAAAAGAAAAAGATGAAAACTTCACAGGCGACGATGTAAGGGAAGGCCTGACTGCTGTTGTTTCTGTAAAGATTCGCACTCCGCAATTTGAAGGCCAAACAAAAGCCAAGCTTGGCAACCCTGAAGCAAGGCCCGCAGTTGAGGCGGTTACCTCAGAGGGGCTGACAGACTTTTTGGAAAGAAATCCGTCAGACGCAAGAGCCATTATTGAAAACTGCGTTTTGGCCACAAAGGCAAGGCTTGCAGCCAAAGCAGCCAGACAAACAGTTTTGAGAAAGGGGGCCTTGGAGGGGTTGGCTTTACCGGGAAAATTGGCAGACTGCTTGAGCCGCAAACCCGAGGAATCGGAAATTTATATTGTTGAGGGAGATTCTGCCGGCGGCTCATCAAAGCAGGCCAGAGACAGAAGGTTCCAGGCAATTTTGCCATTGAGAGGCAAAATTTTGAATGTGGAGAGGGCAAGGCTGGATAAAATGCTCGCCTCAAAAGAAATAAAGGCATTGATTATTGCCATGGGCACGGGTATTGGTGAAGACTTTGACATAGAAAAATTGAGATATCACCGCATTGTGATTATGACAGATGCCGATGTTGACGGAGCACACATCCGCACCTTGCTCTTGACTTTCTTTTACAGGCACTTTAAACCCATTGTGGAAGCGGGGCACATTTATATCGCCCAGCCGCCACTTTATAAAATTTCGTCGGGCAAGACAGCAGAGTATGCATACACAGATGAGCAGCGCGACGCAATAGTAAAAAAAATAGGCAAAACCTCCGTATCGATTCAGCGATACAAAGGTTTGGGAGAAATGAACCCCGAGCAGCTTTGGGAAACAACAATGAATCCTGAAAACAGGACATTGTTGCAGGTGAATGTGGAAGAAGCCCACGAGGCAGACAAGACGTTTGATATTTTGATGGGTGAAGAAGTTGAACCCCGAAAGAAGTTTATACAAACCCACGCAAAAGCAGTAAAAAATTTGGATATTTAATTGAATATATAAAATGTTTGATAATTTAAAAAAGTTAGCAGAACTTAAAAAAATGCAGGACTCTTTTAAAAAAGAAAGAGCCACAACGGAGAAGAGGGGAGTCAGTATAACGATAAATGGCAACCTTGAAATAGAAGAAATAAAACTAAACCCCGAGCTGAGCATAGATGAGCAGCAAAAAGTTTTAAAAGAAGTTATAAACGAAGCCAAAGAAAATATGCAGAAAAATTTGGCAAAGAGCCTGATGGGGTCCGGATTTGGGTTTTAAGATTAAAAGCCGCCCCTGTGGGCGGTTTTTTATTACCATTGACAAAGCTTTAATTTGGTGATATAATAAAATTATATCGCTACGCTAAATCACAAGGCGATTAAAAGATAACTAGCACATTTAGAGTTTTGTTCCTTTTTCACCCCCCGCACGGAAAGGATTCTACAATGCAACCCCTAGAAATGGAATTAATTGAGCGACTTGATGCTGACCACCGCATGGATAAGTTCCTGCGCCACACACGGGCCCAAACCATGGGGCATGAAGACAACCTCTTCAAAATCCGCAAGTTGGCCACGGAATTAAGCGACCCTCCCGACAGGATCGTTACTTCAGACCAGATTTTCTCCTACGTGTGGCTTCAATGCTACATCAGGGAGCTAATCGAGACGTTTGAAGACATTCCCGAAACATCGGTGATCGCCCAGCAGTTTGGCATCGACTTTGACGCATTCGAAAATTACGTCAGTCGACGTGAAACAGAGTTGGCAAACGATCCCAGCCGCAACGGTTCACTGCTGCTTTTTCAGGAGGAGTCTGATGCCGCCGCTGAGGAGGAATTCTTCCAGGCAACAAGCCGCGGAATGACCGTCCAGGAATGGAGGGACTACATCGAAGATTTGCAACAGGATGCAAGTCTGCAAGGCTGACCCCATTTTGGGGAGTTCCGGCCGCCAGGCCCTGCCAAGTTTTTTACAAGAGAAGCTTAGCAGGGCTTCTTTTTTTATGGGACTTGACTTTAAAGTTGGTTGCGAGTATAATACAGATGTAAAGATAAATAGACCGCCGTGGGCGGTTTTTAAAACCAAGCAGAATAATTATGAATTTTACAGAAAAAATAAAACCATTTTTTAAGGAAGTCTTCGTGGAAATGAAAAGAGTAAGCTGGCTTTCCAAAAAAGAAATCATAAAGTACACAATGATTGTGATTGGGTTTACTTTTGTGGCAGCTATGTTTTTGGGCGGATTGGATTATTTGTTTTCATATTTACTAAAAAAGCTCATTACTCAATAAAAAAAACATTTTACTATGCCAAAACAAGTA
>Ga0265297_10011180_pt1 | contig 11050 bp, 11 predicted proteins | sample Munlanlwell13791_FD_192502 | JGI IMG/M metagenome (GOLD analysis project Ga0265297, IMG submission 192502) | Leachate microbial communities from a municipal landfill in Southern Ontario, Canada - Leachate well 137-91 | ecosystem: Engineered > Solid waste > Landfill > Unclassified | place...
GTTTACACCGAGAAGGTCTGGGGTTCAAATCCCTAAGCGTGCACCATGCCGTTGTAGCTCAGTTGGTAGAGCAGCTCCATGGTAAGGAGCAGGTCCGCGGTTCAAGTCCGCGCAACGGCTTAGTTAAAAATAAATTTAGTAATTAAAATATATGCCACAAGACAATCTTATAAAATTGGAATGTACGGTTTGCAAAAAAGTGAATTATCATTCTTCAAAGAATAAAAAGACCTTGAAGAACAGAATAGAACTCAATAAATTCTGCAAAACCTGCAAAAAGCATACAACCCACAAAGAGACAAAGTAAAAATATTTTTACTTTTCTCTCTCGCAAAAATTTAATCCAAGATTGAAATCTTGGATTAAATTTGTTAAGATGAAATTATTGTGGGGGCGTGGTGAAATGGTATCACAAGGGTCTCCAAAACCCTTGTCGTGGGTTCGATTCCTACCGCCCCCGTTCAAAGAGACTCCGCTTATCGGGGTCTTTTTGATATAAAAAATTATATTAAAAAAGACCAGTATAAAATACTAGGCCTTGCGGTTACCCATTTTTAAAAGAGTAAACCAAAACAAAACAAATCCCACGATTCCGATTGCCATTATAATAAAATGAAGGGTTAAAGAACAAGAAGCGCCGTGCAAAGTTGATAAATGATCAATTAGCCCTACTAGTCCTCCTGATAATCCAATTACAGCTATGGAAAAAAATATCACTACCAATGTCCAGCACAGAACCGATTTAAGCATCAAAACCTCCTTTTCTTATAATCAATATTATCTTATTTTAAAAATTTTGCAAATATTTCATATAGACAAACATAAGGATTGTAACATTTGACATAAACAAAACAAGCTGATATATCTCTAAATAAGATATTTCTACAAAAGGAGAAAAAATGCATAATCCAAAAGCCCTTTTCACGTATTGTTTTAAGAGAGAAAATTTGTCTTCCGATGATCTCGCGTTAATTGAAAGCCATATAGAAATTTGTAATGATTGCCAAAAGGAATTGCTGCTAATTTTTGGCACTCCTTGGCTAATACCTCCTTTAGAAAGATTGGAGCGTAAAAAATTGGCGGACTCGGACAGTTATTTTGACAGATTTCGCGCTACTTTCCAAACAGTATTATCTGGAGACAATCGTCCGAATGGTTATGTATATTGGGATATTAGCAGTTTATCAACGCTAAAACAATTATTAATTGTTGGCCAGGCAACTTTTGATCTTCCGCTTATTGTTACAATAAGCGGCGGCGCGCCGGAATCGTTAAATAATATAAAGTCAATCTTTCAAAGTAGTTTATCATCTGACGGTCCTAAAATGGGATATAAATGGCACGTGTCAAAAAAGAAAGCCGTTCAATATAAAGATTTCGGCGTAAAAGAAAGAAATGAAGGTGCTTGGCCGCAGGTCTGCAATCATGAAAGTCGGTGCTTTGAATTTTCTATCAGATCTGCCGCGGACGATATCCTGCTTGCCGCTTCAGGACATAAAATAGTCATTTTTTTACCTGAAGATAAAAACGAACTGGAAGAACATTGGGGTTATTATTTTGGAAGCTGGGTGATGATGATTTGGGAGGAACGAGAAGGAGAACAGCAGTCTCTCATAAATCAACTTTTGAATATGAGAGAAGAAGAACTGACAAGGCCATTGCGAAATCCTTATGATGAGAGATATTTCCCATGGATTTTTAAAATAGATCCTAACGGTAATATCCGAATTGTAACTGCGGCGATATGTAGAGGCATTAAGCCGTTGCCGAATTTGATAGGATGGCATATTCGAAAATAGCCAAAAAACAATAAGGAGCAAAAATGTGTAAAAAATCCATGTACACGGAAAAAACAGCGAATAATCATCCAAGCGCCGAGGAACAGAAATCGGTTCCAAGCAATTTTGTAAAAAAACCTTCCACTGAGCGGCTTAAAAAGAAAACTGAAGAATGGGTGAATAACTTTCTGATTCATGGAGCAGGAGGTAATTACTCTAATAAGCCATAACATATAGAGATAGTTCAATAATGATTGAATAAACACTGGTCAAGCCTTGCATATTTTGCAAGGCTTTTTATTTTTAGGTTCAGTACGATATGCTTGACTTTCTTTAAAAAAACATGTAGTATTAGCATAAATATCAAAACTCTTTAATGTATTTCTCTAGATCCCCCATTCGGCCGTGAGATCATAGTCGAACGACAAATATTTCGCTTGAGGCGAGGTTGGGGATGACAGACTAAGAATATATGGCGGAAGAAGTAATACTTCGGTTTGACGGAGTAACATTTGAATACGAATATAAAAAACCCATTTTGGATGAGGTGAGTTTTGGCGTGCGCACAGGCGCAAAACTTACTTTGATGGGACAAAACGGCGCCGGCAAAAGCACAATTTTTAATTTAATCAGAAAAAAGATACAGCCCAAAAGCGGCAATATTTTTATAACCAACGGGGCAACGGTTGGCACAGCGTTTCAAGCGGTGGCAAAAGAAGACTTTGATTTAACCGTAGAACAATATTTTGCCAAAGCCTTTGAAGTGGTTCCATCCAATTTAAGAAGCAAAATCAGCAAAGTGATGGAAGCGGTCAATTTTGAAATTCCGGTTGACAGGCGGGTGGGGGATTTGTCCGGCGGACAACAGGCCAGGATTCTTTTGGCTTTTGCTTTGATTCAAGATCCGGATATTCTTCTTTTGGACGAGCCGACAAATAATTTAGACCAAGCGGGCATAGAACACCTCATTCAATTTTTGATAATGTACAATAAAACCGTTATTGTTATTTCGCATGATGCGGATTTTTTAAACTCTTTTACCGAGGGCGTGCTCTATCTTGATGTTTTTACAAAAAAAATAGAAATATATGTCGGGGATTATTATTTGGTGGTTGCCGAAATACAAAAAAGAATTGAAAGAGAACAAATGAAAAACGCCCAATTGGAAAAACAAATCAGGGATCGCAAAGAAAAAGTTAACTTTTTTGCAAATAAGGGAGGAAAAATGAGAAAACTGGCATCAAAACTGAAAGAAGAAACAGAAGAGATGGAAGAAAACAAAGTTGAAGTAAGAAAAGAAGACAAAACGATTAGAAATTTTACCATTCCAAATCAAGAAATCATCGGAAATGTTGTTACCATAAAATCGGTAAAAATTATACAAAATCACGAACCGATAATTAAGGATGTAAATATTGTATTACGGCAAAAATCCCGCTTGTTGATTTCCGGTCCGAACGGAATAGGAAAAAGCACGCTTCTCCGAAGTTTGGTAAACAACGCCAGCGAGGGCGCCACGATTATGAATGGAGTGGTTGTGGGTTATTACAGCCAGGATTTTGCCACATTGGATTTTGATGACACGGTTTTTGAGTCTTTGCAAAAAAGTTTGACAGAGGGAACGGATATTCAAGAGATGCGAGCCATTGCCGCCAATTTTTTTATTACCGGAGAGCTTATGAGCCGCAAAGTATCGCAATTGTCCGAAGGTCAAAAAGGATTATTGTCTTTTGCCAAACTGGTTTTAATGCGGCCGGGACTTTTAGTTTTGGATGAGCCGACAAACCACATCAACTTTCGCCATCTTCCCATAATTGCGCAAGCTATAAATGAATATAAGGGCGCCATTATTTTAATCAGCCACATGCCTGATTTTGTAAAAGAAATTGAATTTAATGAGCATCTTGAGTTGGACAAAATCTAGATTCATCGTTTCTTAACACGGCCCGCCCCGTGTTTTTTATTTTTAATGTATAAAGTTAGAGTTATTTTAAAATTCCTAGTAAAATATAAATATATGAAAAACACGATTGAATCCAATCAAGAATTTAACGATCAGGAATTTAAAGGGCTGGATTTGCAGGGCGGCGAGATAAATTTTAGCGAATTTAACAACTGTACTTTCAAGAATTGTAATTTTCTTGAAAGTAATTTTTCTAAAAATAATTTTACGGACTGTAAATTTAAAGATTGCAATCTAAGTCTCGCAAAACTTAATGGAACCAATTTTAACGGAACGAAATTTACAGATTGTAAAATAATGGGAGTAAATTTTAAATTTTGTAGAATTGGATTGGGCTTTTCATTTCATTTTGAAAATTGCATATTAGATTCTTCAAACTTTAACGGCCTAAAATTAAAAGAATGCAGTTTTGTAAAATCCAGAATCAAAAAAGTGGGTTTTATTGAAGCCGGCTTAATAAAATGCGATTTCTCCCAATGCGATTTTCAGGATTCTACTTTTGACAATACGGATTTATCCGAATCAAATTTTGAGGGGGCTGTTAATTATGCAATTAACCCGATAAAAAATACAATCAAAAAGGCAAAGTTCTCCATGCCCGAAGCTATTTCTTTGATTAAATATTTAGACGTAACCATTACCAATATGTAGGCTTTTCGGGCTAATTAAGGAAAATTTTAAAAAATAAAGTTGCCATCTTGACATTTATTCAAAAGTATGTTATTTTACATAAATCACACTTTAAGTAATTAAATACAAAATATGAGAAATTTTGATAGAGCAGGTCAAAGATCAAGCGGCGGTTTTAATCGCGATCGCGGTTTTGGCGGAAGAAAAAAGTTTGGCGGTAGAGACGGTGGAAGACCAGCCATGCATAGAGCCACTTGTAGCGAATGTGGCGATAATTGTGAACTCCCATTTAAACCAACCGGCGATAGACCCGTGTTTTGCAGTGACTGTTTTGGAAAACAAAATAATAGTGAGGGATCAGCAAGATCCGGCAGAGATAATTTTAGAAAATCAAATTTTAATGATAGAGAAAAATCGTCATTTAGAGACAAGCAGATGTTTGAAGCGACTTGTGACAAATGCGGAAAACAATGCGAAGTGCCATTCAGACCAACAGGAGACAAACCAGTTTATTGCAATAATTGTTTTGACAAAGGCGGCAATTCTTCAAATAAAGGCAATGACAAGGCTATCAATCAGTACAAAGAACAGTTTGACGCCTTAAATGCCAAACTTGATAGGATTATAAAAGCATTGACGGTAGTTGTTCCGTTAAAAGAAGAAAAAAAAGAGATTACGGTTGAAAAGAAAGAAGAAACATTAGAAAAAAAATCCAAAAAAGCTCCGGCTAAAAAATCAGCCACTAAAAAAGCAAAAAAATAACGTTTAATCAAAGAGACTCCAAAAGAGTCTTTTTGATTTTATGGATTTTTATTGGTAAAATTAATTTGTATGATCTATTTAATCGGCGGCGCGCCGCGTTGTGGTAAAACGATTCTTGCTAAAAAAATTGCGATCAAAAAACAAATTCCATTTTTAATGACCGACGCCATACGGCCAATAATTTTAAATTATTTGCCAAAGTCAGAATTAAAAACAAAAATGCCATTTGACTATATTAAGGGCTCAGAATATTGTTTGGCAAAAGAATCTCTAAAAGCGGAGATTATTGAATCAAAAACAATGTGGCCGGGTATTAAAGCTTTGATTTGCCAAATGTATCTTTGCAAACAAGATTGTATTTTAGAAGGTGTACATTTATTACCAGAGCTAGTTCAACAATTAAAGAAAGAAAAATGTTGGAAAAATATTAAAATTATCTATTTAATCAAGAAAGATTCAAACAAAATAATTGATGGCTTTTCAAAAAATAGAAATGAGTTTGATTGGGCGCAATCGTGTTTGCAAGATAAGGTTAAATTATTTTACTTAGCGGAGATGGTTAGATTAAAAAGTCTGCACATAGACAAACAGGCTAAAAAATATAAATTTAAAACAATAAATACGGATACTGACTTTGATATAAAAATAAACAAATTATTAGGAGTGGTATAAAATTTTTATGAATACAGAGGAAGATAAAAAACGGCTACCAAAAGTAAAGTTTAAAACAGTGTCATTAAAAATAGAGCTCAATCTTCTCTATGATTTTTTATTTGACAATCAATGGGGATGGGAAAAATATATTTTTAAAAAGCACCCCAAACTAAAAAAAGTTTATGAATTTAAATTAAAAAAAGAAAGGAAAAGATTTGTTTTAAATTATATAAAAGCATACAATTTTCGTCATAGAAAGCTTATTCCAAAAAATAAGTCTAAGATGGAAGAAAGATGGAAAATAATTGAAAAAAAATATTTTTTTATTTTAGCGGCCATCATGAATACCAATTGGCCAAAAAATAAAAAAGTTATTACGGCAATGCTGTCCATAAATCCTATATGCCCAAGATTTTTAAAAGATTGGTCTTTTTTTATTAACTATCAATACAAAATTAAAGATGTAATGGAAGTTATGATGCACGAAACATGCCATTTTTTATACTTTAAAAAATGGCATGAACTTTTTCCTGCAATAAGACTGGAAAAATATGAAAGTCCATTTATAGAATGGCATTTGAGCGAACTTCTTGCTCCTATTATTCTAAATGACAACCGTGTCCAAAAATATTTAAAACAAAAAGCGGTTTTCTATGAAGAACACCAAAAAATTAAAATGAACGGGGTGTCGGCGCCTGTCTATTTTTCCCGTTTATACGCTAAGTGGCTAAAATCGGGAGAAGCGTTTGATTATTTCTTAAAAGATGCTTATAAGGTTATTAAAAAACACGAAAAAAAGTTTAAATAACAAAAAGGAGGACGAAATAATTTTCAATCTATTCGCGCAGGGCTTGCCTGTGATTTTTTATGTAAAAAATTAATAATAAAATACGCTTGACAGTTGCATTGTTCTGTATTAGGGTAAACATATTCCTAAATGGTTTAGGAATATGTTTATTGACAACAAAAAGAGAAGGAGAAAAAAATGGAAACAATTTTACATGCACTGCTAAGTTTTTGGTGGGTTATTCTTGTCATCGTTTTGCTTCTGTGCTACAAGTTAGTTCTGCGCATATTCGGCGTAGTTATGATTTCTGAGAATTCAATTGGCGTCGTTAATAAGAAATTTGTCTTATTTGGAAAGCATAAAGCGCTTCCCGATGGCACGATCATTGCTTTGAAAGGCGAAGCCGGCATTCAAGCCGATACGCTTGCTCCGGGGCTTCATTTTTGGTTATGGCCATGGCAATATGAAGTGACAAAAGAAAGATTTGTCACAATAGACCAAGAAAAAGTCGGGATTGTAGAAGCATGCGACGGGCATTCTCTTTCAGGCGGGCGCGTACTTGCTAAAAAGGTTGATTGCAATTCCTTCCAAGATGCCCGAGCATTTTTAGAAAATGGCGGCGAACGCGGTCCTCAAATTACAGTTATCCCGCCGGGAACTTACCGTATTAATACAGCCTTATTTACCGTAACACAAGAAGATGTTTTGGAAATTGGCGACAATATGGTGGGAATTGTCACTACCAAAGAAGGTAAGTCACTTTCTACCGGCGATATCGCAGGCACGGAAATAGCGGGGCATAATATGTTCCAAGATGGACAGGCCTTCTTAGACAATGGCGGATTTAAGGGCTTACAAGAACAAGTTATGCTTGCGGGCCGATATTTTATCAACCCGCGATTCGTCACCGTTGAAGTAAAAGAAATGACCTCAGTTCCAATTGCGCATGTTGGCGTTGTTATCGCCTTTGTTGGCAAAGTCGGAAAAGATGTCTCAGGTGAAGAATTCAAACACGGCAACTTGGTGGAAAAGGGAGCTAAAGGCGTTTGGAATGAACCTCTTGATCCGGGTAAGTATGCAATTAACCCTTACACACACAAAGTTGAGTCCGTACCAACAGCCAACGTTGTTCTTAACTGGGCAACCGGCAAAAACGAATCACACAAGCTGGACTCAAATCTATGTACAATTACAGTTCGTTCAGCAGATGGTTTTACTTTTAATCTTGACGTTAGCCAAATTATTCACATTCCGCGCAATCATGCCCCTATGGTTATTGCGCGTTTCGGAAGCATAGCTAACTTAGTAACTCAAGTGTTGGAACCGACAATCGGAAATTATTTCCGAAACGCAGCCCAAGGTTCTGATGCCATTGCTTTCCTAAGAGAACGTCAAACTAGACAAAGTGAAGCGAAAACCGCTATTGATAAAGCCTTAAAAGAATACAATGTTGGCGCAGTAGATACATTAATTGGCGACATCGTACCTCCGCCAGAGCTTATGAAAACATTAACCGACCGCAAAATTGCAGAACAAGAAAAAATTACTTTTGAAACACAGCGCTTGGCAGAAGAAACGCGTAAAGAGCTTGAACAAGCAAAAGCCCAAGCCGCTACTCAAGCAAACGTTGTATTATCTCAGCGAAAAGTAGAAATTGCCGAATTTGACGCTCGGTCGTCAGTAAAAAAAGCGGAAGGTGACGCTCAATCAAAAACAATCAACGCCGAAGCTGATGCTAGAGTATTGATTACGGTTGGTGAGGCCGAAGGTAAAAAAATTACTGCCGTTGGTACTGCGGAAGCGGAAGTTATCCAGAAAAAAACTAACGCTGTTGGCCAAGATAATTACGCGTTAATTGAGATTGGGCGCGCTTTGGCCGCGGCAAAAATTCCGCTTGTGCCTCAAATTTTAGCAGGAGGAAACGGAACTCAAGGCGGTGGTTCTCTTGTTGATATCTTGCTAGCCAATCTCGTCCGTGATAATCTTACAAAATCTGATAAAAAAGAATAATAAGAGGGGAACAGAATAATCTGAATTTCAATCCGTATGAAAAACCATGCGGATTTTTTATTTACCCCTGTTGACCGATTGTATATTTTCTGATAAGCTAATCGCAACACAGCACTTTTAACAAAAGGAGAAAGCGATGTATTGTTTAGTTGGTTATGATGGTAAAGTAAAGTTTCATTCATGGCTTGAGCCTACGGATGCAAAACAACTGAAAGACCATTTGCCGTATTTTTATGATTTTTCAACTCGCAAAACAAAAAGGGCTTTTAAGATTCCAGCTGTGCCTTTTTGTCCTAAACCGAAACACGATAAAGCGGCGGAAGAATTTTTTGCTAAGCTCTTAGGTGACACTCCGGCGGGGTTAATAAAATTTTTATCCCATCATGGGCAATGCATTAATTTTAATAAAATGGAAGCTTTAACTGACTTGCTAACAGTTTCCGTTCGCAAAAAATATTTTGAGTGCCAAGAGATTAAAAACGCGGAAGCATCTTATGTTGAAGCCTTATCTGCCATTGAAGACAAATTAAATGCAGATAATAAACGCATCCATATTGATTATAATAATAAAAGGATGCGTGAAGCTTTGGTTCTATCGGAGTCCAAGGCAAAAGCATTTAATGAACTGCAAAACAGTGTAGACTGTGATCAAGCTAAACATATTGAAACGCTGAAGTTATTAACAGAAAATTATCACAAACAATTGATTGAAGCGTTTAATACTTATAATACCGATGTTGAAAAAAATCCATTTTTCTCAGCCGGTGATATCACGAAAAGCAATGAAGAAATAATAGCTGAGATAGAAAAGCAAAACGAAAAAGATCATGTTGACCAATGGGACAACTATCTTGATAAACAAAATATTGCGATAACCGAAGCGGAAAAAATTGTAGCACAAATTGAAAAATCTCATAATGAAAATATCAAAAAAATCAATGAGGATCTTTTAACTGCCACCCAAAAAATGAAAGATAATTTTTATCACGCCCGCGCAATGGCAATAAAAGAGTTGAACTGTGTCCATCTGTTGGTATGGATAGATTTATTTGAAGATTCAAAAAACAGAATAAAAATTTGGCGTAAATAACCAACCAATCTCCGATAAAAAGGAGATTTTTTGATTTTTAGTTAACAGGCAGTATAATTATACTTATGAAATACGACATAGCAATAATCGGAGGCGGTCCGGCAGGAATGATAGCGGCGATACATGCAAGCGAGCTGGGAGCTCGCGTAATTTTGCTTGAAAAAAATGACCGCTTGGGAGTTAAATTGCTTTTGACCGGAGGCGGACGATGCAATATTACAAATAAAACCGAGGATATTAGGGAATTTATTAACCAATTTGGAAAAGATGGAAAATTTCTTTTTTCGGCATTAAATAAGTTCGGAGTAAATAATGTTATTGATTTTTTTGAAAACCGAGGCGTTAAAACAAAAGTTGAAGAAAAAAACAGAGTTTTTCCAAAAAGCAACAGCGCCGTGGAGATATTAAAGGCGCTGATTAAAGCTTTAAAAGAGCAGGGCGTGGAAATAAAAACCAATGCTGAAGTAAAAAATATCGTGAGCCGCAACAACAAAATTGAAAAAATTATTTTGGTTGGCGGAGAAGAAATTGAAGCCAATAGATATATAATCTGCACCGGCGGCAAATCATATCCCGAAACAGGTTCAAGCGGCGATGCTTTGAAATGGCTAAAAAAATTAGGGCATACGATTGTCGGCCCTTGGCCGGCACTCGTGCCGATAATAATTAAAGAGACATTTGTTAAAAGACTGGAGGGTTTGAGTCTTAAAGACGCAAAAATAATTCTTTATAAAGATAATAAAAAAGTCAACGAGCGCCAGGGTGAAGCAATTTTTACGGCAACTGGCATGAGCGGTCCAATTATCCTCAATCTGAGTAAAGATATTGCCATAAACGGAGCGAAAAATTTTAAAATCTCCATTGATTTTAAACCTGCGCAAACTTTTGGAGAGCTTGATTTGGAATTGCAAGATATTTTTAGAACTAACGGCAATAAACTATTCAAAAATATTTTTGATAATTTTTTACCGCCAAAATTTGTTCCCGTTTTAACTGAACTTGCAAAAATAAATCCCGAAAAAAAAGTTAATATAATTACCGGCGCGGAACGCACTGTTTTAGTCAACCTTATTAAAAATTTTGTCTTGGAAATAAAAGGAACGGAAAAATTTGAAAAGGCGATAACCACGGCCGGCGGCGTAAACTTGGCTGAGGTTGATCCCAGAAGCATGAAATCAAAAATAGTTGATAATTTATATTTCGCGGGCGAGATAGTCGGCCTTGCCGGACCGACTGGCGGGTATAATTTACAGGCTTGCTGGAGCACGGGATATTTGGCAGGGGAGAGCGCCGCCAAGGGTTGACTTTTCAAAATAGTGTAGTAATATTGTTCTTTAAATATGAAACACTATAATATAAAAATTTATGGCCGGGTT
>Ga0265297_10011181_pt1 | contig 11050 bp, 15 predicted proteins | sample Munlanlwell13791_FD_192502 | JGI IMG/M metagenome (GOLD analysis project Ga0265297, IMG submission 192502) | Leachate microbial communities from a municipal landfill in Southern Ontario, Canada - Leachate well 137-91 | ecosystem: Engineered > Solid waste > Landfill > Unclassified | place...
ATGAAAACCATGATATAAGGTGTTTTTGATCGTCAATTAACTTTATTAATGTGCCATTATTAAACTGAGATCTCATGGGTCTTATAAAATCAATGTAACCAGATACGATTATATCGCGCTTTATTTGGCCTATGTGCTCATTATTTATGTTGGGGTTTTTATCCATTAACTTATTATATAGGTGTATGGTGTATGCTAATGTTGGTAAATCTTTGGTATTTGTTTCGTTTTTGGATAGTAACGTGTTTAATTTTTTGTAAAAGGTGTTACTGGATTCATCATGATTTATATAATTAATTAGATAATTTTTTATATATAAAACCTGGCGTATAATATCTTCATTTATAATATTACTTTTATGTCCGTTTTCCAATAAATTATTATATGCCTCTGACCAGGTGGCATTTATGTTTAGTTGCTTGGCTTTGTTGGCTGTTATGAATCCTTTTTTATTGGATTCCTTTAATACTTCGTATAAATATAGGTTTACGTTTATGCTGCTCATTTTTATTACCTAATTACTTTAAATTTAGAGGCTGTTGCTTTACAGTCATACACAGTATTCCGGTAAAGTACTTTTTTGGATCAACATTTTCTTGATATCCAATATACCAATGACTCGGTTCATTTTTTGATGAATCTCCTGTTTCTTCTGCAGGATGAATTCTTTGAAGTTCTTCAATGAACCCCTTGAACATACTTTTCGTAGGTTTTGGGTTAAACAAATCAGGTTCCATTCGTCCTGACAATACTCTAACCCTCTTCGGCTCAACTTTCTGATACCTCGATTTTGCTTAATCCAACCAAACACTGGTTCAACTATGACTTTACGTTTAGCATATGTCCTTTTTGATGCATACGGAGTCATTTTTATCTCCATTATCCCTTTCGCCACTGACGCAGGTGTAGGTGGAGTCTCATTTTCATTAGAGAGAAGATTTTTCGTACACCAATCTCCAATTGCTGCCAGCATTGGCGTACTACATTGTTCACTCATGATGAGTTCAGAAATATTATCCAACTCAAGCAAATTCCTTTCAATCCCCCTGATCTTGAATATATCCGGCTCATGGCATGTTGAACATAGAAAACCTATCTCTTGCATTTTCATGTACTGGTAGTTTTCATAACTCCAATATCCAGCATCCGTTAAAAGTTGAAGATATTCAATGGAAAACCCAGTTAACTCTGAAATTTCTTTTAATCTTTCAAATGAAGGTTGAAGCAATCGATAATCAACTGGGGAATTACTCAACAAAGGTACAAGGATAAATCCGTCCTGATTCACTAGAATTTGTCCATTATATCCCTGTATGCAACCGGGACCACTTTTCATCAATGAACTATCAGGGTCAGTGATATTCGCAAGACTCTGATCTTCAGGACTACTTCTTGGCTTTTTTGGTTTTCTCCCGCGTTTTTTCCTGCCCGATTCCTTCTCTTCTTCTTCCCTTTGAGAGATCTGTTCTTCTTTCTTTTGAGTTTTTTCTGCTTGTTCTGCTTCAAGTCGCGTTTTGGCAGCTCTGAATCGTTTCATTCTTTCAGCATGAGTTTTTAATACATCTGGAACCTCATTGCCTGAATTTTCGGGTCCATAGAGCAGATCCTCTTCGTGATCTATATTTTTTACTTCACGAAGATATCTCTCAATATCGGATTCAATCTTTTTATATGGCAGATTTGAGTTGAGTGAAGCATTTGCCTTCATTTTCGTACCATCCAATGCGAGTAGTTTGTTGTTGATAAACCCAGCTTCATTGAGAAGAGATAACACAGGGATGAAGAGGTTTCCGATGAAGGAACTGTTTTTCTTGATAAATCGGGAGATGGTCGTATGATCAGGGAGACTATTCCGGGTTACTATTCGATACCCTACATCATAACGACATTTTGTCTCAATTTGACGGCTTGAACGAACACCATCAAAATATGAGTAGATGATTAAGCCAACCATTATCTCGGGATGATAAAATGCTGCCCCCTGACCATCCTCACGGTGTTTTTTGAATAATGGAGACAGATCCAGAAGGGAGACTAAATCAAGAAGAATCAGGCTGAAATCATCTTCGCAAACCCAATCCTTGATATTTTCGGGCAGAAGAAACAGCTGTTCTTTGGCTCGACCCAGTGTTCTGTACATTGGTTATATATTGGTCCTGCTTAGGTAAAGTACTTATGATTGACCTTTAGCGCTGATCATGGGGGTTATGCAACAGCCTCTTTAGTTGTTTTATTTTGGGATCAAAAAAAAAATAATTACCAGTCAATACCATACTGTTCGCGGTTTTCCCAGTCGTTTAACTCCTGTTCGGCCATGCGAGACTCTGCGTAGTCGTACGATCCGTAAAACTCTTTTTCGGCGTCGGTTAGTATCGGGTTGTACATCATGTAGTCCATAAAGTCGTCCCATATATCCTGCATCTCTTCGCGTTCGATTTTTTTCATATCCATACTAATAATTGGTTGTCAACTGTTATAATAGTTGTGATTTGATGTTTTGATAAACGCGCTATGGGTTTATGGGGGTTATTTGACAAATGGGGGCTGGATATTAATATTTGATTTTTAGGAAATTTCCTTTATATACTTATGGGGCATACCTTTATATACTAATACAGCATATTAGTATTAAGGAAAAAGTGAATTTTTTTATTGTATCTAGAGGGGTTATTTTTATTTGCTCAATTTAGGCTTGGATTGGTCTACGTTCATTTTGGTGTTTAATTTGTATATGGGGGTTGTATAAGTGCTCGATTACTATTTGGGGTTTGTATAATTGATATCGATTGTATGACCTTAAAATGACAAAACAACAATGTAAAATCGTTTTCGGCCTTATTTTTTGACTCCCCTGTATAGCCCCCCAGGGTTCATACGAGGTTTTTCACTCTTGCAAAAGTTGTTTGGATCACCGAAAATCGTTCTAGCTTTATAAACTATTTTTCCAACTTGGCGGAAACGGACCTAATATTTGTATCACTCGCTTACCACCGGCGAGAAATCGGAGAATTTTAAAGGGATTAAAACGATTTTATCGACCAAAAACGAAAAATAATTAAATTTAAGGTCCATTCTATCGAGCGCCAGAACTCGCCCGCAAAACGCTCGAAATCGGTGCGCGTGGTTTTTGGGCTTGGATTTTTCGACGCCTATAATGCGGCATCACTTGAGGTAGATGTCATGAAGCATATGCACAAGTTTAGTTGTTTTAATTAAAATTATGTTGTCCAGGTGTATTCAAGCAATTATATAAAATAGATTTAAATATGATGACCAAATTATCGTATATTAATAATTATATATTTATAGATGAATAATAATAGTAGTTGTGCTCATTATTCAACCACTATAATATGATTTGGAAATATGCTCAATATAGGCTTATTTAGTAGCCACTATAATAACAGGAATTTACTGTTATAATTGGGTGTGAAATATTGTATTATAGTGGAAGTTTTTCTACTCTATATTTATATACTGGTAGATGTTTGAATATGGATTTTTTGACTTTTGCTCATTAGGGTTATATATGAAGGTTGATTGATATTTAAATGATAAATTTTGATTAGAAATTATCTACTATAACAATATTTGATATGGGCATCCACTGTATACTATGTATACTGTATAGTATAATCAATAGATGTCCATTAGATGCTATAATTTTACACGAATCTCTATATTTACTATAAAATTCTATATATCCAGGTAATAAATATGTATTATAATCTATAGATATGTGTAATACTATGACAATCATGTATAAACTATATAGTTGCTGTAAAAATATACATCTAATATAGTAATTATTGATTATAATATATAGGTTACTCACTGTTCACTTATATGACACATGAGTCATTTATTTTATTACCTGGATATATAGATCGTGTATAATTCTATATAGTCATATATATGTCCACTTGTTCACTATATAGTTGTGTAATAAATATATAGATTTTATAAGGTTCTCTATAGATCTATATAGCGTATTATTGTTCTATATAGATAATTAAGTTCTATATATATTAGTGTTAGTGCTCTATATATCTATATAGTTCATGATCATTCTCTATAGTTGATATACAGTTCTATATAGATCTATATAGCATAGACTAGAAACTATAGTATGGTATATTTATTTATGTATTAATATAAGGATGATAATATAAATGTCGTATTGTATCAATTCACAATGTGAAGTGTAAAACATACTTTACATTAGTAGACTCATTATTAATGCCTGGAATCGTGTGGTGCGTTGGGGTGCTTATGGTTGTGTGGCTGAAAAGATAGAGCATTGTAGACCCCTTCACGTGCGTTATAGTAGATTATTACGAATTGTTCATATCGTATTCATCAACTTTGTGCGCTTATTCACTTTGTGAACGATACCTTTATATGCTTGTTAACAGTGTTAACGATAGGTTTATATAGTTCCTGGATTCACGCCTGGGAATGGATCATTTCCAGTGCATATATAAAGGTTGCGATCATTTTATGGGGGTTTTATTATAATTTTAATTTTATATTTTGCCCGAAATAAAAAGTTAAATCGCTTGTATCCGGAAAACCTACTAGCGGGTATACACATGCAAAATGTTGATTTTTCAAACTTCTCGCCAATTATGTCCATAAATGTAACATCTAAAGGTCATGCCCAAAAATAAACGTATACATCATATATTTTCTCGCCAAGTTTTACCTTAAATCCAACATCTATACCAAGTATTTTCTCGCCAAATAATCAATCATGTCCACAAGACGAACCGTAAACCACAAGTAATAAATAGTTTTCTCGCCAAATATCTATTATATAATTGCTGTAACAGGTAATAATTACACAATTATGTCCATAAATCCAGCGTAAACAGGTAACCATGTCACGTCGTTCACCATTCGTGGCAAAAATTCCTATCAACGAATCATAAACAGGTCATAAAATGCAACCATATGGATTAATTATTTCAACAGTATGTCTATTAGCAGTAGCATTTACTTATTTTAAGACAGATCCACGATTTAGAACCACAAATTTAGGCGGTATGTTTATTTTAGTATTACCAATCGAACTAATTCAAGTTTACATATATGTAACATTTCCATAATTTAACATCTAAAGGTAATCAACAGGTCACAATCATGCCCACAAATTCGACATCAACAGGTAATAAACCTTATAATCTAATCATAACCACAATTTGTTTAATAGCAGCATCACTTAATTATTATTTCATACCCCAATCTAACCTGGCCGCAAGTCAATTTATACTAGGAATATTGGTATTGTTGGAAATAGCACAAATTTACTTATACATACCCACGAATCTAGCATCTAGGTAATAATCATGTCCATAAATGTAATAACTAAAGGTCACGACAATGAATCACAACAACAAGTCTATATTAACCTAGACAAAGTGCTGCAATTAATTGATAAACAGCAAAATGAATTACAAAACCTCCAGGATGCATATATGCAGGTCCAACGTCAAATTTACAACCTCGAACAAGAAATTAACCTAATCAAGTCGTCAATAATTAGTAATGTAGACAACAATGTATCACAAACTGAAAACTATAAATGAGGCATTTAATTAAAGTAATGAGGCATTAATTAAAATGTATCATCTAATCAAAGTGTAATGAAACATAAACAATTATCAAATTAAATGAGGCGTATATAACATGTCAAGTGCAATTTTTGATATCCCAGAGAAGGAACTAGTAAAAATATTGATTTCTAACGAAGTTCGTATTGCTGGAATGCTAGAACAACTTAAGAGTTTTGATAATGTGTATGGTGAATCCAAAACTTTAAGACATCACAATCAAGTTACGAATCATATCCGAGACATTTACAACGAAATTGATAACCAAATGTATATTGTTGGTCATATCAAAGTGAGTCATCCAGAATTCGATAATAAATATGACGAACTTAATACCATTAAAACGCTATTACAGAAAACCACAGGTGTATTACCTTATAATATACCAAGCCGGCGCCGCAAATAATCACAAATTTAACACAAAAAAGTAAAAATTATGACAAACAAAAAATTAAATGGCCTATATGAGGTAAAATTATGAATGATAATGGAGTTGAAATCGAATTCGAAGATTGCAAATTATATTTTCCAATTAACGGATATATAATCAGATCGTGTAGTAAAGGAGTATTAAAAATAGAAATTGTTCCAAAAGATATATCAGATTTAGAACCGATTCTTACAAACATAATGGAAGATGCTACAACGATCAACCTAGAAATAGGAAAAGCCTTGTTATTTAGTACATCCGATAAGTGTAAAATAAAGTATTATATACGTTTTTATGAATGTAAAGAAGGGCATAGATTAATGATCAACATCAAAACATTAAAATAATTAAAATGTAAAGTTTAATTGACACAAATTAAAATAGGTAATAATATGGCAATTTTACAAGATGTAGAATCTCTCTACAACATTTACGAACGGGAATACGGCAAAGTTTATCGAGACAATATCAAAAATATTTCAGCAAAGATTGATGAAATATATGATGATGCATATGATATAAGAAAATTAATTTATGAAAACGTTTGTGAAGAAATTAATACGAAATGTTTTAGTGCAACAATAGAAGGTGTTAGATATCTAACGATTAAAAGAAAATGTCTCTTCTTTATCCGGATCAATGATAAATTCTTCCAAACCTTTGTAGATATGGTAGATAAAAAAGTTTCAATGCATTTTAATAAGGATCAATATACAATAAATACATATAAAATAGATGATAATTCAATAGGAGTAGAGTTTAAGTTTAATAATTTCGCTAATATGCAAAATTATATTAATGAAATTAACAAAAATAAAAAAGAAATATTATTAAACATAGAATTATTGAACAAATGGAAACAAGAATGTCTCGAACAACAGCAAATAATTAACATCAGAAACTATATAAAATCATAAATCTAAACATCTAAAGGTAATCAAAAGGTAATATTATGACTTATTTATCTAAAGTAAATCACATTTGTGAGCATTGCGGTGGACTTCATAGCGTTTACAAAAGCGAACTGAAACGTGGACGCGGGGTGTACTGCTGTAACGATTGTAGATCGCATCATTCACATGATAAATCGTTCAAAGTGATGTGTGAGATGTGCGGGGCGATATTTAGTACCCATCTTGGCCGCACTACATGCAGTATTGAGTGTGATGAAGCGAAAAAAAGTGGAAAACCAACTCTGTTTGGGAAAAACTTTAAATAATAATATAACGAGGTATAATCATGGGAATTCGTTACTCGACTGTCAAAAAGATGATGAAAGCGGCTGGAGCACCTCGTGTTTCTACCGATGCAGTAAAGACAATGCAAACTTACATCGAAGAAGAAGTAAGGGTCTTCGTAGCCAAACTAGTTGTTGTGGCAAATGCAAATGGTAGAAATACGGTTCGTGCCGAAGATTTCGAAACCGTTGCCCGTATCATGGAAGCTTAATTACGCAACATCTACGCCTCATTTTTTACATTTTAAGCATACGTTTTATATTTGTTATCTATAATAATGATAATTAATTAGCATCACATTAATTATATATGTGATTAGATATAAACCTTTAAATATTATGGCACGTAAAGGTCTTACCGAGTTCGCTATTATAGTCGAAAAGAATAATCATATCACCAAAGATTCAAACTTGTTGCGTGAATTCCTGCGATCTCAAACCCACTTACCAAACAAAATCAAGTTAACATTATATCCATTTCACAACGAATTCGGCTATTTAGCAATCGATTTCAAGAACTATAGGGACATCGATTTATCACCCTTGAATAATACCGATCCAACATTTACCACCTGTTTACATAAGTCTATAGACCTGTGTATCGAGCAGATTTTATATCGACACGAACACATTTGTCCCTGCCGAATTCCAGAGCAAACCTACATACTTATAATTGCTGAAACATCACCAACCAGCGGTTATAACATCACATTACCAGATAATTTCGAATATAAGTTAGTTGCCCACGACGACGTAAACCTAACTGGCATCCCAATAGGCACCATCAATGTCATACGATACAACGAATCAACCGATCCAAAAATGATAATAGATCAAATCAATGACGATCTAACCAATTATAGAGCACAATTAATAAGTTAAAAATTAAAAATTACTTACTATAGTAGTAATTATGTCAATAACCAACGGTTAAAACCGTTGGCTTGCACTTCAACTTCTCCGAAGAGCAGAGTGCTATAGGCAAATTGACAATTGCCCTTTGAGCAATATTTTTTGCAGCATTAATGTCAGCATTTTCAGTATGTCCACAATCTAAACAGACGAATTTAGATTGAGATTTCCGGTTTTTCTTATCAATATATCCACAAACAGAACATTGTCTTGAAGTGTTCCTTGGATCTACCAGATAAACAAGAACTCCTGCTAACTGTGCTTTATACTGGATAAACTGACTCATTTCTGCAAATGCCCATTTTGAATGTTCTTCACGCTGCGCCTTTCTAACTGTTACTCTGTCTCTGATACCTGAAAGGTCTTCTAAAGCAATAGATGACAAAGTGCCTTTCGCATACTGAACAACATTTTTTGAGATGCAATGATTCTGGTCTTTTTTGAATCCCCGTTCTCTTTTGGATAAGGATTTGAGATGTTTCTTGGCATCCCAAGTTCCTACGGACTGGAGCGTGGACTTGATCTTCTGATACTTCTGTCGGACTTTCTTGCAATGATCTCCTGAGAATACTTGACCTTCAGAAGTAGTTGCAAGATTCACAATACCCAGATCAATTCCGATAACTCTATCTGAATTAATTGATTCATCTTCGGGAACATCACAAACTATCAGGAGGTAGAACTGGTTATCACGATAGACGAGATCTGCTTGACCTTTTACACGTTCAAGATCCAATTCTCTGTAGTTACCACATACGAAATTGATCTTCTCACGTTTCTCAAGAGTCAGGATAGAAACAGTATCCATCGTTTTGAAAGTTAAGTTACGCTGATCGTACTGGATTGCACCATGAGGTTTGAACTCATGTTGAACCTTCTTATCAACCTTATACGATTCAGAAACCTTCCCGATGGCTCTAACAACCATCTGTGCAGACAATCTAAACTTGTCCTTAACATCATAATAAACAAGTTTCTGAAGTCCCACCTTACCGAAAGTTCTGGATTCAAAAGCAACTTCTGAAATATAATTGCAGGCTGCGTTATAATGTTCCATAGTTTTAAGCAAAACTATCTTTTGCTGATCATTTGGAACTAACTTCAACTGCAATGTCAGAAGCATATATTGATATATGTGTTCAATACATATAATACTTATGCAGCATTCCTCCCACACCTAAAGGAGTGGGCTTCCTGCTGCATGGGTGCCCGTGAATTTGGATTAACAAGCACAGCCACGACACAATATACTCCTGCAAGCATGCTTATTATACTCCAAATTAATTTAAGTTTGATCATTAATGTACACCATTATACTTTGCTATTCATTATTGCATTACATGCTGCATCACATTGTTTTAGTCGATCATCGTTCCTGGATCGCCATTTAAAAACAACATTATTACCCAATAACAGTTTAATTTGATTGTTCAACGATTTAAGTTCTTCCTTGTTAATTGCATAAATACCTTGTAATTGTCGAATAATAAGTTGACTATCACTCACAACCATATTAATGTCAATATTTAGGCGTTTAGCCTCCATACAACCCTGTAAAACAGCAGTATATTCAGCAATATTATTAGTAACCCCGTTTAAAATCTGGGTATCATAAGCAGTTGGTTTACCATCCACCTCTATGATATAGGCATATGCACCAATCGTGTCAGATCCTCCATTTCCACGACATGCACCATCACAATACAAAATATTCATAACTATATTAAAATTGGTGTTAAAAGGTTATTAATTTATCGAATTACTCAACATCTACTGTAAATATTCTTTAAATAACTCACACATCGGTATTGTCATTGCTACATAAATTATTTTATCACAACAATTACGATGTAATTTATTTGCCACTTCTAATCACCAAAAAAGTTATTTTTTCTTGCCTTCAGTTTTGGCCTGAATCGAACCACAAACTTTCTCGGCATTCTTTCCATATTTCTTACGGTTCTTTCGAACGCAGTCAGCAAAATCTTTATAATCAGCAAACGGCACTTAAATCACTCCTATGGCATCATACATTCAATCTGATGAATCGTTGCAGTCATCGCAGTATATTCCGGACACATCCATGGGATAACAACAAAATTTTCTATGGTTACAGCACCAATTATTAAAATTATACAAGCACAGACTGAAGCAAAAAACACTCCACACCACGCATCTAAATCATTTGAATAACCACAATAATAAAAATTCAATGTAATAAACGATAAAATCACAACAATTGCAAATAATATTACAACACCGTTACAAATTGCATAAGCATGTTGAACACCTAAATTGATATCATACATCGCTTGAACAGACATTCCGAGTTTGTCTGCAATAATTGCAATTTCATTTTCAAAAGCCATTTTCACTTACCTCGTATGTATCGGGAATAACAAAATCCATATTTTCTACTTTCCTAAATGTATCCTTATCACATTCTACAATTGCTTCTATTAAACCATCATTGGGCCAACCCACCATGTTAAGAATGTGTTTCAACGAATTTATCTGTTTTCTATCAAACACAAACGAAACCTTTTCAGCGGATACTTTCTCCAATCTCTGTTCCAAATCAGGAATTTCCATATTATAAAATACGATGTAGTAGATAATAAACTATTTGATTAAAAACGATTATAAGCAAAACTCGACCATAACAAAACAAAGAAAGAAAAAATCTTTCAGGTGTCTTGCTATTGTTGTGTACATAACTATGTTCCTTTACAATATATAAAACTTAAGGTCATGATATATAAAACTTAAGGTCATGATATATAAAACTTAAGGTCATGATATATAAAACTTAAGGTCATGATATATAAAACTTAAGGTCATGATATATAAAACTTAAGG
>Ga0265297_10011182_pt1 | contig 11050 bp, 8 predicted proteins | sample Munlanlwell13791_FD_192502 | JGI IMG/M metagenome (GOLD analysis project Ga0265297, IMG submission 192502) | Leachate microbial communities from a municipal landfill in Southern Ontario, Canada - Leachate well 137-91 | ecosystem: Engineered > Solid waste > Landfill > Unclassified | place...
TGAATTATTGCCTGAGTAATTTCTGTCTCAATATTCAGAACTGGTATTTTCCTTTTTTCTGGTGCAACGACTAAAGAAATGATTTGCGGAATATCTTTTTCAAGTCGTTTTACTCTTATATTTAACGGTTTTTGATCTTCCTGAGCGCGCATTTGAGACAGCTGGCTATTTCCGCAAATGCTTATTCCGTTAATTTCCACTATTTCATCATTTGGCTTTAATCCGGCTTTGTCAGCGGGAGAATCTTTTTCCACCCCTCGTACAACGTTAGCTAAAGAGTACAACAAACCAGTTCTATCGGAGCTAAGAGTAGTTATACTGACGGGCAATTCTGCGCCGTTTCTCTCAACTACAGCAGTTACTGTTATTCCTCGTGATAAGCTTATCATTTCAAGCCTGTAATCTTCTATTGTCATAATAGGCTTTCCGTTTATAGAAATAATCTTATCTCCTTCTTTTAAACCGCTATTCCATTCAGCAGAATAAGGAGGAATGCTTCCAATTATGGGATAACTTCGCTCGATTCCGATCAAAAACATTACAGTACATATCGGAATGGTAATCAAAACGTTCATTAATACGCCGCCGCTAAATATAAGAATCCTAGTTAAAGGTGATTTGGAAATGAATTCATCAGGTGCTCCGGTACGGTCGTCTGAATTTACGTTTTCCCCGGCAAGCTGGACAAAGCCGCCGAGCGGAATAATTCTTATCTGATATTCTGTGTCACCACGTTTAATTCCAATTAATTTAGGTCCGAACCCGAGTGAGAATGCATGAACGCGGACCTTGGATAATTTCGCCAGAATAAAATGACCAAACTCATGAACGAAAACAAGAAGAGCTACACCTAAAACAACAATGGCTAGATTACCGATTAAGCTTAACGAAGAACTAATCATTCATTGCTCCTATTTATTAATTTGTTTATGAATTTGCCCTCTTGCCCATTCATCAGCTTCCATTATTTGACTGATGGCCGGATTTTTTATCACCTTGTGCTTATTGAGGGTTTTTTCCACAAGTGGTATAATATCGGTAAATTTAATGCGCCTGTTAATGAATAATTTTACGGCTTCCTCGTTTGCCGCGTTAAGCACCGCGCCTGATGTTCCGCCTTTCTTTATCACTTTATAACCGAGTTCTAATGCGAGGAACCTATCCTTCTCCGGCTTTATGAAATTTATGGAACAATCCTTGCTCCAAATATCGGAAGTATCCCGGTTTAATATCCTTTCCGGATATGTCAAAGCAAACTGAATCGGGATTTTCATATCCGGCGCGCTTAACTGGGCGAGTGTTGAGCCATCGCGGAATTCCACCATGGAATGAACGATGCTTTGCGGATGAATCATCACTTTTATCTGTTCCGGCTTCAGGTTAAAAAGCCAATGGGCTTCTATCATTTCAAGCGCTTTGTTCATTAATGTCGCCGAATCTATGGTTATTTTTCTGCCCATTTTCCAGGTCGGGTGTTTAAGCGCTTCTTGAGGCGTAATTTTGCCGAGATTCTTTCTTGCGTTATAAAAAGGGCCGCCGGACGCGGTAATAACGACACGTTTTACTTCGGAATCTTTTCCGCAATGCAATGCCTGGAAAATGGCGCTGTGCTCGCTGTCCACCGGGCGTATCTCTATATTTTTTCTTCTCGCGTAATCGGATATAAGTTTACCGGCCATAACAAGCACTTCTTTATTCGCCAATGCGATAATTTTCCCCGCTTTAAGCGCTTCCAAAGTGAAAGGCAAGGCTTCTGAACCGGATATGGCAATTAATACAATATCTGTGTCGGAAGCTGATATAATTTTATTTATCCCGTTTATATCCTTGCATATCTTTGCTTTTAGGCCGCACCGTTTTGTCTTCAGCTCTGCTAACGCTTCTTTATCCGTTAATCCGATAGCATGCGGCTTAAGGTATTTGGCTTGTTTAATCAATTCCTTACAATTGGTATTGGCGATGAGCGCTTTTACTTTATATGATTTTCCGGAAAGACCATTATCGTATAGGTTATTTAAACTCCGGATTACCCGGACGGCATTTTTCCCAATAGAACCGGTTGAGCCGAGAATAACTATTTGTATGGGTTTAACTGGCATGTTTTATTTCTTAGGTACGTCGCTGGTTGGGGAATTGCTTGATTTCATATTCTCCACTTTATATACCTGAACTTCATTTTGCTTGCCCTTTAGTTTTACTCCGCCTAAAGGTATGGCATTGACTTCATCTTTAACCGCGTTATATGTCGACTCGCCGATAACGGTCTGGTTTGATTCGGCGAACTGGTTTAATCTGGACGCAATATTAACCGTGTCTCCCAAAACGGCGTATTCGATTCTTTTCTTCGCCCCGACATTTCCGGCTACAACTATTCCTGTATTAATACCTATCCTGAGATTATATTTCGGGAAATCCAACGGCATCTTTTCCTGCAAGTCCTGTATCGCCTTGATCATTTTGACTCCGGCATTAACCGCGTTGGACGCATGGTTTGGCAAATCAAGCGGAGCGCCGAATACAGCCAGGATTGCGTCACCGATATATTTATTTATGCTTCCTTTGTATTCAAAAACTATTTGGGTCGTCGTCTCAAAGAATTCGTTAAGCATTTCCGCGAGCTGCCTGGGCGTAACCGTTTCCGATATTGTCGTGAAATTCTGGATATCAGCAAAAAGGATAGTGACCTGCTTTTCGATTACATCCATCTCTTCGCCTTTAGTGGATGATTGCTTAATAATAAGCTCAACAACATCCGGAGAGTGATAACGCTCTAAGTTCGTGCGTACAAGAGCTTCTTTTTTAAGCGATTCATACAATTCATCCTGCTTGATACGGATAGCTATCTGATTTGCTATGGCGGTTAATAATTCCATGTCTTCTTGAGTAAAGGCATAGGTCTGGGCGAGATTATCCACATAAACAACTCCAAAAACGTCATCTTGTTCCCACAAAGGGACACAAAGCACGGAACGGATACTAAGCTGGGTTATTGAAAGTCCTCCCTGGAAACGCGCGTCATTCCCGGCATCGCAGGTCATAATGCCCACTTTGTCGGATATAACTTTATTAGTTATGGTCTGGCTTATATATATTTGTTCGTTCTTTTCCTTTTTATTGCGCACTTTTGTCAGCCTGTAATTAAGTTTACCGCTGCTTTTATCAAGAACCATAATAACACCGCGGTCTGCCTTGATGACATCAAAAATAGAGCTCATTGCAATATCGAATATTTCATCGAGCGTTGTAGCGCTCGTTACAGCCCGGCCTAAGTGGTATAATATGAAAAACCGTTCTTCAGTCTTTGATTTGGCAATCGGCTTCACGGCCGCGGTCAAGGATTCCCCTTTGGCGAGAATATCTTTCACGTTCAAGCGGTAATCTATGGATAATTCCCCGACGCTTTTTACGATATCGCTGCTGCATACCCCTTTCTGGTCGAATTGGGAAGCAGGCTGCATGTCAAAAGCCGATTTCGCCTTGAATACTATAAGAGCGTGCCCGATTTGTATTTCATCCCCTTCTTTCAGCCTTTCCGATTTTACCTTTTTCTTGTTAACGTATACGCCGTTGGCGCTTTCTAAATCCTGGATTATATAATTACCGCCGTCTTTGATGATTTTGCTGTGATGCCTGGAAACAAGATGGTCGTTCAGCTCTAAATCATTATCCTGCAGGCGTCCGATAGAAAAATTATCCTTGGATAAAACAATCTCTTTTATGACTTTGTCGTTTATTTTCAGAATAAGCTGTGGCATATTAATATTATAATAACGAAAGAATCCTGAAAATGCAAAGAATTGAGATATGTTTAGCTAACTCTAAAACCAGGATTAAACGGATTATTTGTACTTGCCAACGACCAAGGTAGCATTATGTCCGCCGAATCCGAATGAATTGGAAATTGCGTAATTCACGGTCATATTCCTTGCTTTATTCGGAACATAATCAAGGTCACATTCGGGGTCCGGAATTTCCTGGTTAATGGTCGGATGAACTTTGTCTTCCTTTACGGACATTACAGTCGCGACTATTTCCACTCCGCCGGCGCCGCCTAAAAGATGGCCAACCATCGATTTTGTCGAGCTTATCGCCACTTTCTTCGCATAGTCCCCGAATACCCGTTTAATGGCTTTTGTTTCCATTAAATCGTTTAACTCGGTGGAAGTTCCATGCGCATTTATATAACTAATCTGTTCTACTTTTATGCCTGCTTCGTCTATTGCCATTTGCATTGCTTCCGCAGGTTTAATTCCTTCCGGGTCGGGAGCCGTAATATGATGTCCGTCATCATTCATCCCAAAACCCATCATCTCGGCGTATATTTTCGCGCCTCTGGCTTTTGCATGCTCCAATTCTTCCAGAATGATTATCCCGCAGCCTTCGCCTAACACAAAACCGTTCCTGCCTTTATCAAATGGGCGGCTGGCTTTTTCCGGAGCATCATTCCTGGTCGACAAAGCCTTTAAAGCGGCGAAACCCGATAATCCCATTGTTGTAACAGCGGATTCAACACCGCCTGTAATCATTAAATCTGCTTCTCCATGCTGAATCGTTCTTAAAGCAGTGCCAATCGCATGGTTTGAGGACGCGCAAGCTGAAGAAACCATGAAATTAGGCCCGTTCAGTTTATAGGTAATAGCGATTTGCCCGGAAACCGCGTTCATCATCAGCTTCGGAATAAAGAACGGGGAAACGCGCGACGGTCCTTTTTGCAGGTATTTTATATGCTGTGCTTCGAATTCCGGGAATCCACCGATCCCTGATCCCATGATTGACCCGCATTTTCTTACGTTTAGCTTTGTAAAATCTATACCCGCGTCCTTAACGGCCTGGACTGCGGAAGCCACGCCGAACTGGCAGAAGCGGTCCATTCTTTTAGCTTCCCGCTCGTCTATCCATTCTTCCGGTTTAAAGTTCTTGACTTCAGCCCCGATATGAACGTCGAATCCGGTGGTGTCGAATAATGTTATATTAGCGACACCGCTCTTGCCGGCAAGGAGGGCTTGCCAGTATTCCTGCGGATTCAATCCAAGCGGATTGATAGTACCTAATCCGGTTATAACTACCCGTCTTTTATTGCATTGGCTCATTATTTCTTCCCGGCATTTTCTACATATTTTACCGCGTCGGCAATAGTCTGTATTTTTTCAGCGTCTTCATCAGGTATTGATAATCCGAAAGCATCTTCCATTTCCATTATAAGCTCTACCGTATCGAGTGAATCCGCTCCGAGGTCGTTAACAAAAGATGTGGTCAAACTTACTTTCGCTTTATCCACGCCTAATTGTTTGCATACTATTTCTACAACCTTATCCTGAATCTCTTGTGTTGTTGGCATTTTCTTTCTCCTTATAAATATTTATCTTCTCCAAAGGTTACTATATATATTATCTTTCCTGCTTTCAGCCCGATCTGCACGACCGGACATCTAACCAAGAAAGTGAGTATTTTTTATCGGTATTTTTATCCCTTATCTACAGGGTAAATTTGGGACTATTATACGGCAATATCGTGTTTTGGCAATAAAATTAAGCTTAACTTTGATGTTTCTTAATCTCATTCGTTAATGCCGGTATAACATCAAAAATATCGCCGACAACCCCGTAATTGGCTATCTTGAAAATAGGCGCTTCAGGGTCTTTATTCACCGCAACGATGCATTTGGAGGAGGACATTCCTGCCAGATGCTGGATTGCTCCGGATATACCGCAGGCAACGTAAAGAGTCGGACATACTGTTTTGCCGGTCTGTCCGACCTGGTCTTCATGCGGACGCCAACCGGCATCAACCGCGGCACGTGAAGCGCCGACCGCCGCTTTAAGCAGGCCGGCCAGTTCTTCCAGTATTTTGTAGTTTTCCGGAGCTTTCATGCCCCGTCCGCCGGAAACTATAATATCAGCTTCGGTTAACTCTATCTTTTTTGTATCGGATTTCTTAACTTCTTTTACCTTGATTTTATTACTTACGTCATCAAGCGTTACTTCCAGCTTTTCTATAGGCGCTGTCTTTGATTTGTCTGCCGCTAAGGCGGCAAACATCTTCGGCCTTAGTGATACGATTGCCGGTGATTTCAGTGCTTTAGATGTAATAATTGCTTTCCCCGCGTAAACAGGCCGCCGGACAGAAACCGTTCCGCTTGCGGTATCCAGGCTGATTGAATCCTGCAACGCGCTTGTTTCCAACCCTGCGGCAACACTGCCTGCCAAATCTTTTCCGCTTGTCGTAGCTGAAAACAGTATTATCGAAGGCTTTGTTTTCTCGGCTGCGGTTAAAACCGCTTTCGTGTAATTCAATGTTATATAATTATCAAAGTTAGCGTCTTCAACAACCAATACTTTATTTGCTCCGTAAAACGCCGGATTTTTAACCGAGTCTTTAAGATTATTTCCAATAACCAGAACCACAATTTCAGCACTAAGGTTACCGGAAATCCTTTTCGCTTCCGAGATGGCTTCTATTGCTCCTTTTCTAAGCGCGCCTTCTTTCTGTTCAGCAATAACTAGAATTGAATTAAACATATTTAACTCCTCTTAGAGCCTCTAGAAGCCCCGACGAAGGTCGAGATAAACTCCATGACGTAGAGGTTCATTTTTATATAATCTTTGCTTCTTCTTTTAATAATCTAACCAATTCGGGAACGGCTTCGGCACCTTTGCCGACAACTCGGCCCGGAACCCGGCTCGGCGGGTATTCCATTTTAATCGTCTCTATTCCTGCAGCCGGAAATGTCGCCGCTTTTTCTTCTATGGTCTTCTTCTTTGCCGCCATGATTCCTTTAAGAGACGGATATCTCGGCTCATTCAATCCTTTTTGGGCGCTGAAAATAGCGGGTAATGTCACTTCCAATATTTCGCTTCCGCCTTCGATTTCCCTGTGGACAAGCGCCTGCGTCCCGTTTAATTCTATCTTAACCGCTAAATTCACTGATGGCAATTTCATTATCTGGGCAACCATTGCGGATATCTGGCTGTTATCATCATCAACAGCCTGCTTGCCGAATAATATGATATCAGGAGCGAGTTCTTTTAATACATTGCTTAATGCATAAGCGACCGAATACGGGTCTTTCTGGTATACCTTATCATCCTTGATGAGAACGGCTCTGTCCGCACCCATTGCCAGACAGGTTCTTAATGTCGTCGCGGCATCCGCTGTTCCAAGTGTTAACGCAATCACTTCGCCGCCAACCTTTTCCTTAATCCGTAATCCTTCTTCGAGCGCCATTTCATCGAACGGGCTTATGATGTATTCAACCCCGGTCGAATCGAGCGATTTTCCATCCGCAGAAATTCTTACTGTCGTTTCTGTTGAAGGAACTCTTTTAATACAAGCTACTATTTTCATCTGCTTTCTCCTTTATCGTTTGTCATACTGTCCCGAATGCTTTCAGGATCAGCATCCCCGCCTGAACGATTCATTCGGGCAGGTCTATTAGCCCCTGAAATAAATTCAGGGTGACTATTCCGTCACTTTTTCCACCGCAATGTTGGATTCCTTGCGGCCTGCACCTCGTCAAGGCGCTTTAATAAACAATAATTCGGAGCGGAATGCAATATATCCGGATTCTTTTCCGCTTCCTCGCTTATCTTTATCATTATATCTATGAATTTATCCAAAGTTGCTTTGGATTCGGTTTCAGTCGGCTCAATCATAAGTGCCTCGTGAACAATGAGTGGAAAATAAATCGTCGGCGGATGGACTCCGTAATCAAGCAGTCTCTTAGCGATATCGAGCGTCCGAACACCGTTTCTCTTAAACTGCCACTCGCCTGTTAACACACATTCGTGCATGCAATATTTATCCTGCGGCAAATGATAATACTTCTTAAGTTTAACCGCGACGTAATTCGCGTTAAGGACCGCAATCTCGCTAACTTCTTTTATTCCGATTGCCCCTAACATCCGTATATATATGTATGCCTTTACGATGACGCCGATATTCCCGTAAAATCCTTTTATCCTACCGATGGATTTTGGATTATTATAATCAAGGATGAACTGCTTCTTTTCGGGAATTAATTTTATTATAGGATTCGGCAAATAGGGAACGAGTTTGCTCGCTACCGCGACCGGACCTGCGCCCGGTCCGCCGCCTCCGTGCGGAGTGGAAAACGTCTTATGCAAATTTATATGCATGGCGTCAACCCCTGCCTCGGCAGGTTTCATAATGCCCATTAAAGCGTTCAGATTCGCGCCATCCATATATAAAAATGAACCATTCTTGTGGAGCATATCGGCGATTGTTTTGATATTCCTGTCGAATAATCCGAGGGTATTTGGAATGGTCAGCATTAAGGCGGCAACATCAGGCGTCAGTTTGCTCTTTAAGTCAACAAGATCAACATTGCCTTCTCCATCTGATTTTATTTCTATCGGCTCATACCCGCAAAAAACCACGCTTGCCGGGTTAGTGCCATGTGCTGAATCCGGGATAAGAACATATTTCCGCGGATTCCCGTGGTCTTTAAAATACGCGCGGATTACTTTGATTGCCGTGAACTCACCGTGCGCGCCTGCCGCAGGCTGGAGAGTGATTCCATCCAATCCTGAAATCTCTTTCAGAGATTCACCTAAGCCGTACATGATTTCCAATAGCCCTTGAGTGGTTTCAATTGGCTGGTAAGGATGTAGCTTAGCAAGAGATTCCATCGAACTAAGGGTCTCGTTGATTTTGGGATTATATTTCATGGTGCAGGACCCCAATGGATAAAAAGAGCTATCCACACCCATATTGCATTTGGAAAGGTTAGTGTAATGGCGGACGATTGTGGTTTCATCCACTTCCGGCAATGAAGCATCTTTAGTACGAAGATATTTAGAAGGCACGAGTTTGGTAAGCTCCTTCACCTCAATATCAGGTTTTGGAATAATATCAATACTTCTGCCGGGGATTGATTCTTCAAATATAAGCTGACTAGTCATATTAAGAACCATAGATTAAACGATATTTTAGATGTGGTCAAGAAAAATTCTTAGTCACTGTTGGGCCAAAGGAAGTTACAATAATTTAGTATCCGATTCTTACAAAATCTTAGATGGGAACCGAGAATCAATTAGATTATTCTTATAAATATACATACCCGTAAAGAATAGAGTATAAACTAAACTTAAAAATGAGAAAGGTATTACCCCCATGGGGATTTGAACCCCAGTTTCGAGACTGAGAATCTCATGTCCTGGGCCGCTAGACGATGGGGGCTTTTATATCTAACAAGCTTATTTTAACCTGCCACTCCGTAGCTTAAGCGTAGGATGGCTGCCGGACTAGGATTCGAACCTAGATACACAGATCCAGAGTCTGCGGTCCTACCGTTAGACGATCCGGCAATAAAGAATTATAAAGTGTATATATACCTTTAATTAGCCTATTTAATCAAGATATTTTTAATTGCTTGATAACCCGGTATTTCTTAATATATCAGCTACGTTAGTATGATTATCGGAATTAATTGCAATTATATTAAAAGCGGCGGTAAAGTATTTAACCGCTTGGCAGATGATTATTGCCAGGCAATATATAATGCCGGAGGCACGCCTGTGCTTTTACCCTGTGTTAGCAATATAAAAACAATCAAAAAATATATTAAATCAATCGACGGTCTTCTTATTTCCGGCGCGGCAGATTTACATCCAGCGCTTTATAACGAGCGGATTTTACCGCAAACAAAATCTACGCTTCCTTTAAAACAGGAATTTGACATGGAGCTAGTACAAACCGCATGGGATAGAAGAATTCCCGTTCTTGCCATTTGTTACGGCGCGCAATTATTGAATATTTACCTGGGCGGAACTCTTTTTCAGGATATTACAACTCAGCTAAAACTAAAATCTCACAGAAATAAAACGCACACAGTCTATATCTCCGAAGAAAGCACGCTTTACCGGATTCTCGGCAAAAGTGATGTCGTAACCAACAGCTTCCATCATCAGGCGATAAAAACGCTCGGGCGGGGATTGGTTATCAGCGCAAAAGCATCTGACGGAATCATTGAGGCCGTGGAAGCAGAAGATAGGAGACGGTTTGTTATCGGAGTCCAATGGCATCCTGAAAGAATGACTGACAAACAAGAAATGAAAAAAATATTCTCAGATTTTATCCGGACAGCGAAGCGTTAATCCTATTTTATCAATAATCCCATTGCCTTACGGTTAATTACGTTAACGAAATCATTTATCTCGGCTTTTACTTTCACGTTACTGCGGTCCATCATCAGCAAATCAAACTTATCTATTAATCCGCCCATCAAATCGAATAAAACTATGCACTGGCTATAATCATCTCTTTTGCCTGATTTTTCCATGAATAAGTTTTCCTTGTTATAAGCGGTAAGTTCCTGTTTCAACGATCCGAAATATGATTTAAGCAGTGTTTTGTAATTAACCCAGGCTTCACCGGAGCCTGACGCGCCACCCGTATATTTCTGATGGGCTGAAACTAAATCTTCAAGCCGACCGATAACATCATGGATAACCTTAATCATTATTTCTTCCTCGATAGTATCTATCTCGTTTTCCGAAGCGCGGAATAGCCTTATTTGTTCAATCGTATATTCAGTTGTCAGTCCTTCCTTGAGATTATCGCTTTCGTCGAATGCCAGCATTCGGTATTGCTTATAAAGCGATTTTAGATTATCTATTGCTCCTAGCGTGCCTGACGCCGTTCCTAAAAATATTCCTTCGTTTTTACATAGCTGGGAGAAGTTATTAAGCGATAACATCCATTCCTTTTCCCACTTCTTCCAGTCATTTCCCAGTTCATTCAGAATTTCTTTGCTTGTTTTATTCAACCCGAATGACTGCTTTAATTGTTTCTCAATTGCACCATCTCCTTGCTTTAATTTCTCGATAATATCCGCTTTATCCAGCAATTCTTCTTTCAGGCGCGGGATTTGCCTCAATATTTTTAGGAGCGCCATGCCGGACTTTTGACGGCGTTCGGATAATTGCATCGATAAAACATTCGCCATGCAATAGCTATTTGCTTTTTCTATTGACCTGTCGGAAAAGCCTTCGGCTAAAAGCCCGTCTCTCTCCTGGTTCGGCGAAATATA
>Ga0265297_10011184_pt1 | contig 11048 bp, 3 predicted proteins | sample Munlanlwell13791_FD_192502 | JGI IMG/M metagenome (GOLD analysis project Ga0265297, IMG submission 192502) | Leachate microbial communities from a municipal landfill in Southern Ontario, Canada - Leachate well 137-91 | ecosystem: Engineered > Solid waste > Landfill > Unclassified | place...
TAGGGCTTACCTCAAACGTAACTTCCCAAGAACCCCAGGCAATATTCTCCAGGAAACAGGAAGAAGAAAGACCGTCACACACCGTATGCCCCTTCCTTCTCTCCTCGCCACCACCACAAGTATCCGGGGCAATACACCGAAACTGCATCGGAATCTGCTCTTCGGGAACAAAAATTTCCGAAACATCCTCTGGAAGAACATCAGGGATACACTCTGTTCCTTCAACCGCTACTTCACCCCCGACACAGCAAGCGCCCGAATCGCAGGAAATTCCCGTTCCCGCGTCACTCTCTGAATCTGAATCTGAATCGGTATCCGTATCACTGTCCGTATCGGAATCAACACTAGAATCTGTCCCAGCATCCGCCACTTCCGTCTCCGTATCTACGCCAGAATCCGTGACAATAAAGAGACGGGGGTAGTCCCCAACAGAAGAACACCCCGTACAGGCAAACAGTACCACCAAAAATAGATTTTTCATGTCAACCACCTTTCTAGATAATAATATAACCATGCACTTTTGTTTGTCAAGAAGAAAAGAGCTAGAACCAAACAGGAATCGCAACCACATTGCTCGTTGCAATATTAGTAGAAATATACTCTGTCCCTGTAACACGAGAATGAAAGTCTGTAACAATTCCTCCAGGCATAAGATGATAATAATTATCCACAACATAAAATGGAAGCTCACCACCAACACCATTCATCAAGTGTAGCATATTGTGTGTGGCATAAAGACGGTTGGTGCTCAAAGCGCCCACAGAATAAACAACATGAAGTTCTTCAACTGCCGCAGAATCGGGGTTACTGCACAGAATTTTATTTCCAGTAATACACATTATTGTGGGTACATCTGCGGCACTTTCCACATAAATTCCGTGTGCCCCAGCAAGAACAGAATTGTCAACGGTATTCCCAGAAATTGAACAAGCCCCCCGACAATCGTAGGCAAAAACGTGGAAAACTGACCCAACATTAGCGCCAGCTTTGTATGTCAGGTTATTGTCAAACGCAACGCCCTCTGCTTGATACAACCAGATATTTGCACTTGAAGCCGCCAAACTCCCGTTTAGAGTTAAGGAGTTTCCGACAATAGAAGTCTGACGCGGCCAAGTAGACGCAGCAGCAATACACCCACCACCAAGCAAGGTACATGCGGCATAATCACAGGTATTCAAAGGAGTAACGAATATTGAATTACCTGAAACAGAACTGTATGAAACATTCGCCGCAAGATAAAGTCCAACAGACTTGGAATTAATACGGTTATTGGAAATATTGAAAATACTTGCAGTAACATCAGATTTAGCGTGGATTCCCGTCCAATTTACATCAATGGCGTTGTCACTAATCACAGACTTCAAATTAGGTGTTCCTGCGCTACTCTTCGGGAAAATACGAATTCCGTCACCACGAACAGTTGTAGCCAAACCAGTAAACGTAATGTTGTTGCTCGAAACAACCGTATTTCCTAGGTTGCTGTAAATTCCGTACACAAAAGTTGCATCATTATCAACAGCACCAGCAATCATCAGCGAATTGCTTGCAACATTGTTACTGTTGCAAGTCACTGCCCACACCTCATCAAAAGTGTCTGCATCCTCTAAGTGAATACCAGCAGAAACAGACGTGGTATCTGTCAAATCCCCCCAAAAACCACTAACATTATTTCCATTTACTGCCAAACCATTCAGGCCTGTTACGTGCGGATGGTCCAGGTTGAATTGCGTAAAAATTCCGTAAGCGTCTACATCAACTGAACGAATACCCTTAACGTTGTTGTTGGAAATAGAAATAGCTCTACAAGAAAGGGTACTAACTCCACCAGCAGCAGCCGCAATGAATTCCGAAGAAATACCATAAGTAGATCCACCACCAGCAGACGTAGATAGATTATTCAATGTATTCCCGTTAATGGAAATACCCTCGTACCCCGCTAGCAACCCCCCTGCCGCAGTATCAATATCCAGATATGCGCGAATCCCGTAAACAGCACCAGAAGAACTTGCAAGGGTTGAGAGGTTGTTGTCATTAATTGAAGCATTCCCAGCAATCATCGAAACCTTGATCAAACCCAGCACTACAATCCCGTACAAATCTGCCCCGAAAATTGCAACACCGCCTGCATCCTTAGTCATAGACCTGATAATGTTCCCACGAATAGAAACACCATCAAAAGTGCTCCAAGCAGCGCCGCCCCCCGTACCAACCCCTACAGCAATACCCATGTGATAGCAACGCTCAAGCACATTGCTTTCAATTTGCAGGCCGCTTATTGCATTTGACAACACCCTGATACCGCCGCCCATACTTGTTAAATGGTTACCTGAAATATTTGCTGAACCGTCTCGTACATAAATTCCAACCCCTACGTGAGAAGCAGAACCAGTAGCCCTAGTAATGGTATTGTTGATAATCCTGGGAACATAGGAAGTGTTTGCATTCAAATAAATACCATAATTGAACGCAGCATCAGCGCTTGTCCCTAGCTCAATGCTATTTCCGTCAACAAGATATTCGCCAGAAAGTGTACCGGAAATTGCTGAAGTCGCAACAATTGAATTGTCCGTTGTCAATTTGTTGTTCTTTACAAAAATATCCTTACCATAAACCTCTATCAAACTACTGACAATAGAATTTGGCGATTGTAGAATTGCGTTATCCTCAACCCAAATATTATAGTTGCTTGCATTGGTACACGTTATCATACTGCTTCGTGTTGTTACTTTATTCCCGACCACACGAACATTTGAGCAAGCAGCAGCAGACTTTAAGAATATATCATTCGTCAAAGCAGCACTGGCAAAATAAATACAACGTTCGATTGTTGTATTCGTTGTCAAACCAATTGCCGTACCACTGTCCACACCCATGTAAATCTGTGCATCGGAAATTTTGCAACCATTTGACAAACGCCATGCACCAGAAGCATCAGCAAAAGAAATTGTAACATCCACAGCAGATGAATTAAGCTTTCCGCGAACATTTACGTTTACAGGTTGCGTAATAGTTGCGGATATCGTTGATGGACCATTTAGTAGCACCTCAATCGTGTAGTCCTGAGATGCACGGAGACTTGCGTAAAGGAATGCGGAGTATAATGAGTCGAAAGCTGATAAAGCGGATGAGGCGGTAAAAGAGGAGACGGACCACTCGTACACGGGACCATTAATGTTTCGCATCAGGTTTGTATATGAAGAAATTGCGCCACCCGCAGTCACGATTGAGTAGAGCACAACCCCGCGTTCTGGTGGATCGTCTGCATCAGTTGCTTCATAGACACTACTTACCCAAGGCGTTAGATGTGTTGAACCAATTACGTAGTTTACTGCATCCGGAATGCTGCCTGCGAAATCAGCCGTCACTGGGATAATTCGCATTGTCCCGCCAGCATCTAAATAAATTAGATTTATTTCATTGTCATACAGCGTTTGTGCTGAACCTGCATAATCAATTCGCTTGCCACGACAATAATACCCACCACCACGGAAATTAAGAGTCAGGCCCGCAGCACCATAATACGCGAAATCATAGTATGCTGTATTGCGCCGGTAAAGAACACCGGATTCATGGAGTTCGTCTTCAGGAGAATACACTAGTGTCTGGAGAGCTGAGTCAGAAATGTTTTCAACAGCAAGTGTTCCTCTTGCACGCTTATCTACTACAGAACGAGTTACACCCTGATAAGGTTTGTACCCAATTGCGAATCTTGGGGGCGCGGCTGCTATATCTAGCCAGCCTACGACAGAAGCAATTTGAATGTTCTGTGTCCAATCTGGGGAGGCATACACAACGAGGCTATCGACGTAAACTCCTAACCCCGGCATATTTGCATCAGGAGAAAGGGCAACGTCACCGCCCCCCGCTGGAGGTGCAGGAGTATTGACCAACAAATCTAGCCACCCTTCAGATGTGTAATCGTACAAACGAATTACTTGTGAAGCTGAAGCGAAGGGAATAATTACAGGCTCACCCCCATTAAATGCAAATGTTGCCGTAGTGGCACCAACAGTCAAATTCAACGCAAGACCGGCACTTGCAGGATATGAAGGAGACATGTCCACGGGCCACACACCCGTAATTGTGCGAGGACCACCAGACTCATCAATCATTGCTTTGTGGTGAACTGCCGCAACACCTTCGTCAGATAGATAAACTTCATATAGATGTGTGCCGGTAGTGGCCGTTGGAATCACCGCAGGTTCAAACATAAATGAAGTTGGTGCAAATTCAGTAACACGTTTGCCATTGCACATGTAGGCATCTTGACCAACAAGAGGGACCAACGAAAGCATGTCAGCAGTTAGGGGGAAACTGATGGTTGCTTGTGCAGCAGAGGCAGAAGATACGTAAACGAAGCCATTACTGTGGAGCAAGTCTTGATGCTCGTTCAATAAACCCAGATCTGATCCACTGAGATCTGTCAAACTTAAGCCGTGTGGATTAGTTGGAGCAATAACGCCCGTTCCAATCATACTCCTGTGTAAATTATCCTCTGCGGTTTGACGTGGAATCTCTTGGTAATATAAGTTGTAAATGTCTGCATTAACTGCAATTGGTGTTGCAATAACAATTGGAAGCATGGACAGAATTACCTGAACCCGGAGGAATGTTCCAGCAGAGCCGGGGAGGTCAATATTCATATCTCCGGTAATCTCTTGCCAGCCGCCGCCTGGGGGGGCCACTATAGGCCATGCTGCTTGATTTGGTGCATTCCAGCGTAGATACTGAGTTGGCCCAGCTAGGCAATAATGTTCCAATACACCAGTACCCGGAATTGTATCAGTTGACACAGCAAGAACTGTTACACCCGGAATTGTTGTAAAAGTCATCGGGCTGGAATACAACAAACTATCATACGACGTTGGATCAAAAATACTTGATGCAGTCAAATTCACGCCAGGGCCTCCAGCAACAATCTTTCCAATAATTAAACAACGGTCAATTGCAGCATTTCCAAGATTTGGATCGGAGGCAGGAAGAGCATTGAAAATTGATTCCTCGTAAACCCTAATTCTCCAGGCCATTTCAGCACACGTTGCAATAACTGTCCCATTGCTTTCATGAGGCTGTCTGTATGTAGCGTTTTCGCAGTATTCCGCAACCAAATAATTGATTGCACCGAGTGTATAATCCTGTAGCGCAATGCTGTAATATGCTGACGTTGTTTCGATGTACTCTCCATTAGGAACGAAACCAGAAAGCAACGCGACGTCAATGCGAGTGAGATCGATTGCATTAACTGTGATCAAACCGCCCGAGTAGATCCCCCTTGAGGTCCAATCAGTCCTGCCTCTAAGGATTTCCGCAGCCTTTGTCAACTCTGTGCGGTGTAGTGCAACATGATCTACAAGGCAACCGTCCGGATACAGTGATCTAATCATTTTCAATCTCCCTTAGCCATGCTTCCTTATCAAAATTCTTGGGAAGTTTTGCATTTTTTCTATGGTTTTCTTTGCTCCACAAAGGCTGTAAATTACTGTAGTGGCAAACCCGCTTAAGTTGCCTAGGATCTTTTAAATCAACGCTAGATAAAGAAATTATATGGTCTATGTGCCAACCTTTTTTAGAATGATTTGACCAAGTCATTTCTTCGTCGGTTTCAAGATTATTATAAAACAACTTTTCTAAATACACAGCAAATTCCTCTGCTGAACAACCCATAAACTTAATAGCTGCCTCTTTATCAACTTCAGTTTCTAAACCCATCTTTTTTAAAAATTGGGAAAACCTTGCACGAACTACCGACCTTAATTTAAGATCTACATTCTTTTTCCTACTCTCTACGTTATGTCGATTTGTACAAATCTTACAATAACAAGCCAACCCGTCTGTGCTTTTACGACTAGCGGGAAAATCCGAAGCCCCCTTAACACACGCGCAGTCCCTACAGCTTTTTGTACTATTAGGGTCTGCCTTAAAATCCAATAAAGGCCTTCTAGCGGCACCTCTTATCTTATCACATTCTTTACAAATAGACTCCAATCCATCTTTGTGGTTGGAACAAGGATAATAATCATCGGCCCCCTTCAGTATTCCACAACAACTACAGGACTTAACAACAGACAAATCCGGTAAAAAATGTAAAGACGCTGTTCTGGCCCTAGAGTGTGCATTAGAACACGTTTTGCACACAGTCGATAAACCATCTTTATTTTTAACACTTTTACTAAATTCGCAAACATCTTGATCCACTTTGCACTCTTTACAAATTTTTGAAGTACCAACAACTATAAATTTTAAAGCTTCTTTCTTTTTTTCCTCAAAAACTCGTTCATTCTCCTTAGAACACACCTTACAATAAATTGACAAACCATCACTGCTGTTTTTATTTTTATGGTATTCTGACACAAATTTTATTTCTTCACAACCGGTACACTGCTTCTTCCCCGGTATTTGTACTTTTTGCAAACGAGAAGGTACGAACTCTGGGGATCTTCTCCAACGTGCATATTCCGAAAAACAATCTTTACACCAAGGATGATAAAGTTTTACTTCACCTTCAACCTCCCTAAGATAAAATTCCGACAAACCTTTATTTTTCTCACACCTAGGGCAAAGCCTGAAAGCAAAATCTTCCTGAAAAACTTTCCCCACCTCTGTGTAAGCTGCACCCATCTTCAACCCCTAGGACGGCAAAATCGGAACAACCAAATCTGGACCCCAAACGTTTGTTAAACCGGGAACATACGGAGTACCACTATGTATATTTAAACCTTTAATAACCAAAGACCTAATACGAAAGTCTGATAAATCTCTAATATTTCCAACAGTTAGTCTCATTTGGAAAATCGGATACAACGTACCTGCATTATTTCTACTAGATACTGACTCATTTTTCTCTATCTCCGTCCATGCACTAGCAAGACACGAAGGCACGTCTATACCTTTACGATACTCAAACCGAATTCCACTCTTAATTTTAACTGTCCCTCGATAATTTCCCAGTATAACAGGTAACGAAGGAACGTCAACTGTTATTGTTATGTAGGAAGATTCCCCGTCAAAAAGGTTGTAATCTCCTGAAATTGCTACAGGAACCGCAACTCCGATCCCGCCTTCCGCAGAGATCCAGGTAAAATTGTAGACTGGCCCAAAAGTAACTTCTAATTCTAATGTTCCCTCATATCCCATTGCTGTGCTGGAAATGTAGGATATTGTCACACCTGGGATCAAATCCAGGACATCAGGCACAGCACGCAAACCTACGTCAAGATGGGAAACTTCGTAAGAACGAGATTCCGGATATTCGAGGAAATACTGCGCCCCGGTAACCAATTGACTTGAATCAATTTCCAATGAGGTACTATTTAAGTACCGCCAATACCGTTGTGCAATTTCACGCTGCTCCCTGGTATCTTGCATGTAAAGTTTTGAGGTTGATCTGTCCTGAGTAGAAGGTCTGTCCAAAAATGCTTGTCCAGTATCAGCGTTGAAGAAAATTGGAGATTCCGAAATATAGGAACCTTCAATTGTATCCATTCTATCGAACAAATTGTAATCCGCCCAAAAAGCATAATCAGCTTCGTATGGATTGCAATTTAATGTGGCTGTTGTTACTTGATACAACAGTTGGTAATCAAATGTGTAAACCCCTGAAGTCGAAAATGCAGCAACAGACATTTCTATTTCGGCTGCACTATTAAACCACCAATTTAGAGCACCTAAAACTGTTGTATTAGGTACGGGAATGCCCCCGTCATACAAAACCGCATTGTGCGTATCCTGGTCAGATTCCGACGACAAGGTTGCACGCCTCGTAATAGGATTAAAAGTAAGGGCTTCCCCATTAACAGGCAAAGCACTCGGATACAAATAAGAATACATAAAGGGGTCTGCTGGTTGAATAGTTAAATTAGAAAGTGTACATGCTGCAAAATCCGCTTCGCCAATTGCCCCACATAAATTCTTGGCAACACCTAACGCATCATACTCCGCTACTTGGAAAATATCTAATGCTATATGAGCGGGACTGATTTCTCGCGTTAATCCTTGATACACGGAAGAGTCCGAAATTACAATAGACTTTGTCGTTTCTGCTGCTGGGGGTGTCCCAGACAATATTGGCAAAGCTTCTCTAGTTACTGTAACAATTAAATAAGATGAATCAGTTCCATAAAGTGTGTACGATCCTGTTGAAATAATTGGAACATAACCAAGCCCTGGACCCCAAGGAGTGCTAGTTGGAGAATCCCACTTCAACGAACGTGTGTCGCCTGTTGCGTTGTATTCATAGGTTAATGTCCCTGTCCCTGCAACTGTACTAGATGCAATAGTCGTAATAGTAACGCCAGCCATTGGGGTTGTTTTATCAGCTACTTTATATAGCAAACCCAAATATTCTTTTTGTCTCAGACTCAATTCATCCGGACTCCAGCAATACTGCAACTCGCCAAAATATTGCCGATGTCTGCTACGTGCAACCGTACCAAATTTTAGACTACGACTATTGATGTACTTAACTTCAGCAGTAAACCCCTCAAAGACAATTGTATGCCCGGGGTTCGGTGAAATTATTTCCACCCGTATCAGCACATCTACGTCCATGTTCGGTGAAGGCTTAATCATGTCATCAATACGTAAAGTATCAATTACAAAAGTTGCTCTACCATACCCAGTTGTATCTCTGGGAATAGCTTTTGAAGTTGTCGAGTAATAAGTCACGCCCCCATCGAACGAAACCCAAATAACAGCCATAACTACAGGATTTCCAGTATTGCGAATCCAACCACTAATAACTAAGTCATACCCTTCATAATCATAGACCAATGCATGACCACGCTGCGGACTATTGGTACCCCTCGGTCCAGGTTGTGGAAATGGTACTCGCTCAACTCTGGTATCAACAGTAAATATAGCGGCATCACTAGTAACCCACCAAGCATATGAAGATGAAGGATCATATGGATCTAGCTTATCAATTATAACCGTTCCTTCACCAATGTATGAGGTAATATTTCCCCCAGTAGCCGTCCAATTGTCCGGATGTGCGTAATTAATTAGCGAATCATCTTCGACATTAACAAGATCGACAGCAGGCGCTACAGGCAATAACGCACTATCGACCAATACAGTGATCCCTTGAGTTTGGGCAAGGTTTTCACTAAATCTATGGTACGTAAAAAAGAACAATTCTACATCAAGGGCAGGCCACGGAGCAATTAAATCCGTCATATCGTCTGGACTTGCCCAAACATTTAAAATAGCGCCGCCAGCATCAGTCAAGCTGTAGTTACCGGGAGCCGTTATATTTACCCATGCACCGGGACCACTACCCGGAGAAGCCCAAGCCAATTGATGAACACCCGTTGTTCCTGAATATTGATGAGCAATAGCCGCTGCAACTGTATTGATATCAATTGTCCCCGCACCTTCTACAGCGCTTACGTAGAAAACACCGGGGAATAAATCATACATAGCTTGCAAATCACCTGCAACTACACCCAATACCGCAGGGGCAGCATTAGTAATTCCATTTTCTATTCTAATACTAGATCCTGCTGCAACGGGACTAGTTAAAGCCAAATAGTTACTTGCCCCATAAAACAATACTGATGCAAATGCCGCATAAGGTGCCCCAAATCTCGGATCAGCAACCAATACTGTGTTAATATCCAACGCAACGTTCGCCGCAGTTGGGTTCGGCAATCCTGTCGTTAATGGTACAACAACGTACCCACCACCAATTTCTGGATCAATCTCCATGTACAGATAATCATTAGTGCCCACCACAACACTAAAGGGTTCTACACGATCACCAACAATATGTGCTGGAACTGTTGATGGTGGTCCTGGTAAAAACAATTCACCATTAGCAGCTAGCGTATTTGGGCCAGGAACACCTAACGGAGCCCACACCAGGAAATTGGTAACATTATCGTATGAAATAAAACCTATTGGAGCACCACCAAATAGATCGGGTTCAGCAGACAGAACAGAAACACCTGTAATATTGTTAGCCGCCTTGGAAAGAGCAGCAGATCTTTCCTTGAATCGGTCATTCTCTATATATGAGGAATTAAGAACCCACCGAGGACCATGTGTCCTTCTGGAATAGCCTAGTGGACCAACCTGGCATATGGTTTCGACAGCTTTTGCAAACCCCGCGTACTGACCCCCGTAATTTCTATATGCTAATCGAAGCTCATGCAAAGTATCACGGTATGCTGACAAACTAAGTCCCAAATCATTATAATACCCGACGTATTGGCCAAAGCAATCTTCAACACCTGTGGATGTAACCGTTGTGATTGCCATATCATCGCGAACGGTTTGGATATTATCGTCAATGAGTTCTAACGTTGTGGCATATGCGGCCATCCACAGCGCATATTCACGAACAGTAAGCCAAGAGTTTTGCTTTCTGCCGGTCACACTATTCAACAACTGGATTTCAACTTCGCCCCTTGGTAATGGTCTACTAAATACAACATTACCAATCACATCGCTAATTACCGTGCCAGAGAAGACTTCATTTAGATAAAGTCCGAATTCATTATTGGGTGTATCAGTTTCTAAGCGAATTTCGGTATTGCCATATCTAAAGGGTATAACAATTCCCTTGCTCTCATAGAAAGAGCCGCCAATGACGGATTTAACAAGATCAGCGTATCTATTCGCGCTCATTTAATACCCGCCCCCAAGTCCTTTTGTATATCCTGCTGGCGTAACAACTTGAGCATCATCAATCAATGACAATTTCGTTGCTTGCTGAACGTTATCAATCACGGTCAACCCATCGACGTAGTAGTAAAGATACGAATCAGTGTTAGTATCTAAACCATTACCAACAACCGATGTATCCACCAATCCAGCATACGCAGCACTTTGTCGTAAATTATCCATACTCGGTGGTGCATTTCCCCTTAATCTAAAATCAGAGACAATTACCGTATCATGAACTGGTTGATTTTCAAACACTGCAAAGGGTCTGTAATAGAACCATTCCACTTGAGTATTATAAGCATCGTAATTTGCGGCAATGTTGTCGTTATAAATACGAAATGTCGCTGGTGTAACTACGAAATCATGTGACAATAATACAACAG
>Ga0265297_10011185_pt1 | contig 11047 bp, 5 predicted proteins | sample Munlanlwell13791_FD_192502 | JGI IMG/M metagenome (GOLD analysis project Ga0265297, IMG submission 192502) | Leachate microbial communities from a municipal landfill in Southern Ontario, Canada - Leachate well 137-91 | ecosystem: Engineered > Solid waste > Landfill > Unclassified | place...
AAGAATACGGATAGCGCCTTGGAACTCGGACTGGATTTTTATTCGTCTGTGTGTAAAAATAATTTCATGTAAATTTGTAAAAGAAACTGATACAGGTAGGTATTATTGCCGGATTTCCAATTCAAATTCCATCATATACAGCGATACAGTTACGCTCGAATTGGAATACAATACTCATACTGCAATAAAGTCAAACGATATTTGGCTTGAATACAATCCGAATGCGCGTAGATTGATTATTAATAATAGTATTTACAAGGATTTAAATGTAAGTATTTACAATACTTCAGGGCAACTGATTTCTGTTCATTCACTTCATCCTGCAACTAATCGCTGCTCGGCTATTGAGCTGAATCTTTCTGAAGCAGGTTTCTATATCGCTGTATTAAAATCCGGTGAAAACATAATGAGTTATAAATTTTTAGTAAACAAATAAAAACAAGAAAATGAAAAAGTATGGTGTTATTGCATGTTTATGTATTGCATGTTTATTCGTAACAAATTCAGGTGTGTCGCAAACCCCTGAATGGATTTGGGCTAAATCAGGAAGCAGTTGGAGTCATGACCGTTGTCGTGCTGTGCATATAGATGATGAGGAAAATGTATTAGTGACCGGTTATATTGGCGGTGATGCATCATTTGATGATTCTACTGTGATTTCGAGTGGTTCCTATGATTTTTATCTTGCCAAGTATAATACGACAGGTAAATTATTATGGGTACGTAATGCTAACTGTTCTTCAGTTGATTTCGGAAATTCAGTGACCACTGACAGTGAAAACAACATTTACGTCACTGGAAATTACTCAGAAACAATCTCATTTGATGGTTATACGATGAACAATTACAGTTCAGCCTATGATATTTTTATCACAAAATTCAATAAGAACGGAGATGTCATTTGGGCGAAGAAAATTGGAAGCAACGGTTCAGATGAGTCATATTCCATCATAGCGGATAAGCAAAATAATATTATTGTAGCGGGAAGTGTACAGACTGTTGCTTACTTTGATAGTGTTGAGATTTCGAATAATGATTTGGGAAGTCGCACACTTTTTATTGCAAAATATAACTCTGAAGGCAAACTTATTTTTGTTAAAAATTTCGGAGGACATCTAAATTTTGCATACTGCAGTGTGGTTGATGCTGAAGGCAACATCATCGCTGCAGGAGACTTTGACAGATCAATCATTATTGGTGGTAAAAGTTATTCAACAACTGCTTCATCATCCCCAATTGCAATTAAATTAAATGAAAATGGGGATGTTGTTTGGGTCGTTGCACCAACTTGTACCAGTGGCTACAATAAATTCATAGGAGCAGCTATTGGATCTTCCGGTGAAGTATTTTTAACTGGTTCTTATAATTATAAAATAGAATTTGGCACCCAGAATTTAACCAATTCCGGAAATCTGGACGGGTTCATATGTGCTTATGATTCATCAGGCACTTTTAAGTGGGCAAGTTCATTTGGTGGGAACGACAACGATCAGGGCAATGATGTTTGTTATTTTGGAAATATGATATATGTTACCGGTTATCAAAAAGTGCTAACCGGAAAAAATGAAGATATTTTTATTAATAAATATGATTTAAACGGGGGTCTCAAGGAGAGCATGATCTTTGGAAGTACAGGGGAAGATATAGGAAATTCCATTTGTACTGACAAATATGGAAATATTTTTCTCGGAGGATATTTTACTTCAAATATCGCCTTTGGAACACATAATTTAAACGGGCAATTTTCTGAAGCTTTTATTGCAAAATACGGATTGAGCAATCCTCCTTCCATTTTTATACTTCAGCAACCGGAAAATGAATTCAAATGCTTGGGAGATAGCGTTGTCTTTACTATATCTGCAATTGGAAAAGACTTGGTCTATCAGTGGAAACATAATGGCATTAACATACAGGATGCAAATGATACTTTCCTTAACCTTACAAATCTTGAATTAAGCGATGCCGGAAAATATAGCTGTACCATTACAGATTCGTCTTCAAGCCTCACTTCGGATGAAGCAGTTCTCTCAATTGGAACAGGGCCAATGATTACTTCTCAGCCACAGAACAAATCCGTTGAAAAATATAAAAGTGTCACGTTTACTATTACAGCAACAGGTAATCAATTGACCTATCAGTGGCAAAAGAATGCAGCAGATATTCAGGGTGCCACTCAATCATTTTATACAATTTCCGGTTTACAGTATTCTGATTCAGGTGTTTACCGATGCATTGTCCATGATCAATGCGGCACAGATACTTCATCAGGTGCACTTCTGACTATATTGCACAACTCTGGTGTTAACAATGAAACATTATTGGATATATCCACTTTTCCAAATCCGGTTCATGATGTCCTTTACATTGATTTGCAGGAAGCACATGGGATGAAATTTGTGATTTCAGTGCATACCATTGATGGGAAGTTATTATTACAGCGAGAAATTAACGAAAGTGATTCCCGGATGGTGAAAATAAATACCACTGCATTTCAACCAGGTATGTATTTAGTGAAAATCTGTTCCGATTCCAATTATCGTACCTGTATTTTTTATAAAAATTAACCTTGGTAAAGGGGAGCATATATTTTATCTGTTCCCCTTTTATTTTATAATGAGTGAAAGAGATATTTATCAATGATTGGATCGTTCAGTATGATCCCGACAAGACATCTCAGATCTATAAAAAGATCGAAAGAGGTTACTCTGGTTATTGCTCCTGTCAAATCTGCAAACATTATTCACAATACCGAAATAAATATATTCCTGAGGATTTGGGATATTTAATTGAAGAACTGGGGATTGATATTACTAAAGAGGCTGAGGTTAGTTTTTCAGGCGATAAAACAATATTTCAGGGTTATTTTACGATTTTCTTTCATTTTATCGGATCTGTCAAAACTCATCCAAATGGCTGGAATATTTGTTCTGCAGGTGAGTATTTTCAATATGCAAAAAAGTGCCTGATCAGAATATCTGAGGTTTGCGAAATGCAGAACCCCCTTTTTTTTGGAGTTAATACCCTCCAGATCTCTTTGCTGATCTACGAAGGAATCTCATCACATGATAAAATTTCATTTTACTGAATTTTAACGTAAACGATATGAAAAAGTTTTTATTTATTCCGCTTATTATACTGTCATTTTTACGGGTCACCACTATATTCTCGCAAACAACAGGCAGCTTTGAGATCCAGTTTGATTATAAAAATGAAAAAAGAAGTGTCTCTTTTTTCGTTCCTGAGCTGTATGATCATCGAAGCAGTTACCCAATTGTAATTGGCATGCATCCAGGTGGATCAACGGGAAAAGAAATGAGAGATATGTTGTACCCTGCATTCATCCAATTGAATGCCATATTGGTTTGCCCGGATAATTATTTGATTCAGGATTTGGATATCATATCAGAATGTATCTCTTACTGTATAAGTCAATATAATGCAGATACGTCCAGAATTATACTGACAGGATATTCTTTCGGAGGAAATACAGCAACACATTATGCATACCGTTATTACGATAAAATTGCAGGATTAATTGGAATAGCGCCCGCTTTATATGATTATGAATCTCTAGACTTTTCAAAATCCTGTTTTATCTCAAATGTGATTATAATAGGCTCAGAGGATGACTTCATCATGGAAGCGGAAGAGGTAAAAAACCGCATTGTTAACAATAAAGGCGACTTACTTTATATTGAAAAGAAAGGTGTAGGGCATATCGATCCTTATTTTTCGAATATTGAGTTTATTAATGATTGGATAACTGGTTTTAACTATATATGCGAAAAGGCAGGAATTGAACATCATTATATAGAAGATATTCCTTTTCAGGTGTATTTTAATGCATCTTCACATAGTCTTGCAATTCATTCCTTAAACACAACGGATGAATGTATTGTGATCACCTGTTATGATCCGTTGGGCCGTCTGCTATTCAGAAAGGATACGTACAGATTAATGCCAAGAGGCAACTTTGTTGAGATACCGATTGGTGCTGGAATGCAGGGCTTTTTACTCTTTAGTATCAGACGGTCAAATAAGACGATTCAAACAATTAAAGTCTTAGTAAATTGAATTTAACTTGCTGTATTGCGGGATCATTATGAGGTAATACTTGAGATTGAGGATGTTCAGATTTTCGCAGGTAATATTGAATGCATTTTTATCCATCTCTTTCACAAAATATTGACCAGCTTAATGATATCTGGCGCGTTTTCCGTTTTGATATGCATAAGGTAGGTTCCCCCTTCAAGCTTGTTTAAGTCAAGTTCAATGATATTGCCCGTCTTGAACGCAGAGGTGAACATCAGTTTTGCATTTAAATCAAAAATATCAATGTCAACTTCGCTGTCTGGCGAAATTGTCTTACTTAACCGGATATAAAGTTTTCCATTGGTTGGGATAGGATAAACCGATATTTGATCATGATTTTCCAAGGCGGGGATGGAAGTGCAAATGTTGTACATTATACTGGAAACCGGACTTTCAATCAAGCCTTCTTTATATGCAATGGCATTAATTTTACAGGTGTCACTTAAGGTTAATGCAGAGGTGTACAGAGTTCCAATTTCCTTATTTGGAATGGTATCTCCAAAATTATAATAGATTTGAGTGTTTATTGTATCCGTTGTGATCTGAACACTTATGGAGGTAGTGTAATCTCCGCCTGCTACACTGAACTTGGGTTTATCAACTGTGTCAAAAATGATGTAATATTCCATTTCAGATATTTCTGAAGATTCATAATTGGCTTTGAATCCTTTTGCTTTAATTAGCAGATTGGTATCAATAACAAGTGGAATTTGATAAAGGAGCGAGGATGTATCCGGATCGGTATTGTCTAAGGTGTATCTGATTTCAGCATCATTGGTGGATGTTGAAAGCATAAGGTTTTGTTTTCCTTTGTAGGTCCCTCCGGCTAAACTAAAAGCAATGGAATCTACTTTGAAGAGGTAGTTTGCTGATTTAATATCCGTGTTTTTCCATCCATCCTTCATTCCAATTGCCTTCAGACTTGTTGCTGTATTAATTTCTAAAGGCATGGTATAAAGTGAATCTGAATTTGTAGGATTATTCCCGTTTAAGGTGTAGTAAATGTTGACATCTGGCGTTGTAGTTGAGATGCTAAGGTAGAGATCATTAAAATAGGTGCTTGTTTCATAGTTAAACTGCAGTGCATTAACTGTTGAGGTCAGTGATGCTGAATCTCCGGCTGTCCAATCAAAAGAAATAAGATCTGCATCAGTAACCTCTATTTGATTTGAAACTGTATTCAATGCAGAATTTCCAGGTTTCATCCAAGGTTTATCACCTGCCCAATAACGTGTAAGATAGGTTGTTTCATTCCCTGAAATTTCACTTTCATTATAATAAAATTTGAAATTAATTCCAATATTGTCTTTTTCGGTCATGTCGGTTCCTAATGTCCAATATCTTTGCAAGGCAATGGTATCTTCCAAAGCGGGATGATATCCTTTCGTGGTGCGCACAGAAATGTACTTTGTTCCTCCGGGATGATTCAGGTCATTGGTAATTTCAAAGGGAGCGTACAAAGGGCCTCCCGTAAGTGTTCCGATCGGGTAGATTTTTTTAAACCTGGCAGCAGTATTGGCTTTTGTTATAAAGCTTCCCGTACTATTCGTGACGATCATTTTCATGTTCGAGGGATTGGCAAAATCAAACACGGCAGCCGTATCCAAAGTCATGCTGTAATCGCCTAAAAGCAGATATCCATTGTTTTTCTTAATAAATTGATCTTTAATCGTAATGTCTCCTGTTAATTCAGCAGATCCGGTTCCGCTTATTTCAAGAATCTGATAGTTGTTTGCAAGGATCTTTGGATCAGAATGAGTGTACTTTACCGTATTATCCAATGTTTCAAGATTAAGATGGCATTTAATCTGATCTCCGGTGTACACAAACATATACTTGTTTATCAGTGTGCCAACCCCGATTGCTGTCTTACAGGTCAGGGTATCTGCATTAAGTAAATTAATAATATGAATCTGAAGATCATTTATTGTGTCATGAAGATGTATTTCCTGGTCATTTTTCTGAAAAATATATGAGCCGTAGCCACATGTAAATTCCGATAACTCAGACACATAAAACCCATTCTCAAACTTCAGAAAATCATTATAAACAGTTTTCCAGAGAGCTTTATCATTAACAACTACTTTTTTCTCAAATACACAAAGAGTAACATTTGAGTCAGATCTAAAAGATCCGTCAACCGTATATTCATCCCTGAAAGTCAGTACACTGTTATACGGGTTAAATACTGCATTAGGCTCAATATAAAACTTACCATTGAATGTCCGTGTAGCAGTATCATTGCTGAACGATTTAACTCCGGCACCTGATACCGTAAAACTACCAAAAGTAATATTTGAAGCACCCCATCCTTTTGTCATTTTATACGGCAAAGATGCGTAAAACTTTGTCAAGGAATTGGGATGAAAGGTATATGTTTCGAACCAGGCACCGCTGAATTCATTAATACTGGCCATATATACTTTACCCAATGAATCAACAATAAATTTATTGGTGTTGTCTCCGGCATTGACATAACAACTGTCAAAATCAAGTATGCCTTTAACAACATGCAGATTTCCGGTTTGCCCCGTAGTTTTTCCTGAATTGATGGTCAGGGACTTTTGCAGGGTAACGGTTGCTCCTATAATACTTTTCTCCACTCTTAGACCTCCGAATTTTCCATTTGATCCGGTACCTGTTACATCCAGAATGTCTTTCAGCACAGAATTACTGTTGCCGATAAAAACTACTTCCACCATATCTCCGTTTTCTTCATAAAAATCCACTGCACCCGGCCCGTAAAAATCCGCACCGACCTCCAGATAGTGTTTTTGTGGAGATGTTGTGTTTCCGGAAACAGCAAAAAGCCCGTTAACAATAACCTCATCCGCAACGGTAAATGTATAGGACGCTGTCGTGTCAAAAGTCAGTGAAGATGATGCATTAATGGTTAAACTCAGAATATTGACATTCATGTCAATAATAACATGATCATTGATGGTGGCTTTATTGGAAGCATCAGGAATCATCCCCCCTGTCCAAGTATTGGGATCACTCCATTTGCCATTTTGTTTTGTTGTTTTTGTTGTTTGAGAGAATGAATTTAATGAAATGATCATTAAAAATACGAAGACAATTAAAATGTGTAAACTGGTAAATGATTTTTTCATAATGATTTTTTTTAATTTTTTTGAACAGTTTTTATAAAACAAAGTTACAGTTTTTTTAGAAAAAAACATATTTACTTTCGATATATATTATATCATTAATCATTTATGCTTTGTCAATGCCGATAATAAATGAAGAATTAAATATTTTGAAACAGATAAACAAAAATCTGCTAACATATCTTTATTAATTTTGACTCCTGATTTTTCTCTTGTTCCTGATAACATATTTTCATCTTAAAAGGGTAACAGTACCAAAGTATCTTTTGTTAAACCGGTGTTTTCTGTAAATGATCAAATGCCAGTAATAATCCCCTATCGGGCAATCCACTCCACGGAAAGTACCGTCCCAAAAAAAGCTTGCATCTTTGGTAAAGAATATATGTTCGCCCCATCTGTTAAAAATATCAAAAGTAAAGCTGTCCACATAGGAAAGAAATATTCGGAAGGTATCATTTAGTCCATCACCATTCGGAGTAAATGTATTCGGAATATTGATAATTGGATCGCAATCCTCCTCAATAAAGACGGTATCGCTGTTTATACAATTATTAACATCTTTGACTGTTACATAATACACTCCAGGTTCTTTGACAAGAAATGTTTTATTGGAAGATAAATCCTGCCATAGATACTCCCTGAAATTTCCCGGAAAAAGTGACAGCATCTGAATTTCAGGACAGAATGCAGTATCATTACCCAAGTACGGTTCAGGTTTCAGGCTGACAATAAGGTGGCTCTGAACTTCCTTGCTCATACATTTAACTGTTTTCACTCGAAGAATATAGTTCCCTTCATTTTTCTTGGATAAGTCATAAATCTCCGGATTTTGCAAAGTGGATTCAAAACTATCCGGACCTGACCACAGGTATTCGGAATTGGGGATAAAACTAGAATAAAGCCTTACACTATCTCCTTCACAGCGCATGAAAGTATCCCTGATTGCCGGGCTTGCAGGATATTTAATAACTGAGACAAGGTCTGAATCCGGTAAACTTAAACACCCTGAACCTATGCGGGTAAGCAAATACAAACCGGAATCGGACAGTGTTGCGGGAAAAATGATTAATGAGGAAGCATTTTCAATTGTTTTATCGGGTTTCGCCCAAAATAAAGTGTCAATGGCCGAGGATGCCCAAAGCTTCAGGGTGTCTCCTTCGCAAACCGGCTGATTGCTGTATATTTTAGGTATGGGAGGCTTTGCCGTAATACCGATCAATGTATCACTTTGAGGACTTTCACACCCGTTTTTTAACACTTTTAAACTGTACATTCCGCAATGCAAGGAACCTATATTGTTGATAATGATAATCCGGTTGCTATCTTCTTTACCTCCGGGCAAGGTCCAAAGATAAGCGGCAAAAGCTATAGAATCAGTCCATAATGCTGTCGTATCGCCTTCACAAATGTGAGCATCAAACCTGATAAGTGGTTTTGGAGGATTGGGAATCACTCTGATTGTTTTTTCTGCAGTATCGGCACATGCTGAATCAGAGGTCACCATAAGACGAACCTTGAAGTCACCGCAAGCTGTGTATAGATGTACCGGATCCTGGGAAAGACTAGTGTCCCCATCTGAAAAATCCCATAAATGACTCAGTGGAGGGAAAATGGGCATTGAGGTACTTGTGAAAATAAATGAATGGGATGAAAAACACTGTATTGAATCATTTACATTAAAGTCTGCAATTGGCTTGGGCTTAATAAGTACCGCTTTCTCCAATGAATCCCTGCAACCGTCTGATGATATTATAATCAGGTTTACATTGAAAACACCTGTGTCGGAATAACTATGTGATCCATTTGTCTTGGAAGAAGTATCTCCATCCCCGAAATTCCAAAGGCTGGTAAAGGAACCCATTGGCACCGAACTCAGGTTTGTAAAGTTGAACAGGTTTCCTTTGATACACTGGCAGGAGTCGTTAATGGAAAATCCGACACTGGGGCCATGGTGAATACTAAGGTCAACACTATTGTCAGAGCCGATTACGGATGGATTTGAGCCATTTACTCTTATACGGTAGCCATCTGAATCAGGCAAAGAATCCGGTATTTGTACTAAAATAGAACCTGATGTGGTGGATTTAAGCTGACCAATGTTCAGAGGATTATCGAAACTTCCATTACTATCGGAAAGTTGGGCAGTAAATAAATTTCCGGAGTTGAACCGGCAGTTTATACTAAAGCCAATACCTTGTTCAACTCCGGTACACAGAGAGGGAGGAGCAATATTGGAGGTGATAATGACAAAATTTTCAATATTATATTTGGTTAAAATACCATCATTGGTACCACCATTAAAAGCAGGCTGGCATGCATTAAGTGTCGGGTAATTTTTCGACCAGGTTCTTCCGGTGAACCATACCATTCCTGCTTTGTTCACAAAAATATCTCGTAAAAGGTGTTCGGTGTCGTTTCCTCCGAAATAGGAACAGGATTGCATGGAAGTAAGAGCCTGGTCAATTTTTGCAATGTAAATATCACTGCTTCCTCCGCCATAACTTAGTTGTGGAGCACAGGAAGTTACCGGGAAATTGGTTGATGATGTAAATCCGGCAAGATAAATAAATCCCGTGCTGTCAATGCAGACTGAACGTCCCTCATCAGCAAGGGTGCCACCGAGGTATGTGGATTGAATCAAGGTTTTTCCGTCCTCAGACAGGTTAATAATAAACGCATCGGAGCTTCCTTTCAGTGTGTTCTGATAACAACCTGCTCCGGTTGGGAAATTGGATGACCCTGTGGTGCCGCAAACGATGATGCTTTTATTAGTTGACGAAGAAAACTGGGATATGTCAAAACACATTTCATTGCCTGCCTTACCGATAAATGAAGAGAATTTAAGTGCACTTGCGTCTGCATTGAATTTTATAATGAAGCCATCGTTTGTGCCGCCACCATAAGTGGTTTGGAATGCTCCGGGGCTTGTTGGGAAGTTGGAGGAGTATGTATAGCCTACTATGGTTACTTCATCGGAATCGTTAATGATCATATTCAGAGGTTCTTCCAATGCACTGCCACCAAAAAAAGTGGAGTAAATAAGTTGGCTTCCGGTCCTATTGAATTTGGCGAACCAGCCGTCATAATCTCCATTATGAGTTTGATCATAAGCCTTTGAGGTCACCGGAAAATTACCTGATTCGGCCCACCCGGTCACATACACACACCCTGATTCATCCACCATTATATAGTTTGCCCTGTCGCGGTATTTTCCACCAATAAGTGTAGAGAAAATAAGTGAGGAAAAATCAGGTGAAAGTTTTGTAATGAAGCCATCATCATTGCCTCTGTTTGAATCCTGGAAGACTGAGGCAGTTACAGGGAAATCGGTCGAGATTGTTCTGCCGGCAATATACACATACCCGCTATCATCCACGTCAATTCCAAGGCCATAATCAAGGTCATCGCCACCAAGGAAGGTAGAATATACTAATTTTGTACCTGAAGGGTCTATTTTTGTCACGTATGCATCATAGGGTGAGCCCTGAAAAGTGTAATTATAGGCTCCGGTTGTGGCAGGAAAATTAGTGGATTGAGTAGAACCCACCACATAAGCATTTTCATTGCTGTCAATAAAAACAGCATCTCCTTCATCAACCAGATTGCCGCCCAAAAAGGTGGAATAAACAATAGGGTCAATAATGATCCTGCTGTTTCTTTTAACTTTTTCAAATTCAAAATAAACTAAACCTGAAGGCCTTCTGGCAAAACGACATGGAATTACTTTTTTTTCATTTTCTGAGACCTCATAGGTGTATATCTCGCCATGAACAACATCCCCTAAGATGGTTGAAATAACCAATTCACCTGCACTGTTTATTTTAATGTTTTCTTGTCCTTCCATT
>Ga0265297_10011186_pt1 | contig 11047 bp, 10 predicted proteins | sample Munlanlwell13791_FD_192502 | JGI IMG/M metagenome (GOLD analysis project Ga0265297, IMG submission 192502) | Leachate microbial communities from a municipal landfill in Southern Ontario, Canada - Leachate well 137-91 | ecosystem: Engineered > Solid waste > Landfill > Unclassified | place...
TTTCGCGGCGCTCCGGCCAATTCCGCATCGACATATCCCCTAGGTAGTCATCGACTTCGAACTACCCATAGGAGAGCGTCTGATTCATATTGATGACTGTTATAGTCTCCTAAAGTTCATAAATCAGACGTTTTTCCGCCTTATTCGAACGCGAGCTCAACATTGGCTAGGGATACGCACGTAAGTAGCGATTGTTGCGCTTTTGCCACAGGCGCCGAGAAATCGAGTCCGCGCTCGCGTCATGCTCGACGACGATCGATTCGGCTCGCTCGACAGGCCGACGCCGCGGATCGATAGCGGATGATCCGGCAGCTCAATTCGCGCCGCTTTTGCGGGCTCACGATTGCGTGCGCGAGCGCTCGGAAACGCCGTCGGTGGATCGGCGTCCGAATGCGAGCTCACATCGGCTCACGGATAAGAGAAGCTGAAGCTCTCGGTGAAGCCGTTCGGCAGGCTGAAGAAGGAGCTCGTCGAGGTGGGCGGCGGATCGAGAACGATGCCTGACACATTTACGAAATTGAGCGTGTCGCTGCCGTTGATGCTGAATGACGTCGGAGCGCCATTCCCCGACGTCACGCCGGACCAGCTCAGATTTTCGCTGACCACCAGATTATAGGTGTTGGTCTGCGCGGCGCCTCCGCCTGCGGGGTAATAGACGACTGTGGCGGGGATAGCTCCGCTGAAGGTCGCGGAATTCTGCCCCCCCGTATAATGGATGCTCTCGACGTTCACGGCCAGGGTAATCAGGAAATAGCCGTATCCGGGAAAAGTCGCCTGGAGCGTGATGCTCGAAGCGGGGCCCGAAATGTTCTGCGAGAGGAGCGTCGGCGTCACGCAGCTCCAAACGCAAAACCCGTGCGAGAACAGCGCGCCCAGGGCGCCGCTGGCGGGATTGAAGGGATCGATGGTGATTCCGGAGTAAGGTCCGTGGTCCGGCAAGACGGCGTCCCGCGCCGCGACGACCGCCGCGATCGTCTGCTGCGTCTGCGTCGCGACCGTCTGATTATTCGTCTGGGCGCGGCTCTGCGCTATTCCGGCGCCGCCCCAATGAGCGCCGATCGCCCCGAGCCCGGCCCAAGGATTGCGGTCGGGCGCGCGTATATTGCCGAGGCTCGCGAGCGCTTGCGCGCCATTCGGCAGGGCTGCGGCGCTCACGCCGCCCGTCTGGCCCGGCAGGCTGGCGAATTGCCGGTCGAATCCTTCGATCGCCCCCTCCCCCGCCGGCGCGGGATCGGAAATGTCTCCGCCGTCCGAGCCGACCGACACGCCGAAACCCGGCCGGGTCAGCACTTGCCGTCGACCTTTCGCCGTGACGATGGCGGCGGCGCCGTTCAGCAGGATGATCTGATCGCATCCGCCCGGCGGCCGCGCGATGTCGCCGCATTCGGCGCCGCCGACGCGGACCAGCACCATGCCGCCGCGCACGCCGATCGTCGCCGAGGGCGTCTTGATTTCCATGCCGGCGCCATGGCTCACCTCGCCGCCGATGAAGCGCAGCGCCCCCTTGGTGATCGACAGGCTCTGCTTGCCGGCGCCGGCCGCGGCGTCATAGACGAAACGGTCGATCGTCACCGAGCTGTTGGCCCCGACGCCGAGCGTCGATTTGTCGAGAAAGACGATCTGCGCTCTGCCGTCAGCCTTGGTGTCGATCCGCTCACGGTCGACGACGCCGGCGCCGAGCGCCAGTCCCTTGGGCGCGCGGCCGGGCGGCGTTCCCTGCGCCGACTGGTTGACCGCTCCGACATTGCCGACGATGTCGGCGCGGACATTCGGCGCGCCGAGGCAAAAGAGCGCGAGCAGCGCGACGGAGGGCAGATTTCGCATAGCCTCCTAGAACCTCGCGGTCGGCCCGAACGTCAAAGAGACGTTCTGCATTTTGAAGCTCGAGATATTCGAATCGTTGCGCAGGAATTCGAGATGGCCCGAAACGCCGAATTGCGCCGTGATGGGCGCGTCCAGCGCGAGGCCATAGGTCCAGGCGTCGTCGCGCCTCGCGCGGAAAGGATCGAGCACGGGATTGGCCATGTCGAAAGCGATCTGCGTGAAGCGCGCATAAGGCGCGATGGTCCAGCGCCGCGGCATCTCCGCGAGCGGCGGATCGACCTCCACGCGCAGCATCGCCTGCACATTGAATTGATTGGTCGCCTGCGTCGCGACATAGGCCTCGGCGCGCGAGAAGGCGGCGCGTCCTTCGAGCCGGATATTGTCGAGAATGCGCAGACTGCCGCCGAGCGAGCCGGTGAACACGTCGCCGGTCGCGATCGTCGCCACCGATTGCGTGTTGCTGCCGGGCGACGAAGCCGAATTGACCCAGAGCCGCGTCCATTCGAAGCCCGGCTCCAACACCAGCCGGCCGCCGAAGGTCTGTCTCAGGCTGACGCCGGCGCCGCCGGTGTTGAGATAGTTCAGATTGCCGACGAGCGAAGCCGAGCCGGCGACATAGGGTTTCACCGTGAGGCCGGGGGCGATTTCCGCGAGAGCGAGGCGCGGCCCGACCGAGACGGAGAACAAGGCGACATTATATTGCGGCAGCGCGAATTGCTGCGTCGCATAGGCCAGTCCTCGCGTTTCGATCACATCGCCGCGCTGGTTCTGAAGATCATAGTCATGCGCGATCTGCGCATGCTCGAATGTGTTGACGTCGGATTGACGTCCCGTCGCCCCGCCCAGCGTCTGCACGCCGCCGACATCATAGAGACCGCTCGAAGGCAAATAGGCCGCGTTGGACTGCGTCCTCACGCCGATCTGCAGGCTCCCCGAAAAGCGGCTGGCTTTCGTCTGCATCTCCAGATCGGGAAGCTGCGCCTCGATCCGCGCCTTCTGCGCGGCGTCGAGATCGGGCGATTTCAGCGCGGCGCGCAGATTGAACACGGCGCTCTGGTAAGCTCCGATCCGGGCGTAGAGGAAGCCCAGCTGCTCGCGCGCGCGCCCGAGTTCGGGATTGTACATGAGAATCCGCTCGAGCGCGCCGATCGCCGCTTCGTCATGCAACTCGGTCGCGAGCCGAATATAGGCGTAGGTCTGCTCGTGATCGCTCGGATGGGTCCGGACATGAGCGGCCAGACGCTCGAGCTCGGCATTCGGCTCGGATTGCGCAGCGGCGCCCGCCGTCCCGAACAGGACCCAGGCGGCAAGGGCCAGCGCGCTGATTTTTTTCTCTCTCACCGACCCGAGTCCCGACGTGCAAGCCGCAAAGTTTCCAATCGATATCCGTACCTTTGCTTAAATCCGATTTTTTCGAGACGCCGTCAAGCTCGCGACGCCGACAAACCGCGCGCGCAAGCGCAATTGCGCCGATATTTCGAAGCAAAACCCCAGTCGGCCGAAGACGCGAGCGTTTGTCGAGCGCAGCGCCGTCACGTCGGCGCGTCGGGCACGCCGTGGACATGCACATCGCGGCCGGAATGCTTCGTGAGTATCGCGACGGCGCGCTTCTCGTGAACTTCGTCCCGCGTGCGCGCCCAAAGCAAAATCCCGCCGCGATCGAGTTGTTCTTGCAGATATTGCGCATGATGTTCGCCGATCAACTTGGCGAACAAGGCGCCGATGAGGCCGCCGCCGCCGCCGGCGATCGCCGCGGCGGCGAGCGCGGCCGCCATCGTCCCCCCGCTGGCGAAAATGAGCCCGGCGGCGCCGATCGCGCCGATATAGCCGAGACCGCCGACCAGCGCGCCTTGGGCCTCGCCTATCGACTCCGGCGAGATGTAGGCCGCGCGGGGAACATCGACATTATCCTCGAGATCCGCGGCCTTGCGGTAGACATGACCGAGCTTTTCCTCGACCGCATGTTCGCTCGCCATCAGGCTTATGTCCGCGAGGTCGAAGCCGGACACCTGCAAATCGTCTATCGCCTCCTGGAGCGTCTCGGCGGTGTCGAACACGCCGACCGCTTCGCGAACTTCGCTGATCTCGTCGCCGGACCCCATGGGCCTGTCTCCTCGTCTCTCGGATTCGATCGTGTCGTTCGGCAGATCGCGCGATACGGATCGTCGCGGGTGATCGGGCCGCGTCGATGCGCCGGCTCGGCCGAATGTGGAAGTCGACGAGCGAAAACTCTGCTGTCATTCCCGACGCCTGGCCGGCCTTCGGCAGAGCGCCAGAACCACAGATATCGTCGCGCGCCAATGCTTCAATACACAGCCGGCCTCGAACGCGAAGGCGAAGGCCCTTGCGGCCCGTTGAAAGGGCGGAGTTTTTCATCACGCAGGCGTCTTGCGCCGAAATCCGCGGGATCGCGCGCGCCCCGTTTCTTGCATGAGCCGCTCGACGCCGCAGGCGACGGCGGCGCAAGCGCGAGAGGAGAGCGGAATGGCCGACGAGCCCGAATTCACCCGAAATCGCCCGACGACGGTCGGCGACCTGATCGAGGCGCTGCAAAAGCTTCCCGCCGCGGCGCGCGTCATGGTCCATGGCGAGGAGGACAGCCTCTATGATTGCGGCGCGCCGATGATCGAGCTGGTGATGCTGAACCGATATCCCGACAGCAAAGACCATCTCGGTCCGCATCGACTGTCGAGCGGCATGGACGCCGACAAGGCGGTCGGCGTCGTGATCATCAAGGATTCGATCAGAGAATTCTGACCGGCGCCGAGACGGCTCCAAAGCCCGCCGCCCTCGCGCCGCCGCAGATCGCAGCGCATTATCGCACCGGCCGCGCGCCTCTGACGGTCAATACGCTCGAGAATCGTGAAGCACAATCATCATGGTTCGAAATATGATGCCGACGTCCAGCCACAAGGTCCAATTATAGATGTGATAGAGATCGTAATCCACCCGGTTCCGAAGCTTGTCCAGAGTGTCGAGCTCGCCGCGAAACCCATGAACCTGCGCCCAGCCCGTCATTCCCGGCTTCACCCTGTGGCGCACGGCATAGTAGTCGACGAGCTCCTCGAGATTTCGACCTTCGGTCTTCGTCGACGAAGCGTGCGGGTGCGGGCGGATACGAGCACATCAATTGCGGGGCGGGCTCGGAAATCTCCATTCGTGAATTGGCGGAGACCGTTCAGCGCGCCGTCGGCCATGTCGGTCGTCTCGTCTTCGACACCGCGAAGCCAGATGGAACGCCTCGAAAAATCATGGACTCGAGAGCGCTCGGATGGGCGCCTGAGACATCGCTCGAAGATGGAATTGCAGGAGCCTACCGCTGGTTTCTCGCCAACAACGAGGCGTCTCGGGAGCCGGAATTGGCGACGGCCGACCTATGTCCTCGGACCGGACAGTTTCAAGGTGGTGAGCGCGATGGGACTCGAACCCATGACCCTCTGATTAAAAGTCAGATGCTCTACCGACTGAGCTACGCGCTCGCTCAAGAGCCGCAATTCGCCGCAGGGCTGCGCCCGGCGGATCGTCACGACCCCTGGCGTTGGACCCCTACAAGTTGCCGACCCACCGGTCAACCCCGCCTCGGCAGGATCGTTCCTCTATCCCATCCACTTCACATAAAGCACGAAGAGCGCGAACAGGATCGTGGAAACGAATGTCGTGACGACGGCTTTGATCCAGAGCTTCGGCGCAACGGGCGCGCCGGGATCGCCGCCCTTCGGTGTGTCGCCCTCCTCTTCCGAGGAGCGAACGCCGAAGGGCAGGATCGCGAACAGCACGATCCACCAGATGGTGAGATAGATCGCAATGGCGAGCGGCGTCTGGAATGGCAATGTCTGCGCTCCTCGGGATCATGCCGTCCGCGGCCGAAGCTCAGGCCTGCTCGAGCTCGACCAGGGCCCCGTTGAAATCCTTCGGATGCAGGAACAGCACCGGCTTGCCATGCGCGCCGATCTTCGGCTCGCCGTCGCCCAGCACGCGCGCGCCGGAGGCCTTCAGCCGGTCGCGCGCCGTCAAAATGTCGTCGACCTCGTAGCAGAGGTGGTGAATGCCGCCCGACGGATTCTTGGCGACGAAGCCGGCGATCGGAGAGGCTTCGCCGAGCGGCTCCAGCAGCTCGATCTTGGTGTTGGGGAGCTCGACGAAGACGACCGTGACGCCATGCTCGGGAATGGCCTCGGGGTCGGAGACCTTCGCGCCCAGCGTGTCTCTATAGGTCGCCATCGCCGCCGCGAGGTCCGAGACGGCGATCGCCACATGATTCAAGCGTCCGATCATGACGTTTCCCTGAACTTTTTCCAGAAACCGAGAGTCTTTCCGTATTTCAATGAAACACGAGAAAGACTCTCGGCGTTTGCTTAACGCGATTCCGACGCCGAACCGGCGTCCACTTCGGCTGGAAACGCTCGAGAGCGCTTTCCGCTCGAACGGGATCGTTCGAGCGGCCGGAATTCGCTCCGAACGACAAACTAGAACTTTAGATGCGTCATCACGCCTCGATGATCAATACGTGAACCTGTGGCTTCTTGCCCCAGACGGCGTTGACGCTCGCCCGCACGGCGCGCTCGACCGCGGTCGCCGCGGCGTCGACGTCCCGCCGCTTTTGACGCGGGAGATTGTCGAAGGTGCGGAAGATGGCGTCATCCACCACCTCGCCCATATCCTCGCCGTCGCGGCCCTTTTTCGGCAGGCCCGACATCAGCACATCGGGATCGCCGACGAGATCGCCGCGCTTGTCGATGGCGAGCGCCAGAGAGACGACGCCCGCGAAGCCGAGCCGCGCCCGCTCCCGCACGGCGCCGTCGGTTTCGGAGATCAGCACGTCGCCGTCCTTGAGAAGGCGTCCGGTCGGGGCCTTGCCGACGACGGCGGGATCGCCGGGGAAGAGGCGCACGATATCGCCGTTGCGCGCGCCGATCGTCTGCTCCACTCCGCGCGCCTTGGCGAAGGCGGCGTGGACGGAGAGATGATGGCCCTCGCCATGCGCCGGCACCGATATGCGCGGCCGCACCCAATCATAGAGCTGGGCCACCTCGCCCCGCCGCGGATGGCCCGAGCAATGGACGAGATGGTCGTGATCCGTGATCACTTCGACGCCCTGGTCGCAGAGCTTGTTGACGACCCGATGCACCTCCCGTGTGTTGCCGGGAATGGCGCGCGACGAGAAGATCACCGTGTCCCCTGCGGCCAGCTTGATGGCCGGGTGCTCCTTCTCCGCGACGCGCGCCATCGCCGCGCGCGGCTCGCCCTGGCTGCCCGTCGCCAGCACGACGATCCTCTCGCGCGGCAGCGCCGAGAACATCATGTCCAGCGACAGAAAGGGCGGCAGACCGTCCAGAAAACCGCATTCGCGCGAGACTTGAATGACCCGCTCCATGGCGCGGCCGGCGATGACGACGCTGCGGCCGGCCGCCTGCGCAGCCTCGGCGACGGCGCGGATGCGGGCGACATTGGAGGCGAATGTCGTCACCAACACCCGCCCTTTCGCCGCGCCGATGAGGCGGCGCAATGTCTGCGCCACGTCGCTCTCGGAGAAACTGTCGCCCTCCCGCAGAATATTGGTCGAATCGCAGATGAGCGCGTCGACGCCATCGTCGCCGAGCGCCCGCAGCCGAGCGGCGTCGATGCGATGGCCGACGCCGGGCTCCGGATCGATCTTCCAATCGCCCGTGTGCAGCGCGAGGCCGACCGGCGTGCGGATCGCCAGCGCATTGGCCTCGGGGATCGAATGGGCCACGGCGACGAATTCGACGTCGAAAGGACCGATGTCGAGGCGCTGGCCGGTCGCCACAGTGACGACCTTCACATTCGGCGCTCCGGGCTCCTGCAGCCGGCGCGCCTCGAGGAGCCCCGCCGCGAAACGGGTGGCGTAGACCGGGCAGCGCAGCTTCGGCCAGAGAAAGGACAAAGCGCCGATGTGGTCCTCATGAGCATGGGTGATGACCAGCCCCACGAGATCGCGGCGGATCTTCTCCACGAAAGACACATCCGGCATCAGCAGATCGACGCCCGGCAGCTCGGGGCCGGGAAAGGCGAGGCCGCAATCGACCATCAGCCATTGCCGCGCCTTCGGCGGGCCGAAGCCGTAGAGCGCGGCGTTCATGCCGATCTCGCCCAGGCCGCCGAGCGGCGCAAAGACGAATTCGTTGGCTTCCTCATTCATTGACGCCGCTCCGGCTCGGGCCGGGCCGCCGCGAGGGCCGGCAGGAAGATGTCTCCCGCTTCGATGGCGCGACGGCCGCTGCGGGTCGAAATAATGAGGCGGCCGTCGCCGTCGATCGTCTCGAAGAGACCTGAAACCGTCTCGCGCGCGAGCCGCGCCTCGATGGCGCCGCCGAGCCCCGCCGCATGGGAGAGCCAGCGCTCGCGCAAGGCCGGAAATCCGGCGCCGCCCGCCCAGAGCGCCAGCGTCTCCTCCAATTTGTCCGAAAGCGACGCAAAAATCGCGCCAGCATCGAAGCCGGAGCCGCCGAGCCGCGACAAATCGCTCGCCGGCGCGGCGACATCGCCAGGCGCGGCGACGCAATTCACGCCTATGCCGATGACGCAGCCGAAGGGCGCCCCCGGGCCGCCCGGCTGCGTCCCCTCGAGCAGCACGCCCGCCAGCTTCTCGCCATCGAGCAGCACGTCATTCGGCCATTTGAGCGCGAGACGTTCGGACGCGCCGGTCGCCTCGATCAGCGCGCCGATCGTCGCGAGCCCGGCCACGAAGCCGAGCTGCGGCGCGAGAGCCGCCGGCCCGAAATCGAAGATCAGCAGGCTCGCATGGAGATTGCCTTCGAGCGAGCTCCAGCTGCGTCCGAGCCGGCCGCGGCCATTGGTCTGGCGGGCGGCGACGACCCACAACGGCCCCAAGTCGCCCGCCTCCGCCCGGCGCTTGGCCTCGTCGTTCGTCGAGTCGATTTCGTCGTAAATCTCGAGACGAACGCCATGCGAGCGCGCGCGCTCCCCGAGCTTCACTTGCCCCATCCGCGGATCAGAACAGCGACTTCGCAGCGGCCGTCGCTGCTTCCACCACCGGCGCCGGATAGAGCCAGAAGCCGAGGAGGAACAGCGTCGACGCCGCGAGCACCGCCCGCAACGACAGCGGCGAATGATCGAAGGCCGGAGCCGGATCGTCGAAATAAATGACCTTGACGATGCGCAGATAGTAGAAAGCCGAGATCGCGCTCGCCAGAACGCCGAGTATGGCGAGCGCATAGAGACCGGCGTCCACCGCCGCGAGGAAGACGTAGTATTTCGCGAAGAAACCGGCGAGCGGCGGCACGCCGGCGAGCGAGAACATCAGCATGGCCAAAAAGAAAGCCGCGGCGCCATTGTTGCGCGAGAGGCCCGAGAGGTCGGCGATCTTCTCGACCGGGCGGCCCTCGACGCGCATCTGCAGAATGGCGGCGAAGGCGCCGAGCGTCATCACCAGATAGATGGCGAGATAGATGGCGACGCCGCGCACGCCCGCCTCATTGCCGGCCGCGAGCCCGACCAGAGCGAAGCCCATATGGCCGATCGAGGAATAGGCCATCAGTCGCTTGATGTTGGTCTGGCCGATCGCCGCGAAGGCGCCGAGCAGCATCGAGGCGACGGCGATGAAGATCACGATCTGCTGCCATTGCGCGACAATGCCCGGAAAGGCGGTGACGACGATGCGCGCGGTGATCGCGACGGCCGCCATTTTCGGCGCCGAGGCGAAAAAGGCGGTGACCGGCGTCGGCGCGCCCTCATAGACGTCGGGCGTCCACATATGGAAGGGAGCCGCCGACATTTTGAAGGCGAGACCGGCGAGCACGAAGACGAGGCCGAAAATGACGCCGAGCGGCGGCGCGCCGGTGATCGACTTGGCGACGCCGTCGAAGGAGATCGTGCCGGCGAAGCCGTAGAGCAGCGAGGCGCCGTAGAGCAGCATTCCGGAGGAGAGAGCGCCGAGCACGAAATATTTGAGGCCGGCTTCCGACGCGCGGGCGTCGTCGCGGTCGAAAGCGGCCGCGACATAGAGCGCGAGCGACATCAGCTCGAGGCCGAGATAGAGGGCGATGAGATTGTCCGCGGAGACGAGCAGCAACATGCCGATCGTCGACAGCAGCACGAGCACTGGGAACTCGAAATTGCCGAGACGGGCGCGCTGCAGATAGTCGCGCGACATCAATATCGTCGCCAGCGAGCCGACGAGCGTCAGCACCTTCATGAAACGCGCGAAGGCGTCGTCGACGAAGGCCCCCTCGAACAGCGAGGCTTGCGACGTCTGGCCGAAGAACAGCGCCAGAATGGCGAGGCCGATCAGCCCCGCGGCGAGCTCGTTGACGAGGCCATAGGCCCGGGCGCCGCGCCAGGCGCCGATGAGGATCAGCGCCAGAACGCCGAGGACGAGGATGGTTTCCGGCAGGAAGTGATGCGCGAGCGCGGTTGAGAACGACATCGTCAGCGACCGATCATTGAACGGCCTGGGCGACGATTTTCGCCGCATTGGCCAGGGCCGTGTGAGATTGCAGGAGATTGGCGACGGAAGCCGCGGACGCCTCGAGGATCGGCTGCGGCCGCACGCCGTAATAGATGGTGAGCGCGATGAGCGGCGCGAAAATCAGCAGCTCGCGCGGCGAGAGATCGGCGATCGATTGCAGCGCCGGCTTGTCGAGCGGACCGAACACGACGCGCCGATAGAGATAGAGCGCATAGGCCGCCGACAGGACGACGCCCGATGTCGCGAACAGCGCCACCCAGCTGTTGGCGACAAAGGCGCCGGCGAGCGTCAGGAATTCGCCGACGAAGCCGGAGGTCCCCGGCAGGCCGACATTCGCCATGGTGAAGATCATGAAGGTGACGGCGTAGAGCGGCATACGATTGACGAGGCCGCCATAGGCCGTGATCTCGCGCGTGTGCATGCGGTCGTAGATCACGCCGACGCAGAGGAACAGCGCGCCGGAAACGAAGCCGTGCGAGATCATCAGGAACATCGCGCCCTGCACGCCCTGAGGCGTCAGCGTGAACAGTCCCATGGTGACGAAGCCCATATGCGCGATCGAGGAATAGGCGATGAGCTTCTTTATGTCCTCCTGCACCAGCGCGACGAGCGAGGTGTAGATGACGGCGATGACGGAGAGCGCATAGACGAGCGCCGCGAAATCGGCCGAGGCGTCCGGGAACATGGGCAGCGAGAAGCGGATGAATCCGTAGCCGCCCATCTTCAGCAGAATGGCGGCGAGGATCACGGAGCCCGCGGTCGGCGCCTCGACAT
>Ga0265297_10011187_pt1 | contig 11047 bp, 9 predicted proteins | sample Munlanlwell13791_FD_192502 | JGI IMG/M metagenome (GOLD analysis project Ga0265297, IMG submission 192502) | Leachate microbial communities from a municipal landfill in Southern Ontario, Canada - Leachate well 137-91 | ecosystem: Engineered > Solid waste > Landfill > Unclassified | place...
AGGTTCTTTCCGAAATAAAAAGACGTGAAGGCAGACTTGATCTGGCGAATCTAACCAGGCTAGATATCAAGAATTCGCTTGAATATTTAAGATCATTGAAGGGCGTGGGGCCTAAGACGGCTGCATGCGTGCTGCTCTTCAGTTTCGGCAAGCCGGTCATGCCGGTGGACACGCATATCTTCAGGGTTACCGGAAGGCTCGGGCTGATAGATAAAAGATCGGGCATCGAAGAGGCCCATGCGATCTTATCATCCGTTGTGCCAAAGCACTTGATATATGAGTTCCATTTAGGTATAATAGAGCACGGTCGGAGGACCTGTAAGGCACAAGACCCGAGGTGCGGGTCTTGCGTGCTTTATGGACTGTGCAAGTTTGAGCTAAAGTCATATTACAGAAAGAAACGACATGCCGATAAGAAAAGCTGATGTCAGCGACGTAAAGCAGATCCAAAAGCTCGTTAATTTCTACGCCAAACGCGAAAAGATGCTGCCTAGATCCTTGAATGAGCTGTATGAGAATATCAGGGACTTCTTTGTATATACCGAAGGCAAGAAGGTCTACGGCGCCTGTGCACTGCACGTTGACTGGGAAGACCTCTCGGAGATAAAAAGCCTTGCCGTTGCGAGATCAAAATGTGGAAAAGGCGTTGGAAGGAAGCTTCTCGAGCAGTGCCTTAAAGAGGCGAAGGCATTGAAGCTGAAGAAGGTATTCGCGCTTACCTATATACCGGGATTCTTCGAGCAATTTGGCTTCAGTAAGATCGACCGGAAAGAACTGCCGCATAAGATATGGAGCGAGTGCATCAGATGTATGTATTTTCCCGGCTGTAAAGAAATAGCGATGATGAGAGAGATATAATGGGCTACACGATAACCGAAAAGATCCTTTCGAAACATACAAAGGTCAAGGACATCCGGCCCGGCGTCTATATCGACGCCAAGGTGGATCTGTGCCTCGGCAACGATATCACGGCGCCGTTTGCCATCGAGGAGTTCGAAAAGCTGGGCTCAAAGCAGGTCTTTGATAAAAAGAAGGTGGTCCTCGTCCCCGACCATTTTGCGCCCGCCAAGGACATGAAGAGCGCGAACCAATGTAAGGTCCTGGCCCGATTCGCTAAACAGTACGGCATAAAGAACTATTTCGAGGTGGGGAAGATGGGGATAGAGCATGCGCTCCTTCCCGAGATGGGGCTCGTCCTGCCAGGCGACCTTGTGATAGGCGCGGATTCGCATACATGCACTTACGGCGCCCTCGGAGCATTTTCTACCGGTGTCGGTTCTACCGACCTTGCTGCCGCGATGGCTACGGGTCAGTGCTGGCTGAAGGTGCCGGAGTCGATAAAGTTCGTATTCTATGGAAAGCTGAATAAATGGGTTGGCGGAAAAGACCTCATCCTGCATACCATAGGTAATATAGGTGTCGACGGCGCGCGGTATATGGCGATGGAATTCTGCGGCGAGACGATTGAAAGTCTTCCTGTGGACGACAGGTTTGCCATGTGCAATATGGCGATCGAGGCCGGCGGCAAGAATGGCATAATAGCGCCGGATAAGATCACCATGCGATACCTGAGATCTATCAAGAATAAAGCACGTCCCGGCACGGGTAAGCTCTATTCCAGCGACAGGGATGCAAAATATGCTTCGATAAAGGAATATAACGCAAGGTCGATCGAACCGCTCGTTGCCTGTCCGCATCTGCCGAGCAATGTGAAACCTGCAAAGGCGCTGGAAAAAGTGACGATCGACCAGGTTGTGATAGGCTCCTGCACAAACGGCAGGATATCGGACCTGCGGCTTGCGGCAAAGATACTGCGCGGCAAGAAGGTCAGGGGCGGCGTGAGGCTTATAGTGATCCCCGCGACTCAAAAAATATATCTCGAGGCCGTGAACGAGGGTCTGGCGAGGATATTTGTGGAGGCGGGCGGCGTATTTTCTACGCCTACATGCGGGCCATGCCTCGGCGGACATATGGGGATACTGGCCAAAGGAGAAAAGGCCATAGCGACGACGAACAGGAACTTTATCGGCAGGATGGGTAATCCCGAAAGCGAGGTATATCTTTCGAATCCCGCGGTTGCCGCCGCAAGCGCCATAAAGGGCCGGATCACGCATCCGGACGAGGTGATTTAAATGGCATACAAAGGACGCGCGCATAAATTCGGGAACGATATCAATACCGACGACATCATCGCGGCGAAATATCTGAACACGACGGATAGGCGTGAGCTGGCAAGCCACTGCATGGAGCACATCGACAAAAATTTTGTGAAGAAGGTGAAGCCGGGCGATATCATCGTGGCAGGAAAGAATTTCGGCTGCGGTTCATCGAGGGAGCACGCGCCCATCGCGATCAAGGCCGCAGGCATCTCGTGTGTCATCGCCGAAAATTTTGCGAGGATATTCGCGCGCAACAGCATAAATATAGGTCTGCCTATAGTTGAATCCAAAGAGGTTGCCGGCCGGATCCGAGAGAAGGACCTCGTGAGAGTTAATACAGAGATCGGCATAATCAGGAACGTAACCAGGAAAGAGAGCTATAGGTTCGAAAAATATCCGCCGTTCATGCAGAAGATCATAAGGGCCGGCGGATTGATGAGCTCGATAAACCCGTTCGGCAGGCTCAGGGTTTATCCTGAGCGAAGTCGAAGGATAAAGAAAAGGATCGGATGATGAATAAGAGTTATAAGCTGGCGGTGATTCCGGGGGATGGTACGGGCCCGGAGGTTATTGCCGAGGGCCTGAAGGCCCTGAAGGCTGCGGCGAAGAAATTCGGATTTTCGTATAAGGATGAGGTCTTCGATTACGGCGGCGCGAGGTATCTCAAAACAGGAAAGACCATTACCGAACATGAGCTTGAGGGATTAAAGAAGTTCGACGCGATATTCCTCGGCGCCATCGGACATCCGGATGTCAAACCCGGCATCCTGGAGCAGGGCATACTTTTGGCCACAAGGTTTGGGCTTGATCAATATATAAATTTACGTCCGGTTAAATTATATAATTCCGCATTTTGCCCTTTAAAAGATAAAAGACCTGAGGATATAGATTTTGTTGTGGTAAGAGAAAACTCCGAAGGGCTTTACAAGGGGATGGGCGAATTCCGCGACAAGGGCAAGCCGAACGAGGTTGCGATACAGATCTCTTATAACACAAGGAAGGGCGTGGAACGATGCATCCGTTACGCATTCGATTTCTGCCGCAAGCGCAATAAAAGAAAGAAGCTTACCCTCTGCGGAAAGACCAATGTCCTGACTTACGCCTGGGACCTGTGGCAGAGGACGTTCGATGAAGTGAAGAAGGATTATCCGGATATCCAGACCGATTATGCGCACGTAGATGCCACGACGATGTGGTTCGTCAAGAACCCGGAATGGTTCGACGTGATAGTGACGGATAACATATTCGGCGATATCATAACCGACCTTGGTGCGATGATACAGGGGGGCATGGGCATAGCCGCCGGCGGAAATATCAATCCTGAGGGTGTGTCGATGTTCGAACCGATAGGCGGCTCAGCGCCGAAATATACAGGCCAGCACGTCATAAACCCGCTCGCCGCGATCTGCGCGGCCGGCATGCTTCTCGATAATATAGGCGAAGAGAAGGCCGCAAAGGCCGTAGAGGATTCCGTCATAAAGGTTGCTACCACAAAGATGAAAAGCCTGGCCGCAGGGAAGATGGGGTATTCGACCGAAGAGGTCGGGGATATGGTGGCGGCGGGTTTGTAAGAAAAGGTTGCACAGGTGAATCGAGGTTGTTATGAGTAAGAAATATAACGTTGCAGTAATGGGCGCGACCGGAGCGGTCGGAACATGTTTTCTCCGGATTTTGGAGGAGAGAAAATTCCCCGTTAAGGATATCAGGCTTTTGGCTTCGGAGAGATCCGGGGGCAAGAAGCTGAAATTTGCCGGCAAGCTCTATCCGGTCGAGGTGCTGACCCATGATTCTTTTAAAGGCATCGACATAGTTCTGGCAAGCGCAGGGGCTTCGCGGAGCCTGGAATTTCTGCCTAGTGCCGTTAGGGCGGGTGCGGTTTCGATAGATAATTCGAGTGCGTTCAGGATGGATAAGGACGTGCCGCTCGTGGTCCCGGAAGTAAACCCCGAAAAGATAAAGGAACACAAAGGGATAATAGCCAACCCCAATTGCTCGACCATACAGATGGTAGTTGCCCTGTGGCCGATACATAAGGCGGCGAAGATCAAAAGGATAGTGGTCACCACTTTTCAGTCGGTCTCCGGCGCGGGCCAGAAGAAGGTAAACGAGCTGCGGGAACAGTCTAAGGTCTTTCTTGCCAAAAAAAAGGTTGTGCCCGTAGAATTTCCTCATCAGATAGCTTTTAACCTCATTCCGCAGATCGATGTATTTAACGAGACCGGTTACACCAAGGAAGAGATCAAGATGGTGAACGAGACCAGGAAGATCATGGGCGATCCTTCGATCCGGATAAATGCCACATGCGTCAGGGTGCCTGTATTCTATGCCCATTCCGAAAGCGTAAATATCGAGACCGAGAAGTCCATCTCGCCTGACGATGTTCGCAGGCTTCTGGCCAAGGCAGAGGGCGTGACCGTTATCGACGATCCTGAGAACAAGGCATATCCTATGCCGGCACTTGCCGAGGGCAAGGACGACACCTTTGTCGGTAGGATCCGCAGAGACGACTCGATCCAGAACGGCATCTCGATGTGGGTGGTTTCCGATAATATCCGCAAAGGCGCTGCCTTGAACGCGATCCAGATCGCCGAGCGGCTGATAAAATAAATTTTTTCAGCCTCCACACCCATGCGCAATATCAAACTCACTATACAATACGACGGCACGAGATACTCGGGTTGGCAGTTCCAGAAGAACGGACGGTCCATCCAGGAGACGATCCAGGATGCCGTCGAGAAGATAACAGGCGAGAAGGCCTGTGTCATCGGCTCGGGCAGGACGGATGCCGGCGTGCATGCCGAGGCGCAGATAGCCAATTTCAGGACCCGCACCAGGATCCCGCTCAAGAAGCTTCAGATGGCGCTGAATACCAACCTACCCAAGGATATCGTAATATGCCATATAGAAGAGGCATCTCCGAAATTCAACTCCCAACACGATGCCCGCGCCAAGCTCTATCGCTATACCATATTTAACGATAATTTTATAGATCCGATGATGCGCCATTTCGCCGCAAAGTGTTTTTACAAGCTGAATGTAAGGGCTATGCAAAAGGCGGCAAAATACCTTACAGGAAGACATGATTTCAAATCTTTCCAGGCAAAAGACGGCGTCGAAAGGGATTCCATACGCACCATCAGGCTTATTAAAGTTGCCAAAACCGGAAAATTGATATATATTTATATAGAAGGGGACGGCTTTCTATATAATATGGCGCGTAATGTTGCCGGTACATTGGTGGAAGTAGGCCGCGGCAAGATAAGCGCAGATGACGTCAAGGCCATTCTATTAAAAAAGGACAGGCGCGCGGGCGGCCCTACAATGTCGGCCAGGGGGCTGTGCCTAGTCAAGGTTTACTACTAAAGAAGGAGGTACGGAATGTTTTTCTTAATGAAGGGGATGATGATGTTGTTCGTATCCCTTGTGTTAGGATATGGCCTCTTGGTTGTGGCGAAGAAGCAGGAGGGCATTCTCAAAAGCCTGGGCTATATCCTGGGTATCGCCATAATGATAATCGCCATACTTTTTTCAATTCTTTCCGCACCGGCAAAATGCCATATGGTAGGTAAGAAGTTCAGTGAAATGTGCGGTAAGGCATACCAAAGTTGCTGCCACGAGACTAAGGCGCCCCAGAAATAATATTAAGTGAATGATAAATACAGTGTTATTGTATTCGATCTCGGGAATACTTTAATAAGATTCGATCATAATATATCGGCCAGAAAGATCGCGAACCTCTGCAGGCTGAACTCAAAAGAGATATACGATATATTCTTTGACTCGCCGATAACCAGGGCTTTCGAAAAGGGCGAGATATCGCCGCGTGAATTTTACAATCGCGCCGTTACGCTTCTCGGGATAAAGCTGCCCTATAGAGACTTTGTCGCCATCTGGAATGACATCTTCTGGGAGGATAAGGAGATGTGCGATCTTGCGCGGCAGCTTAAAAAGATCTACAAGCTATTTCTTCTCTCCAATGTGAACCGCCTCCATTTTGAGCATATCCGCCGCAAATTCGATATAATCAATATATTTGATGAGGTGATCCTCTCTTTCATGGTAGGCGCTATAAAGCCGGACCGGATCATCTTCGAAGATGTAATACGTCGGGCCAGCGGTGACAGGAAAAAGATCCTGTACATAGATGACAGGGAGGATCTAATAAAGGAAGCGGTGTCTATGGGCATAGATTCAATCAGATTTGAGAACGCCGACAAATTGAAGACCATATTGAAGAAAAAAGGAGTTATGAAGTAGGCCGCCTTGACTTTGATGTCATCCGATGATATACTTTATTACACTTTTATATCGGTAATCGTAATTTATACGTAGCGACTTAATTATATATATTTTATCCTAAACATATGCATTTTAAAGCCCTCGAGCTTTTAGGCTTCAAATCGTTTGCCGAAAAGACCAAGCTCAACTTTGAGCCGGGTGTTACTGCTGTGGTCGGTCCAAACGGCTGCGGCAAATCCAATATTGCAGACAGTATCAGATGGGTCCTCGGCGAACAATCCGCAAAATCCTTGCGTGCATCCAACATGCAGGATGTCATCTTCAACGGCACCGATACAAAAGAACCGATAAACTTCGCAGAAGTCTCCCTGACATTCTCCAACGAAAAACGGGTGCTTCCAATCGATTATGACGAAGTCACCATAACCCGCCGTGTCTTCCGTTCGGGCGAGACAGAATATCTCTTGAACAAAACCCCGGTGCGGCTGAAGGATATCTCGGAACTCCTTATGGGCACAGGCATAGGGACCGAAAGTTATTCCATAATAGAACAGGGTAAGATGGATCTCATCCTTAGCTCTAAGCCCGAAGACAGGCGTTTTGTTTTTGAGGAGGCCAGCGGTATAACCAAATATAAATCGAAAAAGAAAGAGGCCCTGCGTAAACTCGAACAGACCGAGCAGAACCTTCTGCGTATAAACGATATCATACAGGAGGTAAAGCGCCAGATCTCGTCGATAGAGAGGCAGGCCCGGAAGGCTGAAAGATATAAGGCCGACTTCGACGGATTAAAAGATCTGGAGGTCAGGCTCTCTTTTTGCGAATATAAGAATCTGAAAACTCGGGAAGCCACTTATTCGGTCGAAAACGCGGACGCGAAAGCGCGCGAAAAAGAACTGGACCTGGAGACCAAGTCTATTGTCTCGAAGATCTCCGGTTACAGACAGTCCCTTGACGAGTTGACTCATAAGATAGGGGACCTGCGCGCAAAGAACAGCGAGACGTCAAACACCTTCGACATGAACGTCCAGAAGATAGGTATAGATAAGGAACGTATAGAGGAAGCGCGCATCCTGCAGGAAGGGCTCAATAAGGAGATAGCGCTTGCCGGAGATAAGATTCAAAATGCCAAGGCCCTCCTGGGTAAGCTTGAATCGGAACTTGCGAAGGCGGCTTCCGTCCGTATGGCCAAACAGAAGTCTGTTGAGGAGAAAGAATTCCTGCTGAATGATATAGCCAAATATATTGAAGATACCGAATCGAAGGTAAAGGTCTGCAAAGTCCAGACGGTTGATCACCTGGCGAAGGAAACCCGCATAAAGAACGAACTCATAAAGATAGGTGCGGATGTACAGAACAGGCGCTCCAGGCAGCGAAGGCTTGAGGCCGAAAAAGATAAGGTCCATAAAGAGCTGGAGGCGGTCGAAGAGCGGCTTTTGGCGGTATCGGGAGAATTTGAAAGCCTGGAGAAAAAGGTCCTGTCGATAAGAGAGGATCTGGACAGGAAGAGTAGCACCAGGCAGGACGTGATTTCCGCGATCCGGACGCTGGATTTGGAGATAGCGAAGGAGGAGAACAGAAAGACCGCGGTGAGATCGAAGGTCGAGATACTTGAGGAGCATCTGAAGCGGCACGAAGGGTTTAAGTCCGGCGTAAAGAATCTTCTTGCCAGGCTCTCCGAAAGCACAGAACTGCCTGTGCGCATAAGCGGGGTGCTTGCTGAAATGATAAAGGTGGAGCGCGGTTATGAGGAAGCGGTAAGCGCTCTTCTCGGCGATGACGCCGAGACATTGATAGTTCAGACCGATAAGGATGCTCAAGAGGCGATAGAGTACCTGAGGAAGAATGGCCTGGGTAAAGCCAGTTTTATCTCTCTGGAGACTCTAAGGAAGACGGACGCTGTCCGCGCCAGAGAAGAAGCACCGCCCTCTTACGGTACGCCGCTTAAAAACTTTGTAAGGATAGAGGCAGGATATGAGGCTGTGCGTGAGCATTTTTTTGCCCGTGCATATCTTGTGGAGACGCTTGACGATATATTCAAGAATGCCGGTTCTCTGCAATCCGCAAGGCTGGTGACGAAGCTCGGTTGCACGGCCTGTAATTACAAGATCTCAGGCGGCAGCGCTGCCGATGCAGCGGAGTCGCTACTGATCGGACGCAGGGATAGGCTTGAGGATTTTAAAACCCAGATAAAAGAGCTGGACGTAAAACTCCTCTCACTCGCCTCGGAGTGTGCCCAGAAGACCGATGTAGCAAAGTTGCTGGAAGGCGAGACGAACTTGCTTGCGGATGCCCTGCGAAAAGAAGAGACGAGTCTATTGGATGTCAAGATGAGAAGAGACGGCCAGGTAGAAAGTGCCGCAAAGCTGAAGGAAGAGAAAGAGCTCCTGGAGTCGGAACTTGAAGAGACCGCTCAGACGATAAATGAATTGACGAAAAACGGAGAAGTGCTAAACATAGAACTGAATGAAATAGAGAAGGAAAAGTCCGCCGCGCAGGCCTTCGTCGAGGAGTCCGTACTTCTTATCGCCAATAAGCGCGACGAGAGAGAGAAGACGGCTCTCGAGATCGCGACTTTTAAAACAGAGGCACTATCGCTCGAGAAAGAAGAGGAGGGCATCCGTAACAGTCTTAAATCCCAGGAGGCGTTCGTATTTGAAATCGAAGACACCTTATATTCGAAAGAGGCTCTTTTAAAAGAGTCGCTGGATAAGATGAAATCGATGGAAGAAGAGATGGTGAGATTGGACGCGGCCAATCAGACGATAAAAATAGATCTAAAGGCCCTGAACGACGAGATGTCGACTTTCGAAAAGGCGCGACTTGAGGCCTCCAACAGGCTTGCTGTCGACGAGGCGCAGCTGAAGGAAAAGGAACACGGCCTGGAAGTGCTCAGAAATCAGGTGCGCGACCTCGACGTAAAGCTTACGGAGATAAATTATAAAAAGACAAGCTTACGGGAACGGATATCTCAGGCGTACAAGAGCGACCTCGAGACATTGCATATGGAAGTGGATGAGAATACGGATTGGGATGCCCTGCGCTCGCAGGTTACGGAACTCAAAGATAAGCTTGAGAAGATGGGGCCCGTGAACCTTGTTGCGATCGATGAGCATAAGGAGCTCGAAGAGCGGCACTCATTTCTTGTGCACCAGGAGGGGGATCTTGTCAGCGCGAAAGATTCGGTTCTCAAGGCCATACAGAAGATCAATAAAACCACCAAAGAGCTTTTTATAGACGCTTTCGGAAAGATACAGGTTGAGTTCAAGAATTTCTTCAGACTTCTCTTTGGCGGAGGTCAGGCGGAGCTTATCCTGATAGACGAACAAGATGTGCTGGAATCCGGCATCGAGATAGTGGTGAGGCCGCCCGGAAAGAAACTGCAGAATATAATGCTCTTATCCGGGGGAGAGAAGGCCATGACCGCAATAGCCTTGTTATTCGCCATATTCAAGGTGAAACCCAGCCCGTTCTGTGTGCTTGACGAAATAGATGCGCCCCTCGATGAATCCAACGTCCTGCGGTTTTCAAATGTCCTGAAGGATTTTCTGAAGATATCGCAGTTCATTATCATTACGCACAATAAGCGGACCATAGAACTGGCAGACGTGATGTACGGTATAACGATGCAGGAGAGGGGAGTCTCCAAGATAATTTCCGTGAAGTTTATGGATAAAAAGACCGTAGACGTAGAGCAGGAAAAAGAAAAAAGACCCGAAGAGAAAACAGATACCGCATCGGCTTCCGTAGCCTCCTAATCAGCCCCTCCTTTTTTCGCAGAGTAAAGATATGTCCTGTTCTTCCCTGCGCGCTTGGCTTCATAAAGGCTTAAGTCAGCCTTCAAGATAAGGTCATCCTTACTGGTGGCATCTTCGGGATAGCTTGCTATGCCGCAACTTATGGTAAGGCGGTGTTGTGAAGGGATTCCTTCTTTTTCAGCGTATAGCCTTTCCACCTCATTTCTTAATCTCTCAGCAAATAATCGCGCGCTCTCTTTTGCCGTATTCGGCATTATTATGGCGAATTCCTCGCCGCCGTATCGTGCTACGACGTCGAATTTTCTGGACTTGCTCTGAAGGACAAGCGCTATCTGTTTCAAGGCATCATCACCTTTTATATGGCCGAAAGTATCGTTATAGGCCTTAAAATTGTCAACATCCGTCATCACGAGACTGACGGTGCTTTCATTAAGCTTGGACCGTTCCACCTCGAAAGAAAGATGGCGTTGGAACTTTCCGTAATTCCACAGTTTTGTCAGCCAGTCCGTATTGGAAAGATATACCGTCTCTTCATAGAGGCGGGAGTTCTCGATGGCAAGCCCCGCATGATTTGCGAACATGGTCAGCATTTTAACATCGGATTTTGTTATAGGTTTTTTATTGAAGATGTTATCAACCAGTATTGCGCCGAGCACCTTGTCTTTTGCCTTAAGCGGGACCGTCACAAAGAAATCCGTATTGAGAGTCCTCTGGATATGCGGGTCGACCAGCGATTTTGCTTCCTGGGTTGTTATCTCGAACGGCATTCCTTCCAGTATGGTGAGGGCGAGGATGCCCATATCCTCTCTTAGGGGGATCTTGATGCCTTTAACGATGCTATTCAGCTTCGATTCCGGGTCCCTTTTAAAATTATCGTACGACGCTATAAAA
>Ga0265297_10011188_pt1 | contig 11046 bp, 6 predicted proteins | sample Munlanlwell13791_FD_192502 | JGI IMG/M metagenome (GOLD analysis project Ga0265297, IMG submission 192502) | Leachate microbial communities from a municipal landfill in Southern Ontario, Canada - Leachate well 137-91 | ecosystem: Engineered > Solid waste > Landfill > Unclassified | place...
AAGTTTTATTTTTCATTTTTTAACCATGAAGGACATGAAGCGGCATGAAAGGTTTAAGTCTTCATGTCCTTCATGCTCTTCATGGTAATTGCCTAAATTAATTTATGCACGATCCTAAACGGATAATCACTGCTTAAAAGTCCCCCAACAAACTGGTTCCGGCTTTTAAAAATCCGTTCTGTCTGAGCCATCCGTGTTCCATTATCGAGCGAAAATCATTTTAAGCCCTCCGCCTGAATCGGCACTGAACTTTTAACGTAGCGATAATCCCTGAACCATACTACCGATTGCTTGTCCGAAAGATGCGCCCAGCTTGCCTGCGATTTTATCGAGCAAATGCTCCTGCTGGCTGAAGTCCACCCGTTTTTCCGCGCCGATCAGTTCCTTGGCGACACTGTCCTGAGTGCCGACGCCATCGACTATGCCGAGCTTAACGCCTTCTTCGCCGGTCCAGACCAGCCCTGAAAACATGTCGGGATTTTCTTTAAGCCTGTCGCCGCGACCGGCTTTAACCGCATCGATAAACTGTTGGTGAACTTGGTTTAACAGGCCTTGTATATACTTTGTTTCGTCTTCTTTAGACGGCGAAAAAGGATCGAGCATGGCTTTATGCGCGCCGGCCGTGAACAAACGCCGCTCCACGCCCAGTTTTTGCATGCCGTCGACAAAGCCGAAGCCGTCCATCAGTACGCCTATGGAGCCGACCAGACTGGAGGGGTTCACAAAAATCTTGTCGCTGGCCGATACGATAAAATAACAACCTGAAGCGCAAATATCGCTGACCACTGCATAAATCGGCAAATCGGGATGTTCTTTTTTAATTTTCCTGATTTCCTCGTAAACATAAGAGGATTGCACGGGGCTGCCGCCCGGCGAATTCGCATGCAGGATAATGCCTTTGGTGTGCTCGTCTTTGACCGCATTTCTTAAACTTTCGATAATGCTGTCCGCATTGGCGTCTTTGCCTTCGGCGATCATGCCGACCACATCAACGACGGCGGTATGCCCCTTACTGTCGGCGCCAATATCGCCACTGAGCTTTGGGTACATCGCTACGCCGAACACGGCGATCAGGTACACAAACATCAAGCTCTTAAAAAAAACGCCCCAACGCCTCGCTCTTGTCTGCTCGGTGACGGCGGCCAGAGCCAGTTTTTCAATAACTTCGCGCTCCCAGCCTGATTCGCGAATCACTTCGGGTTTGTTCTGATTGTCCATGCCTTGTTAACCTCTAATAATATTCAGCAATTCCGCCGGCTGCTGCAAGCATATCAGCGGACTGTATTGTTGCAGTATGTCTTGCGGGTGCGCTCCGCACGATACCGCTATCGACGATATTTGGGCGTTCATCGCCATTTGCAAGTCATGAGTGGAATCGCCGACCATTAAACTCCGTTCATTCGCCGCGTTGGCATGTTGCATAATCTGATGCAACATCAGCGGATCGGGCTTAGAAGCGGCTTCGTCGGAACAACGGGTGATGCAGAACAAATCTTCCGTATCTGTCGCCTGCAACGCTTCCTGCAATCCGGTCCGGGTTTTGCCGGTAGCAACGGCCAGTTGATAACCGGCCTGTTTCAGTTCGACCAGCATTTCGTAAACGCCGGGAAATAAATCTTCGCGGCTTAGCTGTCTGGACAAATAGGTTTGCTGGTAACAGTCCGTCAATTGCGTCAGCGTTTCATCATCGGCTCCGGGAAACAGCTTGGCGCAGGCCTTTCTGATACTCAGGCCGATCACGTCTTTTGCGGCCTGAGGTTCGGGAATATCGCAGCCGCACTGTTTTCCCGCGGTTTGCAGGCAGTGGACGATCCAGTCTATCGAGTCGATCAGGGTGCCGTCCCAATCGAATATGATTAAATCAAACTTGTTCTTCATGTTTTAACAAATCTTCCAATTGCTGTGGCAAAGGCGCCAAAATGGTTAACGGCTCCCCGGTAACAGGATGTTGAAACTTTAATTTTTCCGCGTGTAGGAACATGCGCTTGTAGCCCCGGTCTTTAAACTTGCGGTTGATGTCATCGCGCCCGTAACGCTCGTCGCCGACAATCGGATGCCCGAGACTCGCGGCATGAACACGTATTTGATGAGTGCGTCCGGTTTTTGGCGAGGCCTCGACCAGCGTCGAGTCGCTGAATAATTTTAAGCGCCGAAACAGCGTCTCGGCCTCTTTGCCGGCTTTGCTGATCACCACCATGCGTTCTCCGCCTTGACTGACATTTTTTAACAAGGGCGCATCAACCACCTGTTTTTTCCGGGCCCATTGCCCGGCCAACAAAGCCAGATAGGTTTTATGGATGTGATCGTCACGAAACAGCTCATGTAACTTCTTTAATACGCTACGTTTTTTGGCGATGATCAAGCAGCCCGAGGTATCTTTATCGAGCCGATGCACTAGCTCTAAAAAATGCGCTTCGGGTCTTATCAGGCGCAGCCCTTCGATAATGCCCGAACTGACGCCGCTGCCGCCGTGTACGGCGTAACCCGAGGGTTTGTTGACAATCAGGAAACCATCATCCTCAAACAAAATACCTTGCTGCAACGCAGCTTGCAAACCCTGCGGAACATACGATTCTTCGCTACGCTCGGCCACTCTGACCGGCGGAATTCTGACTATATCGCCTGCAACCAAGCGGTATTTAACATCGACGCGGCCTTTATTGACCCTCACTTCACCTTTACGAACGATCCGGTAAATGCGGCTTTTAGGCACCCCCTTCAAACGGGCAATTAGAAAATTATCCAATCGTTGATCGCTGTTTTCTTCGGTAATTTCGACCAATTGAACTTTGGGGATTACGCTTTTATCTTCACTATTCATAATGCAAATAATACCAGCATCTGGTTATGATTGATTCTTTAAATTGATGTATGGCAATAACATTGCTATATTAAGCGAGTTTTTTATATAAAAAACATACTATTGCTCTGCGATTTGGCTAACAACACCGCCTTGGAGCGCTACTCAATGATGATTAAAACAGCGATTAACTACTCCCGCTGGCTCATCATTGTAAGATTTTCGGGTTCATCGTTCGACCCTAGACGAACGATCTATAACTCCTGTTTAAGACGGAATTTACAACCAAGACTGAAAAAAGAATATTTATTTGCTTAGACTCTGTCCGTGCAACTACCCTCGGTTTTCACCTATGTGGTGACCGGGGGTACTAACTACAACACGCAGAAACGGAAAAAAGACCGTAAAAACTAAGATATGTAGAAGTGGCTTTAGTACCCCTACACAAACACGATGACCCAAACCAGTCTGATCAGTAAAATCTGACCATGGAGCAGGACACAACAAGGAATATTGAATGAAAAGAATGCTTATCAACGCTACGCAGCCGGAAGAACTGCGAGTCGCTTTGGTAGACGGTCAAAAACTGTATGATTTTGACATAGAAGTCCCTTCGAAAGAACAAAAAAAATCCAACATTTACAAAGGGATAGTAACCCATGTAGAACCCAGTTTAGAAGCCGCTTTTGTAAACTACGGCGCTGAAAAACACGGATTTTTACCTTTCAAAGAAATTTCTCCGCTCTACCGTCAAACACAAGATGGCGTCGAAAACGACGGCCGTCGTCCAGCCATAAAAGACCTGATTAAAGAAGGCCAGGAAATCGTTGTTCAGATTGAAAAAGAAGAACGCGGCAATAAAGGCGCAGCTTTAACCACCTATATCAGCCTGGCCGGCACCTATCTGGTGCTGATGCCCAACAACCCGAAAGCGGGCGGCATTTCGCGGCGCATAGAAGGCGACACCCGTAGCGACCTGCGCGAAGTGATGGCGGCGCTTGAGATTCCTGAAAGCATGGGACTCATTGTTAGGACAGCCGGATGCGGCAAAAATGCAGAGGAACTGCAATGGGACTTAAACTACTTGCTGCAACTCTGGGAAGCCATAGAACGCTCGGCAGGCGAACAGACAGCGCCGTTCCTGGTTTTTCAGGAAAGCAACGTTATCATCAGGGCCTTGCGCGACCATTTGCGCGGCAATATCGATGAAATCCTGATAGATAATGAAGACTCTTTCAAACTGGTGCAAAACTTCCTCAAGCAAGTCATGCCGCACTTTTTGCCCAAGGCGAAGCTGTACCAGGACGCAGTCCCCCTGTTTAACCGTTACCAGATCGAATCCCAAATCGAAGTGGCTTACGGCCGCGAAGTTTCACTGCCGTCGGGCGGCTCGATCGTCATCGATCACACCGAAGCGCTGACCTCGATCGACATCAACTCCGCACGCGCCACCAAAGGCAGCGACATCGAAGAAACCGCGTTGAACACCAACCTGGAAGCGGCCGATGAAATCGCCCGCCAATTGAGACTGCGCGATTTGGGCGGCCTGTTTGTGATCGACTTCATCGACATGATGTCCAACAAGAACCAGAAAGCCGTCGAAAATCACCTGCGCGACGCCCTTAAAATCGACCGCGCCCGCATCCAGACCAGCCGTATCTCGCGTTTCGGCCTGCTGGAAATGTCCAGGCAACGGATGCGTCCGTCACTCGGCGATTCCACGCAGCTGCCGTGCCCTCGCTGCAAAGGCCAAGGTACGATCCGCAACGTAGAATCGGTCGCGCTTTCCGTACTGCGCATTCTTGAAGAAGAAGCGATGAAAAAAGGCACTGAAAAAGTCATTGCCCACTTGCCGATTGAGTGCGCGACGTTCCTGTTAAATGAGAAACGCAGCGCCATCGAGCAAATTGAAAACCGTCTGAAAGTCGGCATTGTGATCCTGCCCAGCAAGCACTTGGAAACACCGGCTTATGACATTGAACGCATCAAGGAAAAAGAGGCCGGCGACAGCAAGGCCAGCTACTTGCAGATAAAAGCCGAAGACATCACCATCCCTGAGTTTGCCCAGCAAGTAAAACCGAGCGCGACAAAAGCGGCGGTCAAGGAATTCCTGCATGACTCTCCTGCGCCCGTGCAAAGCAAAAATGAATCGGCCAGCCTGATACAACGCTTCTGGCATAAGCTTGTAGGTTCCAGCGCCGCGCCTAAAGCCAAGGAAACGGCGACACCCATCACTGAAAAAGCCAAACCGGCTGACGAGAGTCAACCGAGCAGAAGCAGGGAGCGAGACAACAGACAAGTCCAGGAAAAAGGTAGGGGACGCAGCCGCGGCCGCGGGCAAGGACGCGGTCCAAGAGAGCAAGTTCAACCGACTGAGCAAGGACCGGCGCAAAAACCGGAACAAGCTCAGGAGTCACCTCGTCAAAACCGTCCTCCGCGCGGCCAAGGAAGAAACGTAAGACGCAATCTCGACCCGGCTAACCTGCCTGTAGCTAAATCAGAACAGGTTAAAAGCGAAGCGGCTGATGTCAGTGAAGTTATTTCGTCTGTGCCGGAACTTGCCGCCCCAGCGGCAGTTGCCGGAGAACATCCCAAGAAAGGCAATGCCAGAAGGGGGCCGAACCGCAGACGTCCGCGCAATCCCAACTACAAAAAGCCTGAAACGGACGGCGATTCAAATGCTAACTATGACGCGCCCAGCGAAAGCAACGACGAGTCGCGCCCGGCTCCCCGTTCTTACGACAACGACTTTGCAGCGAGAGCGGAAAGAACCGAGCGCCCGGAGCATCATCAAGCCGAAACCCCAAAACAGGTTAACAGCGGCAGCCAGGATTCGGATGCGCCAAGACCGGCGCCTGTTGCTGAACCGGCGGCTCCGGCGCCGAAACCGGTTGCTGAGGCGGCGCCAAAACCCGCTGAAGCAGTAAAGCAAGAAACGGAATAACGTCGAAGTAGGCCGGGAAGCCTGTTCAAGCCACAGCAAGAACAGGATCCCCGGCACACCACCTATCGATACCTGACCTCTACCGCCCCGTTCCCCAACAACGTTCTCAATCGCGCCACCAGTTCATCGGTGGGATGGACGCGCCATGCATCGCCCAACAACAGATTCACTTTTGCATCCTTTGATGTATAACTAATACCTACAGGACAGCCGCCGCCTTTAAAAGGTTCCAGCACTGCCATCAGCTTCGTAACAAAGCCATGATCTTCCTGCTCTGCAGCATTCCACACCAACTGAATGCTTCTGGCAAAAGCCTCCCTGGCCTGTTCCATGCTATACAGTTTTTCAACCGACAAGCGCAGCGTCCCCAGATAATCGTCAATACCCAATGCCCCTTCGGCAATCAACAGACTGTCGCGGGAAAAAATGCCCCGGTATTTTTCGTAAACATCACCAAAAGCCGCAATCTCAAGCCTGCCGGTTCGGTCGTCAATCGTCGCAAAGCCCATGGTTTTTCCGCTCTTGGTCTGACGGGTGCGCACTTCGACGACCAAACCGGCCGCTCGGGCCTCCATCTTGCCTCTGGACCGCTCCACATCGCCCAGCAGCGAGGCTATGGTGCCGTGGGTAAACTGCCTTAATTCAGGCTCGTACTGGGTTATCGGATGCCCGGTCAAAAACAAGCCCAGAACCAGCTTTTCAGCTGCCAGCCGTTCATTTTCCGACCACGGTTCAACCACAGTCGAATAAGCGTCGGCATCATCCGCGGCATCGGCATTGACGGCCAGCCCGAACAAATCGTTCTGGCCGGTTTGCGCATTTTTGCCGTGCTGCTCGGCGACTTTTAATACGGTCGGCAATTCCGCCAAGTGCCCGGCCCGGTTATCGTCGAATTCGTCGAAAGCCCCGGCGCGAATCAACGCTTCCAGCACCCTCCGGTTGAATTTACGCAAATCCACCCGCTTGCATAAATCGTACAGGCCCGAAAACGGCCCATTCTGTTCACGCTCGATCAGCATTTCTTCAATGGCCGCCTCGCCGACTCCTTTCAGCGCGCCCAAGCCGTAAATGATCTGGCCCGCATCGTTAACGGTGAATTTGTATTTTGAAACGTTGATCGTAGGCGGCATAATTTCCAGCTTCATCTGCCGACATTCTTCAATCAAGATCACCACCTTGTCGGTGTTGTCCATATCCGCAGACATCACCGCCGCCATGAACTCGGGCTGATAATGGGCTTTCAGCCAAGCGGTTTGATAGGCGACCAATGCGTAAGCGGCGGAATGCGATTTATTGAAACCGTAACCGGCGAATTTCTCCATCAGGTCGAACACGTAAGTGGCGATTTTTTCATCGACCTGGTTTTCTATCGCGCCGGCGGTGAATTTATCCCGCTCCTTGGCCATTTCCTCCGGTTTTTTCTTACCCATCGCGCGGCGCAGCATATCCGCCCCGCCCAGTGTGTACAGCGCCATTTCACGGGCGATCTGCATCACCTGTTCCTGGTACAAAATAACGCCGTTGGTGGGCTTTAAAATCGGCTCCAGCAACGGATGCGCGTATTCCGCCTTGGCCCCGTGCTTGACGTTAATGTAATCGTCCACCATGCCCGATTCCAGCGGCCCCGGACGGAACAGCGCCACCAGCGCGATAATGTCGTCGAAGCAGTCGGGTTTCAGCTTTTTGATCAGCTCCTTCATGCCGCGCGATTCGAGCTGGAACACCGCGGTGGTCTGGGCGTTTTTTAACAATTCGTATGACGCGGCGTCATCGCGGGGAATGGTCGTTATATCGACCGGCGGCTTGCCCAGCTTCTTTTGCTTGGCGTTGATGTCCTGCAACGCCCAATCGATAATGGTGAGCGTCCGCAACCCAAGAAAGTCGAACTTGACCAGGCCGACCGCTTCGACGTCGTCCTTGTCGAACTGGGTGACCAGGTTATTGCCGTCCTGATCGCAATACAACGGGGTAAAGTCGGTCAGCTTGGTCGGCGAAATCACCACGCCGCCGGCATGCTTTCCGGCATTCCTTGACGTGCCTTCCAGCGACAGCGCCATATCGATCAGCGCCTTGACCTCTTCTTCGGTGTCGTAAAGCTGTTTCAGTTCGGGGCTGTCGCTTAGCGCTTTGGTCAGCGTCATGCCGATTTCAAACGGAATCAACTTGGCCAACCGGTCGACAAAACCGTAGCCGAAACCCAGCACCCGGCCGACGTCGCGGATAACCGCTTTCGCCGCCATCGAACCGTAGGTAATGATCTGCGCGACATGATCGCGGCCGTAATTCCGGGCGACATAATCGATCACCTCGTCCCGGCGGTCCATGCAGAAATCCACGTCGAAGTCAGGCATCGAAACCCGCTCGGGATTCAAGAACCGCTCGAACAGCAGATCGAATTCGATAGGGTCAAGGTCGGTAATTTTCAACGCGTAAGCCACCAACGAGCCCGCACCGGAACCCCGGCCAGGACCGACCGGGATAAAATTATTTTTCGCCCACTGGATAAAATCGGCAACGATCATGAAATAGCCGGGAAAACCCATCTGGGTAATCATTTTCAACTCGAAATCCAGGCGTTCATAATAAACGCGCCGGTTTTCCTCATCGGTACCCTTGCCCACCGCCGGATGGTGCTGCAAACGCTCCTCCAAGCCTTTCATGGCCTCCTCGGCCATAAACTCGCCCAGGTTCATGCCTTCGGGCACCGGAAAATCCGGCAGGAAGTTTTTGCCCAGCGTCAGCGTCAGGTTGCAGCGTTTGGCGATTTCTACTGTGTTTTCCAAGGCCTCGGGCAGATCGGCAAACAGCGCCTGCATCTCCTCGGCGCTACGCAGATATTGCTGGTCAGTGTAATCCTTGGGGCGGCGCGTATCGTCCAGCACCCGGCCCTGATTGATGCAGACCCGCACTTCATGGGCCGCAAAATCCTGTTGATGAACAAAGCGCACATCATTGGTCGCCACCACCGGCAGACCGGTCGCCAAGGCCAGCTCAACGGCGGCAGCGATATAGCGTTCCTCTTCGGGTTTCCCGACCCGCTGCAATTCCAGGTAAAAGCTATCCTCGAACAAGCCGCCCCAAAACTCCGCCAGCCGCTTGGCCGCATCAAGGTTTTCGGCCAACAGCGCCTTGCCTATCTCCCCGCTCATCGCGCCGGACAACGCAATCAGGCCTTTATGATTGGCTTCTATCCACTCTTGCCGGAGCATCGGCACGCCTTGGTGCTGACCTTCCTGATAAGCTTTTGAGATCAACTCCGTCAGCGTGATGTACCCTGCGTGATTATTGACCAGCAAGGTCAACCGGTAGGGTGTCGCGGGGTCTTCGGAATTGAAAATCAGCACATCGGAACCGGCTATCGCCTTGATGCCTTGCCCCAATGCCGCTTTATAAAATTTGACCAGCGAAAACAGATTGGCATGCTCGGTGACCGCAAGCGCAGGCATATTTAACTCGGCCAGACGCTTGACCAAGGGTTTGATTTTGACGATCCCGTCTACCAGAGAAAATTCGGTGTGAAGTCTTAAATGGACAAATGCCGGCTGCATGGAAAATATGGACTGGAGTTAGAAAGAAGCGTTACGGACGGGTTATTTTACCGCGTATGCAAAAGCCCGTGTGTTCAAAACACAAAACTATTAACAAAGCCCTTTTACACCACAGCCTCCTAGTATTAATACTTATTGCCTGAAGGGCTGGATTCCTCTACTCTGTGGCTTGCAGTACAAAGCCGGGGATTCAGATTCAACGGCTTTTCAAGTAGCACGTTACTTAAACAAAATCTGCCACAGAAGGAACAAACATGAAATTAACCTGGATACTCGTTGCTGATAATACTCGTGCACGCATTTTTAGCGCTGACACGCCTTCTTCCCCTTTAGAAGAGATCGAAGATTTTTCTCATGCGGAAGGCCGTTTGCATGACCGGGAAATAACTTCGGACCTGCCTGGAAAAATTAAAAGCGTCGGTGCAGGCGGACACGCATTTGAGCAACCTACCGACCCGAAAAAACACGAAGCCGAAAATTTTGCGCGCAACGTCGCCCAATATATGGAAGATGCACACAACGCACACAAATTTGAGCAGTTACTGATCGTTTCGGAACCCTCATTTCTTGGCTTGCTGCGCCACCAATTGCCGGATCAAATTAAAAAACTGGTTCAGTTCGAACTTGATAAAAATATCACCACGCTTAGCGCCGCCGATATTCGCCAACACCTTCCCCAGTATTTACCCAATCTTTGATAAGTATTCCCGCTCCTGCACTCCGGTGCAGAAGCGGGAAAATTTACCCTACACAAAACACAACACTTGGAATTCCTCCAATAGTTACACACAAAATCTGTGGATAACTCTGTGTATTGATTGTTTTATTTATCGCTTACCTGCGGTTTTTATTAGTGTTTTGTTAAATCGTACAAAAACTCAACAAATCAATAATTTTACAAACTATCAATAACTTACAATTACATTACAGACTTTAAACGGCACATTTAAAGGCATCGCTAAGTCACTGATTGTTGCTGTGTACAAATAATATTGAATCAAAACCATTTCCCGCATTTAAGAGCCAATGTTACGGCTTAAGCCATGAGAGATCGTGCCAATCTGTTCGGAACTTTGACGTACTCAATGCAGGCCTTGCCGCTTATTCGTTCTGACGGGAGCTTCTATTATTTCAATTTTGAAAAATTGCCGCCTGTAAGTTATAGAAACTGACAGACGGCAATATTATGAACAAGTTATCTTCGAGATTAACGTAACAGCTGCATCACGCCTTGGCTGGATTGGTTTGCCTGAGCCAGCATTGCTGTACCTGCTTGTTGCAGGATCTGGGTACGACTCAATTCCGCCGTTTCCGATGCGAAATCTGTGTCTTGAATACGGCTGCGTGATGCAGTCATATTCTCGGACGAAATCTGCAAAGTTGAAATCACCGAGGTGAAACGGTTTTGTACCGCACCCATCGCGGCGCGTTTGGCGACAACGGTGTTGATCGCGGCGTCGATAGCCTTGATCGCGGCGGTCGCGCCCGCAGCGGTGCTGACATCCAGCCCGCCGCCAATCACCACGTCGTCGTTGTTTTGGGCAACCAGGCCGAATTTAGCCAAACCGGTGCCGCCGGAGGCAGAACCGTCGCCATCGATTCGGATTGAACCGCCGTTGGACGAGGTTAGGCTGATGCTGCCGCGGACACCGACAAACTGGGCAGTGGCAATCGTGGTTGCGGTGCCGGTCGAGCTGTCGGCGACTGCGGTGAACACGCCGCCACCCGTTGCGCCTGCGCCATCATCGTCGGCA
>Ga0265297_10011189_pt1 | contig 11046 bp, 16 predicted proteins | sample Munlanlwell13791_FD_192502 | JGI IMG/M metagenome (GOLD analysis project Ga0265297, IMG submission 192502) | Leachate microbial communities from a municipal landfill in Southern Ontario, Canada - Leachate well 137-91 | ecosystem: Engineered > Solid waste > Landfill > Unclassified | place...
TTGATTGTGTCATTTTGTTGCTCCTTTTGTTGTTGATAAAGTCAATCATAATGTCTGATGTAAACATAATACTTTGTAGCTACAAAGTCAAGAGAAATCGACAAAAAAAATAAAAATATTTTCACTTTTTTTTTATTGAGAATTTAGGCGAAAATCAAAGGTTTTAGGAGGTTGGGCGCGCAAAGATTTTTTAAACTTTTTTTTGAGAGAGTGCAAGGCGCAAAACACCCATAATTTTTCGATTTCCGATTTTAGCTTTAAGTTCTGGTTCATTTTGGCTCCAACTTTATTTATCTGATTCTTTTTTGTATCAACCGAAACAACTGCAACGCTAATATTTTTGGTAGGGTCGATATTGAGTAAAATAAACTCCCCGCTTAAATCTGTTTGGGTTTCTACTTTATCTCCACGTTCATTATAATAAACGAACCTTAAAAATCCGTTTGACTTGCCTCTTATTTTCATTTTGCCCTCAAATAATTCGAGTTATCAGACATTTTTATTTTACTACCATATAGGCAACTTGTAAATGTATTGTCTTTTTTAACATAACACACCTACGTGAGAATTTATTTATCCATTCTTTGAATGCAATGTTTTCACCTCTTAAAAACTCGTCAAATAAAATAACCGTTCCGGGAATTATTTTATCGTTAAGACCGAATAGAACATCTTTTGCAGAAGAATATAAATCACTATCGATGTGAATAAACGCCAGTGGTTCTTTTAATCTCTTTATAAAATTTGGAATTGTTTTATTGAACCATCCCTTATAAATAATTGAGTCTTTAGGCAGATTTGGTAAATTCTTTAGTCTGAAGTCCCCCTTTCTAAAATGTTTATTCCAATCTTCCGGTAATCCCTCAAAGGAATCAAACAAATAAAGTTTTCTTCCATCACAGTTTTCAAAAATATATTTTGCTGTGGTTCCTTCATAAACTCCAAACTCCGCACAATCACAAGAAAGTTGAACGTGATATTTAAATAAATGGTCTATCAATCTTTTTCTTAGTAGATTAATAAAAATTAAGTCCATTATATGAAATATCATTTTCAATACAATACCCCCTTACAGCGCATTGCCTAAATCGTTAAGACTTTCAAGATAGTTCAATGCTATCAAAAGAATAATCGTTATCAGGATGGTTAAGGTTATCTGTAATACCATTACTATGGTTTCTTTTCTTTTATTTTTGTTATCTGGCTCCATGTCTCTTCTTTGAAAAAAGAAATGTGGTTAATTGTGTTCTCTTAACAAGGGTTTTTCCTCTTTGTTAATTGTTAAAAATGTTTTTGGCTAACTAATTTGTCGTTTGGTTTTACTTTAGCCACCACTATAAAGCCGTGTTCTATATTTTCTTCTTTTGTCCTCATTTTTGTAAATATATGTAGGTTATATTATACAATGTGTTTGTTTATCCTCTGTTAAGAAGAAATTAATCGTGTCGTCTATTACTTTAGCATAGGTCGGATATAATTCGTTATAAACTTTTTCTACGGTGTCACCGGAAATCGTTAATTTGTGTTGGGCTATTACTTTGCCGTTGTCCACATTCTCAGTCATTTCGTGTGATGTAACGTCGGCATCAATACAGTTGTCTATCAATGCTCTTTTTATTGGAGACTTACCTTTGTATTTTTCGTAAAACGGGTGTACGTTTGCGGTGTATCTTACTTTTCTTAACAGACTAACCGGCACAATTTCCCTGCCATGAACACACAAAAGCAGTCTCGATTTCAAAAGTCCGTCAATAAATCTTTCGTCATAAATTGAATCATAACATTTATAACCAAATGATTCATAAAGGTTTTTGTTGTCGTAACAAACAATAGAAATAATGTTATGTTGCTTTGTAAGTAGGAAAGCAATTAATCCGGCAGTTTGTCCTATCATCAATGAAATATTCATTTCATTTTGTCACTATGAATTTTTATCTATTGTAATTCTGGATTTGCTTTGTAAAATCTTTATCTGTCGTGCGCTGCTATTCAATAATTTTTCTGTCGTTTCTTCGCTTAGTCCGGGTATCCTTAGATTTACATTCTCCCCGTCCCCTTGGAAATTTAATTCAACTTTTCCCTGAAACTGAGTATCTAAGCATATATCTACATAGTGGATTAATGTGTCTCTTGTCATTTTCCCTTTGCGAGTTTGTGTGCGGAAAATTTTTGTTTGTAGTTTGCTGAAACTTTACCGAAGAATTCTTTTATCTTACCGAATAACTTGCCTATATCTCCACGTCTTAGCAATAACAAGAAAATTATCCCCCAATACATCGAGTTAAAAGGGAAGTCTTTAAGCAAGTCCCGGAGAAAGTCAAGTATGAGTTTGACTGTTTCCATTATGCCCCAACCAATTGTTGTAAGATGTTTCGTTGTTCCGGACTCTCTAACTGCATCTGCCGGATTTCTTCAAGTTTTTTTCTGTTGTCAATATCTTTGCTTCGAATATCAACTATCCTTCCCTGTCTATCTATCGACTGATCTTCCGCCCCGGCTCGTTGCGCAGCCTGTTCCATTAACGCCTGGTTTGCTTGCCGTTGAGCGGCCTCATTATTTATACCCTCAACTACTTCAAGTATTTCTGTTTTGTATGCGGTATCACTTGCTTTAACGTAAATAGGGAATAATCTATATGCAAGCTGTTTATCTATAGCCAAAGCTTTTTCGTACATAGCATCCATCTTCAAGAAATCAATCTCTCTCGAAGTGGCTCCATAAGGTGCTGTTGATATTTGTAAATCATAATTCGCGCGTGTTACATCATTGATTATTCTCTCTATTACACGTCCTTGCGAGATCAATCTCATCCGTTGATTGATTGTCAACATTTCCGGTTTGTCTGCATCTTCGGTAATATCCAATACTCTTTGTTCTGTACAGAAATGTTGAATATTATCTTTTACGTTCTCACCAACAGTTAGTTGTCCAAAATCCTGGTTGTCAAAAAATTGCTGCATATTTGCATAGGTCTGATCGCGTTTTGCTATGAAAGCTTTCGCCGGTTCGTTTGCAGATTCCTGTTCGCCTCTTGCGGCTTTATTATAGGCGCTTATCTTATACATCATATCTTCACTGTTCTGTATATGAGCAAATAATCCCTGGTTAGGGTTCATCTCTTCTTCCATTTTATACTTGCCAATATTCGAAATCCTTTTTATCCCGCCAATCTTCGGATTTTCCCAATCATCCAAATAATCTTCAATGGCATCATTTTCTACAATGTAACCGCGGGCTACAAATTTTACAAGCATTTCAAGTGCCGTTGATTGCGCTTTGTTCAATGCGCTTTGCGGGTCAACAAGCGAATCAACTATACTTTGGGTAAGTGCTCTGTCTGAATGGAAATCATAACAGAAGAAAAACGTAAACATAAACTTGCCGTTCTGCACGGCGTATGGCGCATCATAAACCTTTAGATTTAGTGCCGGTATAACCGTAGTAATCCAATTCTGTTTGGCTAATGCCCATCGGGGTTCTAACCCGGTAGGTATTTGCTGCATCACACTACGAACTAGTTCATTATCTTCCCGATATCCGTCTGTGCCCAATATCTTATCCGTAATGTCAATGTCTCGTTGCAGTCTCCAATCAAACATCAACATCCTTCTTTCGGTCCGGCGTTCGTGAAGCTCTAAGGCGGTAAAATTCCCCGTAGAGGGGTTGAACCATTTGCTCGGATCTGTGCGTAGATAAGTATTATACTCTTCCGATGAGCCGGAATTAATAAAATAATCAGCAACGGCATCAAATAACGCCCTAAATCTTTTTGAAATAAATTTTTTACTTACTGTCGGGTCTTCAACGAAAAAATTCCTTAATTCATTTACTATGATGTCCTGCAGTTCAGGATTGTTAAGCGCATAGTTCCATAAAATCTGTTCAAAACTTATTTGGTCAACGTCCATTATTCGTTGGCATTCTTCCATCGTTATATCACTGAATCCGAAATCAAACAACACTCTCATCGGGTTTACGGCTTTTGTTACCGCTAATCCTAATGGGTCTCTTTCGTAGGTCCACCCGTCTTTAATTATTCCCCACTTTGCTATCATAGAATCTATTGCGGCACGGGAGAAATGATAATCTGCCCTGCCCTTACTCAAGAACCAATTTATAACCTTGGTCATAGTTGCGGCATCCGCGTAATCTCCCTCGGTTGTTGGTTTAACTTCGAGTTTTTTTCTTCCGCCTTTCTGCATACTAGATACACCACGAATAATCGGCTCTATTAAATTCCACGCATAAATTGACCTTTCTTGCGCTTCAAGTTTTGCTTTCACATCCTCCGGAAGCTGCATCGAACTTACAACCATATTGTAATTGCGCAACATAGCATCCTGAACATTTTTCATCTTTGTTGACATCTCTACAAAGTAATTCATATTCCTTATAACCGAATCGTGATCGAAGGGGTCAAAACTTATTTTTTTGTTCGGATATTTAACCTCTGTCATAATTTCCCCCTAATTGTAAAAGAAGAAAACACCGTTCTTCTTCCAATAATTATATCCTATGTTCATCTGTTTAACTATTTGAAAATCCCGCCATACTTTTTCAAGCGAGAATTTTTTCATATACCATATTACTTCAGCGTCAAAGTTCATCATTCACCTTTTCAATGCCCGCCCCTTTCGGCACGGGCACAAGGAGTGTAATAATGCCAATCTACTCGCCCGATGTTATTTTTATACCGGCACTTGTCGGGTTGTCGGTCTTTTCGTATGAGAAATCAAAAAATCTATTTTGCTTTTTCATAATATCCGATTGCCTCGTGTATGTGGTCTATTGCCATTAATAAATAGTGCCCTGCCAAAGGATCATGCGTTTTCTCGCCGTATCTTGAAAGTCTTTCGGTTAGGTGTGTGAGATAGCTAATCTTATAATTTAACTTGCCTGTATCGTTGTGTATGTCCTGAACTTCGGCGACCTGTTCAATTTCTTCTTTCGGTAAGTCAAGTTCTTTGTTTAGTTGCGACACATACTTATCTAACCAAATAAAAGCATCGTGTAATTTTAACTCTGCATGTCCGATGCAAAATTCTTTTGTCATAACCGGGATAAACTTCGATACTTTTTGTTTAATCTCCCGGATTGTTTCAAGTATTTCTGTCTTGTTCAAAATACCTCCAGTAGTTTTAAAATATATGTTTTACGAAAAAGTCGCTTAATTATAGCACCTTCAACAGTCTCTTTCCTCTTAAACAATAAAAAGAATCTTATCCATTTACTCCTTATCTGAGAATAATAAAATATGTGGCTGTAGAACCATTGAGTTAAGAGATATTCTACTAACTCTATATTCCTACGGTGTTGCTCTTTTGAAGCTATCACAGATTTATAAATCCTATATGATTTTCGAACAAGAAATCCCGAAAGTGTTACGGCATATAGTACATGTTCTTCTTTAGTATTATAGTCCGACTTATCACCTCCAAACGTAATTTTGAAGGGTTGTATTGCTTCATATAATGTTTCTGTTTTGTTCATTTCGCCAATATCCCCAATTTCTTTTTCTCGCCTTCAAGTTTTAACTGCCAATTAAATACTTTCTTCTGCTCTACCTTTCTCGGTGTGTAAATACTCATAAACGCCATTTTCATCGCATCATAATCGTGGTCGTCTTGACCTTCTTCAATATCTTCCGGGTTATCCGGGTCTGCAATAAGCGCCGGGAACGTTTCTATGAAGTGGGTGCATCTTTCATAAACAAAAAACTTCGGCTTAACAATAAACTTTCCGTTCTCATCAATCTCATAATGGAGTGCGTTCTTCACCGAATCATTACACGCAATACGATAACCCCGGTTGTTCTCGATACTTGTCCCCGGTAATCCTTTCGGGTTCTTACTTACCGGTTCAAATCTTATTTTTAATCCGTCTTTTTTGAACGCATTGATAAACGCATTTGCGGGTACATTGCTCTTTTCCACATCGAAAGCATCCTTAACCCATAGGTTAGTATCGCCTAACATGGTGAGTGCATACAACTCCCTTTCTTTCATAAACCTGCTTAACTTTTCCGCTTTCCTGTCCCGAGTACTGCCTTCATCGTGCCAATTATCGAACATAAATACGTTACCATACCAATCCTTGTAAAGAAATGCACCCGAACTTACGTTGCCGTAATCAAGTGCAGATAGTACTTTGAATTGTTTTATCTCCGAGTAAGAAAGATAATTTGGTTTTTGAATGATGTGGACTTCTGGGTTCCATTCGTCAAAGAATTGCCCTTCGAATATATCCCAATCACCATATAGCCAAGCTTTTCTTTTTTGTAAAGGTTGGCGAGTAAGGTTCTTCGCATAATCGCTATATTGGAGAGTAAAATTCTTTCGTTTGTCTTCGTTCCATTCATAATAATATTGTTCAACGCTATATCCTTGTGCGACAAGTTCGCGTTCGCTCCAAATTACATTGTCCCAAACCCTTGCCGGAAGATACACGTAAGATTTTGGATCTTCGTATTCGAGGTAGTTCCGTGTAATAAAAATGCGCTTGACATAATTATGACCGATGTAACCTGGGTTCATAGTCATAATTATTTTAGCAAGATAATGCCCGCTTCTATTTCTTGATAATAAAAATTCAAGCATTATTTGTGTGAAATGCGTTGCCTCATCAACAAAAATATAATCGTATTCCTTCCCTTCGAAGTTATAAATATCGGCTTCATTGTCAGCACAGCCAAACTTCGTTGTGCTTCCATCGGGCCAATAGATTATCCTCTCTGATTTATTAAAGAATTTTTCGAGTTCGGGGTATTTTTGGAAGAATGGTATAATATGGTTTTCTAGTAAATCTGTACTATTGCGGCGGATGATTAAGGTTTTTATCGGATATGACTTATTCTCAACACACAATATCAAATTTACATCTCTTACCGCATGGCTTTTAGAGCCGCCTTTTGAACCACCATAACCGATAATCGTATGATCGGTTTCCTTAATAAGTCTTAATAGTTCCGATTGCTTCGGTTGTAATTCAACGTTAAGAGCCATAATTACCATTATCAATAAAAAAAATGTCTCAAGTCTTTTGTCCTCGATAATCTCTGATATTGACTTCAAGTGGTTTTGTAAACTCTACCTCAGATTTATCTCTCCATCGTTCCGGTTGTCTGTTTTTTAACCAAAATATCATGCTTGTAGGATCAGGTGCACAATGTTTTATTATTGGTATTGCCGTGCCGTCTCTTAAAATATGCACATCGGGATAAGAATAGCCGACTGCCCTCTGGTATAAAGCAATCTCCACCTTACCGTCTGCGATGTTTTTCCCTCTTTTTAGGGACTGAAAAAACTCTGGATAATCTTTTTTATAATTATTCAGTGTTCGTTCCGTAACGCCTAACATTTCAGCTATTTTCTTATCCGTCCATCCGCTTTCCGCTACTTTTTCCTCAATTTCTTTATTATCAAGTTCACTTATTTTTACTTTTGGCGGACGACCAGTAGAACGTTCATTCTTTTTCATGATTCCTGTTATTTTCTACATTAACAAAATAGAAAGTATAATTCGATTTGCGTTAAATTTATCTATTCAAAATGATGTTTTTGATTTCTTCCCGATATTCATCAACTATTTGTGCGGGGGTAAGATATTCAACCCGTTCCTCTTCCAAAATCCTTCTTGCAGCTTTCTTTGTCACGTAATCAATCATCCTACCACTTATTTTAAATCTTTTTGCTAATTCCTTCCGGGTTTTACCCATCACCCGTAATTTCAACACATCAAGATTGCGGTCTAATTTCTCGTTGTAACTGACAGGTATGTACTTTTTATCTTCTACAGGCAATATCATTATTTTCATTTTATACCTCCGTCTGTTTTCTGCAAACAATAATTATACTAAACTCTTCTTGTTTCCTTCGAATAATATATTTGTTGTTACACTCGATACAATTGTGATGGACTAAAGACTTTAATGTTTTCGACATCTCATCTTTGGTCTCACACTTTACAACAATTTTATTTTCCGGCGTTAACCGTTCAATTTCGGCGAATAACTTTTTATATTTTATTCTTTCTGACATAAGCTAATATCCTGCATTGTAGCCGTTAGCCATTAGATGAGCAATAATTCCTTCATTTAACGGAAGATTGCCGTTCATGCTTTTTAATAATTTGCTTTTTGTTTTTTTCGGCTTGTTTTTCAACCGGTTAATACTTCTACGGTTTAATATCACCTTCCATTTTTTCGCGCACGGACTACAACGGTGTCTCTTACCTTCTACCTTTGTTCCGCAATCCACACATTTATTTTTCGTCATATCGCCATCCCATCATTTTGAGCAATGAGGTTTAATGCAGTGTTAAAAGAGTTTCTTCCATTCTTCGGCGATGATTTGTTTTGATTTGGTTGCTCGATATCAAGTATCGCTACTTCAGCACTTATGTATTCATTTTTCTGCAATAATTGGAGAATTTTATTTTTTTCTCTTTCGGAAATAGTTTTATTTTCCTTGATTTTTCTGTATCTATCCCAAAGTTCTTGATGATATCGGCTTTCTTCATCTTTTACTTTTTTCTCTAGGTTTTTCAATTCCTGTTTCTCTATCTCCTTTTCTGCGGCGGACTGATTTTCAATTTTTATCGATAGGGTTTTCGCCTGTTGCTTCTTACAAACTGCTTCAACATAGCTCAGACTAAATGCAGCGTGTTTCATTGCTTCCATGAAACCATAGGTTGTAATGTCAATTCCATATTTTTCGATATATCCTTTTGCGAACTTTACTTCCTCATCACCGGCATTTCTCCGCCAAAATCGCACGAAGAGTAGCTTGGGATCCTTTTTGTATGCCTTTTTTAATTCCTCAGGGGTTTCTTCCTTTTCCCCCACCCCCCCTTTTTCTTCTTCCTTACCTCCCTTTATATTTCCATTTCCTATTCCATTTCCTTTTCCTTTTATATCAGGGTCTATAACCCTTTCCAACCCTTTATAACCCTTAATAACCCTTATAAACCCTTCCTCTATTGCCATATCATAAAGATTTTCTTTCTTTAGTTGATTTATTGCACCCTTCACGGCAGCTACTGTTTCAGATACTTCGTTTTCGGAGTTCCCATATTGGAAAGCAATAAAACCAGTTAACCATAATTTTTTACCACCGCAAACTTTAATAATTCTTTTCCGGGTGTGTTTTTTGCCGGTTTCTTTATCGTAGTCAATATTTACTTCTTCTAAAAATTTCTGAAGATTAATTTCTTTATACCCGGTTTGCATCGCAATCATACTCGCGTCTAATTTCATTAGTCCGGAACTTTCACATTTTGCTTTTATGTAGTTCCAGATATTCTTGCTTTCAGGACTCATTTCGATAAACCATCTTTGGTCCCATTCGGCAGTGTCAGTAAATCTTTTAGGCATTATGCACCTATCCTGCGTATTATTGGGAATTTATTTTCTGTTACATCATTCAAAGGACTTTCAACCGCCCTCTTTTCAGTTTCTATGACGTGCGTATAGATCATAGTAGTCGATATTCTTTTGTGTCCAAGCAATTCTTGAACTGTTCTAATGTCATAACCAGCTTGTAAAAGATGAGTTGCAAAGGAATGCCTTAATGTGTGGCAACTACCTGCTTTAATTATACCTGCTTTTTGTATCGCTACTTTAATTGCTTTTTGAATCACCGAAGCATGAATGTGAAATCGTTGTTTATCCCCACAATAATTTCTTGCCGGGAATAAAAACTGCCAACCAAGCGATTTGTTTAATGAAGGATATTTATTCTTAACTTCTTTAGGGAGAACAACGCCACTATAATTATGTAATAAATCTTTTTGATAAATTAATCTCGATTGCTCAACTTGGATTTTTAGATCACCTATAATCGGTTGTGGGAGAATTGTAATTCTACTTTTGTTCCCCTTCCCATCGTAAATAAGTATTTGATTGTTCCCGAAGTCAATGTCTTTTAATCTTAGAGATAAGCATTCCCCTATTCTCAGTCCAGCACCGTACATTAATTTGATTATCAGTAAATGTTCATTAGTAAGATTGTCGAATACTTTTTTTATTTCTTCTTTTGTAAATACAACAGGAGGTTTTCTATTAGTTGGTTTAGGCAGGTCAACAAAAGGGATGTCAATCTTCAAAATCTTTGTGTATAGGAAGATCAAGGCCCAGCCAGCTTGACAAACTGTTTTCGAAGCGAGGTTTCTGTCGATTGTTAAATAAAGTATGTAATCGTCAATCAAGTCTATTTTTTCTGAAGGATGCTTTATCTCTTTGAAACGACAAAAATCATCTATCCACCTCCAATATGCCTTAATTGTTTGAGGAGAATAATTTTTTACTGCCATTTTCTCATAAAAGAGTTGGACTAACTTTTTTTCTTTTTCCATGCTTCTTTTGTATATAGTTATTAAATCGTGTTATCTAATTTTTTCTTTATAAAGTTAGTTATTTTGACTTTTTGGCTTCCATTCCATCCATTTCCATAATGTGTATTTGCCCACCGTTTAACCTTCCCGTTTCTCTATCACGTGGTTGGTTATACCATTCAATTAAATCGTGTACGGTTGTTTGCTCGTCTATCTCTAAAATTCTTGGCATATTTTCAAAATCATCTGGTGAGTATTGTCTGCAAGAATTTACGTATGCTACAAGTTTTTTAATGTCCATTATTTTTTCTCCCGCCAAAAATCAAAATAACTCGCTAATCAAAGCGAATTACTTTGGCTATTGGCTTGTTTTAGTTAATGTATATGTGTAAAATTTATTCATTTAATTCAGTTATATGTGTAATAACGTAATCGCTTTATCAGCAAATATGTTATGGGTGTTTTTGCCTTAGAGTGTAGTATAATTCGGGGTAGTCTATCGTTTCTTGGACTCTGCCGGAATCCAATTTTTATTTTTTGCTGTATCCTTTAACAACACTTTGCCATATTGCGAGGCGGTTTCAAGTTCGCCTCGCTTTATAGCGTTATAAATTGTTTGTCGGGTGCAGTTCTTTTCGGTCGCAAACTCAATTATTGTTTTCATCGCCGTCCCAAATGTTATTCCCGTCGCTGTCAAATCCCCACTCCCGCGATTTT
>Ga0265297_10011190_pt1 | contig 11044 bp, 24 predicted proteins | sample Munlanlwell13791_FD_192502 | JGI IMG/M metagenome (GOLD analysis project Ga0265297, IMG submission 192502) | Leachate microbial communities from a municipal landfill in Southern Ontario, Canada - Leachate well 137-91 | ecosystem: Engineered > Solid waste > Landfill > Unclassified | place...
ATTGGTCTATTCGCTAGGAGGTCTATTCGGACTGGGCTCTCTTCCGTCACTAAGAATTCTGGCAAATTCGTCTCTATCGCTGGCAAGACAAGAATACTTACCGTCATCCCGTTCTTCAGATAAGCTTCCTCTATTACTTTTTGGGCTAGGGTCCTCATTTATATTCCAGTCCCATAATTGTCTTTCTTTATTTGAAAGCACGGGTTTAAAGTTGTCTGTTACCTTACCGATAAATTCTACCTCATGCCATAATTCTTCTGTGATGAATATCTCTGGAGCACCATCTACTATCTGGATTCCGCCGGCTCTTTTAATTGTCTCTATTGGTACTCTAAAAGAGTAAAGCGCACCTTCTATTTCACATAAGAACTGCTTTAGGAATATCAGTTTTGGGTTGGGTGAAAGCCAGACACCAGCCTTATCTACGCTTGGATGCCCATCGTGTAGATATCTTTGGCATTGGTGCATCTCATGAGGAGATGGCTTTCTCTTTCCTATATGATAGAGAACTTGGGACTTATCTTTCTGAGTTCGACAGGACATGTAGTAGGACTTCTAGCTCCTTCTTTAGAAGAGCAGCCTTGGTATTTGACTTGTCTAACTCTAGGTCATTGATTAGGATGAGAGCATTTTCCATAGCGACAAACCATCTGGCCATGGTAAAGCTGGTGTCTACAGTTCTAGTTCCTAAAGGCCTTTCTATAGGAGGCATGATTGCATGTACCTCTAGTTCAGGGAGGTCTTCAAAGGAGCTATCCTTTTTGAAAGGATTTCGCATAACTTTTACCTATTAGTTAAATTTGGTTCTTGGGTTTGTCGGAATCAAAAAGTCCTCAGAATTTTTTCGGGGAAAACTGAAACCCTATAGGGCTAAAATGCATCGGCGTTTGCTTTTAGCTCTTTCTCCTTCTTCTCGGCTGCTTTCTCTGTATAGAGCTGAAGCTGTGTTGCGGCGGAAGTTAGAAGTTCTAACATTTCTTCGTAATACTCTATAGGAACGATACCTACTGCTCCAATGAACGTTTCAAGAAGAGCCTGCGCCTTTTCTTCGAGAATGATCTTCTTCTCTTTAGCTTCGGCAATAGCTGCATCTTCGAAAAGCTGATAAGATTTGCCGCTTACGAAATAGCGGGTTTCTTTAGTAATAGCCATTAAATCCTCCAATAGAACTAAAGGAATTTTACTAATTATCTGTATTTATGGGCTTTTTAGGTTTAGAACAGAGATAAAGTATCAGTACTATTACGGGGCCACCACAGACTGGAAGGAGTAGGCAGAGCAGCTCAAAGATTCCCATTTGGGCCCCCTTTATATTCGGGTACGGTCTAAATCATAATTAAACTATACCCTTCAAAAAGAGGCTACTCAAGTTAATCTTTGTAATAGAGGCTAAGCTGCTTTAACCCCGGCGAAAAATGGAATCCACACCTTTTTAGGAATTGTAGTCCAAGGATTCCGATAAATGACCTCATCATCTTAATGGCTTCAGCCTCGGTCTTTATGTGTAAGTCTCCTATAACGACCTCAATAGACGCACCCTTACAATCTATCGACCTTCCAGTTGCATCTTTAATTTCCCATTCTGGAGGGTGGTAATCTAGTTTTAAAGAATTGTTAATAACTAGAAGACCACCATATCCAGTATCTATTAGAAACCTACCAGGGATATTGTTTATTGAGCCATTTGTGCAGATATAGGGGAGAGACCTAACTCTATGAGAGTAAACTGCTATATTTACCAAGTTGTTCTACCAAGAACGATGTTTCTCTTCGACTCTTTCCATCCCGTCGTACTCATCAATTTCCCAATCTATACCGTCGGGAATCGTTACGACTTCCAGTTTTGCATACGCCCCACTTGCCTTCTCGCTGCCTAACTCTTCTACTGCGGCTACAAGGTCTGGATCGGTTCGCTTAAGGTCACTGTCGTTTCCAAGCCATTCCCTGTCGAAGCTAAACTTACAGGGTCGAATTTGTCGAGCTTCCCACTCCGCTATCTCTTCCTTCGCTATCTTATTTCCTCTAGCGGCCATAAACCTAGCGGCTTCTAGGGAATAGGAAAATCCGCCAAAACAACGATTAACTACTACTTTCATTTAGAATTTCTCCAATTCATCGACATAACACTCGATGACGGAACCATCTATCTCTTCTATAGTGGCGACATTCCAGTCAAATTCTATAGATTTGATATTTAAGAATCTAGAGCAAGTCTCATTATCTGGGTCATGCCAATAGATTCTATCTGCTGGAGTAATTTCGTAGGCTTCTTCTCTCAGCATGAGGTCAATACTCCAGTTCTTCTTCATCTAGAAAGCAGATAACGCTAAGGTCTTCTATCTCGTCCTTAACGCGACAAGTAGCCATCTCAAGATCTCCAGCTATTAGTTCCCAGAACTTTCTAGCAAAGAGCTCTTTTGATGATAGTGGCGGGTTAAAGCTATCCTCTTTTTCGCGAGGATTGGGCTCTTGCTTCTTCTCCCATTTAGGCTTATCTGGGAGATTTGAGAGCTTGATGATTACTTCAATCTTCATCTTTTAGAATCTCTATTCCTACCCTAAAGAAGTAGGGCTCTTTCTCTTGCTGAGCATCTCGACATTCAGTTGCCGGAATAGGAATAGGCCTATCTAGAACAATCCGTCCATAATGCCAAATTGGGTCGGACGTATCCTCACAGACTAAATCAGTTGTCCCGGTGGCTCCCTCCAGTAGATTCCTTACATCGTAATAGGCGTCATGGGGATAAACACCAAGGATACGTACTCTTGTTCCAGTTGGAAGTGGGTCATGCATTGGCCTTCTCCTATTGTTAAGTAATCTATAAGCTATCTTATCGGCTGGTTCGTATATGAATGAGCATCTCTTTAAGAAGTCTTTCATAAAGTATCCGTCTGAAGTAAAGTCTTTAATTGCCATTTTTATCTGTTGGCTTGGGTAGGTCTGAGATATCTTCGTCTATAGCCTTTGCCTCCCTGACTATGTCTTTGTAAAGTTGTGGGAGGTGTTTACTAAACCCGTAATGCTCGACGAGATAAAGTAGTGAACCCTTTCTGGGTGTGTTACCCACCGATTTGTCCATTGCTCTCATCCACTTCCGACAAATTGGGGTTGGGCAGTTTTCCCTGCAATATTTAGTGTAACTAGAACCCTCTATGCAGCTCCAGACGGGGGTAAACCTTCTAGTCTCCCATCTCCAATAGGTGGATCCTTGGCAACTAGCACAAAGGTCTGGATTAGTTGCAAAGCCATATAGAGGATTGATCTTGAGCTGCTCTGCTATATAGTGCCACTTGGCATATACAAGTACGGTAGCAACGAGACGAACCCTTTCCTTGCCAGCCCTATTTAGAGAGCCGATAATGAACCTCTCGGCCTGGCTTTCACTCTTTCCAAACTTCTGCTGAAAGGTGTCAAATAGGTCTTTAGCTTCTGTCATAATCTTTCTCCTAAATTCTACTAACTCTCTTCTTCCAGAGTTTTGCCGCCGCTTGAGAAATACATTTCTTTAGTTGTGGGGTCTCTTCAAACTCTCCGGCGCCCTCTCTAAAGACATCTTCTACCATTGCCTTGACTACTAGACCAGTATGCTCAATACCAGTAGCTTCTGGAAGCTTATCGATTACGTGAGATAATCGGAGCTCTGTTACGAACTCGTCAGCTACCTTCTGGGCATCCTGCATTACTTCGAGGGGAACGCCAACAACTCTAGGAGTTTTAGTCTCTCTAAAGTCATCTCTCTTATGTTTAGCTATTAGTCTCTCTCCGTTATTGAGAGTGCATTCAAATGGCGGGCGGAGAACAACTCCCTCTCTCTTATGGCCGGGACCCATACCATTCCTGATAGCTTGAACAGAATCAGCATCTCTCTGAGCGTTAAGAGAATCCATATCTGAAGAGACTAGTTCCCAATAGACGAACTCTAGTCCAAGGTCCTTAACAAAAGCTTCTGCCTGAGGAACAGATAGCCAGGAATCTCCTATCTGAACCTCAAAGGCAATAAACTTTAGGTTAGGGCCGTAAGTATCCTTCATCCCTTGCTGCTTCCCGCCATAAGCCTCTCCATATACAGTTGCCGACTCAACTCCAGAATCCTGAAACTTCTTCAGGAGGGCTTCCTGATCGAATAACTTTACGAAGTTCTCGTACTTCTCCCCGCCGGAAAAGAATCTTAGGGGATTATCTCCTCCCGACGTAGGTAGATGAAAGGAGATGTGGGATGAAGTGCCGTGCAGCTTTTCAAGACAATATACTTTCTTAAACTCAAGTATTCTAACATCTTTATAAAGGTTGCTAATATGTTGATACCCCATCTTCTATACCTCTTTTCTTAGAATGTTTCTAGAGGATCCAAGTATGGCTGCTTCGTAATCTAGGGGATTGGTTCTTGATACTAGGTTACAAAAGCAGATAAATTCGTGGTCTGTAAGCAGTGTCTTCATAACATTTATAACTTTATGGACAATTTGCACATTCTCAATTTGGTACCCTTTTGTGCAGTCTATTCTATCAACAGAAGCTGTTTGTAAATACCGCCGATTTGAGTCCGGGTAGAATTGGATCGGCAATCCGGACAGAAGGCATTTGCCGTTCTGTTTTTCATATAGAGTCCAGATATCCTCTATTGTGAGATTAAACTCAAGTCCCCTCTGTACCGCGTTTTTCTCCAGCCGGCGGAACCAAGAATAAGATATATCCCTATATCCCCTTTTATGGCCAAGGTCTCGTCTGTAACAACCACAAGAAGTAGAAAGTCCTCTTATGAGAGAGGCGGCATTTACTTCTAGAGAAGTGCCGCAATCGCATTTACACTGCCATCTCGCTTTGTGATTATGGTCAGCCCCGCTTGGTCTAAGCGCAAGCAGCCTACCAAACCTCTTATTTGTCAGATCCTGTCCGCGCTCCCTAAAAGGAACCCCGAGACGTTTCATATACTTATGTATCGTATTACGAGTAATCCCATACTTCCTAGAGATTGCATTGAGGGTCATTCCGTCTATAACATAATCTTTCTCTAAAGCTTCCCTAGTGAGGATTTGTTCAAACATGCATATACCCTTCTTCTCAGAAGAGTATATCATATGGACTTTAGAGTTTTAGAGTCCCTTAGAGTTAGCTTCTATAGCTCCTCTATGGCCTAGTTGTTCTTCGAATTCTTGTTTTGCGCGGTCGAGATCTCTTGTTAGAGCAAAGCCTCTATAGGCTCCTTTTGCTCCAGATTCGTTAGATATATAGAAGGTTAAGATTGGTGTCGCCCGCCGAAAGATTCTACCAAATGGAGAATGCGTTAGACGACTAGGGGCTATAAGTATATAGCTAGATTGGTTAGGCTCTGTGTTATCACTTTCTGGAAAAATAGCAGGGAGCTCATAGGGCTTCCCTTTCTGGATCATCCTCCAGAGAGTTCCCTTATCTACTTTACGGATAAATTCTAGATTCATTTGGGGGATTCCTCAAGCTCGATTCTGAACGTCTGGATTAGACCCTTCTTCTTCCAGATATCCTCCCAATTATCAAGGGTAGTCTCTAGTGGTACGGTCTTTCCGCACTCGGTAAGGAGTTGGCTCTCTTCCTCAGAGAGAAGTCCAAGTCTCTCCAAAAGTCTCCAGGCAATAATCCCTGGTGGATAAGAACTTGTTGGAAGGGACATGAGCTGTTCTCTGAGGTGGACCGTTAGCTCATAAATAATTTCTCTGAGCTGACCATCATCGAACTGGCCTTCTTTTTCGAGGGCTTGGCTGATCTTTTTGGTATCTTCTTCTCTGGTTGTTTTCGTTTTCATTTAATTAATCCTCATCAAAGATCTTTGTATTACTTAGTTCTTTGCCACAGATTCTACAGACTTTAATGTGTCTCTGCCGCGGTTCATAAATGTATGAAAACGGATCTGTATGAGCACAGGCTTCTTGTAGAGAGATAAGATATGCTTCTGCCATCTTGACCATTCGCTCTGCATTCTTTATAGCCTCTATCGCTTCGAGAACTTCTTCGTTATATGGGGGATAGGGATATTCCATTACTTCTCCTCTGGTTGGTCGCCGAAAAATGGAGTCATCATTTCGTCATAGCGATCACAAGAACCACTGTGGATAATTGGACGATGTTCTGTACAACTAAGTCTTGCCATAAAGGTCCGGGGATGCTCTTCCACTTCTTGTTCAGAGGGTTGGTGGATCACAAAGTTTACGCAGAACTGGCACTGAAGCATTGATTTTAGTTGGTTCATTTAAAGCATCCTCCCCGACAAGTTAGCCGGCCGCAAAAAGAACAGTGTCCCTCACTATCGTCGAACTGAGTAAACTCCCCAGGTTTAGATATCTTCCTAGACTTCATTGGTGGTCGGTGATTACCATTCTCGTCGAGGACATATTCTTTTCCATCCTTATCTGTATGGATAATCTCTCCATCTCTTAGATCTTTCATCTTCTTCTCCTAGTTGGCTTTGGATAATCTATGAGCAATCTTCCTCTTAGATGGTCAACCTCATGCTGGATAATGATTGCTGGTGTCCCAGACGCTCCCAGATCGAAGGTAAATCCATTAAGGTCTGTAGCCCTTACCTTTACACTCAGAGCTCTAGGAACGATATATTGACCACCAGGAAGGCTTAGACAACCTTCCTTTCCTAAGACCCTCTTCCCGACTAGTTCTATCTCAGGGTTTATGAAGACTTGAGGCCCATCCCAATCCATAACGAAGAAGGTCTGTCGTCTTCCTACTTGTGGCGCGGCCAAGCCAACTCCGCCGGCAGATTGCATAGTCTCTATCATATCTTCTACAAGCATCCTGAACTTGTCGTCTATTTCCATTACTGGGAAATATGACATTCTAAGAACCGGATCTGGGTGTGTCCGGATTTCTAGAATCATAGGAGCCACTTGTCCCAGTTAGACTGCTTAGTCCAGAAGCCATCTGGAGTTTTGGTATATCCCTCGTAAGGATCGATGGTTTTCTGAGCTTGTCCTATAAGAGAGACTCCCAACTGTGTAATGTTTATATAGCAAGGAGGTGTTGTGGATATTCTAACGCAGAAGACATTGTCATCTTCTCGACCGGAATTAAAACGGCTAGCTATAGCTATAATGGTTCCCATTACCCCGTTTATTTCATCATCACTTGGTCTCCTCCTACTGGGGTTATTAAACCAATTTAGTGCCTCTTCTGCCTGAGAGGATAGAGCCTTCCTAAAGGTCTCTACTGTATGGATTGCTGGGCAAATATAACGAAAGTCGCTTATTTGAACTAGATCTCCAATTTCCATGAAAGTCTCTCCTATGGTATTCTCTAACCCTTTGGAGGAGTTATGAGAAATTTACTTATGCTATTTGTCTTTGTATTACTACTAGTTATACCAGCTATAACTTTTGGAGAAGGCATTACTAATGCTATTACTACTTTACAACCAGATATTGGTGTGGCGCGGGCAAATAAACTAGCAGGATATATTATTTATTCAGGAGATGAGAATAAGATTGATCCTCTACTAATTACATCAATAATAATGGCAGAATCTTCATTCTCATATGATGTTGAAACTGGAGTAAGGAGAGGTAAGAGAGGCGAGAGAGGTCTAATGCAGTTGTTTGGTGCTGCGCTGAGAGTTCTGCCAGATTGTAATCCGAGACTAGATGTCTTCTGTAATATTCGGGCGGGTACCAAATTCCTCTCTGATAAGAGAAATTCTTGTCCTGGTTCTACTTATAGATGGGTATCTTCTTATAGAAGGAAGAGGTGTGCTTCAGAGAAGCAAGCGGGAATGGATTATCACGTTAGGCAGATTAAGGAATATTACGATAGAGTCGGTGGGAATCAGTGGTAGTTAACTAAACAATCTGCTGTCGGCAGATCAGCTCTCCATTGCGGAGTTTATTTAAGACTAGAGCAGGGGTGTTCTTCTTATTCCGCTGGTCCTCCCAAGTCTGGTAGAAACATCCAAGTCTTTTTCCCAAACCATTCTTTACTACGAAAAGAGAAATGGCTTCTGGTGTTTCATCATTCCAAGGGGCTTGCTCAAAACAGATGTCAGAAAGCTGTTCTTCTGTTATGGCTGGAATCTTTTCCCCGGCGCGAGCAAGACAATTACCCTGACACTCTTGATTCTTTGTACACATACTAAAATTCCTTTCTTGGAAAGACTACCATAAATTAGCTTAGAGAACTGGGCTTGGGTTACAGTACTTCATATAATCTTCTTCGTTTATATCTATTCGTCGCCATCTGTTCCTGCCAGTTCTTGCAGGACTATCCCGAGAGATGAGGCTCGAAGGTTTATAGCCCTTCTTAGCTCAATTAGACCAATATCACTCATCTTTGCCTTGTTGCATTTTCGGATCTGTGTCCTTTGAGCACCCGCCTCCTCAAAAGTTGTTAGAGTTCGGTAGAAGAGCTCGTTCCCAGTAGTGTTATGCGAACAAACATAACCCCACATGGCTCCAACAACGGGACTAGCCTCTTGAAATTTTCCAAGAGTGAGCATTCGGTAGTTTTCTAGGATCCATGGCTTCTCAGTCGGAGAGAGGATCATTCGAATAATGATAGCTGCGCGGACAGTCGCAGAGCTAAAGTGCTTAGTTGCAGTGGGAGCTTCTCTTATTAGCTCTTCGAACTCGCTAGAGATAGTCTCACAGATTCGTCTTCGTTCTGCCTGAGTAGTGACGTGAGCATAATATCGTCTAGCGAGGTAACTCGCGGTCTGAACAAGCCGCGACTCTTTAAGAAGGATCTCGTGGGTTGCTCGCTTTCTCCCATCATCAATGTGTGACCCTAGGGAGGAAGAGCTTTCGTTGTCGTAAATAACGACGAAGGGGGTTGGCTTGCCAGCTTTAATAACAGCAAGTAGTCGATGCTGCCCATCTATTAAAATACCGTCTTTTCCAATACAGATACTTTGGTGGGTTAGCTCCCACTCTCCAGCTTCTATGTCTCGGGCATACTTATTAACGTCTTGTTGGCTAATTTTTCTGTTACTAAGATTTCCCTTAAGTAATTCCTGAGCTCGCTCGGGCGAGATTATTTCGACTTCAAACCTGAAACGAATGTTAATTTCGGACATCATTCCATTCTTTCCAGAATCATTCAGATTCCAGCTTCTTTAAGATTTAGGTTTAGCCTAGTTCTAATTAGGCTAAGAGCTTGTCTAAATCTTGTTCCTGAGTTTTCGAGTAACTTTGCGCTCAACAGTACTGAACGCTTGGTTCATGACACACAATTCACCACAAAGAAGTGTTGTCTGTTCCGTCTCGTTAAGGTATCTTACCTTAACTTTTAATCCTCTATAACCTCCATCTATATCATCCGTGTACTTTAATTGATAGCTCTCCTGAATTGGAGAGATATAGGATTCTTCAACCGTTTCTTCCCAAATACTCCTTAGATTTTCAATACCCTCCTTTGAAACTGGGCCAGTCGGATAGTCCTTTTCTTCTAAATCTATTGCGGCTGTAGTAGCGTCTCTCATCAACCAGTCTCGATTCAGATTAATCCAGTCTGGAATTGACAGTAACTCGGGGACTATTATGTCTATTTTTGAGAGATTAATTTCTCTCCCTAAACCGTCTCTTCCTCTGGGAGAAAGAAGTTCTGACCATCTTGGTCCTATGCCTTTTATGATGTCTAGCCTAACTGGTTCCGTGCTATATCCCTTAACGTCAACTAGGGTTATTTCCACTGGACCACACTTTAGCCTAAGAAGCATTGTAGACTCCCTGCTCTATAAAACGAGCTATCCATTGATGTCTATCGATCTCTGCATCAAGGCGACCTTCCTCGTAAGTGCTTCCGGCAATTTCAACTATCCTAGGCTGGCTCTCTCTCACTATTTCCGCACCACAAACAACTAGGAGCTCATGGCTAGGCCATCCTCTTTCATAGGAAAGAGAACATTGTGGAATACGACATACAAATTGGGCTTTTGTATCCTCAAAATTATACCCTTCTTCATAAGCATGAATTCTTCTAGCGTCCCGATTACGGGGGGCAATTATAAACCAGTCTTCGTCGTGATCGGAGGTTGAGCACCAATAGAGATTCATTGTAACCTTCCTTTTTTAGACCAGCCTATTGGTATAAGATAAGGAAAATTCTACCTACAAGAATGAGCTTGCAATCCTGCTGTTGAGGAGACTCTTGTGCCAGAGCAAGTAAGGCTTCTACCGTCACTACAGTCGACTCTCCAGCTAAAGGTTGGAAGAGTAAATGGTGAGGCTCTGAACATTCTCGTTGAGCTAATTTCTAGTGGGCTACAAGTTGGGTTGGCCTGAATTGTTGCTTGGCTCATTTCCGCCCGATTAATAGCGCTTGGTCGAAACTCTCCTCTTTGTCTTTGAGGGCTAGAGTTAGTAGACCTAACTTCTAGTCCTGTATTTTCGGCGCAACCGCACAGCAGAAACAAAACGATTAGTAAACTCTTCATTCTCTCTCCTTCTCTATAAGAGAAAACTAACTCTCTCTGGTTCTTGTTCTAGACTAGACGATCTGCGTTTCCTGATTAGTAGACATTATGTTTCTGCGTTGGGTCAAATTTAGAAGCTAGGATATGTAGGGTTTTCGAGTCTATAGCTCGATCTTCATAGGCTCTATTAAGAATTCTACTAATCTCTTTATTCCAGATTCTATGAGTAAGTTTGAGAGCTAGTATTCTGAAGAATTCAGTCATCTTACAACTACCTTTATATTATTTATCTTTGCTATCTCTTCACTAACTGCGTTTAGGAAGTTGTCCCATTCTTCGCAACTAATCGTTATATTTAGCTGCTGAATGCCCGTCTTTAAAAAGATAGTAAGCTCAGTCTCATCCTCTCCACCTTCGTGGATATAGCGGACTGGGACTACCTGGATCATTTCTGGTCGTAATGTAGGTTCGGGATAGCTCCCGGCTTTACTAGAGACTAAATCTCCCTCAACTATTGTCTTCATTCTTCTCTCCACTTCTTACAAAGAAAGATGTTTGTATGCTCTGGTGAAGCAAACTGGCAGTTATTAAGTACAAGACCTGGGATGACTAGTCTCCAAGGTTTTACCCTAAGGTCGCCGATACTACCAGCAAGG
>Ga0265297_10011191_pt1 | contig 11044 bp, 10 predicted proteins | sample Munlanlwell13791_FD_192502 | JGI IMG/M metagenome (GOLD analysis project Ga0265297, IMG submission 192502) | Leachate microbial communities from a municipal landfill in Southern Ontario, Canada - Leachate well 137-91 | ecosystem: Engineered > Solid waste > Landfill > Unclassified | place...
AAGAAAGGGGATATGGTTTCTTAAGCTCCCGGCTAAGATCTTTGGCGTCTTTACCCAAAATCCGCGAAACTCTCGGGATTATTTCATCTTGCCCGATATACTCTTGTGGGGCAAACATTAAATCATAAGAAACCCTGTTACCGGCGATTACCGAACCGTTACGATCAGTAATTTTACCCCGGCTGCCTCTTTGGCTTAATAATCTAATACAGTTTTTATCCCCTAACCCCCGGAAATTTCTGCCGTGTATAATTTCAAGGTTAAATAACCCGGCTATAATTAAAAAGAGAATGGCGGTCAAAACCCAAATAATTATTTTAACTCTGGTCATTTTGCTATAAACCTTACAGTTAAATAAAAAACTGAAGCTGTATAAATTGAAGATAAGATAACGATGCGCAGGAATATGAGCGGAGGCACAGAGGGCCCCGAATAGATTAAAACCAATCCGCTGATAATATTGTTTAGCAATGAAACCGAAAAGACAAGAAGCGTGCGCGAAAGATTATCTTCTATGGCTACACGACGGATTAGTTTCTTTATTAAAAAAATCCAAATAGGCAATAATACCGCATTTAACCCAAGCGCATTAAGCGAGAATACATCTTTGAATATCCCGGCGGATACCCCCAAACCTAAGGCAAACTTCAGATTCAGGAATAACCCGCCAATTAATGCCGCAGTTAAAATCAAATCGGGCTTGGCGCCAAAAAACTTAAAATAATCCATGACGGTTATCTGTAAGATAGCGAATATAGCGGTAAGGATAAAAACTAAAGACGGCCTCATGGAACAACTACCAATATTTCTTCTATACTAGAAAAATTAACCGCCGGCCTAATTAACGCATAACGGCTTAAACCGGAAAACTCTCTGCCTATCTCAACGACTCTCCCTATCAAGATACCCTTAGGGTATGCCTCATCTAACCCGGAACTCACAATTGTATCGCCGATTTTTATATCTGCCTCTTCGGGGAGGTATTTTATAATCAGGTTACTGCCTAAAGTACCGGAAACCAAACCCTCCTGGCGGCTGCGCTGGACAATACCGGATACCCCCAAATTCGGATCGCTCAAAAGTATTATCTTACTGGTAGAGCTGGTTGTTTCTACTACTCTGCCGGCTAACCCTAGATACGTAATAACACTCATCCCGCGGCGGATACCGTTATAGCTGCCCTTATCGATAGTAAGGCTTAACGACCAGTTGTCCGCAGAGCGAGCGATTACTCTGGCGGATATTAATTTAAGTGGTGATTTCTTCTTAAAAGAGAGGTTTTCCTTAAGGCGGTCATTTTCGAGATAATACTCATTTAGAGAATTAATTTTATGTTTTAAAAAATTTACTTCCTTTTTTAAGGCTTCATTTTCTAAAAGGTTGTAGTGGTAAAAAATAAGGCCGCCGATTTCTCGCCTTAAAAAAGCAATTAAACTAAGCGGTTGTTTTAAAGAACTAGTCACCGGTTTTCTTAGGATAGATATGGAAACAATAAAAAGAATAAACAGCAGGAAAGAGGATACAACGAAAATTAGCTGTTTTCTGGTAAGCTTAAACACATTCTGATGTTTTGTGAAAAATTAGCTATGTATCTCTGATTTAATAGAGACCGTAACTTTCTTAAGGTATTTAATTTCGTTTAATACTTTACCGGTACCGTTAGCTACAGCGGTAACCGGATCATCCGCAATATGCACCGGTAGGCCCGTCTCCTCCGATATGAGTTTGTCCAAACCTTTCAATAACGAACCGCCTCCGGCAATAACAATCCCGTGATCAATTAAATCTGCGGCTAACTCCGGAGGAGTGCGTTCCAGGGAAATTTTAGTTACTTCCAATATGGCCCGTAACGGCTCTTGTAACGATTCGCGGATTTCCTCACTGGTTATAGTTACCATTTTAGGAAGCCCGGCGATTAAATCCCTGCCCTTAACCTCAAGGCTCATCTCTTCTTCAAGGGGATAAGCGGAACCGATTTTAATTTTTATCTCTTCGGCAGTGCGTTCGCCAACCATAAGATTGTAGGTTTTCTTGAGGTATTCGATAATCGCTTCATTCATCTCATCGCCGCCAATACGTATAGACTTAGAAAATACAATACCGGCAAGAGAAATAACCGCGATCTCAGTGGTACCGCCGCCGATATCTATAATCATATTCCCCACGGGTTCTTGTATAGGCAAACCTACTCCAATAGCTGCGGCAATAGGTTCTTCAATCAAAAATACATCCCTTGCGCCAGCCCGCTCTGCAGATTCCTTAACTGCCCTGCGCTCAACTTCAGTAATCCCTGAAGGAATCGCTATCACGATCCTTGGCCTAACCTGAAAACGACGATGGCGGACTTTTCTGATAAAATGCCTTAACATTGCCTCAGTCACTTCAAAATCCGTAATTACCCCATCGCGCATAGGCCTTATCGCAATAATATTACCGGGGGTGCGCCCTAACATCCGCTTAGCTTCTTCTCCTACTGCCAATACATGGGATGTCCCGCGTTCAACAGCAACTACCGAAGGCTCGCAAAGCACGACACCTTCCCCTTTAACATAAACAAGGGTAGTAGCTGTTCCCAGATCAATACCCATATCATTAGAAGCTAGATCTAAGATATAATTCAAGATTTTCTTAAATATCTGCCGCAATTTACCCATACTATTTCCCCCTACCTTATTACAACTTACTCTTAAACAACGTAAACTGGATTTTAACAGGAATTAAAGTATATGTCAAATAAAAAGTTAAGTTAATTTAACCCTGTAAAGACATTAGCAGATTCACAAATCCGGGGAATGACTTATTAATGCAGGAAACGTCATCTATGCGGCTTTTACCGCTTGCTGCCAAGCCGGCGATAATAGCGCTCATAGCTGTACGATGGTCGCCAAAGCTCCTTAAGCTTGCGCCCTTAAGCTTGCCTACCCCTTTAATAATTATGTTCTCTGTTCTATTGCTTCTAGCTACTCTTATATCCGCCCCCATCCTCCTTAAATTCTCTAACATCGAACTTACGCGGTCTGCTTCCTTGACCCTAAGTTCTTTTACCCCTTCGAGGACTGTTTCCCCCCGGGCAAAACAACTTGCTACCATAAGAATTGGCAATTCATCAATCAGGGAAGGGACCTCTCTTCTTCTGACTCTCGTAGCTTTAAGCTCACTGCTTCTAACCGCAATATCTCCTAGTGGCTCAAATCCGGATAAATTCATCCCTACATGCCGGCCAACAATATTAATATGCGCCCCCATTCTCTTTAAAACCCTTACTACTCCTAACCTGCTGGGATTTAAGCTTATATCCTTCAATAAGATTTCTGAACCTGACAAGATAATTACAGCCACCATAAAAAAAGCAGCTGAAGATAAATCTCCCGGGATATAGATGCCTCCCGGGGAAATCAATGCCCGTCTTTTTTCTATAACTATAGCATTTCCTTCATGTTTTATCTTTGCTTTAAATACTTTAAGCATACGCTCTGTATGGTCGCGTGTTTGAACAATCTCGATGACCTTAGTCTGGCCTTGAGCATAAAGTCCAGCCAATATAATCGCTGACTTTACCTGGGCCGAAGCAACCGGAATCTTATAGGTAATGCCCTTTAAATTGCCCCCTTTAATAAAGACAGGAGGGTATTCATCTACTCCTGATCTTCTTGATTTTATAAAAGCACCCATCTTTCTTAATGGCTGTATAACCCTGAGCATCGGTCTTTTGGAGAGTGATTTACCTGCGGTAAGCTTAACCCCAAATTCCTGGGCCGCTAATAAGCCCAATAAAAGCCTGAAGGTAGTCCCTGATTCCGCAACAAACAAACTACCTTGGGGTTTTTGTAAGCCGTTTAATCCCTTGCCAAAAATAATTACTTTTCCTTTTTTACCCTTTTTTATTTTAACGCCTAACCGAAGGAACGTATCGAGCGTAGCTGCTAAATCATTATTCTCGGGGAAATTATCGAGGGTTGTTACGCCAGAACTTATTGCGCCTAAGATTAGCGCACGATGGGCTATTGATTTATCTCCGGGTAAAATGATTCTGCCTTTTAATGTTAAACCGGGCAAAATATTAAACGGTTTCATTTAACCCTTTTTTACAACTTTATCGCCTTCTTTAACTTTATCCCTTATATCTTCCGATGTGAATCCGGCAGCAGCCATAGAATCATGCAATTTTTCTACTTTTATATCTCCAATATAACTATTTCCGCGATATATAGAAAACACCTGCCCTATACCTACGCCATCCTTACTGCCTAAATTAATCACTACAAAATTATATTCTTTATTCACCACTAAAATTTTGCCTTCAACCGGTTTTTCCGGTAAAACCTTGGCTATACCCTTTTTCTCCTCTTCAGGCTTCTTTGCCTTAAGCTTAGCAGTCGCAGCGTCGGGGGTAACAACAATCTTACCTAATTCCACTCCCTGCGATTCTGCCTCTAATTCTTTAACCTTTGCTTCCAACTCATCCTTCTCAGAACCTAAGGTCACTAATTTATTCTGCATAGCAGCTACTTCATCCTGGGCCTGCTGAAGCTTATCCTCTAGGTCTAATCTTATTTTTTTCAGGTCTTCAAGGTCTGACTTAATCTGATCTAAATTAGAAGAGGCCTCTACCTTAGATACCCTTTCCTGATTCAACTCATTAGTAAGATCATTAACCTGCGTTGTCGCTTCTCTAAGCTTAACTTCCAAGGAAGAGAGGACTTTCTGGGCTTCAAGGAACTTCGCCTCGCTTATCTTATACTTACTATCTAATTCCTCTATTCTGGTTTCCAACGCGATGTTTTTCAGATGCTCTTTATGATACAGATAAAACCCACAAGTTGCCGCCGCGAAAAAAAACAGCATCAATATAAGCACTAAAATTACCGGTAACTTAGCCCTCGTATCCATACGCCCTTCTCCTTTTATGTTATTTTGACCCGTTTTTTTCAATATAACACCCCTTTAAGAAAAATCAAGACTTATTTAGTAACTCCCTAAATTCCCTGGGGATAGGCGCGCTAACCTCCACAAATTTTCCTGTTTTAGGATGTACGAACTTAATCTTTTTGGCATGCAAGGCTAAGCGGCTAAATTCGTTATTCCTACCGTACTTATCATCTCCTAAAATAGGGTGGCCGATAAAATCCAAATGAACCCTGAGTTGATGAGTCCTGCCGGTAAAAGGCTCAAGGCTTAAAAGGCTAAAGTCTTTATAGCGCTTTATGGTACGGTAATAAGTCTTGGCATCTTTAGCCTTGCCCGAGAAGTTAACCGCCATATTCTTTCTTTTGAATAAATGCCTTGCTATTGGCGCTTCGATTACACCTTCATCAAATTCCATTCTGCCCTTAACAATAGCAATATATTCTTTTTTGATTATGTGGCTAGAGAACTGCCGCGCCAGTTCCAGATGGCTGGGGTTATTTTTCGCTATAATCAACAACCCGGAAGTCTCCTTATCCAAGCGGTGCACGATGCCCGGCCTATCAGGATTAATATCCGAAAGGGATAAAAATATATTCTTAAGGGCATTTACCAAAGTATGCTCATAATTTCCGGGGGCGGGATGAACAACTAAACCCGAAGGCTTATTAATAACCGCCAGGTCATTGTCTTCGTAAACAATATCTAACTTTATATCCTCTGCTTTAATGAGACCGGCTTTTTTAGCCTCGAAGCTAAAGGTGATCCTATCGCCTGTTTTGACTTTATAATGCGGCTTGGTTACCGCCAGCTCTCCTACGTATACCTTGCCTTTTAAAATAAGTTCTTTTATTGAAGTACGGGAGAGCCCAAGCCGGTTATTTTTCGAGAAATGACTAAGCAGGATATCCAGCCTTAACTTAATTTCATCGGGTAAGACTATAAAACCATATTCCTTCATTCTATTATTTATGCCTAAAGATGGTTATGAGCCTAAAAACCGAAAAAGCGAATATAAAAATGCTAATAATCTGAAACAAGGTAAGATTGGAAAGGATAATTTTATTATCCGCGCGCAAGAATTCTATGAAAAACCTTTTAATAGAATAAAGGCAAAGGTAAGCATAGAATACCTGGCCCTCCTTGTGCAAACGGCCCTGCAGGAATCTTAAGATTACGAAAATTAAAAGCAGGATAAAAGAAGAATAAAGCTGGGTAGGAATTAATATTAACCCCTGCGCCGGAAAATAAATACCGTAGATAGATTCTTTGCCAAAGCAACATCCATTTAAAAACAACCTACGCGCCCTAATGACTGCGCTAAAGCTAAAAAAGGGACAACTAAATCAAAAATTTTATATATGCCCTCTTTTTTAAACCTTAGATAAATTACCCCCGAAGCTAAGCCTAAAATCAACCCGCCAAACCAAGACATGCCCCCGTGCGAGAGCATAACAATTTCTAACGGACTTTTCAGATAATAGCTTAAATTTTCGATAACATAAAAAATACGGGCACCGATAATCCCGGAAATAAAGGCAATAAAAAAAAGATTAAAAATAAAATCCGGGTTAATGCCCTGCTTCTTGGCTTCTTCTGAAGAGAGCGTAACGGCAATAAAAAAAGCGACTACCAGCATAAGCCCGTAGGAATAAACTACTAAAGGGCCAATAGAGCAAATTTCAGGATGCATTTTTTTGATGAGGCCTGAATATTAACCAGCCTAAGATTAACGTGCCGCAGGTTATGGCGCTATCTGCAATATTAAAGACCGGCCAGATATGAAAATCCAAAAAATCAACGACATAGCCTAAAGATATCCGGTCAATAAGATTACCCAATGCGCCCGCTAATATCAAACTTAAGGAAAAGGAATATAGCTTATTGCTTCGATTATGTTGAAGTATAAAATAAATCCAAATTACGGTAAGAACAGATATAAAAATGAACAGGTAGAATTGATTTTTGAATATGCCGAATGCTGCCCCGCGGTTGTGGATTAAGGTTATGTTAAATACGCCCTTTAAGAGCGGGATAGAATCATAGAGCGCAAGGCTTCGGGTTACGAAAAACTTAGTTAGTTGATCTAAGGTAAGAACCAAAAAAACAATAATTACTTCTCTTTTTTTTCCTGACATTTAACGCATAGGCGCGCCTGGGGCACTGCTTTAAGCCTTGTTTTAGCGATAAAACAACCACAGTCTTGGCATACTCCGTAGGTGCCGTCATCTATTCTTTTTAAAGCATCTTCCAGCTCATACAAGAATTTCCGGTCATTAGAAGCCAAGCCTAAAGAAAATTCGCGGTCGTAGTTATCAGTAGCTACATCCGCCATATGATAGGTATAACCGGATATATCACCCGAGGCGTCTTTCTGGGACTTCTTTAAGGTATCCTCAGAAATATGTTTTATCTCATTATTAATCTCTTCTTTCCTCTTAAGTATTATTTTTTTAAAATCCAGGAGTTCTTTTTTAGTGAATTTCTTTTTCAATTTGTTTTCTCCTCTCTGATAGCAGCTGCACATTTCAAACAGATTAAAGGATGTTCCGGGGATTTCCCCACCGTTTCACTATAATTCCAGCAGCGCGGGCACTTTACTCCACTCGCATTTTTAACCTCCAAAGCAATATCCGCGCATACTTTACTTATCTTATCAGGCAAAAGACTATCTTGCTTATAAACTCTGACCGCAGAAACCTTAAAACACTCCGCAAGGTCATCTTCTAAACTTGTTAAGAAATTATAACGAATTTGGTCCTTTGTCAACAGATTTATTTGCGCATCGAAAGAACTGCCTATTTTACCCAAAGCCCGCATCTCTTCTAAGCCCTTCGCTACTTCAGGAATCAACTCAATAATCAGATCCAACCCCGCATCTTCCTTAAATTCCTCTTTTGGCCAGACTAAAAGATGCACGCTGCCTAAGGAAGCGTCCCTGGAGCTTTTAGGAATATTCTGCCAGATCTCCTCCGCGGTGAAGGAGAGAATCGGAGCCATTGCCCTGACTAAATGATTAAGCGCAATATAAATCGCCGTCTGCGCTGAACGCCTCTCTGGAGAATACGCGGCATAAGTATATAACCTACCCTTAACCATGTCTAAATAACACATCGATAATTCTTCGTTACAAAAATCATATATCTCTTTGTAAGCCTTATGAAATTGAAAATTGTCATAAGCTTTAGTCGTTAAGCCTAAAGTAATACTCAGCTTGTTCAACAGCCATCTATCAATTTTTTTAAGTTCGCTAATGTCGACACTATCTTTATCCGGGTTAAAATCATAGAGGTTACTTAAAATAAAACGGGCGGTGTTCCTTATTTTACGGTAAGCCTCAGCTAAACGCAAGAGAATCTCCTTAGATATACGTATATCTTCATTATAATCGCTTGAAGCCACCCACAGCCTTAAGATATCCGCTCCGTAATCTTTGATAATATCAAAAGGAGAAACTACGTTGCCTTCGGACTTAGACATCTTTTTGCCTTCTCCGTCAACCACAAAACCATGCGTTAAGACACCCTTAAAAGGCGCAATATTTTGAAGGCAAACAGACGGGATTAAAGAAGACTGAAACCATCCGCGGTGCTGATCTGACCCTTCAAGATATAAAGATGCGGGGAATTCAAGCCCCGCTCTCTTTTTTAATACTGCTTGAGCGCTTACTCCGGAATCAAACCACACATCTAATATATCTGCCCCTTTAGACAGGTTACTGCTCTTACAATGCGGGCAGGTAAAGCCTTCCGGGAGAAAATCCTTTAAATCCCGGGAAAACCACGAATCTGAACCAGTTTGAGAACACAAACTTATAAATCTCTCAATTACCTCTGAAATTAAAAATTCTTCATGGCAATCGTTGCAAACCAAAGCGGGGATAGGAACGCCCCAGTACCTCTGGCGGGAAAGGCACCAGTCAGGCCTAAGCTCAACCATACCTAATATCCTCTCCATGCCGCTTTCGGGTATCCAAGAGACGCCTTCTCTTATAATCTCCTTAAGTTTGCCCCTTAAGCCTTTGTGCTCGAGGCTTAAGAACCATTGTTTGGTAGCGCGAAAAATTATCGGATTCTTGCAACGCCAACAATAAGGATAGGAGTGCCGGATTTGAGAATTAAATAAAAGCGCTCCCGTTTTATCTAATTTCTCCAAGATTAACTTATTGGCCTCTAAACAATTTAATCCTTTAAATTCGCCTACAGAATAATCAAAATTCCCCCTATTGTCAACTGGCATAATGATTTCCAAATTATATTTTGTCCCGGTAAGGTAATCCTCATTGCCATGGCCCGGGGCAATATGCACTAACCCTGTACCTTCCTGGCCTGAAATATAATCTGCCAAAACTACGCGGCCAAGCCTTAACCCAAAGGGATGCTCATAGTTTAATCCTTCCAGTTCTTTTCCCTTTAAATCATTCACTACCTTAAATTTATCAATTCCCATTTTGCCTAAGGCATCTTCTAATAAATCCTTAGCTATAATTAAATCCCCTTTATTGGTCTTAATATGGGTATAAATAAAATCCTGATGCACAGCTACAGCCACATTAGACAATAAAGTCCAGGGAGTTGTAGTCCAAATTACCAAAAAAGCATCCGGAAAATCTTTCCGGCCGGTAATCTTAAACCTTACAAATACTGAGGGAGAAAGATTGTCCTCGTATTCCACCTCTGCCTCGGCTAAAGCAGTCTCGCATTTAAAACACCAGTTAACCGGCTTAAGCCCACGGTAGATATAACCTGATTTTACTAATTCATTAAACGCAATCAGTATGCTTTCCTCGTAATCCGGGTTTAAAGTTAAATAGGGATTATCCCATTCGCCAAATACGCCTAAACGCTTAAACTGTTCTCTTTGTTTAGTAACATAACTTAAGGCATAATCGCGGGCCTTATTCCTGAACTCCTGCTGCGGTATTTGGTGTTTGCGGATCTTTAATTCTTTAAAAAGTTGGTGCTCAATAGGCAGGCCGTGGCAATCCCACCCCGGGATATAAGGAGAATCGAAACCCTGCATTGTTTTATATTTAACTACTATATCTTTTAAAGTCTTGTTCAGGGCATGGCCTATATGGATATCTCCATTGGCATAAGGCGGGCCGTCATGCAGAACATACTTAGGCTTGCCTTCAAGGCTTTTGCGGATTAAACCGTAAATATCTTTGTCCTGCCATTCTTTTAAAATAGCTGGTTCGCGCTTAGGCAAATCCGCCTTCATTAAAAAAGCAGTCTTTGGTAAGTTTAGCGTATTCTTGTATTCGGGGCTATTTGACATATTTACCAATAATGATATCTAATTTTTTTTTGATTTTTTGAGGAATAACTTTTTTGTCGGTAACGATAGCATACTTTAATGCGCCGGAGCACTGGCAACATTCTTCTTGTTCGGGTATATTTCTGATAACTGCAGCTAAAACTCTCTTAGCATTCTCGGCATTTTTATCTAGGTTCTTAATTATTAAATCAACTGTAACCGCATCATGCCCCGAATGCCAGCAATCATAGTCCGTGACCGAAGCCAATGTTGCGTAACAAATCTCTGCTTCGCGGGAGAGTTTTGCTTCGGAAAAATTAGTCATGCCGATAATATCCATTCCCCAACTGCGGTATAGATTGGACTCGGCTAAAGTAGAGAATGCCGGGCCTTCCATATTTATATAAGTACCTTTAGGATGTATGCTAAGATCCAAGCTTTTCCCCGCTTGGTAGATTATCTGGCTTAAAGATGGACAAATAGGATGGGAGAATTCAATATGCGCAACTATGCCGTCGGTAAAAAAAGACGTATTCCGGCCGTAGTTAGTCCGGTCTACAAATTGATCTACGACTACAAAATCCAATGGCTTTAGTTCATCTTTTAAGCTTCCGCAGGCGCTTACGGATATAATTTTATTTACGCCGAGCTTCTTCATACCGAAGATATTCGCCCGGTAATTGATATGGCTTGGCGCAATAGTGTGGCCCTTGTCATGCCGGGGGACAAATACTACTTCCTTGCCCTGCAACTTGCCTAAAATAAACTTACCCGAAGGCTTGCCAAAAGGGGTCTTTACCGAAACCTCTTTTACATTTTTGATTCCGTCTATCTTATATAAACCGCTTCCTCCGATAATTCCTATTTTAGACATAATATT
>Ga0265297_10011192_pt1 | contig 11043 bp, 11 predicted proteins | sample Munlanlwell13791_FD_192502 | JGI IMG/M metagenome (GOLD analysis project Ga0265297, IMG submission 192502) | Leachate microbial communities from a municipal landfill in Southern Ontario, Canada - Leachate well 137-91 | ecosystem: Engineered > Solid waste > Landfill > Unclassified | place...
GAACTCGTTCGGACATATCCTGATTTCCGCTTTTCGCTGTCTTTATCTGGTGTGGTAATAGAACAACTTCAGTCCTATGCGCCTGATCTTCTGGAAAAAATTGCTCAAATGGTCCAGACCGGACAGGTGGAAATTTTAGGCGAGACCTATTACCACTCTCTGGCGAGTTTGTACAATCCAGAGGAGTTTTCTCAGCAGGTGAGGTCACATTCACAACTGGTGAAACAACTGTTTGGCGTTGAACCAGTGATTTTTCGCAACACCGAACTCATTTATACCAATAACGTTGCTTGGCAAGTCCAGCAGCTCGGGTTTAAGGGTATGCTGGCCGAAGGGGCAGATCACATCCTGCAGGGGAGAAAGCCAACCCATCTGTACCAGGCAGCAATCGAGCCCAAGTTGCCATTACTCTTAAAGTACTATCAGTTGTCCGATGACGTGGCTTTTCGTTTTTCGCAGCGCAGCTGGCCTGGTTGGCCGCTGACGGCCGAAAAATACGAGCATTGGTTAACCAGTCCTTTCTATGACGAAGAGCTGATCAACCTTTTTATGGACTTTGAAACGTTCGGCGAGCACCAGTGGGAATCAGAAGGGATTTTCCCCTTTTTCCGGCAACTCATTCATTTGTTAGATAAAAATCCGCACGCCCAGTTTGTTACCCCCAGTGAAGTGGTGGCTACCCACGAGCTCCAGGACACTTTTTCCTCCGATTCACCCGTTTCTTGGGCCGATGTGGATCGCGATATTACGGCCTGGGTGGGAAATCCGTTGCAGCATGACGTGATTCGGGTGTTATATGAATTGGGAACGGCCGTGTTGGCCAGTAGCGATTCTGAGCTCATCAACGATTGGCGCCGTCTGCAGACCAGTGACCATTTTTACTACATGTGTACCAAATGGGCCAACGATGGTGACGTGCACGCCTATTTCAGTCCGTACGGATCACCTTATGATGCCTACGTGAACTACAACAACGTGTTGGCGGATATGAGAGGTAGACTGACTGCTTAGTAGCCGTATTCCATGACAGTTTGAGCTCTCTTTGTGCTGCTCGGTGGTTTGAGCAACAACGTATAGCCTGAAGGATGTTGCATGATTGTAAGCACCATGTTCTTTTTCATTACCTGTGTTTTTTCCTTAGCCATTGGGCTATCTTTAAAAGCCATAAGATCTCCTTTATGTCAGTCGTTTACTGAGTTGCATCTCTCTAACGAGTGCTAGAACTCTATTCTAGAACACGATATCATGAACACACATGGCCCGCCCGCTATATTTAAGTAATTCCTATCTTTCGGTGTGTCTCGACCGAGACGGCTTCGTCCGCGATGTGTTTTATCCGCATGTTGGCCTGGAAAATCACGTCGGCGGCTATAAACACCGAATTGGTGTGCAGGTCGATGGCTATTTTTCCTGGTTGGATCAACCGGAATGGCAGGTCAAGGTGGCTTACCAGGCACAAACCATGGCTGGGAATATTACCTATTTTCACCAGGGAATGAACATTGAGCTACAGGTTGAGGACGTTATTTATAACGAACTACCGATTTTTCTGCGCCACTTTACCGTCCACAACTATGACAAAAAACACCGGGAAGTGAAGGTCTTTTTTGGTCAGGAATTTACCATCAGTGAAGGCAAATTCCGCAATACCGGTTTTTATGATCCCACCAAAAATGCCGTTATCCATTACAAAGGTCGAAGAGTTTTTCTCGTAAATGGTCGAACTGAACTGGGTGGCATCGATAGTTACACTCTGGGTATGTTCGGTTTCCAGGGAAAGGAAGGCTCTTGGCGCGATGCCGAGGATGGCGAACTGAGTCGAAATGCCGTTGAGCACGGTCCGGTTGATTCGGTGGTGCGCTTAACGGTGGCCTGTGCCGATCGCGAAACGGTAGAGTTCGATTACTGGCTGGTCGCCGCGGAAAATATTGATGACGTTTACCGTCTCAACGAAATTGTGCTGCGCAAAACACCTAAAGCCATTTTGCATTCCACCAAAAGCTACTGGTGTGCCTGGGCGCACACGAACAAGTTAGAATTTCCGGGTTTGTCTCCTAAGGCAATTGAGCTGTACTACACCTCACTGGTGGTTTTGCGAGCGCACGTCGACCATGACGGTGGCATCATTGCCTCGCCTGACTCCGAGATGTTGTTCAACGGTAAAGATTCTTATTCCTACATCTGGCCGCGCGACGCCGCCTACGCCGCGATGGTGCTCGACAAGGCTGGGTACACCAACGTTACCAAGCCGTTCTTCCGTTTTTGTCGTGAGGTCTTGCATCCAGATGGCTACCTTCACCATAAATTTCAACCAGATAAGAGTTTGGGCTCAACTTGGCATTCGAGTATCACTCAACAGGATTGGCTCAAAGACCGTATTCTTCAGCTGCCCATTCAGGAAGATGAAACCGCGACCGTCATTTATGCCCTCTGGGAACACTATCAGCAGTCCCGTGATTTGGAATTCATTGAACAACTCTACAAACCACTCATCGAAAAAGCGGCTGATTTTATGGTGGCCTTCCGCGATAAAGAAACAGGTTTGCCCATTCACTCCTATGATTTGTGGGAAGAGGTTACTGGCGTAACGACCTATACCTGTACCACCGTTTACGGAGCGATGCAGGCGGCAGCCAATTTTTCTGATCTTTTGGGAAAGAATAATCATGCTGAGACCTATCGCGCCGTGGCCAAGGATCTCAAACGAGTCATGAAGCAGTACCTCTTTGATCCAGAAATCCAGAGTTTTGTGCGCGTGGCTCAAATTAAAGAAGATGGCGTCCACCGACAAAAAGTGGTGGATATGAGCTCCTTATTTGGATTGTGGTACTACGATGTCTTCTCTCCGGACGAACCAGAATTCCAAGGAACACTGAAGGCGGTCGAACAAAAACTGCACGTGCCTTTTGGCATTGGTGGTTACGTGCGCTATGAAGGCGACTCGTATTACAAAGAAACGGGGCAAGATGCTTCTAACCCGTGGATTATTACAACTTTATGGGATCTAGAACGCCGATTGAAGTACTCTCGTTCCGTTGAGGAACTGGAAAAGCACATGCAGGATATTCAGTGGACCATTGATCGGTTGGGTGAGTATCCACTCCTGGCTGAGCAGTACGATCCCGTGACTAACGAACCGCGTTCGGTGGTGCCTTTAGCCTGGAGCCACGCGGTGTATATTGAAACCATTTTGCTCTACATCAAACGACGACGCGAACTCAGCGGTGAGGCCATCGAGAAAGTGAATCTGCATGGCTGCAAATAATCCCAAATACTTAATAGGTATTGACGCCGGTGGCAGTAAAACAAAAGTAGTCGTTTGGAAAAGCGAAATTGTCACACAACTGCGCAACAATCGCGCTTCCGAAAAAGAGATGCTGCAAAGCGCCTTTTGGCAGGACAATTTCCCTGGTATTAATCTCGACGCGATCGACACGCACGACGCGCAACAGCGCCTCCTGAGCATGCTGGAAACGGCGAGTTACGCCTGTCAGATGAGTACTTGGCAACTTGCCCAGGAAAGTCAGGTAATTATGGGTATGGCCGGCTTGGATACTCTGGCAGATAGACGTCGGGCCGAACTATGGTTGCAGACTGTTTTGTTACAACTGGGCGTGACGCAAGCCAATTTTATTTTGTTGCCCGACGTGGAGTTAGCGCTGTGGAGTGCTCACCCGCAGGGAATAGGCATTGTGTTGATTGCTGGCACGGGTTCCAACTGTTATGGCCGTAATAGCCGTGGTGAAAATGCCAAAACAGGTGGTTTATCGCATTATTTTAGTGATGAGGGCAGTGGTTTCATGCTTGGTTGGGAAGCCTTTCACGCCATGGCTAAGATGTACGATGGCCGATTTGAATCGACAGCTTTATTAGGACAAGTGCTGGCCGCCTACAACGTCGCTGATTTTCCTTCGCTCAAAAGCAAAATGGTCAGTAGTACCGACCCTAAAAAGTTTATTGCTCAAGCGGCTCCCGTGGTGCAAGCCTTAGCCGCTCAAGGAGAGCCTGTTTCGCGCGCCATTGTGGAACAGGCGACTCAAGATCTTTTCGAGATGGTTGAGACCGTCTGGCAAAAACTCGCTCAACCCAACTTGGAAATTTTCTTGGTTGGCGGGGTATTCAAGGATTCTTTTTATCAACAGTTATTGATGATTAAATTGCAGGGTAAAGGCTTACGCGCCCAGTTCCGCTGGATCGAAAATCCGGTAGTGGGAGCGGTGCAGGTAAGAGTGTAGATCGAGTTTGTCTTCTGAGTTGCAATTCAATCTGGGAAGGAATAGGATTACACCTCGTTTTTACGGGAAGGACATTGTATGAAAGATCGACGATTGTGGATTATCTTCTTGATCATTTTTGTCAATCTTTTAGGATTTGGCATTATTTTACCGTTGCTGCCGTACTACGTGGAAAGTTTAGGCGCGGGTGCGATCACGATTGGTTTATTGAGCGCCGCGTACTCCATTTTCCAACTTGTTGCTGCTCCAATTCTTGGCGATTTATCCGACAAATATGGCAGAAGACCAGTCCTGCTTTTTTCTATTGCCGGGACAACGATTTCGTTTTTCTTGATGGGCTGGGCTCAGACACTTACCTTCTTGTTTATTGCCCGCATGATTGATGGCGCTTCCGGTGGCAACATCTCAACGGCTCAGGCCTACATCGCTGATGTCACCTCTCCAGAAGAACGCACGCAAAGCATGGGCATGATGATGGCGGCTTTCAGTCTCGGTTTTATTTTAGGACCGGCCCTGGGTGGTTTACTGTCGGTATATGGCTATGCCGTTCCCGCATATGTGGCGGGTGCAGTAGCTTTAGTATCGACCTTGCTCACTTATTTTTTCTTACCAGAATCTTTGCCGGCCTCTGTTAAAGCTCAAGTTGCGGTTGAGAAGAAAAAACGTCGTAACCCCCTGTTTATGTTTCATGATTTTAAGGATGCCTTGCAGCACGCCGAAGTGGGTTTACTTTTAACGATTTCTTTCCTGATGATGTTTGGCTTTACGCTTATGCAGGGAACGTTCGCCCTGTTTACCGAACACACGCTGCACCTCACCGCTCGTAGTAATGGACTCATTTTTGCCTACATGGGTATTTTGGGCATCCTGATGCAGATGGTATTTCTCAAGCCAATTCTGAAACGAGTACCGGAACACCGAGCGATTTTGTGGTCGATCGTGGTAATGGCCATGGGACTGGGACTGATTGCGGTGGGGAGTCTGGTGTCCGTATTTGTCGGTGTGACTTTCCTTTCTTTAGGTAACGGTATTTCCGGCCCGTTACTTGCCGGACATATTTCTAAGTCGGTTTCGGCCACGGAACAGGGCAACATTGCCGGTATGAATCAGTCAGTGGGCAGCATGGCCCGGTTGATTGGCCCAGTTTTGGGAACGCTTTTGTACAGTTCACTGGGAAAGCAGTCACCATATTACCTGGCTACCGGCGTGTTGTTTTTGACCGCTTGGTATGGGTGGAAGAATTTGCGGCCAGTTGAGGTTGGGGTGGTGGAGCGAGTAGGGCTGGCGCACTAAGCGTTGTGGTTTATGGTTTGCCTAATTTGGGTGACGCACTTCTCTAGAGTAAGTTCTTCTGTGTTAAGTCGAATTGCACCGGGATAGGGTGTGTTTTCCAGTTGTTCGTATATTTTCTGAATCACGTCGTCACCAAGTGGTTTTCGGCAACCCTCTTTAATTCCCGGTCGGTTTCGATCGCGCTCTTGAAGTGTGGTGAGCGAAGTTTGGAGCTGAAAGACGTGGACCGGAATGTCGCGTTTTTGCGCTTCTTTGACGGCCAGGGGAATAATGAACGGGTCAAAAAAGATTTTCTCCATGACGACTGAAAACTGATTATCGAGCAAGTACTGGAGCGTAGCTAAAGCAGCTTCATCCACGTTTTTTTGTTCTGTCGGTTGGGCATCATCGGAAAAAAAGTCCTTAAAGTTATCGACCTTGAGCCAAGCAATTTTTTTCTGATAGTTGCGCAATTGTTTGGCGATCGTGGTTTTGCCGCTGGCGGGTGCGCCGCGGATGATGACGAGGAATTGGGACATAGGTTGGATCCTTTTAATAATTATGGTCAGTTGTTTCGCTTAAAACACGCACGAGCTGGGTGTTTTCCCATTCGCTCATGTTGTAGATCACGCCAGGTTTATCGTTCAGAACGTGCCCGAAGTAATACTTGATCGGGGCGAAGACGTTTTCCATGACGAGCATTTCTGACTTTTTCACCCAGTGGTTGGTGCCTTCGGCTGAGTTTTGGAGAGGAACTTTGGTGGGAATGGTGGTGGCAAAGGCAAAAGCGACGAACATTTCTTGGCGGTCGAGGTGATGGTGCATGGCCACAACCTTGAGTTTGAGATTATCAGGAGTAACGTCGACGCCGGTTTCTTCCTTCACTTCACGGATGGCCGCGGCCAAGGGATCTTCACCTTCGTCAATGTGGCCACCGGGAATGGACCAGAAGCCCGGGAAATTTTTCTTGTTTTCATTGCGCTTGAACATAAGAACCTCATCACCACACATGATGTAGACCTCGGCGGTGAAGATGGGTTGGGCGATTTCGTGGAGGCGTTTGGGAGAGGACATAGGGTAAGTATACAGGGGGGGAGAGAGTTAATAAAAAAGGAGGCATTCCCTCGAGATTTCCTCTTTGGTAGTCCTCCTATCGTGATAGGGATATTTTACAGTATTTTTATGTTGCTATTAACGTCGGTGTTTGCCATTAAAAGTGTCATGCTTGGTATCAATTGCTAAGATTTTAGCGAGACGATCTTTGTTGGACAAAGAAAAGATAATTCGAAAGGGTGTATTTCCATAATCAATGCGGTAAAGATTTTCTGGAAGACTAAACTGTCCAATCAATCTTTTTCCCTCACTACTATCTGGCCGAATGGGTTGAATGTCATGTCTTCCGATTGAGCGACAGAGATCCTTTGGGTTGGGTGTGTCAATGAATGCCGACACAAGTTTCTTGAGTTTTTCGACATTGCTGCTTGATTGGTAAAGATTTTCAATGGGGTACTCAGAATGCCTATATTCCGAGAAACACGGAAGATATCCCTGTGCATTCATGAGATATTTTCTAATTTGAAAAAAAAGTTTTCAATTCTTCTTTGGGAATCACCGAGTTCTGGCCCTTAGAAAAATATTTTTTCCAGGGAGCTCCTGCTTGATGCGTTTCTTGGACAAGATAGCCGGCAGAGTATTTGGCATATTCGCTCCAAATTTCCTGGAGAAATTCGGCTACGTCTTGTGGAATATTATTTGTGTCATGAGGTGTATCAAAAACGGTTATAGGAAAGTTTCCGCAATGCTTAAATTGGTGATACACATCGCTGACAACAGGGCCGTAATCCCAGGCTTCAATGTCCTCACTAAAGAGGGGTTTACCAAATTTAGCCAAGTATTTTCCTTGGGCAAAATAGAGAAGTTTTTGCAGTTTGAGGTTCGTCAAATCAGGTTCATCTTCTTGGCTTGATACCTGAACGAAATAATTGGCTATGTCTAAAGCGGTAACGGTTTTTTGTTCCATATAGCCTCCAGATTCTAATGTAACAATTTTCAAGAAACTTGAAAATAGACATGAGTGTATTTATTAGTAAAACACGAAATAAACCCAAATACAAGGAGAAAATTAGCGTATGAACCGTGTACTCAGACGACTATCTTGAAAAAAGTTATAATCGAAACATGGGCACTGATGTGACAAGTTTTCACAATTCAAAGAAATAACGAACAGATTATGGAGCAAAATAACCAAACACTACTAACGCATGGAAAGAAGTATAATTTTCTCTTTGACACAAGCACAATCCTTTACTTTCAAAAAATGTACGAATACTGTGGGATAAGTATTTTTACTGCAATCAAGGAATGTACAGAAGTAGATTTTTTCATCCTAAATGATGTGCTTTTAGAATTGATGCAAGGGAAAAAAGGAATAAATCCAACACATCTTAGTTTATTTTTGAACCATGTACTTATTTCAGAATCTTCTATGGATCGTAATAGGAAGGAAAACAGATTCCTTATTGAAGAAGATGGTGAGTTAAAATACGTAGTACTGAGTAGCATATCAGCTACTGACTATTCTCAAGTGCTGATATGTCAAAATCATACTCAGCTCGTTCTTGTCGCAAATGATAAAAAGATGCTAAAAAGTGCGGCTCAAGTTCTTAAGGGGAGAAGAACTCTAGGGATACCGGCTTTTCTCGATAGACTGCTGCTTCTTTATCCTCATAATGAAATGTTAAAGGAACTTCAAAAGACAAGTGACAAGTTATTTGAAAAAAAACACGCGTTTGGCAATATATCTGAGGAAAAATTCAACGAAACAATAAAGATTCCGAAGTAACCCAAGAAGATAAAAGAATACCAATTGGAATGAAGAACGGTCTGCGCAGTTTCACTCGTTTCCACTCGTGAGAACTGCACTAGGGTAATCTCGCATTCATCAATAGATAGGTCGTTGCGATAAATCGCTGCCGACACTAGCCACGTGTTTCTACGGTTCACACTTGGCGTCGGAATGCTCGATCCCGTCGGAACATGGGATCTCTCCCTGCCTTCCATTTAAGCGAAAAACGGTCCGCTACCACTCGCTGCGCTCGGGTATTAGCCGGCGCACTATGTATGCGTAACGGCGGCAGAACATGGGTTTGATCCGTATCTCCACCCATATAAACAAAAAGATCACCTTTCGGTGATCCTTTTTGTTAATGAGCGGAAAACGGGACTCCACCCTCGTTACACTTCGGGTACTAGTCAGGCTCGCAGATGATCTGCTCGCTTGACGTCGGAACTTGGGTTTTCTCCCTGCCTTCCATTCCAATAAAAAATCCGTCAAAGACGGATTTTTCATTGGAGCGGAAAACGGGACTCGAACCCGCGACCTTCTGCTTGGGAAGCAGACGCTCTACCAACTGAGCTATTTCCGCAATCGAACCGACATCCAATTCGCACCGCAGTCTGACAGGCAGTTTGGCCTACTCGGGGCGGTTGGTGTTACCGGGTAAGCAAATATATTCTATAATGGATTCTATCCTATGGCGCAGCGCGTTTCCTCTCGACGGGTAAAGATCGAACAACAAAAAGCACAACGAAACATGGCTATTGCTATTGTTGTTTCGGCAGTGGTTGGTTTGGCTTTTCTTGTTTTGGCGGTGCCACTTTTGTTTGAATTCGCCGTCGACTTTGCCCGCAAGAACACACCAGAACCAGTTGTCACTGACACCATTCCACCGCAAAAGCCTGTTTTTCAGCCACCAGAAGAATATTTGAAGGAAACGAAACTTGTTATTAATGGCTATACCGAATCTGCCGCTCATGTTCAGCTCATTGTTGATGGTCAGGAAAAGGCCACTACAACAGCAGCCGAAGATGGCGCTTTTACTTTTGAAAGTGAACTTTCTGAAGGTGAGCATGTGGTGGTGGTAGAGGCCAAAGATGAGGCGGGGAATTCCTCTCTAACCAGTGAGTACCCGGTTACCGTTGATGTTACCGTGCCTTCTCTCAACATTGACGAACCAACTCCGGATACTACCTTTACGCTTCGCACGGAGCGCGTGGTCAAAGTGATAGGCTCGATGAATGAGCCAGGTACGGTCTACGTGAATGGCGCCATGAATTCCACCGACGAGGAGGGCAAGTTCGAGTCAAGTCTTTCCCTTGGAGAAGGTGAAAACACCGTCACCGTCCGTGGTGAAGATTTAGCCGGTAATCCCACCGACGAAACGTCTTTCAAAGTCTTCTACCGACCCTAACTAGTTTTTATCCCTTTTCTTCCAGCACGCTGGCTCGAAAGCCAGAGGCATTCCAGAAAAGCAATAAAAATCTTGCTGAGTTTTTCAGAGGAGAAAATCTGACTATTACCTTAGCCTGGAAAATCCAAATCACCAGGCTAAAATGATTCTGCAAAAGTGTATAATGATCAAACATGTCCAACACTGACTTCGTCCTCCGCGACCAAGAAGAGCTTTCCGAAATTCAGGAGCAGCTCGTTGGTTCACAAGATGGTTTTTGGGAAACCTACCACCGTTTTCAACGCGCTGTGGCCTTTGCTGACAAGGTTGATCTGGACGTAGTCGATAATGCGACCGGTAAGCGCACCTCGTTTAATCAGGTCCGTTTTTCGGTCCGCAACTTCTCCCAAAAGCACTAAAAATTCGAAGTTCGGCAATATTTTCAAAAGTACCGAGATTATTTTCTACAGGTGAGAACGTTTGTTGATCTCTTCTTCCACGAGGTGGCGAGGGTGACCAAACTTCAAGCGCGATAGCTCTCGGAGAGTAGCGGCTAATTTTGGATTTTTGCGGGCGTCTTGGGCTGCCATGTCCTTATAGAGTGACATGGAAAACGGCGGGACAGGTTCGTTATTCACAATGGTCTTGATGTAGACGTTGTATTTCTCAATATTGGTAAGGTCCGTTTCGCTAAAAGTGGGCGTGAACTCATTCTGTAAAAAGTTGGCATCTGGAACACCGACGCGGAAGGTGACCATAGTACCAACGTTACCAAACACGGCATTTTTCACATCTTCTTGAATCTGAGCGACAAACTGGTTCGCAACCACCAGGTTCAAACGGTATTTACGAGCCTCTGACAAAATAACGGCAAAGTCTTCGGTAGCGTAGTTCTGGAACTCATCGACATACAGAAAAAAGTCTTTGCGCAACTTGGGATCCATATCCTGACGAGACATAGCGGCAGCCAGAATCTTTGGGATCAAAACGAGACCCAAAAATTTTGCATCTTCTTCACCCAAACGACCCTTGGAAAGATTCACCAGGAGAATCTTTTGATTATCCATAATTTCGCGGAAATCAAAGGAGGATTTCGTCTGGCCAATAATGTTGCGCATGGTTTTGTTGGTAATAAAACGGCCGAACTTAGAAACGATGTAATCCAAAACTTCCGATTTGTGGAAGTCCGAGGTTTGCGCGATCTGGTCGGTCCAGTAACGACGCACGACCGGGTCTTTCACAAAAGGCAGAATTTCTTCCACATACTTTTCATCTGTCAGAACGCGAACCAGCTCCACAAAACTGGT